>LNFM01005820.1_pt1 | contig 29707 bp, 16 predicted proteins | sample 596031 | NCBI WGS metagenome assembly LNFM01 (sample SAMN04254537, study PRJNA301005) | activated carbon metagenome | isolation source: dual media filters at the Ann Arbor, Michigan drinking water treatment plant | place: USA: Ann Arbor
CCGTGGCCGCCAGCGTCACGCCGCCCACGCCGATCACCACCTACGGCACGTCGGTGGTGGCCTACGACCCGCAAGGCATGGAAGTGCCGGTGGCGCTGGCCTTCACCAAGACGGCCAACAACACCTGGGAGGTGTATGCCAGCGTGAACGGCGGCACGCCCGCGCCGCTGGCCCCGCCCGTGAACCTGAACTTCAACGCGGACGGCACCATCAACCCGGCTTCGATCACGCCCCCACCCACCATCACGCTGGCCTCGCCGAACGACCCCGCGGTGACCTTCCCGGTGACGCTCGACCTCAGCGCAGCCAGCCAGTTCGGCACCGACTTTGCGGTGTTCGACCTCGACCAGGACGGTTATTTCCCCGGCGAGTTCGTGGGCCTGAGCATCGACGAAGCCGGCATCGTCACCGGCCGCTATTCCAACGGCGAAACGCGCGCAGCCGGTCAGGTGGCGCTGGTGAACTTCCGCAACTCGCAAGGCCTGTCGCCATCGAGCGGCGGCAACTGGTCGGCCACTTTCGCCTCGGGCGAGCCGGTGCGCGGTGAACCAGGTTCCGGCAACTTTGGCGGCATCCGTTCGGGTGCGCTGGAAGACTCCAACGTCGACCTAACCGCCGAGCTGGTGAACATGATGACCGCACAGCGCGCCTACCAGGCCAACGCCCAGACCATCAAGACGCAAGACCAGGTGTTGAGCACGCTGCTCAACATGCGCTGATCAGGCGCCTGAACTGAACGAAGGAGCCCCGCATGGACCGCATGATCTACACCGCGATGACCGGCGCCAACGCCGCGCAGCATCGCCAATCGGTGCTGGCCAACAACCTGGCCAATGTGTCCACGCCGGGCTTTCGCGCCGAGCTCTCCACCTTCCGCGCGGTCCCCGTGCGTGGCGACGGCGCCAGCACCCGCGTGTTTGCCCTCGAAGCCACGGCCGGCCATTCCGACATGCCGGGCGCCATCACCTCCACCGGCCGCAACCTCGACGTGGCCGCGCGCGACAACGCCTACTTTGCGGTGCAGGGGCTGGACGGCACCGAGGCCTACACCCGCGCCGGCGCGCTCGAAGTCAACCAGGACGGCACGCTGGTCAACGCCCAGGGCCTGCCCATGCTGGGCGACGGTGGCCCGATCGTGATCCCCGAAGGCGCGCGCGTGGACATCGCCGGCGACGGCACGGTGAGCACGCGTGTGGGCAACCAGCCCTCGCAGAACGTGGGCAAGCTCAAGATGGTGCTGCCCGACGCGGACAACCCGCTGCGCCGCAGCGAGGACGGCCTGTTCCGCGGCCCGCAGGGCGACCCGCTGCCGGCCAGCGACGTGGCCCGTCTGCAGGACGGTGCGCTCGAAGGCTCCAACGTGAATCCCATGGAGGCCATGGTCGGAATGATCGCCGTGGCCCGCCAGTTCGAGGTGCAGATGCGCATGCTGCAGACCAGCCAGTTGCTGAGCATGAATGGATAACCCCTTTTCCTCGCGGAGCACACCATGATCAATTCGCTGATGATTTCCAAGACCGGCATGCAGGCACAGCAGATGCAGCTGGACGTGATTTCGAACAACCTGGCCAACGTGTCCACCAACGGCTTCAAGCGCGCCACGGCGGTGTTCGAAGACCTGATGTACCAGAACCTGCGCCAGGTGGGTGCCAATACGGCCGAGCAGGCCGAGCTACCCACCGGCCTGCAAGTGGGCCTGGGTGTGCGCACCGTGGCCACCTCGCGCAACTTCTCGCAGGGCAGCATGCAGCAGTCGGACAACCCGCTGGACATCGCGGTCAACGGCAACGGCTTCTTCCAGGTGGAGCTGCCCGACGGCACCACCGGCTACACGCGCGACGGCAGCTTCAAGCCCGACGCGCAGGGCCGCATCGTCACCTCCAGCGGTTACCCGCTGACCGCCGGCATCACCGTGCCCGCCGAAGCGCAGAGCATCACCATTTCCAGCGACGGTGTGGTCACCGTCAAGCTGCCGGGCAACCCTGCGCCGCAGCAGGTGGGCAACATCGAACTGGCCACCTTCATCAACCCGGCCGGCCTGGAGCCCATGGGGCAGAACCTCTACACCGAGAGCCTGGCCTCGGGCGCGCCGATCGCAGCCGCACCCGGCACCGCCGGCACCGGCACCGTGATGCAGGGCTTTGTGGAAACCTCCAACGTCAACGTGGTGCAGGAGCTGGTGACCATGATCCAGACCCAGCGCGCCTACGAGATGAATTCCAAGGCCATCCAGACATCCGACCAGATGCTGCAGCGCCTGAGCCAGCTCTGATCCTGAACGGAGAAACCACCATGTTCCGTCTTGCCTGTGTGCTGACCCTGGCCGTGCTCGCCACCGGTTGCGAAACCATGAGCACCAGGGTCGACCTCGAGCCGGCCAAACCCGTGACCTACACCCAGGTGGCGCCCACGGCCAACCCGGTGAACACGGCGAGCACCGCACCCAGCGGCAGCCTGTTCCGCGCCGCCAACTACCGGCCTGCGTTCGAAGACCCACGCGCGCGCCTGCCCGGCGACACGCTCACGGTGCAGATCACCGAGCGGCTCAACGCCAGCCAGACCTCGTCGGCCTCGATCGACCGCAGCGGCGAGATCTCGGGCGGCGTATCGGCCTTCCCGTTCCTCAAGACCCCGCTGCTCGACAAGCTCAACATCGGCGCGCAGTCGGACAACAGCTTCTCCGGCGACGGCAAGAACCAGAACAACAACAACTTCTCGGGCTCCATCACCACCACGGTGCAGGAAGTCCTGCCCAACGGCCACCTGGTGGTCGTGGGCGAGAAGCAGATCGGCGTGAACCAGAACGTGGACGTGTTGCGTTTCTCGGGCACGGTCGATCCGCGTCACATCCGATCGGGCAACACCGTGGCCTCGACCCAGATGGCCAACGTGCGCGTGGAGTCACGTGGACGCGGCGCGCAGGGTGAAGCGATGGCAATTGGCTGGTTGGCACGGTTCTTTTTGAGCGTTATCCCTTTCTGACCTCTGACCACAATGGGTCTCGTTCTGCCCACTGAGGAATTTGCGGTGAAGTCATCTCTCTCCCCCTTGCGTTTGTTGGCCCTGGCCCTGGTTTCACTCACCATGGCCTGGCCCGCCGCCGCCCAGTCGATCCGCATCAAGGAGATCGCGGCGGTGCAGGGCGTGCGCAGCAACCAGCTCACCGGCTACGGCCTTGTGGTGGGCCTGGACGGCACGGGCGACCAGACCACGCAGATGCCCTACACCGCGCAGAGCATGAACAACTACCTGCAGCAGCTCGGTCTTTCGCTGCCGCCGGGCTCCAACATGCAGCTGAAGAACGTGGCAGCCGTGCTGGTCACAGCACAGCTGCCCGCCTTTGCCCAGCCCGGTCAGACCATCGACGTCACGGTGTCCTCCATCGGCAATTCCAAATCGCTGCGCGGCGGCACGCTGATCACCACGCCGCTCAAGGGTGCCGACGGTGAAATCTACGCACTCGCCCAGGGCAACCTGCTGGTGGGTGGCGCGGGTGCTTCCGCCGGCGGCAGCAAGGTGCAGATCAACCACCTGAGCGCCGGCCGAGTGCCCGGTGGCGCGCAGGTGGAGCGTGCCGTGGCCACGCCGTTTGCGCTGGGCGAGACCATCGACCTGGGCTTGAATTCGAGCGACTTCCAGACCGCCAGCCGTGTGACCGACGCGATCAACCGCACCATGGGCGCCGGTGTGGCCAGCGCGGTCGACGGCCGGGTGGTGCGCCTGCGCGCGCCGGCAGATCCAGGTGCCCGCGTGGGTTTTCTCGCCAAGGTGGAAGAGATCCGCCTGGACGCCGCCATCCCCATGGCCCGCGTGATCATCAATTCGCGCACCGGCTCCATCGTGATGAACCAGGCCGTGAGCCTGGGCGCTTGTGCCGTGTCGCACGGCAACCTCTCGGTGAGCATCAGCTCCACGCCGGTGATCAGCCAGCCCAATGCCTTGTCCACCGGCGGCCAGACCGTGGTGACCGAGCAGGCCAACATCCAGATCAGCCAGGACAAGGGATCGCTGATCAAGCTCGACACCGCGCCGCAGCTCGCCGACGTGGTGCGCGCACTCAATTCGCTCGGCGCCACGCCGCAAGACCTGCTGGCCATCCTGCAGGCCATCAAGGCTTCCGGTGCCATGAACGCCGAGCTCGAGGTGATCTGACGTGAACCCGACCAGCGCCCTGTCCAGCAACGGCCTCGCGGCCGACCCCACAGCGCTCAACGCGCTTCGGTACGGCGCGGGCAAGGGCAACGACAAGGCCGCGCTCAAGGAGGCGGCCAAGCAGTTTGAATCGCTGTTCATGCGCGAGCTCATCAAGAGCATGCGCGAGGCCACGCAGAAGTCGGGTCTCATGGACGGCGAGGGCAGCGACCTCGGCACCGATCTGCTGGACCAGCAGTTTGCGGTGCAGCTCTCGGGCCTGCCCGGAGGTTTGTCCGAAGCCATCGAGCGCCAGCTCGGCAAACAGATGCAGAACAACGCAGCCGAGAAGGCGGGTGCAACCGATGCACTGCCAGGCATCAGCGACGTCAGCACGGTGGGCCGCGCCAGCGCCGGCCCGCGCCAGGCGGGCTTTGTGGAGCAGCACAGCCAGGCCGCCGCCGCCGTGGCGCGCGAGTCCGGCATTCCGGCCAGCTTCATGATCGGCCAGGCCGGCCACGAGACCGGCTGGGGCAGGAGCGAGATCCGCCACGCCGACGGCACGCCGTCGCACAACCTCTTCGGCATCAAGGCCACCGGCGGCTGGACCGAATACATCAACGGCGAGCCGCGCAAAGTGACCGCGAAGTTCCGCGCCTACGACTCGTACGCCGACTCGTTCCGCGACTACGCCAGCCTCATCGGCAACAGCCCGCGCTACGACAAGGTCATGGACCAGCTCGGCTCGGTGCAGGGCTTTGCCTCGGGCCTGCAGAAGGCCGGCTACGCCACCGACCCGCAATACGCCGCCAAACTCAGCCGCGCCATCAACACCACACTGAGCCTGCAACGCGCTCAGGGCTGAGGACCCCACCATGTCAGCACTCAACATCGGCGCCCGCGCCCTCACCGCCAACCTGGCCGCCCTGCAAGTCATTGGCAACAACATTGCCAACGTCAACACGCCCGGCTATTCGCGCCAGAACGTGCTGCAGCAGACGTCGGGTTACCAGCAGATGGGCAACGGCTTCTTCGGCAAGGGCATGGAGATCGCCACCGTTGAGCGCTCGCACAACGCCTACCTCACACGCGAAGCCCAGATGGCCGGCTCCGTGGCTGCCGCAGACGCACTGCGGTACTCGCGGCTGCAGGCCCTGGAAGGCGCGTTTCCGCTCGGCACCGGGGGCCTGGGTGCGGCGCTCAACGACACCCTCAACGCCTGGGCCGATGTGTCCTCGTCGCCCAGCAACCTCACCGCCCGCGTGGTGGTGATCGCCAAGGGGGAAGAGTTCGCCGGCCGGCTTCGCAACACCGCCAGCCAGCTCGATGCGCTCGCGCTCAGCACGCAGCAGCAGGTCAAAGGCTCGGTCGACGTGCTCAACGGCCTGGCGCAAGACCTGGCCAAGGTGAACCAGAAGATCATTGAAGCGGCCGGCAGTTCGCACACCCCCAACGACCTGTTCGACCAGCGCGATCAGCTGCTGGGCGAACTCAGCAAACACATCCAGACCAGCTCGGTGGCCAACCAGGACGGTTCGGTGAGCGTGTTCGTGGCCGGCAGCCAGCCGCTGGTGTTGGGCCAGAGCGCCAACCGGCTCGCGGTGAACCCGGACCCCGCCGACAACTCGCGCATCGCCTTGTCTTTCGTGCAGGGCGGCGTGGCAACGCCGTTGTCGGAGGCCACGCTGGGCGGCGGTGAGCTGTCGGGCCTGATGAACTTTCTGACCAAGGACCTCACCGCGGTGCAGAACCAGCTGGGCCGCCTGGCGCTGGCATCCGCCACCACGGTGAACAACCAGCACGCGCTCGGTGTGGACCTGCAAGGCAATCCGGGCCAGGACTTTTTCATTCCACCAGCCGCCGCCCTGGGCAAGACCAACCCCGCCAACGTTGGCACCGCCCAGGTGAGCGCCAGCGTGAACGACCCGACCGCCTTGATGGCGTCGGACTACGAGATGCGCTTTTCCGCCGGCAGCGTGAGCGTGGTGCGCCTGTCTGACGGCGACAGCACCTCGTTTGCCGTGCCGCCCACCGCCTTCAACAAGGACGGACTCACGTTCAACATCGACAGCGGCGCTGCGGCGGCGGGCGACCGCATCCTGATCCGTCCGTTTGAAGCCGCCGCGCGCAACCTGCAGGTGGCCATCGGCTCGCCCGACCGCCTGGCCGCGGCCAGCCCGGTCATGGTCACACCCGGCGTGAGCAACGGCGGTGGCCTGAGCGTGGAGAGCCTGTACGCCGTGTCCAACTCGGCCAGCCTCACCGCGCCGGTGAGCCTCACCTTCCAGGCCAACGGCACCTATGTGGCCACTGGCCTGGGCCCCGGCAATCCGCCGCCCGACAACGTGGGCCCGCCCGCCAGCTACAACTTCAAGCCCGGTGAGGCCATCGTGCTCAACGGCTGGAGCCTCACTTTGCGCGGCAGCCCCGGCGCGGGCGACACCTTCAACATCGACCCGGCGCCCCCGGGCTCCATGGCACAAAACGCCGGCAATGCCAGCGCCGTGCTGGCCCTGCGCGACCGCCCCACCTTTGAAGGCGTGGCCCTGGCCGATGGGTATGTGAGCCTGTTCTCCGACGTCGGCACCCGGGTACAGGGCGCGAAGTTCGCCACCGAGTTTTCGGCCCAGATCGCCACCGCGGCCGAGACCGCACGCACCAACGTGTCGGGCGTGAACCTGGACGAAGAGGCCGCGCGCCTGCTGCAGTACCAGCAGGCCTACCAGGCCTCGGCCAAGTTTCTGCAGATTGCACAAAGCACCTTCGACAGCCTGCTGGCCACCGTGGGCCGCTGAACGCCGCGCGCACCGGCCTGACAGGAACACACCATGCGAATCTCCACCGCCAACAGCTACGACAACACCGTGAGCCTGCTCGCGCGCCGCCAGGCCGAGCTGGCGACCCAGCAGGAAAAGATCGCCACCGGCAAGCGGGTGCAAAAGCCCAGCGACGACCCGGTGGCCGCCACGCTGGCCGAAACCGCACAGAACCGCCTCTCACGCACGCAGGCCGATCTGCGTTCGCTGGACACCGCACGCAGCAGCCTGCAGCAGGCCGAAAGCGGCCTGGCGGAGTCGGGCGAGGTCATCCAGAGGGTGCGCGACCTGTTGGTGGGTGCGGGCAACGCCACCTATGGGCCAAGCGAACGCGAAGACATCGCGCGCCAGCTCGAAGGCCTGCGCGAACAACTCATTGGCGTGGCCAACCTCAAGGACAACTCGGGGCGCACGCTCTTCGGCGGCCTGGGCGGCTCAGCCACGCCGTTTGTGGACCTCTACGGCCCGAGCGGCAACGGTGTTCAGTTCAACGGCCAGCGCGGTCAGGCCGCAGCGGGCAACACCTCGCTGCCCCAAGCCCTCGATGGCAATGCCATCTGGATGCGCGTGCCGCAGGGCAACGGCAGCTTCACGCTCAGCCTGGACACCGGCAACACCGGCAGCGTGAGCACCAGCATGGGCGAAGTCACCAACCCCACCGCGCTCACCGGCGACGACTACCGCATCGACTTTGCCGACGTGGCCGGGGTCATGCAGTACACCGTGACCAACGTCACCACGCCGGCGGCCAACCCCATGCCCGGCCAGACCGGTGTGCCCTACACCAACGGCATGACCATCGAATTCGACGGCCAGTCGCTGCAGATGAATGGCCAACCCGCCGCAGGCGACCAGATCGACCTGGTGCCCAGCACCAACACCGACATCTTCAGCGTGGTGCAGGACGCCATTGCGGCCCTGCGCTACACCGGCGCCAACAACGGTGCCCACCGCACCCAGGAACTCGCGCGCACCATCACCGAAATCGACGCCGGGCACGACCGGGTCTTGCTGGCCCGGGGGCGCGCTGGCGAATGGCTCAACCGGGGTGACTCGCTCGACACCTTGATGGAAGACCGCAGCGTCGACCTCAAGACAGAACAATCCCGCCTGGAAGACCTGGATATGGTCAAAGGCATATCGGACTTCCAGACCCAGCAGCTGGGCCTGGAAGCCGCCCTCAAGTCGTACGCGCAGGTGCAGCGCCTGTCGCTGTTCCAGGTGATCAATTGACGTTCTTTCCATCATGCTGAGTCACACGGTTCTGGACAGCCTGGCCCTCGGCTACGAGCCCGTGTGGAACCGCGAACGCCAGCTGGCTGCGGTGCGCCTGTGTGTGCATCCCATCCATGCCGCCGCGGTCGACGCCGCCCACCTCATGCAGGCGCTGGGCGACGACTGGCCCGAAAGCGCGCCGGTTCTCCTGATATCGATAGCCTCGCCCCGCTTGTTGCAACAAGCGCTGGCCTGCGCGCCGGTGCACAACACCTGGCTCGAAGTGCCCGCAGAAACCTTTGAAGCACCCGAGAGCCTGGCCGCCTTGTCGGTGGCCAACCGGCGCGGCCACCGCCTCGTTCGCCGCACCGATCTGGCCGCGCTGCAGCAAGGCAAGCCCCCCGGGTTTGACGTGCGCAACCTGCTGCAGCTCAGCCCGCAAGAGGCCGCCGACATCCTGCAAGCACAGTCGACCCCGGGCCTGCACCAACGCAGCCAGGGCCTGCCGCCGGCGCAGCTCTATCAGGGTGTGCAGACCCAGACCCTCGCCCGCCACCTGCTGGACGACGCTGGTGCCTGGGGCCTGCTCGGCTGGCCCGACGCCGATGTGTTGCTCGCTCACCGCCACCAGCCGGTATCGTGCGACCCGCGCGTGATCCGCCAGATCCTGCAAGCCATCAACGACGACTGCTCGCTGGAACGCCTGGAGCGGCTCGTGCGCCAGGACCCGGTGCTGGTCTACCGCATCCTGCTGCTGGTGAACTCGGCTGCGTACGGCGGCCGCCACGAAATCGGCTCGCTGCGCCACGCGCTCATGATGCTGGGCTTTCGCGAGCTCGGTCGCTGGCTGTTCGAACAGGCACCCGGCAGCGAAACCGACAACGACCTGCAGCCCGTGCGCGCGGCCATGGTCATGCGCGCGCGCCTGGCGCAACATCTGCTGGCCACCGGCTCTGAAGACAACCTGCGGCTGGAGGTCTACACCACCGCGCTGTTTGCCCACCTCGACAAGCTGCTGCACGCGCCGCTGGCCGAGTTGCTGCACAAGCTGCCGCTCTCCGGCCGTCTTTACGACGCCGTGCTGCGCCACGACGGGCCTTACCACCCGCTGCTGGACGTGGCCCGCGCCCAGGGCGAACCCAACCAGCTGCACCGCCTGAGCACCGTGTGCGAACGCAACGATGTGAGCCTGGAAGAGGCCAACCGCGCACTCATTCGCATGCTGGCCACCAGCCGCGACCACGCGGGCGTGCGTTCCGAACGAATGGCCTGAGGGTGGTTTAACTCCCTCTCCCTCTGGGAGAGGGCAGGGGTGAGGGCCCGCGCGCTACCATCCCGCCCATGACCGCAGCCACCCCCCACAACACCCCCCACCACACCAGCGCCCTCGTGCTGTTCTCCGGCGGGCAAGACTCCACCACCTGCCTGGCCCAGGCCCTGGAGCGTTTCCCCCGCGTCGAGACCCTGGGCTTCGACTACGGCCAGCGCCACAGCGTTGAGCTGGAAGCCCGCCCCGTGGTGCTGCGCGAACTGCGCGAACGCTTCCCCCATTGGGCAGATCGCCTGGGCGAAGACCACGTGCTCGACCTCGCCGTGCTCGGCAAGGTGAGCGAAACATCCTTGACACGCGACATGGCCTTTCGCATGGAAGCCAGCGGCCTGCCCAACACCTTCGTGCCCGGGCGCAACCTGCTGTTCCTCACCCTCGCCGCAGCGCTGGCCTACCGGCGAGGCATCCAGGTCATCGTCACCGGCGTCTGCGAAACCGATTTTTCAGGCTACCCCGACTGCCGCGACGACACCATGAAAGCGCTGCAAGTGGCACTCTCGCTCGGCATGGACCACCGCTTCCTCATCGACACCCCGCTCATGTGGATCGACAAAGCCGCCACCTGGCGCCTGGCGGAGAGCCTGGGCGGCAAGACCCTGGTGGACCTGATCGTGGAACACACCCACACCTGCTACCTCGGCGACCGCGAGCACCGGCATGCGTGGGGCTATGGGTGCGGGAGCTGCCCGGCTTGTGAGTTGCGGGCTCGGGGGTGGGTGGGTTACGTCGGCGCCCACGCCTGAAGCTGTTCGAGGCGCCATGAGCGCCGCTCTTGAAGTGAGTGCGTAGCGCCAACCGCTCGCACCATCGGCTGCTGCTCGCGCCGTCTTTGCGCGCGGGCGCAGGCCCCTCCTCCCACTGCCGCCGCCTGACTGTTCCGCAGCCCTCGTCTGATCGAGCGTCTGTGCGACAAGGTGTATTGCTTGGACTTAGATGTTTTGGAGAAACTGTGCTTTCTTCGTAGACATACTGATTCTTTTGTATTAAAAACGCCGGCAGTCAAATCAGTGGCGGCACCCCGCAAAGGGGGCCGGAAGGGGAGGACACATTGAAGTCAACAAACCAGGCCGTTCGCTACCAGCTGAACACCACCACGCGCGAACTCACCATCACCGGCGCGGGCAGCACCATCGTCGTCGAAGGATTCGATGCGGGTGATCTGGGCATCAGCGCTCCTGCGCCCAGCGTGCCCGCGGTGCCCACGGCGCAATACGTCTTCGACCTGAGCACCAGCGCTGGCCGCTCCGGTCTGGACGCGCTCACGCACCAACAGCGCCAGGCCAACCTGCGCCTGAACAACGCCGTCTTTGCCAATGGCCTTTACCTGGGCGCCAGCACAGGCAGCGGTAAAGACAGCTACCTGATCGAGACCAGCGGAGGCGCCGATCCGATCCACGACACCCAAGGCGCCAACGTGCTGTTGTTTGCTGCGCGCGGTGTGCCAGCCGACTGGTCGACGAACTTCGACGAAGCCCGAGGCGCTTGGCTCATAGCGGACGGTTACGTCATCCGCCAATACACGGCAGCTGGATATATCAGTGCAGCCAATTCATCTCAAGTTCTGGATGCAGCGTCATTGGATTGGCGTTTCTTTCTGCGGGATTGATTTGGTTGGCAATCAGCGCCTACTTGTCGTTCAAGATGCTCCGATGGTTAGGTGTCAAGAACGCTATTGGGCGGCTTGCTATTGGGTTCCTGTTAATTGCCATACTTCTGGCCGCGCCTTTTGTGGATGAGATTGTTGGGATGCAGCAGTTTGAAGAGCTTTGTGCGAAGCGGGCTGTGATTTGGGTTGATTCGGGTGCTGGATCGGTGAAGCGCGGGACTAGGGGGGAAACCAAATTCGTTGATCTTTCTGGTAATTGGATTCATATAACTGCTCAGAAAGTCACCTACTTAAATAAAGATACGGGCAAGACTTTTGTTTCCTATGAAATCTTGCATACATCGGGTGGAAGAATCGCCAAATTCTTTCTGCTTGGCGGAAAACACTCGTGCTCCCCTTCGGTGCCCAATGCTCTAAATACTCTAGAGATCGATAAACTAATTTCGGAAGGAAAACAATGACTTCAATTCAATTTGTCTATGTCAACGCGTTGCTCGCTGATGCGGCGTATCGTCCATTGCATTCGGCGTTGACCTCTGAGCAGCTAATCGATGAAATTGTTGAGCGGATGACGCCCACCCTATCCGCCTACATAGCCGCCAACTTTGAAGTCCTTGCTTCTGAGCTTTCACCAAGCGGAGGCTTCGATGCTGTTGTCTGGCGCATCAAGGCGGGCACAGAGCTGGCGGGCACGAACAATGAGAACGCTGGGAAGGTTTTTGTATCAATGCGTGGCACCCAAGGTCTGCAGGATATTTCGGACGACATCACTCTTGCTGTTCGAGGAGTTCCGCATCATCAAATTGCCGCCATGGTCAATTGGTGGTTGCGTGCCACTGCTTCTACAAGCAACACTTCAGTATCGCAAATTCGAGTCGTTGAAACCGTGGGTGTTCCACCCGTCTATTCCTTACTTCTGGATGCTCCTGCAACTGGCACCGGCGAACTGTTTGGCAAGGTTGACAGTATTGAGGCGGTCAATGGACACAGCTTGGGTGGCTATCTGGCCACTGCCTTTACCCGCCTGTTCGGCGCGTACACCCATGTAGAGCACATCACCACCTTCAACAGCGCGGGCTTTGCACCCGGCAGCGAAGCGGTGTTTGCCGAACTGCAAAACTTCATTAGCCCCAGCTATGGGCTGGGGCGCTTTCCGAATGTCAGCGAGCAAACCAACCACTTCGCTGCCAACGGCATCAACGTCACCACCAACAGCTTGTATTTCAACCAAGCGGGCCTGCGGGTAGAACTCTCGCAGGAAGAAGGCACGGCGTTCCCCAACCACTGCATGTACAAGCTCACCGACATACTCGCGCTGGGCACCGCATTGGAGAAGTTGGACCCCACTTTCACCATCGACAAGCTCAACAAGCTGGTCGATGCAGGCAGCAACAGCACCGCAGCTTCACTTGAAGGCGTGCTGGATACGCTGCGTCTGATGTTGAATCCCAGTGTGTCGCCACTTGAGCCGGGCGATGCTGGCGACAGTGTTGTGACGCGCGTGAAATACCACGAGGCGCTGACAGCGCTGCAAAAGAGCATGGAGTTTTCGGCGCTGTCTGGAGAACTGTCACTCAGCCTCAGCGGCAGCAATCTCTCATCCCAAGCCAAGACCGACTTCGGCGCCTTCCTGGCCCTGCAATTCCTCAGCCCGGTGGTCATCAGCACCACCGACCCCGCTGCACTGGCCGCCCTCAAAGCCGTGCACGGCCAGATGGCTGTGGACTGGCAAGCCGACGCCAACGCCCGGCTTTACGGCGACACCGCCTACGAACTGAGCTTCAGCGACGTGATTCGCCAACAGAAGACGAGGGGGTGGATCAATTCAGTCAACTCATCTCAATTTCAGGAGGTCGCATGATTGGTTTGGCGTTTCTTGCGGTCGGGTTGATCTGGTTGGCGTTCAGTGCTTACCTGTCTTTCAAAATTCCTCGATGGTTGGGTGTCAAAAATATTGTTGGACATTTGGCCATCGGGCTGTCATTTCTAACATTGCTTTTAATTGGACCTTTTGTTGATGAGATTGTTGGAATGCGGCAGTTTGAGAAACTTTGTGCAGAAGCGAAATCAGAAATTGTTGTACATGACGCCATTAAATCCGCAAAGCGCGTAAGGGCTAATTCTCCGTTGTATACGTCCGTCCTCGGTCATTTCATTGAAATAAAAAAGGGAAATGTTAAATACATCGATCTCGATACCGGGCAATCTGTTTTGGAGTTCGAGGAATACGTTACAAAGGGCGGGCGCATTTGGAGAGCTACTTTGTTAGGTGGTGAGCGATGGTGTCAGATAGAAAACTCAAAAGAGTTTCTTTCAATATGGCGCGAAAATAATCTCAAAGACGAAATCAATGAAGGGGCGAAAAAATGAATTTCTTACAAACTACTTATATCAATGCTTTGTTGGCCGATGCTTCCTATGTCGACATCCAGACAACGTTGGACAGTCAGCCTATGCAGAGGCGCCTAACCCCCACCCAATCCGCCTACCTTGCAGCCAACTTCGAAGTTCTGGATTCCGAGCTATCCTCCACCGGTGGATTTGATGCTGTGGTGTGGCGCATCAAGTCGGGCACAGAGCTGGCAGGCCCGAACAATGAGAACGCGGGCAAGGTGTTTGTGTCGATGCGTGGCACGCAGGGCTTTCAGGATATTTCGGACGACATCAGCCTGGCAGCCCGAGGCGTTCCACATTTTCAGATTGCTGCCATGGTGAATTGGTGGCTGCGCGCCACCGCTCCACAAAGCAATACCTCAGTACCTCAGGTCAAGGTATTTCAAACCATCGGTGTGCCGTCGGTCTATTCCTTTTTGCTGGACGAACCGGCCTCTGGTACGGGAGAGCTGTTCGGTAAGGTTGACAACATCGAATCGGTCAATGGTCACAGCCTTGGTGGTTACCTCGCCACGGTGTTCACCCGCTTGTTCGGTGCGCAGGTTGGAAGCGTCAACACATTCAACAGCGCCGGTTTCAGCAATACGGCAGCTTTCAACATCGCATCAACCTACAACCAACTGGAGAGCTTGATCAGCAGCGCTGCACTCGGCAAAGGCAGCCTCGACGAGGTAACCGCGCTCCAAACCAATTTTTATTCCGAGAACGGCCTGAATTTCACCACCAACAGTTGGGCTGATTTCCACTTTCTGGCTCCCGGGTTCAATCAATACGGCGGACGTACAGCGCTGTACCAAGAGGATCTGCTCGGTTTAGATCCGATTGCCAACCACTACATGTACAAGCTCACGGACCTGCTGGCGTTAGGCGCAGCACTGTCCAAGCTTGACGCCGACCTGAGCTTTCCCAGCCTCAACGCAATGGTGCGGGTTGCAAGCAATGACATGCAGTCCAGCTACGAAGGCGCGCTGGACGCTTTGCGCCAGATGATGGATCCATCGTCGGCAAGGCTTGCCGCCAGCGATGCGAGCAACAGCGATCCTGCGCGCGTGGCATACCACGAAGCCTTGGCTGCCTGGCAACAGACCGCCATGTTCGATGCCCTCGCCGGCCAACTCAACCTGACCCCGAGCGCTCAAATTTCCAACCTCGAAGCAAACGCCAAGACCGATTTCGGCGCCTTCCTGGCCCTGCAGTTCCTCAGCCCCGTGGTGATCAGCGCCACCGATCCAGCCGCATTGGCAACCTTGAAGGCCGTGCACGGCCAAATGGCAGTGGAATGGCAAGCCGACGCCAACGCGCGGCTCTATGGCGACACTGCCTACGAGCTGAGCTACAGCGACCAGTGGTTTGAAGACCGGGCTCAACTGCTGCGCGCCATCACCACCCGCAACCAGCAAGACAACATCACTGGCCAAGTGTTCGACGCTGTCGCCCCCGCCGGACAGGTCACTTTCTTTCATTTCTCCGACCCCAGCGCAGAGGAAGATATCTTGCTCAGCACGCGCCGCTCGGGCGAGGTTGGCCTTGGTGAGCGCCACATCCTCTTTGGCGGTGCCGACAGCGACGCATTGACGGGCTTTGACAACCAACTCGGCGACCGCCTCTACGGCGGCGCCGGCGCCGACACCCTCAAAGGCCTGGGTGGCGACGACAACCTCGAAGGCAACAGCGGCAACGACACGCTCGACGGCGGAGCCGGCAACGACACCCTGCTGGGTGGCACGGGCCACGACACCTACCTCGTTGCTGCCAACAGCGGGCGAGACATCCTCATGGACGCCGACGGTCAAGGCACCATCGAGCTGGCCGGGCGCAGCCTCAGCGGCAGCGGTGAGCTCATCAGCGCGGCCACCGCCCAGCAGCCCTACTCCCTCTGGCAAGACAACAGCCAGGCCGACCAGCCCATCCGCTACCAGCTGCAGACCGCCACGCGCGAACTCACCATCAACGGTGCTGGCAGCACCATCATCGTCAAAAGCTTTGATGCCGGTGATCTGGGTATCCGGGCACCTGCAGCCAGCGTGCCCGTGGTGCCAACGCCGTACTACGTCTTCGATCTGAGCACCATCACTGGACGCAACGCATCGGCCTGGCTGGGGACCCCGCAACGCCAAGCCAACATACGGCTCGACAACGCAGCTTCCATTGGTGGCTCTTACCTGTGGGCTGTCGCGGGCAGTGGCGACGACACCATCGCCGGTGGTACTGCAACGCCTTCGTCCGGCGTCATCTTTGATGGAGACGACGGAGCCGACCGCATCTGGGCAGGTGTTGAAGGAACGCTGCAGGCCGCCATTGCCGCCGGCGAGACCACCGCAGCCAGCGGCAAGGCGACGATGATGCTTTCGGGCGGCGACGGCAGCGACCAAGTGGTGGGTGCAGCGGGCGACGACGTGCTCTTTGGTGGCCGGGGAGACGACATGCTGGTCGGTGGTGCGGGTGCCGACATCATCCTGGCCGATGGCGACAACGCGAGTTACATGACGGCTCAAAACCTGACTTCTTGGGCCAGCGGAGGCAGCAGTGCGCAGCCGCAGCGCTGGCTGCGCATGTATGTGCATTCCGCGCGCTTGGGGGTTACCCCGTCGAACAGTGCAGGTCAGCGCACTGTGGTCGAGGACACCATCGACGAGTGGATCAACCCGCTGGCCAACACAGACCTCTCAGGCTTGCTGGCCATGCGGCCTGAGGACATTGGGCCAGCGCCGGGCGAGCCGCACTTGTACACGGCGGGCACTCAGCTCACCTACGCGCAGGTCAACGGTGGTGAGGCCATGGGCACCAACCTCGGTGAGGGCCATGACGTGATCTACGCGGGTGCGGGGAACGATGTCGTCAATGCGGGGGCGGGTGACGATGTTGTGTTTGCAGGCAGCGGTAACGACGCTGTAGCGGGCTATGAAGGAGGTGATTTTATCGACGGCGGCGATGGTGACGACACCTTGTGGGGCGACTACAAGGTGCGTCACGACCAGTCGGTACAGGAGGACTACGTGCGCTTTGGTGCCACTTGGAGCGTCAAGCTTCAGCTAGATCCTGCTCTCCATGGGCGCGATGTGATCATGGGAGGTAGCGGTAGCGACACGGCCTTCGGCGGTGGTGGGTCTGACGAGCTGTATGGCGGTGCAGGCAATGATTTCCTGTACGGGGATGACCAAGACATGAGCCCCAGCTACGCCGGCGACGATTATCTGAATGGTGGGGAGGGCAACGACGTTCTTGAAGGCGACGCGGGTGCCGATACGTTGCTGGGGGGGGCTGGAGACGATCTGCTCAGCGGTAGCGCTGGCAATGACTGGCTAGATGGGGGAAGCGGCAAAGACGAGTTGTTGGGAGGCTCAGGCGACGACACCTACATCGTGCGTGGTGCCGACCTGGCTTGGTATGCACCAGCTGATGGAGTCTCCTTCACAGCACGGGCTTTGATCGACGATGACGAGGGCCACAACGTCGTTCGCCTCGATGCGCTGCAACGTGATGTGGATCTGCAGTTGTTACCGGTTGATGGTGGCACCGGAATTTCGCTTTCCTGGGCAGGTGGCGGGCCGGGTCAGGTGTCTGTGCTCGGGTTTCAAACAACGGCTTCAGCGTCCACTTTCACGGTTGAATTTGCAGATGGTCGTCGTGTTGAGTTGATGCGTTGGATCATGGAGGCGCTGAGCGAGGCCATTGAAGTCGAGAGTTGGACACCGGGTGACGCGGTGCTGGGTTTCAACGGTAACGATCAACTCATTGCTTACGGCAGCGGCGCCGAAGTGGTCGGCGGACGAGGCAACGACCGCATCAACTTGGGTGGCAGTTTGGGCTCGGTCGTGTACTTTGACCGAGGTGATGGGAGTGACCGCATCGCTGGCTGGGGGAGGGGGCACGTCATCGTCTTCGGACCAGGGATCAAACCCTCGGACCTGAGCTTGCACCTGAAACCCGATGGATCGGTGGCAGTTGTCATACTGGATGCAACCGGGCAAGACAACGGAGACCGCATTGGGGTGCCAGTGTCCAGCCAGGCAATCAGCCAAAGTACCTTCGTCAGCGAGTTCCGCTTGAACGATGGGAGCATGCTGACTTGGCAAGATTTGATCGCTCGCAGAATTCACATTGAAGCCAATTCCGGCGCGTTGTGGGTGGCTGGCACTGATGTGAAGGATCTGTTGACTGTCACGGGCAGCCTTGCCACGTACAACGGAGGGAAAGGCGATGACTGGTATCTGGTGGAGCCTGGCGCCAATGGCGCGATCGTCGATTCCCAAGGTCGCAACCGCCTCGTGTTGAGCTCCGAGGTGGCAAGCGAATGGGGTTCCGTAAGCCTTCAACGTGGTTTGCCTGATGGTCAGGGCGGTTTGTCCAAAGACCTTCTGGTTACGGCAGGAGGTGTGTCTGTTCTTCTGGTCAACGGACTGCTGCTGGCCGATCGGTTCGAGTTGGCTTTGGCCGATGGCCAAATGAAGAAACTTGCAGAAGTCATCCGCTCAATGGGCCCCCTCGCCATTGAAGGGGGAAACCTCGACGACAACATCGTGGGCGGTGACGGTGATGATGTCTTGATGGGTCAGGGCGGCAACGATGCGTTGGCGGGCCAAGGTGGCAACGATGTTTTGATGGGCGGTCAGGGTAACGACATCTACATGGTCGATCTGAGCCCAGGACACGATCGCATTGCAGACATGCACGGTACCAACGTGGTGCGTTTCGCACAGGGAATTGACGCGCGCACGATGCGCTTGGAGAGAATTGGAGACAGCACCAATGTGCGCTTCTGGATAGACGAAGAACGCAGCCTTGTTGTGATGAACGCACTTGAGCAAGGCGTGGCCAGCTATGCGTTTGCGGACGGTACGGTCTGGACTCTCACCGATCTTGTAGACGCTGTTGTTCCCGCGATCGGTCTGCGCTTGAGCGGGAACTCTCAGAACAACCAACTGATCGGCGGTGCTGGAGACGATTTCATCACGGGCGGCATTGGGTGGGATTTGTTGGTCGGAAGGGGCGGCCGCGACGCACTCCATGGCGGAGACGGGGAAGACTGGCTGGTGGGTGGTGAGGATGACGACGCACTGCAAGGGGGGGCTGGCCCGGACAAGTATCTGTTTGAGTTGGGTGACGGCGTTGATGTTCTCTTTGACGCCGACAATATCAATGCCACTGAGTTGAGTTTTGGGGCTGGTATTTCTCCTTTGGCCATGAACGCCACCAAGGAGTGGATCGACGGGGTGAGCTATATCCGTCTGGCATACAGCTCGAACGACGCTGTGCTGATCCGGGACGATGCCCACTTCGAGTTGTGGTCCCTGTCGTTTGAAAGTGGCGCCTCCTGGCCGGCCACGGATCTGTTCCAGAACATTTTGACTGGCGAGTTCCTCACGCAGGCGGGTACCGCAGGTGATGACGTTTTGCTTGGGTACGCGTCAGCAGATGTGTTGCGGGGCATGGACGGTATGGATACCCTCGCGGGGGGCGCGGGAGACGATACCCTAGACGGCGGCATGGGGCCCGACTTTCTGCACGGCGGACAGGGCCGTGACAGCTACCTCCTGCGTGCGGGTGGCGGCATCGATCGCATTGGTGAAGCGCCCGGCCAAGCCTCAAGGTTGGTACTCAGCGAGCTGGCACTCGACAACCTGGCCTACGGCCGCATGGGAAACGATCTGTTGGTCAGGCACATAGCCTCCAACGCGGGCATGTTGATCCAGGGGGCTTACCTACCCGGTACTGCGTGGACGCTTTTGGACTCGCAGGGGGTGGAGCATGACCTTCTGAAGATGGCCTCCCAAGCCATCGCTGCACAGAGCATGCAGGAAAGACGCGAGGCCTTCAATTTGACTTCGGATGCCCAGGCGGGTCCTATCTTCACCTGGACCCGTTGGGGGGGCTACGAAAAGCGGCGCTTTGCAGGTGATGCTGAGGGCAGCTTCACTGTGGGAGCGGGCACCATGGATGAGCAGATCTATATCTTGGAGCGTGTTGCGCAGCAATCCCAGAGCGACGCATTCAGTGTGGTGCTTGATGGGAGACAACAGGTTGATAGCAAACGCTATGAGTACCTTCGCACAGAAACGCGCAGTGAAACTCAATGGGGGATGCAGGTGAGCTACACCTCAACGGTCGTTGGTACTCCCTCCCGGATCGTGCCCATTGATGAGTACATGGGCGGACGAGCCTGGGTCGAATTCACGGGGCGCCATTCTCTTCTGGTGGAAGGGGACGAAGTGTCTGTGTGGATCGCTGGAGATGAGCATGTCGTGCAAACTCCTCTCTACACGCCGGGATGGGTGACCAAGACTTACAACGACGTTTACAGCAGGACCACACACCATAGCTTGCGCAATACAGTGGAGCATTTGGGTGGTGATAGCGAGAACCACATCACTCTTTTGAATACGGCTCCCAAGATCGTGAGCGCTGGCGGTGGAGCCGATGTGGTCGAAGCCATCGACTTGGTACTGGAATACGGACTGACGGACGATGTCTGGGGCCGTGAGCAGGGGTCGAATGACTGGATCGATGGGGGTGCGGGTGATGACTGGATACGTGCAGGTGCGGGGAATGACGAAATCCATGGAGGTAGGGGTACCGATCTTCTCGAAGGCGGCGCAGGTGCTGACACCTATGTGGTCGATGCGCTGGAGGACGGTTGGGACGTGATCGACGATCGTGCGGCTGCGCTGGTTCAGGTGCACCTGTGGGATTGGCTGGTCACCAGCGACGTGCCGCGTCCAGAGGCGTGGAACGAGTTGATGCGAGGTTCGATTTATTCTGGTGAAGGCTTGCCCCATACGGCCGACAACAGTCGGCGCATGTACGTTACAGCCGACAATTTGATCGCTTTGGGAGACCTCAACAAGGCGACACGTGCAGCTTGGATCGAGGGGCGGCCCCTGACGCGATTTGAAGTGATCTTTTCCCCGGAGTTGGAGGATATTGCGAACCTTTTGACTGGGGCTCCGCGAGGAGACGTATATCAGCAGACTTTGGACACCGTGAATCTGATCAGGAGTGTGTTGAATTTGCCAGCATTGCATCAGCGCTTCGACGAAGTCGTGCTTGATGCATTGAAGGCTGACACTGTGCGGTTCGGGTCAGGAGTAGAGGTTGCTGCGCTTGAGTTGCAATGGTCCACGGTAGACACCGCCAGCGGACCTCAGCGCGCACTCTCGATCAGTTGGGATGGCCCAGGCGGCGTACATGTGCTGATGCCTGACGAGCCCGCGTTGCCCGGCGTGGGTATTGAGCAGTTCGCATTTGCCGATGGCACTACGATGTCAATGGATGAGATGCTGGCGCTGGTGCCAGCTTGGCCGCCTAGACCGCCAGTTATCGTCCCGGGGCTGCCCATCGGCGAGGTTCAACTGGTGGAGGACGAGGAGTGGACGTTTGCGATTCCCACCGATGCCTTCAGGAATGAAGGTGAACAAACGCTTCGCTACGAACTGACGCTGGACAATGGCAGCGCGCAGTTGCCGGCATGGCTGCGGTTCGACTCAGCGGTAGGACTGCTGTCAGGGACGCCCGACAACAGTGCGGTGGGTTCACTGGAACTCAAGCTCACGGCGCTGGTGAACGATACGCAGAGAGCTTCGCAGTTCTTCACGCTGGAGGTCGCCAATACCAATGACGCCCCCCACATCGACAACCTCGATACGGTCCAGATCCGTGCTGGCGAAGTACTTGACTGGACGCTGAGTGCCGGGAATCTGACCGACCCAGACATCGGTGACCACCACAACGTGGTCGTTCGCACCGCAGATGGGTCCGAGTTACCGGGTTGGCTGCGGTTCGATCCCCTGACAGGCCGCCTGCAGGGCACTCCTGCCAGCAGCGATGTGGGGCAGGTTGGTCTACACGTGACGGTGCAAGACAGTGGTGGCGCATCGGACGAGCGCTCCGTCACCCTGAGCGTGAATGCCGCGCCTGTTCAAAATGTGATGGGAACGTTTTTGGACGACGTGCTCTCGGCGGGTCTGCTTGTATCCACGTTGAATGGCTTTGCAGGCGACGATGATCTGACTGGTTCCACGGCGGCCGATACGCTGATTGGCGGGTTGGGTAACGACACGCTCAGAGGTTTATCTGGTCAGGACACCTACCTCTTCAAGTCTGATGAGGGTGGTTTCGGAAATGACATCATCGTTGAGTCGCCTGCAGGAGACGGCGGCCTCAATACGGTCCGTTTTGAGCCAGGTCTTACACTGGCAGATGCTGTGGCTTCGCGCGTTCGTGGCAATCTGATTCTGAGTTTCCCCAACGGCGATTCGGTGACTGTTGCCAACTGGTTCTACGGCGTCAGCGAATCGTTCAACGGAATCAGTTTCGCTGACGGCCAACAACTCACCACCGAGCAGATTCGAGCTTTGGTCAATCGTTCCCCCGTGATGAGCGTGGCTCCCGTCGATGAAGCACTGCTCCAGGGGCAGGCCATCAGCATCACGCTGGACCTCGCGACCTTCTCCGATCCAGATGTTGCAATTGGCGAGACGCTGACCTACAGCGCCACCCTGTCTGATGGCTCGGCGCCCCCCGCATGGCTGACGTTCGATGCCGCAACGCTGACGTTCTCGTCGCTACAAGGCGCCTCAAGCGCCGGGACGCTGACCCTTCGTGTGCTGGCCACCGATACCGCCGGCCTTACTGCCGAGGCGCTGTTCAACCTGGATGTGCAGAGCGTCAACACTGTCCCCGTGTTGAACGCCCCTCTGGCTGCGCAGCTCGCCGTGGCAAACACTGCGTTGAGCTACGTGATTCCCGGTGACACCTTCACAGACGCCGACGCGGGCGACGTGCTCACGCTGGGCGTGACCCTGGCCGATGGCTCGGCCTTGCCCAACTGGCTGAGCTTCGATGCCGCCACGCGAACCCTCAGCGGGACACCGCCGCTCGCCGCGCGGGGATCGCTGCAGCTGAAGGTGACCGCTGTGGATGTGGCGGGTGCTTCTGCGCAGACCACGCTGCTGCTTGATGTGGGCAACCGGATCGAGGGAACCGATGCCGCTCAAACGCTCACGGGCACTACCTTCCGCGACGTCATCAACGGGTACGGTGGCAACGACACGCTCAATGGTGGTGCAGGCGCTGACGTGCTCACGGGTGGCCTGGGCAACGACACCTATGTGGTTGATCAGACCGGTGACCAGGTGATTGAGCTGGCTGGCGAAGGCACAGACACGGTTCAATCGGCCGTGAGCTTCACGCTGGGAGACAACATCGAGAACCTCACCCTCACGGGTTCGGCGTCCAACATTGCAACAGGCAACAGCCTGAACAACACGCTCACAGGCAACGCTGCAGCCAACACACTGGTGGGTGCCGCAGGCAACGACATCCTGAACGGCGGCGCAGGCGCAGACACACTCATTGGAGGCGTGGGCAATGACACCTACACCGTCGACCAAGCGGGGGATGTGGTGGTCGAGCTGGCAGGAGAAGGTACCGACAAGGTACAAGCTTCTTTCACCTACACCCTGGGCGATCACCTGGAGAGCCTCACGCTCACGGGCAGTGCGGCCATTGACGGCACCGGCAACAGCTTGAACAACGTGCTCACAGGAAACACCGCGGCCAACCTGCTCGTGGGTGGGGCTGGCAACGACACGATCAATGGCGGTGCTGGCGCCGACATGCTGCAAGGTGAAGCGGGTGATGACACCTACGTGGTGGACAACGCAGGCGACTCGGTGGTGGAGTTGGCCAACGCGGGCAACGACTTGGTGCAATCCAGCATCTCTCACCAACTGGCCGCCAACGTCGAACGGCTCACGCTCACAGGAACCGCTGCGGTGGACGGCACGGGCAACGACCTTGACAACACGCTGACCGGCAACGGTGCCAGCAACGTGTTGATCGGCGGCAGCGGCAACGACACTCTCAATGGCGGCGCTGGCGCAGACACGATGCGAGGAGGATTGGGCAACGACGCTTACACGGTTGACAACGTGGGCGACGTGATCGAAGAGCTCGCCAGCGAGGGTCTGGACACCGTCACTTCTTCAGTGAGTTACGCATTGACCGACCACGTCGAGAATCTCACGCTCAGCGGCAGCGCCGGGCTCAGCGCCACCGGCAATGCACTGGACAACGTGCTGACCGGCAACTCGGGCTCGAACACGCTTGCGGGTGCTGCGGGCAACGACACGCTCAACGGTGGTGCGGGTGCCGACAACATGGCGGGCGGCGAAGGTGACGACGCCTACGTGGTGGACAACGCCGGCGATGTGATCACCGAGTTGGCCAACGAAGGAGCCGACACAGTGCGCAGCAACCGCACCTACACGCTGGGTGCGAACCTGGAAAACCTGTTCCTCACCGGGACCGGCAACCTCAACGGCACGGGCAACGAGCTGAACAACCTGCTCACCGGTACGGTTGGCGTCAACACGCTCACCGGTGGCGCTGGCAATGACGACCTCAGCGGCCTGGAGGGCAATGACAAGCTCAACGGTGGCCTGGGCAATGACACCTACCGCCTTTCACGCGGCTACGGCACCGACACGGTCAGCGATGACGATGCTGGCGCCGGCAGCGCCGATGTGGCGATCTTTGGGGCCGACGTGGCGGTTGACCAGTTGTGGTTCCGCAGGGCATCGAACAACCTGGAGATCAGCATCATTGGCACAGCCGACAAGCTGCTGGTGTCGAACTGGTACCTGGGTGATCGGTACCAAGTGGAACAGTTCAGGACTTCAGACAACCAGATGCTCCTGGACAGCCAGGTCGACAACCTCGTCCAGGCCATGGCCGCATTCTCCCCGCCGCCCCCGGGCCAGACCACGCTCACGCCAGCACAGCAGTCAGCGCTGAGCCCGGTCATCGCTGCCAACTGGAACTGAGCTCCAGCCACTCGGCGCTACCTTCGCTTTGAGCCCTTCGACAGGCTCAGGGCGATCGGAGGCGTGTGCGATCAACCGCCAAGAAAAAGCACAAGACCATGACCGACATGACTCTGGGAGGGCCTGGGGCAATGCGCCTTGCCTCGAACGAACCCAAAACCGAGAGGCCGGCTGAACCACCACCTCTGGACACCGGCCTGGCCTGTCTTGTGATGTTGGCCCGCATTCATGGCGTGGCCTTGGATGTAGACCAACTGGCCCACGAATTTTCCAGCGCGGGTCAGCCGCTTCAGGTGCAGGACATCCTGCTCGCCGCCAGAAAGCTTGAGCTGCAGGCCAAGCGGGTGACCATTGATATGGCCCGCTTGGACAAGACGCCGCTACCGGCTGTGGCCATCGCCCGCAGTGAAAAGGGTCACACCGAGTTTTTCATCCTGGCTTTTGTCGATTCAGAAAAAGCGCTGATCCAGTCGCCCAAGATTGGACTTTCAGAGTCAATTTCCCTGGCCGAGCTGCAGGTACGCTGGACGGGCGAGCTGATCCTGTTCACCTCGCGCGCTTCGCTGGCGGGCGACATGGCCCGCTTCGACTTCACCTGGTTCATCCCCGCCATCGTGAAGTACCGCAAGCTGCTGCTGGAGGTGTTGGCGGTCAGCTTCGTGCTGCAGCTTTTTGCGCTCATCACACCGCTCTTCTTTCAGGTGGTGATGGACAAGGTTTTGGTCCACCGGGGTTACACCACGCTGGACGTGATCGCCATCGGCTTTGCCGTGGTGGTGGTGTTTGAAGTAACGCTCACGGCGCTGCGCAGCTTTGTGTTTGCCCACACCACCAGCCGCATTGACGTGGAGCTGGGCGCCAAGTTGTTCCGCCACCTGCTGGGCTTGCCGCTGGCGTACTTTCAGGCGCGGCGCGTGGGCGACTCGGTAGCGCGGGTGCGCGAGCTGGAAAACGTGCGCGCCTTCCTCACCGGCAACGCGCTCACCGTGGTGCTCGATCTGTTGTTCTCCGTGGTGTTCATCGCCGTCATGGCGTACTACAGCGGCTGGCTCACATTGATCGTGGTGATCTCGCTGCCGTGTTATGCGCTCCTAACGGCGGTGTACACGCCGGTGTTGCGCGCTCGGCTGAACGAGAAGTTCAACCGGGGCGCGGAGAACCAGGCCTTTCTGGTGGAGACCATCAGCGGCATCGACACCGTGAAAAGCATGGCGGTGGAGCCGCAGTGGACGCGCCGCTGGGCTACGTTTCATCGAGCTTTCGCACCGCCACCATCGGCACCGTGGCCAACGGTGGGGTCACGCTCATCTTAAAGCTGGTGACGGTGGCCACGCTGTACTTCGGCGCGCGCTTGGTCATTGAAGGCAAGCTGAGCGTGGGCCAGTTGATCGCCTTCAACATGCTGGCCGGCCAGGTGGCGCAACCGGTGATGCGTCTGGCACAGTTGTGGACGGACTTCCAGCAGACCGGCATATCGGTGCAGCGCCTGGGCGACATCTTGAACAGCCGTACCGAAGTGGCCGGCGCCAAGAGCGCGCTGCCGCCGCTGGTGGGCCGCATCACGCTGGACGAGGTGGTGTTCCGCTACCGGCCCGATGGCCCGGAGGCCTTGAAGAACCTGTCCATTGACATCGCGCCGGGCGAAGTCATTGGCGTGGTGGGCCGCTCGGGCTCAGGCAAGAGCACGCTGACCAAACTCATCCAGCGGCTCTTTGTGCCCGAGCGCGGGCGCGTGATGGTGGACGGCATGGATCTCGCATTGGTCGATGCGAGTTCTCTGCGCCGGCAAGTGGGCGTGGTGTTGCAGGAAAACGTGCTCTTTGCCCGGAGCATCCGCGACAACATCGCTCTGGCCGACCCGGGCGCGCCGCTGCCGGCGGTGGTGGCCGCCGCGCGCCTGGCCGGTGCGCACGACTTCATCACCGAGCTTCCCGAGGGCTACGACACGCTGGTGGGTGAACACGGCTCCACGCTCTCGGGCGGGCAGCGCCAGCGCATTGCCATTGCGCGCGCCCTCATCTCCAACCCGCGCATCCTGATCCTGGACGAAGCCACCAGCGCGCTGGACTATGAGAGTGAACGCATCATCCAGGACAACATGAAAGCTATCGCGCGGGGACGCACGGTGATCATCGTGGCGCACCGGCTGAGCGCCGTGCGCGACGCGAACCGCATCCTGGTGATGGAGCGCGGACAGATTGTGGAAATGGGAGCGCATGCCGAACTGCTGCAAAACCCGTCGGGTGCCTATGCGGCGCTGCACCGGCTGCAACAGTGTTGAAGCCATGAGCATGACCATTCGACTTCAAGCTCTGAGCGACCTGCTCAAGCGATACGGCGCCGCGTTTCAACACGCCTGGCAACGCCGCAGCGAGATGGAACCCACGCCGCGCCTGCCGCACGAAGCACAGTTCTTGCCGGCAGCGCTCTCACTGCAAGAAACCCCGCTGTCCCCTGCGCCCCGCGTGGCCATGTGGCTGCTGATTGCCTTCATGCTGATTGCGCTGCTGTGGGCCATCTTTGGCCGCATGGACGTGGTGGCCACCGGGCAGGGCAAGATCGTGCCCAACGACCGCACCAAGACCATCCAGTCCTTTGATACTGCCTCGGTGAAAGCCATTCACGTGACCGATGGCAAGCGTGTGAAGGCGGGCGATCTGCTCATTGAGCTGGACGCCACCACCACGCAGGCCGACACCGAGCGCGTGGTGGGCGAGCAGGCAGTCGCGCTGCTGCAGGTGGCGCGTGGCCGGGCATTGCTCGAATCCCTGCAATCGGACCAAGAACCCCGCCTCACCCGACCCGCCGGGGTGGATGATGCGCGCTTCCTGGAAGCCCAGCGCTTGTTGGCTGGGCAATACGCTGAATACACAGCTCGCCTGAGCCGCATCACCGCCGACACCGCACGACGCGAGGCCGAACTGCGCTCCACCCAGGCGCTGGTGCGCAAGCTGGAGCAGACGCTGCCGATCGCGCAGCAGCGCGCGCAAGACTTCAAGAACCTCGTGGACCAGGACTTCGTTTCTCGCCACGGCTACCTGGAGCGCGAGCAGGTGCGTATAGAACAAGAGGCCGACCTGGCCAACCAGCGCAGTCGGCTGCGCGAGACAGAGGCCGCGTTGCGCGAGGTGCAAGGCCAACGCCAAGCCTTGATGGCCGAGACCCGTCGTGCCACGCTGGACAGCACCACCGAAGCCCAGCAGCGCCTGGACGCGCTGGACCAAGAGTGGAAAAAGGCCGACTCGCGCGGAAAGCTCATGCGCCTGACCTCGCCCGTGGACGGCACCGTGCAGCAGCTTGCGGTGCACACCGAAGGCGGCGTGGTCACCGAGGCACAGCCCTTGATGGTGATCGTGCCCAGCGACAACCCGCTGGAGGTGGAGGCCTTCTTCGAGAACAAGGACATCGGCTTTGTGAAGGCCGGGCAAGAGGCTGTGGTCAAGATAGAGACTTTCCAGTACACCAAGTACGGCACTCTGGACGCTGAAGTGGCCACGGTCTCGCACGACGCCATCAATGACGAGAAGCGCGGGTTGATCTATTCAAGCCGCGTGCGGATGCCCAAGACCACGTTGATGGTGGACGGCACAGAGGTCAGCTTGTCGCCAGGCATGGCCGTTACCGTGGAGGTGAAAACAGGGCGCCGGCGGGTGATCGAGTATTTCCTCGCGCCGCTGATTCAGCACGGCAGCGAGGCACTGAGAGAACGTTGAGTTTTCGGTTGCCGGTTACGTGGGCGAAGCCACCAGCTTGTAACGCGCATCCCCGGTCGCATCGGGCGTGAACGCCCACTGCGTCCGGTGGAACGCCGCCACGCCCGGCCGGTGGGCAATGGACACCAGCGCTCCGTTGCTCTCTTTCACCAGCGCCTGCAGCCGTTCGTACAGCGTGGCCTCGGCAGCTTCGTCCAGCGCGCTGGTGGCTTCGTCCACGAACAGCCAGCGGGGCTTCTTGAGCATGGCGCGGGCGATGGCCAGGCGTTGCTGTTCGCCGCCCGAGAGTTTCTGTCCCCAGGCGTCCTGATCGTCCAGCCGTGTGCCCAGATCGGGCAGCAGAGCGTCCGTCAACGCTTGTTGCAGCTCCGCGTCGCTGTAGCGCTCGGCGGGTTCGGGGTAGGCCAGTGCGTTGCGCAGCGAGCCCAGCGGGAAGTAGGGGCGCTGCGGCAAAAACATCACCTGGTTTGCAAAGCCCGCTGGTGTGCGCAGGCTGCGCTGCGCCCAGGGCCAGATGCCGGCCAGGCCGCGGAAAAGCGTGGATTTGCCACTGCCCGACGGGCCCTTGACCAGTACCGTGTCGCCCGGTGACACCTGCAGGCCGTGCACCGCCAGCAGCGCCACGCCACCGGGCAGTGCGAGTTGCAGGTCGTCGATGGCCAGCGCGTCTTGTGCGTTGGGCAGTGGGGCGGCGATGTGATCGGCGGCTTCCAGTGCCTGGAAGCTTTCTTCAAAGCTGGTGATGCGGTCGGTGGTGGCGCGCCAGGCAGCCAGGCTGCTGTAACTGTCAACGAACCACGAAAGCGAGTCCTGCACGCGGCCGAAGGCGGACGATATCTGGATCAGTTCACCGAGCTGGATGGCCCCGCTGAAGAAGCGCGGCGCGGCCACGATGAAGGGGAACACCACGGCGGCCTGGCCAAAACCCACGGTGAACCAGGTCAGACGCTTCTGTGCGTTGATGAGCTTGAGGTAGTTGCCGATGACCTCGCCGAAGCGCCCGCCGAGTTGCTGGCGCTCCACCGGTTCGCCCCGGTCCAGCGCGATCGATTCGCTGTACTCGCGCACGCGCACCAGGTGGTGGCGGAAGTCGGCCTCGTAGCGCTGCTGCTTGAAGTTGAGTGCGATCTGCGAGCGGCCCAGGTAGTGGGTGATCACGCTGCCGAGCGCGCAGTAGAGCACCGCCATCCACACCATGAAGCCGGGGATGGTGTAGTCAGTGCCGTTGATTGAGAACGCAAAGCTGCCGGAAAGCGCCCACAGGATGCCGACAAAACTCACCAGCGTGACCACCGCGTTGAGCAGGCCCATGGTCAGGCTCACCGTGTAGCTGGTGAAGAGGTTCATGTCTTCGGCAATGCGCTGGTCCGGGTTGTCCGGCGGGGCGTCTTCGCCGCGGGCAAAGCGCGCAAGTTCGAGGTGGTAGAAGGCCTTGTTGGAGAGCCAGCGGTCGAGGTAGTGGCCGGTCATCCAGGCGCGCCAGCGCATCTCGAGCAGCTGTGTGAGGTAGAAGCGGTAGACCGCGATGATGATGAAGCCGAACGCCAGATACGTGAAGCGCCCGAGCTCGCGCCAGAACACCGCCGCGTCCTTGTTTTGCAGCGCGTCGTAGAACACGCGGTTCCACTCGTTGAGCAGCACCAGCATGTAGACCGAGGCGAGGTTGAGCGCCACGATGG
>LNFM01003683.1_pt1 | contig 29697 bp, 22 predicted proteins | sample 596031 | NCBI WGS metagenome assembly LNFM01 (sample SAMN04254537, study PRJNA301005) | activated carbon metagenome | isolation source: dual media filters at the Ann Arbor, Michigan drinking water treatment plant | place: USA: Ann Arbor
TGCAACGAGAGGTTTTTGAATGTTTTTAGTTCTATGTCCATCCATGATACATGATCGACTTAGATTATGCTTTTTTTATTTTTGTTTCAGCGCCTCCTCGATTGATTTCTCCACTAAGGGTGCCATCACCTTGTATCCTTCAAGATTGGGATGCACGCCATCATCACCCAATTCCTTTTTCAATCCATTTCGTTCATCGGCCATGGATGAAAAATAATCGAGGTATACGATTTTGTTTTTATCGGCATACTCTTTTATCATTTTATTTAAGGCAACTACTTTTGCGGCAGGTTCCATGCCAGGTCGCCACGGAAAATCATACGCAGGAATTACTGACGATAGCACGACTTTGATATTATTCGCTTTGGCAAGTTGTGCCATAGCAATAAGGTTATCGTGAGTTTGCTCAAGTGTCATCGGCCCGGTGTTGCCAGCAATGTCATTAATGCCCGCAAGGATGACCACCACTTTTGGTTTTAAATCAACTACATCTTGTTTGAAACGTAACACCATCTGGGGTGTCGTTTGTCCACTGATGCCACGATTGAAGTAGGGTTTGCCTTCAAAGAATGAGGGATCCAAATTACTCCAGCCTTCGGTGATGGAATTACCCATAAACACCACACGGTTTTCATTGACTTTGGGTAAGCCAACCTTTTTATTGTCTTCCTGAAATCGTTTCATATTTGCCCAGTCCATAGGAGGTTGATCAAAATTTTTCTTTATCCAACGCAGGCATGCATCCATCCATTGTTCTTTTGCCGTTGGATTAGTCATACCATATCCATGCTCACCGGATGAATATATAAAAGTTTCTACCGGAACATTGTTTTGTTGTAAAGCAGCAATAAAGGCAAAGGTGTTTCCCACAGGAACTGCTTTATCGGTGAGAGGCGCTGTAATAAATGTGGGTGGAGTTTTTGAGTTTACCTGCAACTCGTTAGAATAGTTGAGAACGTCTTCTTGGCTCATGCCAAGTTCTTTGTATTTCGTTGAGCCCTTAATGAAGGAGGACGATGTATTGCCACCAATCAGGTTGATGCGTGACCCGTTGTGTGTGAGGCTATCTGAAAAACTGATCACCGGATAATTCAATATCATAAAGTCGGGGCGTAAACTAGTGTTGTTTGGATTGTCAATGTGAGCCGTTTGAAAATGAGTTCCTGCAGTTGATGCAAGATGACCGCCAGCTGACGAACCCATGATACCAATTTTGTTGGGATTGATATTCCATTGCTTTGCATTTTCTCTTACCAGCTGAATAGCGCGCTGTGCATCCTGCAAGGGACCGATGGTTTTATCTTTCATTAATTCCTTGCGGGGAAGTCGATACTTTAATACGAAGGCAGCAATACCTTCTTCATTCAATTTTTTAGCAATATCATATCCTTCATGACTCATGGCCAGAATCTGGTAGCCACCACCCGGACAAATAATCACGGCCGAACCGGTAGCCTTGACTGGGTCTGGTAAATACACAAATAGTGTTGGTTTAACCACTCCACGAAGAATGTCAATTTTGTTGGGTCCCACGCCATGAATAACAGAAGTATCTATCGTCATTGTCGGTGTGATAGAATTAGGTATTTCTCCTTTATACAGTACTATTTCCTTTTGGGCAACGGCTAAATGTGTTATCAGGCAAAAATAGATTAAAAGAGGTTTCATAAAGTTGATTTGTGCTAAAGATAGATGTAATGTGTAGGGGAGAAAGTGCAATAGTTCATCTGCAACGATACAGATAATTATAGTTACAGTTTAATCTTCCATTCATCAAGCAAAGGTCTGCCCAGTAATGCGTTCGCTGCAGGATCATTTTTAAATATTTCCTTTTTTGGGTTCCATTCCAGCGGGCGTTTTAATTCGTAGGCAATGTTGCCAAGCGTACAAACAGAAGCGGTGCGGTGTCCGGTTTCTACATCACTTACGGGTTTACTACGCTTACGCATTGCATTTAAAAAATCCTTATAATGATTCTCACTTTTATACACATGCTTTTCGGTTTCACCGATGATTTTATCTTTTAAAGATGCCGGAGTTGTTTCAAGTTTTCCTCTTGCAATTTTTATTTCGCCTTCCGTGCCGGTGAACCATACCGCATTGCCCCATTCCCAGGATTCGTGTGTCATGGTAGTACCATTTTTATACTGATATGTTAAGAAAGGATGCTCTTTTCCATCAGGAGCAAAAATTTTAACAGGTCCGCTGGTGTCCATATCCATAGCCCACTGTGCAATGTCAAACATATGCGCTCCCCAGTCGGTTACCATGCCGCCCCCAAACTCCTTATACAGCCGCCAGTTCGGGTAAACATCTTTCGTGATCGGGGGTGCCAATTCTTCGTTAAAAGGTTTGTATTCATTCGGCCCCAGCCATAGTTTCCAGTCTAGCCCACTGGGTATGGGTTGTTCGGCTAATGTATAGGGGATGGGCGGAGGTCCAACATTTACTTTGATGCTTTTTATTTCACCGATATATCCATTGCGTATTAATTCTACAGCCTGCCGAAACTCTTTCCATGAACGTTGCATATTACCTGTTTGAAAAACGCGCTTGTGTTTTCGGGCAGCCTTTACCATCGCCCTGCCTTCTTTAATAGTAAGAGACATTGGTTTTTCACAATAGATATCCTTTCCTGCCTCGGCAGCCTTCACGGCCATCACACCATGCCAGTGGTCTGGTGTTGCAATCACAACGGCATCCACATCTTTCCTGGTAAGCAACTCTCTGAAGTCATTATACACAGGCATATCGGCATAGACACCCAATGAAGTATTTTTTTCATATGTGCTTTTTATCTGATCAAGCATGAGCTTGGTTTTATCTTGATAGACTTCACTAAGGCCTGCAATTCGGATTTCGTTCGTGTTTAAAAATGCATTGCTAAGACCGCGACCTTGCTTGCCGCAACCAATAAAGCCTAATGAGATAATATCACTGGGTGCAAGGTATCGGGTGCCATCGACTCCCTTGCCTCCTAAAACGAAGCGAGGTACAATCATTATTCCAGTCAATGCAAGGGCGGTCTGTTTCAGAAATTCTCTGCGACCGTTGGTAATTAATTTCTCCTTTTTCATAATGATATTGTTTTGGGCAACTTTAAAGACAGAAGGTTTCCAAACACACTTGAAAGTATGGAAACAGCGATTACGTATCTATGGCAAGATAGTTTTCAATTTATAAAGTACTACCAATTTGCTGCCTGATTTTGATCAGCGGTTACTTTATTTCAGATCGTTCTTATTACATTTAAAGAAATGACGCAATTTGGTAAAGCCTTTCTCTATTTATGTTCAAAAACAGATGAGTATAAAAAAAGCGTTTAAATTTCTGCTTCTGCTATTGACTGGGTTCTGCACACTGCAGTGTACACCCGACAACACATTCAAAGTAAGAAAAGATAGTCACATCCTCTTGATTGGTAACAACCTGGGATCCCGGATGATGAACTACGGTTATTTCGAAACGGAAATGCAAATGCGTTATCCGGATAGTTTGCTCTTCATCCGCAACCTGTGTGATGGTGGTGATACTCCTGGCTTCCGGCCACATTCAGGGCGCGAGTCACCATGGGCATTTCCGGGTGCCGAAAAATTTCAGACCGAACTCGCTGGCAACTCGGGCAGCGAAGGTCATTTCGAAACGCCTGACCAGTGGCTTACGCGACTGAAGGCAGATGTGATCATTGCTTTCTTTGGCTTTAATGAATCCTTCCAGGGCGAACAAGGACTTGAAAACTACAAAGCAGAGCTGGATGCTTTTATAAAGCACACCCTGGCACAGACGTATAATGGAAAATCAGCGCCACAGCTGGCGATAGTATCACCCATTGCTTTTGAGAATCTTTCGGATAAATATGATTTACCAGATGGTGTAAAGGAAAATGAAAATCTTTCGCTTTATGCGAAGGCAATGAAAGAAGTGGCCGCACAGAACAAGGTACATTATATCGATGCGTTCACACCTTCTAAAAAATGGTATGATGAAAGTCAGGAAGAATTGACCATTGATGGCTCGCAGCTAAATGATGCCGGCTACGCGAAGTTCTCAACCTTTCTTGCTGATCTGGTTTTTGGAAAAACAAAACCAAAAGCAGAGTCTAATCGGGAACTGGTTCATGCAGCTGTGATGGAAAAAAACTGGATGTGGCACAATGATTATAAAATTCCAAATGGTGTTCACGTTTTTGGTCGCAGGTATGATCCTTTTGGTCCTGACAATTATCCATTTGAGCTCACGAAAATCCGCGAGCTTACTGCGATACGCGACACGGCAATTTGGCGGGCTGCAAAAGGGGAGAAAATGGATCTTGCTGCTGCTGATCTAAACACTTCCAAGCTTCCACCCGTAGAAACGAATTACAATCCAGAGAATAATGGAAGTCTTGAATATCTGTACGGCCAGGATGCATTGAATAAACTGACGGTGCCACCAGGATATAAAATTGAACTCTTCGCTTCTGAAAAAGAGTTTGCTGACTTGGCAAATCCCGTTCAGTTGTCCTTCGATAATAAAGGTCGTCTCTGGGTTGCAACCATGCCGAGCTATCCACACTATAAGCCAGGTGACAGTAAGCCGAATGATAAACTCATCATACTGGAAGATACGGATAACGATGGCAAGGCAGACAAGCAGATAACCTTTGCGGATGGCTTGCATATTCCGGTTGGTTTTGAGTTTGCACCTGAAGGCGTTTATGTTTCACAAGGAACTAATCTTGTCCTCATAACTGACACGGATGGTGACGATAAGGCAGATAAGAAAGAAATTATATTGAGTGGTTTTGATGATCATGACACGCACCACGCACATAGCGCTTATGCTGCAGATGAGTCAGGAGCAATATATATGGCTGAAGGTGTGTTCTTGCATACAAACGTAGAAACATCCTATGGTCCGGTACGTGGCACGAACGGTGGCTTCTATCGGTATACTCCTCAACGTCATCACCTCGAACGCACAGCACAGCTTGCCATTCCGAACCCTTGGGGCATTGCCTTTGATGAATGGGGTCAGAATATTTTTGCGGAGACATCGGGTCCGGATGTGCGATGGATGATGCCAGGTTCGGTGAAGCCACGATATGCGGTAGCTACTCACAAGTCATACAACCTGGTGGAAGATAAGCACAGGGTTCGTCCTACTTCCGGGTTAGAGTTCGTTTCAAGCAGACATTTTCCAGATGACATGCAGGGAGATTTTCTTATCAATAACACGATTGGATTTTTAGGAACGAAGCAACATACCCTGGAAGATGATGGCACAGGTTTTAAGAGTCGTCACCGTCAGGACCTGGTATCATCAACAGATAAAAATTTCCGTCCTGTGGATATGGAGTTTGCACCAGACGGTTCACTTTACCTTGTTGACTGGCATAACATACTGATAGGGCACATGCAACACAATGCGCGCGATCCGTTGCGTGATCATGTGCATGGTCGAATATACAGGATCACTTATCCTTCGCGGCCACTGGTTACACCTGCAAAAGTGGCTGGTGCAAGCATCCCTGAACTACTGGAAAATCTGAAGCTTCCTGAATTCCGGACACGCTATCGCACAAAACGAGAACTGAGAGGCCATCAGGCAAGCGAGGTTATTCCACAACTTAAATCTTGGGTTGCAAGACTCAATGTTGAAGATCCGGGCTACGATCACTATTTACTTGAAGCCTTATGGGTAACGTGGGGATTGAATCAGGTGGATGAAAGTTTACTGCACACGGTACTACAGTCAAAAGATTTTCGTGCGAGATCAGCTGCCGTTCGTGTTCTTCGCTATAGCGGACATCAAATTAAAAATCAACCAGAATTATTGATGAAGGCTGCACAGGATGAACATGGTCGGGTTCGTCTTGAAGCGATCGTAGCAGCATCATGGCTCGATAAGGAAACAGGTCTGGCCATCGTAAACGAAGCAGCCAAAAAACCGCTCGATGATTGGATGGTGGAAGTGCATGCTACAGCGTTTGCACATTTAAATGGCATGTCACTGAAAGAGAAAAAAGATATAGAAGTTGCAACACACCTGAAAGGAGCCGAACGTGAGTTGTTCATAAAGGGAAAAGCTATATATGCGCGTGACGGATATTGCAGCACCTGTCATCAGTCCGATGGTGGCGGACTATCGGCATCAGGCTTTCCGGCACTGGTTGGTACCCAATGGGTTTTAGGCAGTGATGAGCGTTTGATAAAACTCGTACTGAAAGGCATCATGGGGCCAATAGAAGTGAATGGAAATAAATATGCGGGCCAGGTACCGATGACTCCTTTCGGAGGGATGCTCAGTGACGATGAAATGGCGGCTGTGCTCACTTATGTGCGAAATGCTTTTGGTAACCAGGCATCTGCAATTCTACCTGAAAAGGTGAAGATAGTAAGGGAAGCAACGAAGGATAAATCTGGTTTCTACTCACCGGCTGAATTATTAAAACAACACCCAATGGAAAAATGATTCTTGTTCAAACAATTGGTTTACTCACTAAATACAATCTTGAAGTACTCGCTTACTAAACTTGTTTAAATTTTAAAATGAAATCTAACTATCAAATTCTATACACCATTTGCTTCGCCATGGTGTCGATCTTAACCTCGTCCATTTCCTCCTGCACCCAACCCCTGCAGCAATGGGTTCGCTATGAAGGTAAAGAAGGTCCGGGCAAAGGCAAACACATTGTTTTTATCAGTGGCGATGAGGAGTACCGATCAGAAGAAGCACTTCCCATGATGGCTAAAATTTTATCACAGCGTCACGGTTTTACCTGTACCGTACTTTTTGCCATCGATCCGAAGACAGGAGTAATCGATCCCAACACTCAAACCAACATACCAGGGATGGATCATCTACAAAAAGCTGACTTGCTCTTTATGAGTTTACGTTTTCGTGAATTACCGGATGATCAAATGAAATACTTTGATGAATATTTGAATTCAGGCAAGCCGATTGTTGCCTTGCGTACTTCTACACACCCTTTCCACTATTCACGAAATAAAGAGAGCGTATACGCCAAGTATAGTTTTAATAGTAAAGTGAAAAACTGGGAGGGGGGATTTGGTAAAATCGTGTTAGGGGAGACTTGGGTCGCTCATCACGGTATACATGGTTCGGAAGGAACACGTGGGCTGATCAACGGATTGGTTGCCAGTAATCCCATTCTTAAAGGCGTAAAAGATATTTGGGGTCCCACCGATGTATATACAATAAATAGCTTAGAGGCCAGCACCACGAGATTATTGTATGGACAATCAACATTAGGCATGACATCAGAAGCAACTCTTAGTTATGAAAAATCGATCATGCCAGTTGCCTGGACTAAATCGTATCAGACAGAGAAAGGAAAAACGACAAGAATTTTTGCAACTACCATGGGGGCATCGGTGGATTTGAAAAGTGAAGACCTGCGAAGAATGTTGATTAATGCCAGTTACTGGGCATTGAATATGGAAACTCAAATACCAGACACGAATAATGCAGAAACCATTGGTGTCTATGAGCCCACCATGTTCGGTTTCGAAAAATTTAAAAAAGGAATGAGGCCTTCTGATTTTAATTTGAAATAAGGAGTCAACTAAGCATCCATTAAATTTGGCAATAAATGAAAGAGAATTCTTCAAAAATAAAAACCGGTTTCAATCTGCTGGTATGGTCGGGCGGATTGCCTGATACATTTTTACCCATCACCGAAAGGCTAAAGAAGATCGGGTTCGATGGCATTGAATGTTTTATGGAAGAAAAGAACTTGGCGGCTTATAAAAATCTGGGGAATCATCTTCAGAGTATTGGACTTGAAGCCACTTGCGTGCTCGGCATGGGGCCAGATGAAAATCCAGCGAGTGAATCGAAAGCAACACGCGATAAGGCGGTAGCACGATTAAAGGAAGCTATTGATTGCGCACATGCCATTAACTCAAAAATTATTTGCGGTCCGTTTCATTCTGCCTTTGCTTATTTTGGAGACAGGCATCCACCCCACGAGAATGAGTACCAATGGAGTGCGGAAGTATTGCATACAGCTGGTGAGTATGCCGCGCAAGCCGATATTGTATTGACTGTTGAAGCACTCAATCGCTTTGAGTGTTATCTCTGCAACACCATGGATCAGTTATCTTCATTAATAAATAAGGTGGCCCATCCCAATGTAAAAGCCATGTTCGATACGCATCATGCTAACATTGAAGAAAAGAAAATAGGGGATGCTATACGCAAGATAGCTCCTGTGCTGGCGCATGTGCATATCAGTGAAAATGACCGTGGCACTCCGGGCGATGGGCATATTCCCTGGGATGAAACGTTTTCAAGTCTCGCAGCCATTAACTATCATGGCTGGCTCACGATCGAAGCGTTTACACGAAACGATCCGAATTTCGCCAATGCTATCAATGTGTGGCGTGAATATTCACTACCCTGGGACATGGCCGAAAAGGGATTGATCTTTATTAAAGAGATGTGCAGCAAGCATAATCTTTAGCAACCTGTAGGGAGGGAATTCTTGAATGCCTTACTAGCAATTAATCCCGACTGGTCTGCCTTTAGCTTGGTAACATTTTCATTCTAGGTAAAACCACATCGAACCTTCAAAGTAAAACAACGTGTTTTCATTCCACTTTTTCACTACATTAGAAAAGTTAAAATAGTAATTAAGACCCTCATAATAAATACCCTCCTAAACTCATGAGTAATTCAAATTTTCCCACGACCAGGTTCTTACTTTTGTCGGTTACCTTAATTGGTCTTTTTGCGGGTTCATGTAAAAAGGAAGAGAAACCTTCCGATCCGAAAATTGATAAGTTGAAACTGCCTGCGGGATTTCGCGCTGAACATTTATATAGTCCTGCGGAACATGAACAAGGCTCGTGGGTGGCGATGACTTTCGATAACAAAGGGAGGATGATTACCGCAGATCAGTATGGCGCTATTTATCGTTTAGTTTTGCCCGTGCCAGGCGATACCATCAAGCTAAAAGTGGAAAAACTGATCATTGGATCAGAAGCCGATCGTAATGCCGATACTACTACATTGAAAGTTGGGATGGGTTTTGCACAGGGCTTGTTGTATGCATTCAATAGTTTGTATGTGATGGTGAATCATAACAGTGATAAAAACTTTGATAAGAATACAGGACTATATCGTCTTCAGGACACCGATGGGGATGATCAGTTTGATAAAGTGACGTTACTAAAATCATTTGAAGGCGAACCAGGCGAGCACGGTCCGCACAGCCTCAACCTCTCTCCTGATAAAAAATCAATTTATATGTCAGCAGGAAATCACGTAGATGTTCCACAGTTTGACACGTACAGACTCCCTCCGGTCTGGGCAGAAGACAATTTGTTTCCACAGATTAAAGATCCACGAGGTCATGCCAACAATCGCCAGGCACCGGGTGGCTGGATTGCACACATAGATTCACTTGGCCAAAACTGGGAGTTGGTAAGCGCGGGCTATCGCAATGAATTTGATATCACGTTCAATGAAGCAGGTGATTTGTTTACCTATGATTCTGACATGGAGTGGGATTTTGGCATGCCGTGGTATCGCCCTACCCGCATTTGTCATGTCACCAGCGGAAGTGAATTTGGATGGAGAACGGGAAATGGAAAATGGTCTCCCTTGTATCCTGATAACCTTCCTCCTGTAATCAACATTGGCCAGGGGTCACCTACCAATTTCATGAATGGCTCCAGTGCCAAATTCCCTGACAAGTACAGGAAGGCGTTGTTTGCATTCGACTGGAGTTTTGGTATCATTTATGCCATTCATCTTACGCCACAAGGTGCTTCGTATACTGCCGAAGCAGAAGAATTTTTATCGGGTTCACCATTACCACTAACCGATGGATCCATAGGCCCGGATGGTGCCATGTATTTCCTTACGGGAGGAAGAAGGCTGGAGTCTGACCTTTATCGTGTCACTGCTATTGAAGATAAAGCAGCTGCAACAGAAGCAAAAAGTGAAACAGCAACCATTAATGAAGCCAGTCAATTAAGAAGAACCCTGGAGCAATATCATGAACCAAAAAAAGGGGCCTTGGATATTGCATGGCCCAACTTAAAACATGAAGATCGCTTTGTGCGCTATGCTGCACGCATTGCAGTAGAACATCAGCCCGTTGCCGAATGGCAGGATCGTGCGTTGAATGAAACTGATCCGGAGGCGCTCTCACTCGCGATGATTGCATTGGCACGTCATGGCAACCCTGCGTTAAAGAATAAAATGATTCAGTCGCTGGTGAAGGTGGATTTTGATAAACTCACTCCATCACAAAAGATTGATATCGCCCGGGCATTTGAAGTGATGATATTCCGTATGGGCAAACCGGAAGGCGCAGCGAGAGAGCAGGTGGTAGCCTACCTTGATAAGCAGTATCCTTCATCAGCCAATGAGCTGGACCGTGAACTCAGCAAGGTATTGGTTTACATTGACGCACCGGGCGCAGTAGATAAAACATTAACCCTGCTGGCTACTGCCAAAGATGATCCGATGGACAAGACGGTAAGTTCTTCCAGTGACCTGATCATGAGAAATCCTCAATACGGACTGGACATTGCACGCATGTTGTCAAACGTTCCGCCAGCACAACAAACTTATTTAGCCACTGTGCTTTCAGAGGCTGGTTCGGGCTGGACACCTGAGCTTCATGAAAAATATTTCAAGTGGATTGCCAATGCATTCACCTATAAAGGCGGTGTGAGCTATGTTGGTTTCATTGACAAAGCAAGAAGGAAAGCACTCGCCCATACACCCAAAGATAAAATGGGATACTATGATACACTTTCAGGGGCAGCGCTTTTAACCGAATCAGGCAATGATCTTGCTGACAGACCTCAGCCAAAAGGCCCCGGCAGAAGGCGTTCACTAGATGAAGCATTGGCGTTGTTGAATGAGCCACTAATGAATCGCGACTTTGAAAATGGAAAGAACATGTACGATGCTACGTTGTGCAGTTCGTGTCACGCTATGCGAGGTACCGGTGGTGCTATCGGTCCTGATCTCACACAGGTAGGATCACGTTTTTCACCGAAGGACATACTGGAACACACGCTTGATCCGAATAAGGAAATTTCAGATCAGTATGCGGCCACGGTTTTCACCATGAAGGATGGTAGTTCCATTGTGGGTAGATTGATTAATGAAGAAGACGGAAAGTATTTTGTTTCACAAAATCCTTTTATGCCACAATCCTTGCGCGAGGTTCCGAAGACGGATGTCGTATCCACTAAGTTATCGAGTGTTTCATTGATGCTTCCCGGATTGCTGGGCAGATTGAATGATGAAGAAATCAAGGACATTATAGCTTATCTCGTAGCGGGTGGAAATCCAGATCATGAAGTATATAAAGGAAAAGTAGCCGCGGGTCAGTAATTGAAAAATAGGACTATGAAAATTAAATCGAAAAAGATTGTCTCCCTGTTATGGATGTGCTTATTGATGATCACGGTACCAGTAACTGTATCAGGTCAGAAAAAAAAAGATGGGTTTGTTTCGATTTTTGATGGCAAAACATTGAAGGGATGGGAGGGAGACGCCAATTACTGGCGAGTGGAAAACGGCAGTCTGGTAGGCGAAATCACCGCGGACAAACTAGTGAAGACCAATACTTTTATCATTTGGAGAGGAGGAGAAACGAAAGACTTCGAACTGAAGCTGGAATATCGTATCAGTAAAGAAGGGAATAGCGGCATCAACTATCGCAGTGAACAGATTACGGAAGTTCCCTACGCTTTAAGAGGATACCAGGCAGACATCGATGGCATGAATCGCTACACGGGACAGAATTACGAAGAGCGTGGACGAACGACCCTGGCTTATCGCGGACAGACAACGAAGATCAACAGTGCGACTGATAACGGATCTGTAAAAGATAACATAAAAAATAATGCGTGGACGAAAGTTGATGTAGAGAAGTCGATGAATAAAGATTCACTACAGAACTTTATCAAAAGCGAAGATTGGAATGAAGTACATCTGGTAGTAAAAGGCAATCGACTGATGCATTATGTGAATGGTGTGCTGATGAGTGATGTGACGGACAATGATGCGGTAAACCGGAAGATGAAAGGTTTACTAGGCGTGCAAGTGCATGTGGGCCCGCCTATGAAAGTAGAATATAGAAATATAAAATTAAAGCAATACTTAGAATAGAAAGCCTCAGTGACACATATCCGTGATCTGTGTCCTCACAGACCAGTATTGATCACGGTTTCGGTTTGTGAAGATACAGACCGATGTTATTGAGCTCGACTGAGGATAGAGTAGAGGATAACACAATAAATAGCAAGAGAAATTGACACAACAACCCTGGACCGGCAAGATTTCTAATCACGCACAACTCGGTGGCATTGAAACTTCTATTATTGAAAACGGTGCGGGAAGAGGAACGCGAATTGCGTGGGTAAATACGGGCACAGGGCTGCGGTATAAAGTTGTACTCGATAGGGCCATGGATATTGCTGATGCATTTTATAATCAGCATAGCATTGCGTGGTTAAGTCATCTGGGAATAACCCCACCGCAGCCTTTTTCAAGTCACGGTGCCGATTGGCTTCGAACATTTGGTGGAGGATTGCTGGTGACCTGCGGCCTGGAACATTTCGGTGGACCGGAAAATGATTCATTTGGTGAACGTGGAGTTCACGGATTGATCAGCAATACGCCAGCAGAAATTGAATCCATCATTCAGCCTAATCCGGTAGCGGGTAAAATGGATATGAGTATTACCGGTATTATAAAACAGACTCAGATTTTCGGGCCATCCTTTGAATTGAGAAGAACGTTGTCTGGCACTCTTGGAAAATCTTCCATCCGCATTCGCGATGAAGTGTTGAACAGGGGAAATGTGCCAACACCGCATATGCTTTTATATCATTTTAATTTTGGCTGGCCATTGGTGGATGAAGGAACAGAAATTGTCTGGGAAGGAAAATGGCAGCCTGCAAAAAGTGATAGCAGAATATTCAAGGAAGGTGAAAACTTTCGAACATGTCGTGCCCCGATGGATGCGCACAATGCGGGGGGTGAAGATGTCGTGTTTATTGATATCGATGCAGATGCTGCCGGTATGTGTGCAGGTGGTTTGTATAATCGAAAAATTGATCTTGGTGTGGTAATTCGCTTCCCGAAGAAACAGTTGCCCTGGTTAAATAACTGGCAACATTTCGGTAAAGGTGAATATGTAGTAGGCATTGAACCGGCCACCAATCCGGTTATTGGACAATCGAAAGCACGGGCACAGAATCAACTCATCATGCTGGCACCCGGTGAAACATTGAACTACGATGTGGAACTGGAAGTAGTAACCGGTGATGATCATAATTGGAATGAACTTCTTAAATAATAATTTAAAAAATCATATCCGATGAAATGGCCATTAATGAAACGATCACTTCAATGCATGATAATCTTTGCCATTCCATGTGACCAAACAGTAAAAAATAAACATTAGCGCATGAAAATAACAAAAAAGGAAGGCCTCGCAGCTAAAGCCCTGGAACAAGGAAAGGGTATATTGAGATTAGCCCCTACATGGGTACCTCGTTCGTTTTGTGTGCCGGGAAGAAGAATCAAGTTGCATCCTGATGATTATTATGTACTCGGTGGAAATCGCGGAGGCATTGATGAACGCTGGTTATCATCTACAACACCTGCGAAGAACGGTCCGCTCACCGGAGAGTTTGAAGGCCTTAGTCCGGTGGTGTTTAGGGATGGTTCCACCGAAGTGTTGTTACTGTTGAAAGACGTGATCGATGAATTGAAAGGAGCTATTATCGGAGACCGGTTATGGAATCAGCATAAAAGCTGGCCGATGTACTCGAAGTTCTTTGATAATATGGGACCACTTCCGCATCACGTTCATCACAATGATGAGAAGGCAGCGCTCATAGGTCAGCTGGGAAAACCAGAAGCCTATTATTTTCCACCACAATTGAATAATCATGGTGGCGATTTTCCTTATACATTTTTTGGAATTTCACCAGGCACAACTAAAGCACAAATCCGTGAGTGTCTCGTCAACTTTACAAAAGGCGATAACAAGATAACTAACTATTCTTCTGCCTATCGCCTTGAGCCAGGGACAGGTTGGGATGTACCTCCTGGATTACTTCATGCACCCGGTAGCTTCTGTACGTATGAGCCACAAAAAGCATCCGATGTATTTGCGATGTATCAATCGTTGGTGAATGAAGCGATCGTGCCTGAAGAGTTATTGTGGAATGGAACGCCAAAAGATAAGATTGGTGATTTTGATTCGTTGATGGAGGTGATAGACTGGGAACTAAACGTTGATCCACACATGATGGCAAATCGTTTTATGAATCCAAAACCGGTTAAGTCAGTGGAAGAAATGAAAGCGGAAGGATACCGTGAAAACTGGGTATGTTATAAATCTGAATCCTTCAGCGCAAAAGAACTTACCGTTGCTCCTGGGGTTTCTATCACAATTAAAGACAGTGCAGCATATGGCATCATCATGATGCAAGGCCATGGTAGCATGGGCGTTTGGGATGTAGAGACACCGGCATTGATTCGTTATGGTCAGCTTACTCATGATGAATATTTCATTACTGAAAAAGCTGCGCTAGAAGGTGTGAAGATCACCAACGCATCTTCTACAGATCCTATTGTCATGCTGAAGCACTTTGGTCCGGGCAATCCCGATCTTACACTATAAACCTTAAACTGTAAGCTTTTAGCTTACCACTTTAAACTTTTTACCTTCCACTCTAAAGTTTCCCGTTATGCAAAAGAATAATTATCCCAAACTTCACAATGCCACTTGGCCTGGCGTTGTAGGAAAAGGTCCTGATTCAGAACCCGCTATTCCATTTGATAGAATGCTTCAATTAACCGCCAATGCGGAAGTGAATGGCGTTAAGTTCGATGGCGTTGATCTTGGTCTCTTTGGTCCGCACATTGATCTTGCAACGTTTACTGATGATGACACAAAAAAGTTAGCAGATAAACTAAAAGGATTTAAACTAAATGTAGGTAGTCTGGTGGCACCCATCTGGGGTGGCCCAGCCTTGGGTAGCAAAGAAGAACGAGCTATGTTCGTGGAAATGGTTCGCAAGTCGTGTGAATTTGGAAAACGTTTAAATGAATTGGGCGTGCGTCATTATGGAGTAGTGCGCATTGACTCTGCCAGCTCACCTGAAAAGTGGGCGGCTGATCCGGTTGGCAATACAAAACTTATTGCACAAACATTTCGCGATGCCTGTGATGTAGCCGCTGATTATGGAGAAAAACTTGCGGCTGAAGGTGAAATCTGCTGGGGAGGTATGCATAGCTGGAGAGCGATGTTGAATACACTCGAAGCAGTAGATCGTCCGAACATCGGCTTCCAGGCTGACATGGCACATACCTTATTATATACGATGGGATATAATAGTCCGGAAGATCGTATCCTGCCGAAAGATTTTGACTGGAAGGATCGCAAGACCCTGGATGAAGCACTTAAGACCTTGACGAAAGCACTTCGCCCCTGGACGATTGATTTTCACGTTGCACAAAATGACGGATCGGTATTCGGTTCAGGATCACATGATAAAACAGGACGTCATTGCCAGGCTACTGATCCCAATGGTAAACTTGACATTGCTCATCATGCAGGCTACTGGCTGCGCGATGAAAAGGGCAATCTTACCAAAGCGTTCAAGCATATCTGCTGGGATGGATGCATGTTCCCAAATGAGGTGATGAATCGTCAGCAGACGTGGAATGATATTCTGGCTACGATGATTAAGGTGCGTGAGGCTCATGGGTGGAATGAATAACTATTAAGTAGTTGACAATTGATAATGTATAAGTGACAATAGTGTTAGTGCTGAATAAATTTTCAATTGACCATTGTCAACTGTCAATTAAAATTCAATCATAAATAAAATTTTATAATATGAGCAGCAAGAAACAAGTAAGAATAGGATTGGTCGGAACAGGTTTCATGGGCAGAACACACTCCAACGGTTATAATCGGGTGGGAAATTTCTTTCCAGAAATTCAATTTCAACCCATATTAAGAGCAGTGTGTGCTCGCAGTGAAGATAAAGTCAAGGCGTTCGCGCAGCAATGGGGTTACGAATCAGTGGAAACTGATTGGAAAAAATTGGTGGCACGTAATGATATTGATGCCATTGATATCTGCACACCCAATGATTCACATGCGGAAATCGCTATCGCAGCTGCTGCCGCAGGGAAAATGATTTTGTGCGAAAAGCCATTATCAAGAACACTAGCCGAAGGACATCGCATGGTGGATGCGATTAAAAAAGCGAACGTAGCCAACACCGTGTGGTATAATTACAGAAGACTTCCTGCTGTAACTCTGGCTAAGCAGATCGTTGCTTCCGGAAAGCTGGGACGTATCTTTCATTATCGTGCAAACTTTTTGCAAGACTGGACGATCAGCGCTGATCTTCCCCAGGGTGGAACAGGTTTATGGCGTCTTGATTCAGATGTAGCTGGTTCAGGAGTAACGGGCGACTTACTCGCGCATTGCATCGACACTGCCATGTGGCTCAACGGAGGTATCAAAGATGTATCGGCCATGACCGAGACGTTTATTAAAAGTCGTGTCCATCAATTAACTGGTCAGGTGCAAAAAGTGGGTATTGATGATGCCTGTCTTTTTCATTGCCATTTTGAAAATGGATCACTGGGATTGTTTGAATCCACGCGCTATGCACGCGGACATAAGGCGTTGTATACTTTCGAGATTAATGGTGAGCATGCATCCATTCGCTGGGATCTTCATGATCTGAACAGGCTTGAATATTTTGATCATAAGGATGATTCCATTGTGCGCGGCTGGCGCTCCATCCATGTTACAGATGGTGATCAACCGTATATGGATAAATGGTGGGTTCCAGGATTAGGCATTGGTTATGAACACAGTTTTGTTCACCAGGTGGCCGACTTCTTAAAAAGTCTAGAAACAGGACAACCTTGTTCACCAACTTTTCAAGATGCACTGGAAACACAAAAAGTCTGTGAGGCTGTCATCGACTCTGCCAACTCACGCAGCTGGAAAGATACGGGTGTTGACTGGAAGGGATAATTTGCTTTGTCGCTAGTTGCGATTGTTGGATAAGAAATGCTATAATTTTTTTATAGCAATATTTCTATATCGATGAGTAGCTCCAGGTCGCCACGAACTTAATGGCATGCCTTTGCTAGCGGTGGGAGAGTACACAGCAGTCCAGTGGCATTGAAGGGCAATCATGCCTTCAGTTGCCCCGGCAATGAAATCATTTTTTGTTTGTACTACATCCCACATTTCCACTCCGTTGATCCAAAGTGTAAGATGTGGTATTTCGCCAGTCATCCTGATGCGAAAAGAATTCCAATCGCCTGCCTTCCACACTTTATCCCGATCTTTTGCTATAGCGGGCACACTCACAGAGATTCGTTCACCCACCAGATCACCCGTGCCACCGGGAAGTACCAACTCAACCTGATAGGCTGAGCCTCCTTCATTGGAGCGCAAGAAAATTCCACCATTGGCAAAGGAGTCAATTTTTATTTCGAGGTATAATTCAAAGTCTCTGAAGAGTTGATCCGTCATCAGCAAACCACCCTGCCCATAGGGCTGCTGACTCGCAACAATTGTCCCATCCACCATATGAAAGTTGGGAGTCGTGCCCTGGTGCGTACTTCGGCTCACATGCCAGCCCTTTAGATTTTTCCCATTAAAAAGAGGAGTGAATCCATCAGGAATCTGGGCATATGAAATGCAACTAAATAGTACAAGTATTATCAATGTATATCTCATGCCTAACTTTTTACTTTCTACTTTAAACTTTTAGCTTTTAGCTCTAAGCTTTTTACTTTCCACTTTCAACTATTTCCATCACCAATCTAAACCCCACATCATACGTACTCCCCGGCCCACCCGCATGCGTCATGTAGGTAGCATTCTTCACATCACCATAAAATGGGGCTCCTTTCAATACATGTTCTTTTCCTTTTTTGACCGGCACCGGATCGGCAAACATTTTTTCATTGTAGAAATCTTCAACCCACTCCCACACATTACCCAGCATATCATATAGTCCCCAGGTATTTGGTTTTTTTTGCCCGACCTGTTGAGTAGTTAGTTTTGCGATTTGAGCAGTCGCATTTATTTCATCCCAGGAAATGTCATCCGTAGCCCCGGCTCTTGCGGCATACTCCCATTCAAACTCAGTGGGTAAACGATAGATGGCTTTTCCTTTTTCAAGTTGATTAAGTTTTTTGATGAAAGCCTTTGCGTCTTTCCAGCTAACACTTTCTACCGGGTATTGATCGGAGTTGCCAGTGACTTTGTTTCCCTGAAAGAAGGAAGGATTGTTGCCCATTACTTTTTTCCATTGCGCCTGGGTTATTTCAAACTTGCCTATGTAGTAAGACTTGCTAATAGTTGCTGTAAATCCGGGCGAAGCATCTTTTTTTGAGAGTGCTTCGGAGAGTTCATAATCTTTATCCGGCAGTATAGGAATTCCCATATCGCCCGATTCTTTGGTCATGTATTGTTCAATAAAACCAAACTTAGTGGTAGTGGGCTGAAATGTTCCAACGATCATGGTGCCGGGTTGTATTTCTACAAACTCGATTCCAATACTATTAACATAACTCTTTCTCTCTTGTGCGTGAAGTTGAGTTCCGATTAAAGCAATCAGCAAAATGAGTCCAGTAATTTTATTATATGACATGCTATTTTTTCATTTCAATGGATGATAATGGAAATAGAGATTCTTCAGGCTTTACTGCATCGTTTTTAAATACGAAGTAAATAGTATGAAATCCTTTGATCTCCCTTAGGTTGATAACCGATGGAATAGTAAATGAACTTTTATCCGATCCCGAGCCAAAGAATTTTGACATATCCAAAGGAGGAAGTGTTTTATCAATAGGCACTGCCTTTTCCGCGCTACCAGGTGGTGGTGCAAATGCTCCGCGATAGCGTACATTAAATTGTTTGGGCATCAATTCTATCTCGCCAACAAGTTCTCCCTTTTCTGAATCCAGCCTGGCTTCAATTTTTCCACCTGTATAAATATCGTAGAGATGCCAGTTCGGCTGAAACGATATTTGTTTGATACCGGTAAGATCAAGGTTCTTAAAGGCAATAAATGAATTAGGCCGCGCAGTAAGGAAGGTGTATTCGTCCAGTTGATCGCGAATGGTGCCTTGCTGAATTTCTGCATTCACCGGAATCAGTTTTGGACTTTTAAAAATCATAACGGATTCTGACGTTAAGGATGGCAACGTAGCATTCCCTTTATCCGCATAAGCAGCTCTGATTATATAGGAACCAGTTCCTTTGTCCTGATCAGGAATCTCGAATTTAAATTCTCCTGCAACAGGTAATCCGGTTTTCATTTCGTGATTCAGAATGTAGTTGACAATTACTCGTGCATTGGCGGGTGTAATAGTTGGATGTGCAGGCATAGCTGTTTCCAGATTCCAGGTGCCGGCACTTCCGTTTCTGATTTTATCAATGAGGATTTCGGTTGCCTTTGAGTTTTGCTGATAGCGTTCAGCAATTTGTGAGAAGGATGGACCAACGCCTTTTTCCTTTTCGTTGTGACACGTGCGGCAATCGCTTTGCGCCATCAACGATTGAGCGACAGCAAATCTTGAAATCTCGGATTGAGCGACCGCGATGGCAGGATAATCAAATCCTTCCGACAAGTAATCCATACTAATGGCAACTTCTTCAGATTCTATTTTTTTATCCTCCAGGCTTCCATCTTCTTTGTCGGAGACCTTGGTCTTGTACGTTTTGTTTTCTCCTGCAAAAAAGAAACTTTGATTTCCACTAATTACTATCTCAACATTGGGTGGATCGTTACCTGCTACAATCTGAACGGATGCTGAATTGGATAACTGTTTTGAATCAGTAACGGTTAGAGTGGCTGTATAGATACCGGCCTGATCCAGCGTAAACTGAGGATTCTTTTCTTTCGATTCAAAGGACTTGTCGCCAGATGAAATCTTCCATTGATAGCTGAGGTCATCACCATCATAGTCTACAGTTCCATCAGAAGACAACTGTACATTGAGTGGAATGCTTCCACCGCGCTTGTCAGATTTTATCTGGACCACTGGCTTTCGATTGCCTGCATTATATTCAACGCGCACCAGCTGCGATTCAACAGGTGAACTGGCAGTGTTACCTCCATATTCCAAAACATACAATTCGCCCGTAGGACCAAACTTAATATCAATGGGCTGACGCGGATGATAGTTGGGAGCAAACTTTTCCATGCCTGCATAATTTCCTTGCTCATCCATGGTGATGGTCATAATCCAGAATCTCGATAAATCAGCAGCTAACCATTTACCCTCATAGTAGGGCGGGAAAGCGCGAACAGGATTCTTGAAATCAGCCCGATGAAAGATGGGGCCACCAATCGCACACCGTGAGCTGGATCCCACCAATGGAAATTTTTCTGATGGCCTGTATGGATAGGAGATGAAAGCCGGTTGTGCCGGAGGCAATTCGGTAAGACCCGTATTGTTTCGCGATTTGTTAACTGGTTTTTCTACATTCTGAACGGGGCCAATGGTATTCGTGATAAAGTCGTACATCGGATAGCCATGATTCTCGCCAATGAAATAAGGCCACCCGAAAAAACCGGGTTGCTTTGCCTGGTTCAATTCATCATAACCCATTGGTCCTTTTTCACTATCACTGTCTGCATCAGGACCAACTTCGCCCCAGTATAAAAATCCAGTTTTAGAATCGATTGATACGCGCCAGGGGTTTCGGTTGCCCATGATATAAATTTCCGGTCGTGTTCCTTCTTTTCCTTTCGGGAATAAGTTGCCATTCGGAATCGAGTAGGTGCCATCCGCTTCCGGATGAATTCTTAAAATCTTTCCACGCAAGTCGTTGGTATTGGCAGCACCTCGTTGGTCATCAAACTGAATCCGGTCCGGGCGTTCATCGGTTTGTGAGAATAATGAGTTGCCTGTGTTGTTGCCTATCGTGAGATATAAATTCCCTTGCGCATCCCACGTCATGCCACCTCCGGTGTGACTGGTGTTTTCACGATCGCTGGGTACTTCCAGAAGAACTTTCCTGCTGGACGTGATCAGAGAATCGTTTACGAATTCCCAACGGGTTAGGAAAAATTTACTGATTGAAGCATCGGCATAGTAGAGGTAGAGCCAATGATTGGTAGTAAAGTTTGGATCGATGGTCATACCTACCAAACCTTGTTCACTATGTGTGAAGACAGGAATCTGGGCTATGGTTTTCATTGTAGAAGTGGATGCCTCCCATTTTTTAAGAGTGCCGCCCCGTTCAATAATCAGAACAGATTCGTCTTCCAGCACTTCAAATACCATAGGCTCGTTTAAAGAACCTGGCGGGGTAACGACCACCGATGTAAACCGGTTCTCCTCCGGTTTTGAAGTTATGAGTGGCTCTTCACTTTTTTTTTCCGAGCATGCAGCCACTAAGAGTAAAACAAAAATACGGCAGTAAAACCACCTTCTTACTTTAATCATTGATTGCCTGATAAACCAGAACTTTAAATTTTGCATCTATCTCATCATCATGCGCTCCCCACATTTGGCGATAAAGTAATACAACCATTTTTTCCTTAGGGTCAACCCAATAGGTTGTAGAGAATGCTCCACCCCAGGAGTAAGTCCCAATCTGGTGCGGCATCATACTACTTCCTTTTTCAGAAACGATGGCAAAGCCCAAACCAAATTTATCATCCCCGAGATTTAAATCGCCAATCTGATTCATGGTCATCATGCGCACCGTATTGTGTGATAAGATTCGTACTCCGTTATATTCACCGCCATTCAACAACATCTGAAGAAAAACAGCATAGTCGTAAACCGTAGAACACAAACCACCCCCACCCGAGAAATAAGCTTTTTTGCGAAGGGGAAAGTTCATATCCCCGCCAAGGGCTTTCTCAAACTTTTTTAATCCGGTTGAGTCTTCCATAAAGAAATTCACTAACCGACTTGCTTTTTCTTCAGGCACATTGAAGTAGGTATCCTTCATATCAAGCGGTTTAAAGATGCGGTCGTTAAAAAATTCTTCCAGCGTCTTCCCCGACCAAATTTCAACAAGCCGGCCCAACAAATCAGTATTTAACCCATAGGACCAACGTTCACCGGGTTGGTGCATCAACGGTAAAGTTCCCAGGCGTGTCATCGCATCGGCCAGTGTGCCTTCATATACATCCAGGCCGCCTGTTATTTTATTTTTAGCATAGATTGACTTTGCTTCGTTGCTTCCTATTTGCGCATACCCGATACCGGATGTATGAGTAAGCAAATCGCGAATGGTTATCTGGCGTTTGGCTGCAATGCTAGTATACGTAGTGTCCTTGTCATTGAATTTGTCGAGTACCTGAATGTTTGCGAAGGAGGGTATGTATTTTGAAACGGGATCTTCCAATAGAAATTTCCCCTCTTCATAAAGCATCATTACGGCAACACTGGTAATTGCTTTGGTTTGTGAGGCAATTCTGAAAATGCCTTCTTTATCTAAAGCTATTTTCGTTTCAAGGTCATTGTATCCAAACGATTTGTAGTGGGCAATTTTGCCGTTCCTTATAACTAAACTTACGGCTCCATTCATCCAACCCTTGTCCACCCAGTCATTCATCACACTGTCTAGCCGGGCTAAACGTTGGGATGAAAATCCGGCAGATTCGGGTGCGCTATTAATAATTGCCCTTGATTTATTTTCTGGTTGTGGGGAGCACGAAACAATTGTCAGTACAAGGAGAATGAGGGAATAACGATTCATAGGTTTGGATTTAGGATACCGAATATAACTTTTATTTTGAACAAGAGTGGAATATTCATTTCAATGGCGACAGATTTCTATTCAAGGATAGATAGTTATCCGTTTTAATGGAACCGTCAAGCTCTATCCAGTCCCAAATGTGACTGGCGGTTTTTAGGTTTGACTGGTTCTAAGTACTTTTATTAAGTTCAGAGTTCAACTAGTTCAATTTTTCGTCTCAATGAATTGGATGATCATTCCGGCAATCGTAACTAAGACAGGCAAAATGGTAGCAAGATCTCTTACGTTCCCTTTAGATTTAAGACCTTAATACAAACTACATGAAAACCAATCGCAGAAAATTCATTAAACAAATAGGTATGGGTTCACTCGGTGCCGTAGCGGCAACGGCTCTTCCTTGGGATGTAAACGCGGATACGACTATCAAATCGTCCTATGAGATTTCATTGGCTCAATTCTCGTTGGCCTCGGGTTATTTCTCTGGAAAAGATAATATTCTGGATTTTCCGGCACGAGCCAAAAATGAATTCGGCATCAACATCGTAGAATACGTGGCTATGTTTTTTGGTGACAAGATTGACAGCAGCGATTTTATTAAGGAGTTAAAGAAGCGGGCTGACGACAATGGTGTCAGAAATCATTTGATCATGGTGGATGGCGAGAATATTGCTGATCTCGACAAAAACAAACGAGCCCATGCCGTAGAGAGTCATTATAAGTGGGTAGATGCCGCAAAGGTTCTTAACTGTACTTCTATTCGTGTAAATCTGGGAAGCATTGAACAGGAAGGTACTGCCGAAGAAGTGGCTGATGCGGCACTGGAGGGATACAGTAAACTACTTGAGTATGGTGCTAAAAATAATCTTAACATAATTGTTGAAAACCATGTGGGTCATTCCTGCAATGGAAAATGGTTGGCGGACATTATGAAAAAAGTTAACAATAAGTATGCGGGTGTGCTTCCCGACTTTGGTAATTTCTGCACTAAACGAACCAAGCCAGCAACCATGGATATTGCTGGTTATATGAATACCAAGTGTCTCGAAGAATATGATAAATATAAAGGTGTTGAAGAACTGATGCCGTATGCGAAGGGTGTGAGTGCCAAAACACACAAGTTTGATGCGCAGGGCAATGACATTGATGTCGATTTTGTGCGCATGTTTGACATCATTAAGAAGGCCAAATTTAAAGGCATTGTAGGCATTGAATACGAAGGTGGTATTATGCAGATGGCCGGGCAATCAGGATTCGTTAGTAATGAAGAAGGAATTATTGCGACCAAGAAATTGATTGAAAGAATGGGCTGAGGAGATGGATGGCCAAATCAAATGGCTTATGATTTTTTCATAGTTGAACTTGTGGATTTTGTCTTGGAAAGTTTCTGGATTCGTTTAATCAGTGTCCAGTATTCACGGCCATACCCAACCAGAATTTCCTCGTTGGGTTGAATGTTGCGCGTTGCATCAAGATAACAGCGGTTGCCTTCACTGATGTATTCTGCATTATTACGCATGCCATCAACGCGGGTTAGTCCCCTCGCGTCATTGGCATACCGCCCAAAAGTTTTTATAGTGGGTAAGGCATTGATTACTGCCTTGCGGCTGATATACATCAGGTATCCGTTGTGACCATCCTGATCTTTTACTTCGTTCCAGGTTTGAAGTCGGCCTTTGTATTCTGCGATGCGGGTTCCTTTTTTAATAGCAACTTTCGTGAAGAGCCCTTTACCCGCACCGGGTAGTCGGGATTTCTTCACAACTAAGAATTTTTCGAGAAAGGGCATTGGGTACCAAAACTCCTCTACACCGGACGGATATTATCATCATACACCAGATGTAGATCACCCAATTCTGTAACGATGTCCCGCAGTTCCAGAAGCAGTCGGGTTTGTAGCAATCCCATCCGGTTGCCAAGGTCATCTTTTTGGATATCAACCACCAAATCATCCAGGGCTTTATTTATAACCTGGATTAATTTTTTCTGATCTTCTATCAAAGCAGGATTATTAAGTGCATTGGAAGCAATATGATCTGATAACTTTGTTGCATAGCTTCCCAAGTCACGCTCCAGGGTTGCCATCAGCTCCGCGTATTTCTTTTTGGGTGGCGCATGGTGATTAACGACATGTGCCATAATCACTTCGTTAACCAACAATGCACTTTGATACAAATCCTGCATCAGATCAAAAACAAGAATGTAAAGGCGTCCGGTAAGCAGATTGCCTTTTTCCATTTTGCGTACATACTTGATGATTTTGGAATCAAACTTCTCGTTTTGAACCTTAAGTTTTTCTAATTCATTCCGGGTTTTGCGCAGCATATCCGGGTCTTCTTTTTGCAATGCGCGCAGGCTTTGTGTAACAACCTGTTTGATCGTCTTGAGAGCTTGAGCGGTGTTCTTTTTGCTTTCCTGAACAGCCTGATGAATGCTCAATTGCTTTTCTTCCAGTAATCGATTATCAGCTTTTTCTTCTTTGGCCTTGCGAGAAAAGACAACATGGCTGCGTATTAATAAAAAGGCTGCGACCACAGTAAGTACAAGCGGTCCGGCCATTCCGGTCTTATACATGATGAAGGCGAGTAGTCCACTGGATAATAATGCAACAACTGCAGTAACTAACCAACCCACAATTACATTCATAACTCCAGCTACGCGATACACAGCACTTTCTCGGCCCCAGGCCTGATCGGCAAAGGAGGAACCCATCGCAACCATGAAGGTAACAAAGGTTGTGCTTAACGGAAGTTTCTGAGATGTGCCATAGGCGATAAGAACACTGGCTACAACAAGGTTGATGCTGGCCCGAATAAGATCAAAAGACGCCTGATCTGCTGCTGCATTTCCTGAATTTTCTTTTTCGAATCTTATTGCAAGGTTCTTAATCCAACTGTCTGGTACCGACTTTTCAACTTGCCGGCCTACCCACATGGCACTGCCTACCAAGGCTCGTGACAAAATATTAGGTTTAAAGCGCTCATCGCCTTCGTCTTGTCTTCCCAGTGATACTTCAGTCTCAGTTACTTTTCTACTCTTGGCATTGGTCCATAAAGTTAATACCATCACAACACCACCGGCAAATAAAATCCAGGAAGGCGTTACAATCTTATCGTTCAAGATGTTCATGGTAAAATCAGAAGCAGGAATACCAGAAGCACTCCACGCTTGAAAAGAAACAAGGCCGGCAACGCTTACTCCAATGAAATTCACAAGGTCGTTTCCCGCAAAGGCCATGGCCAATGAGAACGTACCTAGTAAAACCACAATTTTCAATGGATTAATTTTTTTCCACCACATCAGCGCCTGAATAAGAATAGACCACATCACCACTGAAACCAACATGATTACTAATGTGTTGGCGGTAATCCATTTTACCTGAGCATCGGTAATGAATGAACTTCCTTTGGCACCTTTGATTAATAGAAAATAAATAATCGCAGATATCGCCAGGCCGCTGAAGATGGCACCATATCGCTTCAACGTTTTCTTTAATTTGAATGTGAATAAAATTCGGGCAGCATGTTGAACGGCTGAGCCGAGTATGAAGGATAGAAATACAGATAAAAAAATTCCGACAATTATCGTAACAGCGCTGGAATAATTGATTATGCTTTCCCAATTCTCCAGGCCCTCACCCCGATCAAAGGACATTAGTAATCCCGTTACTAGCGCTGCACCTAACAATTCAAAAACAAGTGATACGGTGGTGGACGTAGGTAATCCTAAAGAGTTAAAAAAATCGAGAAGAATAATATCGGTAAGCATTACTGCCAGAAAGACAATAATAATTTTATCGAACGTAAAGAAATTAGGATTGAAGATACCGTTGCGGGCAATCTCCATCATGCCGCTTGAGAAAAGGGAACCCGCCAAGATGCCTAAACTGGCTACAACCAGTATGGTGCGATAAGGGGCTACCTTCGAGCCGATGGCGGAGTTGAGAAAATTTACGGCATCGTTACTTACCCCTACAATCAGGTCTACCACAGCGATAGCCATCAAAATGACAACAAAGATCAGATAGAAGTCCATGGGTTCTTGTAGGTTTAGATAAAAACCGGCCTAAAAATACAGAACAGAAGTTAGTCTTTTAAGGAAAGAAGTATCTTTATGGCAATGAAAGATTTAAAAAAATACTTTATTATCCCGGCTGCACCCGATCAGGTCTACCTGGCCCTTACCACCGAAGCCACTATTCAACTTTGGAGCGGGGATATCGTTGAAATGAAAGCCGAACCTGATACTGAATTTTCTTTGTGGGATGGCAGTATTGTTGGTAAAAATCTTGAGTTCGAAAAGGATAAGAAGATCGTGCAGCAATGGTATTTTGGCGATCAACCGGAAGATTCAATCGTAACCATTAAACTACACCCACACGCTCAGGGCACTTCCGTTGAATTAAGGCACACGAATATTCCTGACACTGATTATGATGATATTGTTGAGGGTTGGAATGATGCTTACTTTGGTTCTTTGGCTGAGTTTTATGAAGGCGAACCGGAGGTGTAACTGGTTGTTTGCTACTGGTTTCTGCTTGTGATCACCTTATTGAAAAATTGACAACCCGTTAGTGTAAGGAGTCCTTACCAGCAACCAGGCACCAGCAACGAGCAACTAAGTATTAAAGTGATATAAGAAAACCAACAATCCATTAAACGCTGGCTTGGGATTATCTTTGATCTCGAGAGTTACATCAACTTCAAATTTTGTTATACCCCGCAGGTTGGCAATGGAATGAAGTTTGGCGCGTAGTCTTACTTCGTTGTTTACTAATACTGGCTGATTGAACTTAAACTTCTCAATGCCATAGTTGATCATCATTTTGATGTTTCTGAATTCGGCAATCTGATCCCACAGGTGCGGAACCAGAGACAGGGTAAGATACCCGTGGGCAATCGTACTTTTGAATTGTGTTTCAGCCTCAGCTCGTTTTGGATCGGTATGAATCCACTGATGATCGAGCGTGGCATCAGCAAACAGATTGATTTGAGCCTGGGTGATTTTCAGGTACTCAGAAACTCCGAGTTCCTTACCATTGTAAGTTGCGAATTCGTCAAAACTACTGATCAGTAAAGCAGCCATTCGTAATTAATTACGTGAGAACAAAATACAATATAGTGAAATTCAAGTATCAACAATATTTTGTTCAACTTGTTGAAGAATATAAGCTCAAAGGAGATTAGCACCCTATGGAATTTTTAGCCATTTATGGAAAAGGATTACTGCTTATCCTCAGTTTTATGGCAGTGGTGTGGGTAGTAAGCCTTGTCTTAAAAAAGGCAAGTATTGCCGATCCCTTTTGGGGATTGGGCTTTGTGGTCGCTGCCGGTTATTATTATCTGTCAACAGCGAATGAATCCTTAAGAAAAATAATAGTACTGACACTGGTAACAATCTGGGGACTACGTCTCTTTGGTTATCTGCTTTGGCGTGGTTTTGGTAAGCCGGAAGATTACAGGTATGCACAGTTTAGAAAGGAATATGGTGAACACAGGTATTGGTGGGTAAGTTTTTTTCAGGTGTTTGTTTTGCAAGGTGTTTTATTGTGGCTGATTTCGGCACCCTTACTATCTGCACAATATTATGATCAACAACTTGGCTGGCTTGACGGAATCGCTATAGGCTTTTGGCTTATTGGATTTATTTTTGAAGCCGGTGGCGACTACCAACTCGTAAAGTTTAAATCAAATCCTGCCAACAAGGGGAAAGTTTTGAATGCAGGGTTCTGGCGTTATACCCGCCATCCTAACTATTTTGGTGACGCCTGTGTGTGGTGGGGGTTTGGGTTGTTTAGTGTTGCCGCTGGAAGTTATTGGCCAATACTGGGTTCTGCGCTGATAACGTTTTTGCTGGTAAAAGTTTCAGGTGTAGCCATGCTCGAACGATCGCTGAAAACTACCAAACCAGAATACAGCGAGTATATTCGCAAAACCAATGCATTTTTGCCTTGGATTCCACGGAAGTGAAATGAAGATGACCCCGATTTTTGCAGCTCCTATTGTAAAGGAACCAATAACAAAACCCGTTGTAGAAACCGAAGTTTTGACTTCCATTGACCCCGGGGTACTGGAAGATTCTCATGTGTATGTGCATTGCTATTTTAAGAATGATCTGGATGAAATGCTTATACGGGTTTGGCGCTCTACCTTTTTGATTGATAAGGTAAGTGGCGCGCGCAGTGAATTAATTCACGCAGAGAATATTTCCTTCGCACCACAGTGGACAATCATACCAGGTAAAAAAACTTTCTCATTTCTATTGATCTTCTCGGCCCTGCCAAAAGATTGTAAAGTCTTTGATCTGCTGGAAGATATTCCGCAGTCGGGCGGGTTCTTTGTGTCGGGAATCAAACGTAATGAGCTGGATGTGTATCATGTGGATATTCTTTAGTTGCTGGTTGTGGCTGGCTTCTGGTTACTCGCTTCTGGTTTCTGGTTTCTGGTTGTTCTGAGTACTAATTGCTCACCAACTACTGAACATCACTTGCCGCTCACCGAATACCGACCACTGATAACTTGATTACCGTCAACTACCTTATCTTGCAGTCATGCAATACCCCGTACTCGAAGTTGTTCCGCAGCTGAAAGAAACATTCGTTCAAAAGAAAACTATCATTTTACAGGCTCCGCCCGGTGCGGGTAAGAGTACCATCCTGCCACTGCAATTGCTAAATGAAATTTGGCTTACCGATAAGAAGATCATTATGCTCGAGCCCAGACGACTCGCTGCGCGTTCAGTTGCAATCCGGATGGCTAATTTATTGAATGAGGACATCGGGCAAACCGTAGGGTACCGCGTGCGATTTGAAAACGTGGTTAGTGCTAAAACCCGGATTGAAGTTGTGACGGAAGGGATACTTACCCGCATGATTCAATCGGATAATTCATTGGAAGGAGTGGGACTGGTGATCTTTGATGAATTTCACGAGCGTAGTTTGCAGG
>LNFM01004163.1_pt1 | contig 29697 bp, 26 predicted proteins | sample 596031 | NCBI WGS metagenome assembly LNFM01 (sample SAMN04254537, study PRJNA301005) | activated carbon metagenome | isolation source: dual media filters at the Ann Arbor, Michigan drinking water treatment plant | place: USA: Ann Arbor
GTGTTAGCGGCGGTCTAAACCCGCGTAAATTTGGCGGCGGTAAGTGGTGGCGGAATTTGGTGACGTAATCCGGCGTTCATTTTTGGTGGCCGATTCTGGGTGCGGTTTTCGGTGCTGAGCGTGCCAACAACAAGGGCCCCGTCAGGGGCCCTTGTTGTTGGCGCGGGAGACTCGTTGGCGCTCAGAACGGCAAGTCCGTGTCAAAGTCTTCCAGTGAATCAGTGGTCACGCGCTGCGCACGCAGCAGATCCTGGATGACCCCTCCGTAATGGGTCCAGACGCGATCGCGCAGATCATCGAGCAACTCCATCACCGCCATGGCTTGTTCCGGTGTCCAGGTGTCGTCCACCGCGAATGGCAGCCCTTGGCGCAGTCCTGAAGGCGGATGCCACGGTTTCATACGGTCTCCTTTGAAGGCTTGCGCTTTACCGTGCGCGCCCGGGCATGTTCTTGCGCCTCCTTGTGCCGGTACGAGTTGCCCTTGATGCCAACAATTTCGGCGTGGTGAACTAGGCGGTCCACGAGGGCGACCACGCAGGCCGCGTTGGGGAACACTTCGCCCCACTCGGCAAAGGACTTGTTCGTGGTGATCAGCGTGCTCTTGTGCTCGTGGCGCCGGCTGATCAACTCGAACAGCAGATCGGCATACCGGCTGGAATACGACAGATACCCGACCTCATCAATGACCAGCAGCGCGGGTCTGGCGTAGTGGCGCAGTCTTGTACGCAGTGCCGAATCGCTGTCTAGGCTGGCCAACTCGCCCAGCAGCTTGCCGGCGGTGGTGAACATGACGGTGTGCCCTTGCAGCACCGCCTGATGTGCAATGTTCTGGGCAATGGTTGTCTTGCCCACGCCAGAGGGGCCCACCAGGATGGCATTGCTGGCACTGTGCAGGAACTGCAGCGTCATCAGCTCGCTCACGCTGGCCTGGTCAATCTGCTCGGGCCAGCCCCAGTCGTAATCCACCAAGGGTTTGAAGCGCCCGATGCGCGCACTGTGCAGCCGGCGCTCCATGGAGCGGCGACTTCTCTCGTGCTCCTCCCAGTCCAGCAACGTGCCCACCCAGGGCTCTGTGCAGCAGGTATCCCAGTGGGACAGCACCCCGTGTAGTTGCAGCGCCTGGGCTCGGAGTTTGAGTGTGGCCGAATCAGTTGCTGGCATCGTCACCCTCCTGCGTGAGGCGGTCATAGCCGTCCAGGCTGTGGGGGCGCACGGCGATGTCGCGCGCGCGCACCTGCGCAGACAGGGCCACGCCCAGCGGGGGCGGGGTTTGCTGCTGGCTCTTGCTCTGACGCTGGCGCTGCAGCGCCAGACGAACCGCATGGGGGTGCGGCACACCGCGGCTCATGGCGTCCGTGACGGCGGCCATCATCTGCGTGCGTCCATACACGTCCAGGAGCTCCTGCAACTCACGGGCGATCCGCCCCAACGGCTCACCCCGCTTGGCCGCCTCTGTCAGCAAATCCTGCACCTGAGGAAGCGCGTGTACCAGGCGGTCCGTGTCGCGGTGCGCTCGCGCGCCTCGCTTGTGCTGCACCAGGTCCTGCACATGGGCCTCGATCTCGATTTGCTGAGCCTTGTCCCAGCAACGCGGGTGCGAGGCCAGCGCCTGCAGGCCGTCCAGAATGCGCACCTCACGCAAGCTGGCGTGCACGGTGAGGCTGCGCTGTACGTGGGTGTGGGGGATGGAATAGTCGTTCAGATCGAACCGAACGTAGGGTGTCTTGGCCGCTGTAACGCCGCGGATCTCATCGCAACAAAACGGTGTGGCCGGGATGTCCATCAGGTGCGAGCGCTCTTGGTCAAAGGCCTGCTGCACCGACAGCTGGGAGTCCTCAGGGCAGCGCCGAGCGCTGGCAGGACCAGCCACCCAGGCATCGGCCTGGGCATTGAGATCGTCGATATCGGTGAAGCTGCGTCCCTCAAAGAAGGCGGTGCGGATATAGCGGATGGCCCGCTCCACGCGCCCCTTCTCATTGCCCCGGGCCGGGGCCACGGGCCTGGCCTCGAAACGGTAGTGGGCCGAGAGTGCCAGCAGCGTGGGATTGAATCGGATGGCCTGCCCCTTGCGTTCGAGCACCGCGCTCTTGAGGTTGTCGTACAAGACGACCCTGGGAACGCTGTGCCAGGATTCAAAGGCCTGGACGTGCCCGCGCAGGAAGCTCTCCATGTGCGCGCCCAGGAAGAAGCGCAGGAAGATGCGTCTGGACCAGGAAAGGACCATCACGAAGGCCATCAAGGGTCGGCGGGCTTGCCCGATCTGGATGTGGCCGAAGTGGCCCCAGTCGCATTGCCCCTGTTCACCGGGCAAGGTGCGCAGGCGCAAGTAGGCCTGTGCTGGGGGGCGCGGACGGTGGCGGGCGACGATGTGGCGAAAGTGGTCGGGGCGCCCCTCGTAACCGCGCTCGGCGGCCATGGTGTGCAGCCGGCTGGCCGTGAGGTTGGGGAACTGCTTCAAGGTCTCCTGGATAAAGGGCAGGTAGGGGGTCACGCCCGAGGTGCGTTGTGCGGGCACGATTGGGGCCGCGCCGGCCTGGGTGAGCACGCGCATGACGGTCTCGCGGTGCACGCCCAGCTGGGACGAGATGGTTCCCACCGGCCAGCGCTCGGCGTGGTGGTAGCGCAGGATCTGCGCCTTGAGTTCAGGTGAAATGGCCATGTGAGTCGGTACTCCATACGGAAGGTTGTGATGGATGGCGAAAGCGGCATCGCAGAAAGTCCTGACGCACAAAAGCCGAGACCGAACGGCCGCAAAACTGGCACTTGCAGCGCTGGCTTGCGTCTGGATTCAGAGCGGTTGCGTCGCTGGATGGGAGTACATCAGCGCAGGGCGGTGGTGGGCCACCCTGATGCGTCACTATTTGTTGGCGCGCGCGCCATTGCCCCTGGCGTGTGGCGTGAGCGTGGCGGCCCTTGCGGCTGTCCTGGTAGCGTTTGGCAGCGGCGCGCTGGGCGCAACTTCTGGCCTGGAGTGAGCAGACTGCGCTGCAGTAGCGCTGGCCGCGGTCGCAGTGGCTGCAGATGAGCACAGGGCTGCGACACAGGGCGCACAGAAAACGTCTGGGCGGTGGTGACGGCTGCTGTGGTGGTGCGTGTTGGGCAGTGGGCATGGGCGGTCCATTCCCATGCGTGGGCCCACGCTGCTGGACAGCCACGCCCGCTTCGTGAATACTGACAGCGGCAACGGCGCCCTCCAAAGCGGTGGGTCTCGGGGCGCGACAGTGGGTTTACCGGAAAGTGACTGTCACTGTCGCGCCTGCTTCTTACACAGGTAGGCGATATGTAACGCAAAACACCAGCGCTGCGCCATACCCCTGCGCTGACTCAAGCCCGATTGCCACGGCCAAAGCAGGCACGCCCGGGACACGTCTGTGCCCTGCACAACGGACACCCCTTCGATTCAAAGGAAATTCAATGCAGTCAGCTGACTGCCGCGGATGACCGCGTCCGACTGCTTGCCGACACCAGATTTACGCGGATTTAGAGCGCCGCTAACAGCGAGCGCATCAATGCCCGCTTGAAAGGCGCGATGTCTCCTGAGGCTGTTTCGGTCATCAATCTTCAGCCGCCAGCCACCCCCGTGCAGAACACTGCTGATCCCATACCACTTGCGACGAGTGCGACACAAGCGCAAGTCGACACATCCATGGAGGAGTTCGAAGCATTTCATCTTGTCAAAGCCATCCTTCGAGACGTTGTCTCACCAAAGCGAATTTTCATTCGCGATGCCCAGTCTTACTGCGCCGTACTCCTAGATGACAACAACCGCAAGCCGATTTGCCGTCTGAGGTTCAACAACACCCAGAAGTTGCGATTGGGCCTTTTTGGTACCGGCAAGGAAGAGGAAGTGATGAACCTTGATTCAGTCGATGACGTGTTTCTGTACGCTGATCAGCTTAAGGCCACGGCCACAATTCACCTGAATCAAACCTGATCTCCTCAGGCGGCTGGGCATATATAGGCGGAAAGCCTCAGAAGTTTCGATGGAATTTAACCTGTAGGAAAGTGCTCTTGATCCAAGCCCATAGCAAGCCTTGATAGGAGCTTCCAGGCGGCGCAGATCTCGGGGTCAGTTTCTCGATTCAGTTGCGCCTCTGACGTCCACGCGGACTGACTGTAGAGGTTGCGGCGCCTCTCTTGATCGGCGCTTGCTTCAAGAATGTTCAGCGGCGGCAGGCATAGGGCCTCGCGTCTTGGTAGGGATGCGGCCATGGCCAAACCCTTCGGGTCGAAATCAAAAAAAGCCAGAGTGGGGCGGGTGTCCGCGCGGATCAGTTTCGCCGGCGCAGCGGTCCCCAGCAAACCGACCGTTCCCCGGAACAAGGCGAGGGTGCGACGGCGGCGCACGTGGTCGGCGAGCCACCTATATTCATCCAATCGGATAAGGGCGTCCAGGTTCTCGACCACCAAGAGGATCTCGTAATCCATCCGCATCGCCATATCCCATGGCTGGACCAGAAAACCACCAGTGGCGACCCGCGCCTGGGGCATGTTCAGCGTGCGTGTGGCCACCATGCCGGCAGCGACAGGCAGGGCGCCGATCTTCTCCGACTGCCCGGCCGGAGCTTGGCTGCGGCTGTAGCTCTCAGGAACCGTCAGAGGTATGCCGTTCGCCGAGAGGAGGTTCGCTGCACGGGTGAAATCCGACTCGGCATAAACGATCCTGCGTCCATCAATTCGGCCGACATGCTGGTCGTGTGCAAGCGATGTCGCGGACGACCCGGCCTGTCGGTGGGGCGGCCGCTCAACAACGAGCCGCCGCAAGAAGTCGACTTCGCGCGTGTTCATGCGGCTTGGGCCTGGAGCCTTTTGGGTCCGATGGCAATCGCGTCCTGAAAGGTGTGGCTCCAGCGCTCGCCAGGGAGCGCTGCATCCCGGATCAAATGGACCTTGATATCCAGACCCCGCAGGTAGAGCATCGAGAAGCACAGCCAGACATGTGGCGGCATGGTCTGGGCCTCCTCGTCTTGCTTGCGCCAATCCGCAAGGCTGACTGCTTCGGTCGACTGGGCCACGTGAGCCCTTAGCCTTTCAGCGGCAAGAATCTCGGGGGTCAGTGGCTTGAGCGGCGTGATGACGGTTTTGCGCTTGTGGCGGACCTCAGGCTCAGGCGGAGTGTATTTTTTGAGGGGCGGCAGACTTGAGGCTGTATCCGTGAGCAACTTGTTGATGCTCTGGTCCACGTCATCGGGTTCGACATGCGCGCGGATAGCAGGTAAACGGGCCGCCAGCAGGAAATCAGGGATCTCGCCATCGACGTCGATGTCGACGCCGCCCCAGCTGTGCTGCTGGCGAAGCAGCATGTCCATGCGGGAGAGCTGGCGGTGATGCATCTCGATCTGCCGGGTTTGGTAGATCTCCTTGCTCAACAGGGCCTGCATCTCGTTGGTGGTCTGCTTCCATTCGAGCAGCTGCGACTGCAGATTGCGCCGAATGAACTGGGCGAACTCGTGCATCTTGAAGCTGTCGGCCTCCTTCTCGATGCGCGACGATGCGTTGGAAAGTAGGCCGAGCTGGTGAATCAGTTGGTTGCTCTGGCGCTGATACCAGCGGTTCTGACTTTTCTTCGCTTCAAGCGATCGCACGTTGCCGTATCGCGTCGAGAGCAGTCCCTGCAGCTGCACCAGGTTGCGCCGCATGTTGTCGGCGATGTCGTAGATCGTGTCCTGGAGGCGGTCGCGCAGGTCCATGGAGCTCTGGCCATCGTCCGGGATCCGCCGGACCTCATCGATCTGACTCCACAGCGCATTCATGGTCGTGATGTGCGAACCGATCTCCGACAAGCTCTGGTAGGCCGGGAAGTGCTGGAGGTGATCGAACAGGTACTCACGCAACCGTGGGTGGAGCCGATAGGTGTCCTCGGAGGTCGGGCGCAGGGCGGTTGCCTGGCGCAGATCCTTGATCGCCTTGAATGCCGTGACCTCTTTGGGGTCAAGCGGCGCCTTGATGGCATCGGCCACCAGGTCAGCATGTCGACTTAGGGTTGCCAGGGCATCCTTGATGGGGCCACTCACGAGCTGACCTCCTGGCCGTCCTGCGACAGTGCAAGGCTCGTCTGCGCATCAGGCTGTTCGATCTGATCCTGAATGCCTTCGTCGGCCAGCTGCGGCGCGTGGGCCGACAGGTAACCGATGAGCTGGTAGAGATAGTCGATCTTCCCGGTGATCTGATACCCGCCGGCGGCTGCGTTCGACTCGATCACGTAACCTTCCTTCTCCAGTTCGTCGAGCATCTGCTGGATGCGGGTGATCAGCTTGTCGGTCACCTTCAGGCCACTGATCTCGCGTATTTCCATGATCTGGGACTCCAGCATGGTCGAGGCCCTCACCGTCTCAGCGATCTCGGTCACATACAGGATGTCGCCGGCGTGGATGTGGGGGTCGCGCCCCTGTGACTTCCGGATCAATTCCATGATGCTCACAACCGGTTGCAGACGCCCGCGCACATTGCGCATCTCGTCACGCAGCTGGGACCGCATCTCGGTGGTGACCACGGCATGGGCCATGAAGTAGGCGCCTTCCTCAGACAGGCGCGCCAGACGGTACCCGATCGCGCCGAGCCAATCCTCGGCAACGGCCCGCGTGGCGGGATCCTCAAGGGCGTCAAACTCATCCCGAAAGCGCAAATTGCAGATGTACTCACCAGCCGCGAGCGCCTTGAGGGCCGAACGCAAGAAGGGCGTGCTCATGCGGAATCTCCTGACAAGTAGGTGGTGGCCACAGACCCATCATCCTCAAAGCTGGTGATGCGATCGAAGTGGCGAGCAAGCGCCGGGTTGGCATTGGGCTCCGCGCAGATCACGTTGATCCCGCTGTCGGTGAGGATGCGCAAAAAGCTTGCGACGTTGCGGGAGTCCAGACGAGCAATTTCATCGCTGGGCCAGGTGATGGCTGGGCTCGATTCGTTGTTTCGGATCATCTGAACGAATCCCATCAGGAAGAGCGACGTGATCAGGGCTGTCAGGCCATTGGAGGAGATCGCAGCGAACTCGGCAGCGTTGCGCACCTTGTGCCGGTTGTTGTTCTCACGCAGAGAGAACTCCAACTCCACCTGCTCGCGCAGATGGATGCGATACCCACCATCCGGCTGAAGGATGCTGCGGTAGCTGCGGATCAGACTGGTGTCTTCCGCGCCGGGAAGCTCGCGGTCATCGGCCACGAGGCTCACAACCGTGCCCGACAAGGCGCGGTGACGGTCCTTGATGGTCTGAAGCACCTTCAGGTAGTCCAGCTTGGACACGCCAGAGCGAATGTTGACTTCAAGCTCGCCAATGCTGTGGAACTGCGGGATCTTCTGAAGCGCCTCGCGGAGCTTGCCATTGAAGGACGCCACGTTGTCGTCGAACACACTCAGCGCGTCGACGAATCCGCTGGCGACCATGAAGAAGGCGACTTTCTGTCGGTTGAGTTGTGCCAGAAGCTGGCCGTGCTCGGAGGGATCGAACCATTGGCAGACCATCTCGGCCTTTGCACGATCCATCTCGTGTGGCAGGACAGTTTGCGGGTCTGGCAGATCGCGCTCTTTCTGACGAAGCCAGTCGCTCACCTGGTTGTCGTGGCGCAGGAGTTCGCTGCGCAAGGCACGGCAGCGGGTTTGCACGTCCAGGCTCTCGACGTTGAGCATGGACAGCGCGTTGGTGACCATCTCTCGCAGCACCTCGGGATGCCGGGCCTCCGTCTCATCGGCGCTGACGTAGTCAAGGAAGTCCTTGAGGCTGACCTTTTGCAGGCTCTGGAGCATCTGAGCGCCGCTCTCGGCATCGGTGCGTTCTTGCGTCAGCGCCGTGACCTTTTCGTTCACCTCACGAATGAAGTCCAGCAGGCTATCGCGCAGGCGCTGATCCTCCGACTCCTTTTCATCAACGCTTGAGACGAGCAGGCCGTGATTACGCTTTTGCTCAGGAAGAGACTGGAGCCGGCCCACCTTGAAACTGGCCCAGGCCTTCAGGTCGCCTTGGCCGCCGCTGATGCGCTCCAGCTGGATGTTGATATCGCCGCGCTCCTTTTCGAGACGAGCGACCGCCGCGGCGTCGATGCCATGCCCATCAAGTTCCCGCTGCAGGTCAGTTTCGACTTGCTTGCGGTCTTTTTCGGCTTGCGACTGGAGCTGGGCCTCTTCCTCGCTTAACTTGGCGAGGGCAGTCCGTAACTCCTGGTTGATGGCGTCACGCCGGATGTTGAACTCCTCATCAAGCTTGGAACCTCGAGAGATCAGGTCGTCGTTGAGGGCCTTGATCCGCTCTGCGACCTCACGAATAGATTCGGTCAACTGGGCAAGCTGCTCTCGTGCAAGTCCTGCAGCGTCATTGCGCTCCGTGCTCACTTTCTCCCGAAGGGAGTTGCGCTGCGCGCGGGCGGCTTCAAGGGCGGTTTTGGCTATCCCGAGGTTGGCACCTGCAACGGCCGCGTTGTTTCGCGCTGATTCAACCCCTTTGGCTTTCGCCGCGACGGCTTCCTGAGCCTGAACCAGACTGGCTCGCAACTGGACCAGGGCTTCTTCCTGGCGCGCCAATTCCTGCTTGAGCTCGGGCTCGTTTACCCAGCCAGGCACCTTGACCGGGAGGACATTGATGGAGATTGGGCCGACCGTGACCCGCCCATGCGAAGGTGTGGACACAAGGACCTCGATGCCGGGGTCCAGGTCCGAGCGCTTGAGCAGCGTGGGCTCGATGACCCTCGCCGCTTCAGACCAGACAGATTCATCCTGAGTACGCAGGAAGGCCAGCAATGTGCCCTCGGCAGGGGTTAGCTGGTCCTGAAGCACATGCAGCTTTTCGTGGGCCCTGGTGATGGTGTCGTTGACACGACCAAGATGGCCACTTGCGACGTCAGCCGTCATTTGGGTGTCTGTCAGCAGCTGGCGAGCTTGCTGATCTTTGCCCTCCTGCAGGCGATATTCACCCTCCGCCCGCTCCACCTCCAGCTCGGCGACGGAAAGCGCGTCAAGTGTCTGCGGGGTGGCCTGTGGCCAACGGACCTGCCCTTCCAGGCCGCCCTTTGTGCGTTCAAGACCAAGTTGTTGCTGACCCCGATCTTCAAGCTCCGCAGGCGCACGCAGTTGCTGTCGCGCCCGGCCCTCCTCAAGCCGTAGCGCTTCAAGGTATTCCTTGTTGCTCTCCTGCAACCGCGACTTGCGCTCTGCCAGTTTGACCATCGTGCCAGCAACGGCGTTGTCGATGGCCTGGACCCGCTCTCTCGCCCGCGCGCTGGCATCCTTGGCAAGATCGTTCAGGCCATCGAGTTGTTTCTGAACAGATCCCAGCTGATCCAGCAGCGTGCCCTTGCGGCTGGCCAGTGCTTCCAGCTCCTCGATCCTGATGCGGTCAAAGTGCGACTTCTGATCTTCGATGCTCTTGACCGCAAGTGCGAGGTCGTCCCGTTCCTTGCGGGCCGCTCCCAATGCCACCGCCAGCTTCGCGATCTCGTCCTGCAATCCCTGCTTCGTCGCTGTGGACGAAACCTCCAGCCTCGCCAGCTCATCGTTCACTTCGGCGTGGCGGCTCATGCAGCGGTTGATCGCCTTCTTGACGGACACGTGCAGACTGCAAAGCTGCATGTGGCGCTGATGGAGCTGCTGGGCCTTTTTCTTGAGCGTCTCGGCTTGCGGCTTGAGGCCCAGAATGGTGGCCATGTGGTCGCGCGTGTCCAGCCAGCGCGAGAGATCGTCTCGAATGGGTTTTTGCTCCAACGTCTGGTCGCCTGTGGCGTCGCCAGAGTCCTCGGAGACGCGATCCACGACGATGCGTTTGAGGTCATCGAAGTTGATTTTCTCGGTACTGATTGCGGCAGCGATGGGGCCCAGGTTGGTCAGTGTTCGTGGAGCGAGCGAATGCTCAAGGGCCAGCTCTCGCAGCTTGGCGCCGTCCTTGGTCGTCGTCCGCTCTCGCAGGATCACACTGCGGTACTGGTTTGTGCGCAGCGCCTGGCTCACCCAGACGCCGGCAGCTTCAGCGCGGGCCTTGAAGGTAGGGCCATCGACAAATAGGTCGCCTTCATCCACGAAGAAGCTTTCGGTGTAGCCGCTGCGCATGATGTAGAAAACGGCCTCATCCTCATTAGCCCTTCGAAACATGACGGCGCAACGCAGGTCGTCCTCCGAAGTGCGCTCATACTCATAGACGATCGCGCTGGAGGTTGTCGGCAACGTGTACGAAATCATCGAGCCGCGGTGCGAACCCTTCAAGATTTCTCTGGGCAGCGCACCGTAGAAAAGCGGGATGGTCCGAAGAAAGGTGGTCTTGCCGACCCCGTTGACTCCAACAGCCAAGACCTTGCCGCGCACGTCCAGCTTGGAAATGACATTGGAAGGAAGACCGGTCTTCGCCGCGACGATGTTGATGGCAATGACTTGCCTGAGCTGATGCGGCATCCGTTATCACTCCTGAAATTCCCTGCTGCTAGAAGCAGCAGGATAGGGTTCTTACGTGGGTCAGCCTTAAATGGAAACTGCCGCCTCTTGAAGCTGAACTCAACAGAAGATGAACAGGTGTCGCTTTCCGAAGCGGTTGATTCAGTGCGGCGGTCGACACGACATCACTGCGTTGGAGCCGAGCGATGTCAGCCCATCAACGCTCATCGGAGACGAATCTTGTGATCCGTTTCACCCTTCTTCAGTTCGATCACTGCATCCATGGATTTCAACAGCTCAGCGAAACTTGCATGGCCGTGGTCCTTCGGATCAAAGGTGGGGTCGAGGCGCTTGACCATCGGCAGGACAGTCGCTTTGTTAACCCATGGCTCGCCCTTGGATTCCGCGAGCAGGTGAACCGCTCGGCGTAATAGGTCTGCTGCCAGGTTGGCCGGAGTCTCGGCGACAGGATCGGGAGTTTCGTCCGGCCCTGTCTCGGCGGAGGCCTCCCGCTCGACGAGGCTCTCGTAATACCGGAACTCGTGGCAACTTTTGGCCCAGTGCTTGTTCGTATTCTTGCGGTTGCCGATGCCGATGAGTGTGCGGCCGGCAGCCTTGATCTTCTGGGCCACAGGCATGTAGTCGCTGTCACCACCAATAATGATGACAGTGCCAATATGACCAAAGCGCCCGATGTCTTCCGCAGCGTCGAGGCAGAGCTTGATGTCAGCGCCGTTTTTGGCCGATGCCCCCGGGGGAAAGAGTTGGATTAACTCGACGGCGTTCTGGAGCAAGGCATCTCGGTAGCGTCCGAAGTACTGCCAGTTGCCATAGGCGCGGTTGATAGCCACGGGTCCGAAAGATGCCCCGAGCTCCACCAAGGCTTGAACATCAACCAGCGGCTCCTGCGGCTTGAAGCGGTTGTCCTGCTTGGCGTAGGCGCCTTCTCCATATTTGGATTCGAGCACACCTGCGTGCAGGTTCTCGAAGTCCCAATACATCACGACCGAATTACCGTTGCCGCTATCTTCAGTGCCCAAGTAAACCTCCCGATCGACTCTGTTGGATCATGATACTGCTGCCAACCAAGGGCACTCGCAGCCAGCTTTACTCGGATGAACGCCCCGTACGTCCTGGAATATGACCCGATCCCTCAGATTGGGGACGAGGCCGCGCGCTGTGGTTTCGCAAACACACTCATGTTCTCCGTATTGTTTTCAGCGCTAAGATGCGTCCACGTTAAATGCGGTTGGTACCTGAGCAACCAAGGCTGGAAAGTTGCCTCTCCAGTTGATCAGCTCAAAGGGTCCTCTTCGACCCTCACTCTCCAAATCCACTTCGTTATCCACGACCTGTTGCCTGAGGCAGCACGGTGTGTTGCACCGTGGTTTTTTTGGAGAGAAACATGACAACTGACGATCTGTTGCGCGCAACGCGCGATGTGTATGTCCTGGCTTTGAAGCCTGGAGGCGCTGTAGGCAGCCTTGAAAACTCCTGGTCCATGAAGCTTGGAGGCCTGAGCCAGGAGCACCTCCGACAGGCTGGAGTTGAGTTGCGCAAAGCCCGCTTGGCAAAAGCAAGTACCAAGCCCTTGAAGGAAGCACTGAAGTCAACCGCGCTTCTTGACTCCCTTGCTCGTGCACTGGGAGCCGAGTCCTACGATCGATGGATTGGCGAGGAGCAAGAGAAAATTGTCTCGTTCCTTGCGGAGCATGGAATGACACACCCCACAGACCTCATACGCTGGGCGCTTCCACCAGGCCTTGCGAGTGCTCTCACTGGTCAACAGGTTGCTGATCGCCTCTTCAACTCAGGACTGCCACTACCTAAAAGAATTTTCACGGGGGTTGGCTCGTTCTTGTTTGCACCGAGCATTGGGCGCAACGACGTCTCGGGAATTGCTAAACGCGACGTGACGTGTAACGAGCATTTGCTCGATTTTTGCTCCCAACATGCAGACGAAGTTCTGATGCGCGCGGAGCACATGCGCAGAGATGACGCGCCGCCGTACATCGATCTGACCGGTCGGGCGCTGATGCTCAACGCTATGAGCGAGTACACGGGGTCACTGTTCACGCTGTTGGGCAGCAACTTGATGGATCCATGCATTGATCCACCAGTCGTGCTCAGCTACAACACTTCTGAAAACGATCGGGCCTTTAACAGTCAGCTGTTCCGCTACTTTCGGGAGGAGATTGACCGTTCCCGTCATGGCTGGGTCGACGTACTGGCGATGCCGGGAAACGCCAATCTGATCTTTCTGCGCGGAGCCAACGGGACATTCGACTGGGTCGTGCGCGATCAACGCGACAAGGCCTTCTCTCACAACTTGCTCCATCCATTCTTCTCGAGCGATGAGCTGCCTGAAGCGATGAATCAGCGCAAACTCGCTGCTCACCTGTACTTCACCACGGGTGGCTGGCAAGAAAAGCTGAAACATGATGCCGAGTCTCGGCATTACGCGGAAGGCGGAACCGGATCGAATTGGCCAGGATACGACACGCTGATTCAGCATGAACTCATCAGTAGTCTGGGGTATCGGGCGCCTCGCCCCAAGACTGGCACCGCTGCGTCTCGGTTCGTTTCTCACCGAGTGGGCGACTCCCGCGTGATGGTGTCACCTCTGGTCACGATCAAAGAGTTCGTTCAGTTCTGCGATCTCACGGGGTGGGAAGGCACCCGTCTGGAGAAGGCTCGAAAGGCGAGCTACGAAATGGAGGAAAACCTGCGCTCGGTCAACACCGACCCGAACGGTGAGCTGCCTGCCAGCGTGACATGGCTCGACGCCGTCGCTTACTGCCGCCATATTGAGAAGCGGGACAACCTGCCTGTTCGATTGCTGGGAGTGACCGAGTGGCGGCAGATCGCACCGCAACCTTCTATGGACCGGAGTCGAGTGAAGGCGGTCAGGACATTTACCGTCCAAAACGGTGAGATGCCAGACGACCCAATCTACGAGCAAATGGGTTGGGCAGTGGTGGGTGGCGATGGACACTTGGGCGAAAACTCGTCTCATTGCTACATGCCAAATGGAACGATGACATTCCTTGACACGCTGAACTGGACTTCAAACAGTGAAGGCCTGCGGTTCCTTTCAGTCGCGGGCTTTGGGGAGTGGCTGTCGGGATACCAACACGGTCACGCTCCAGCGGCAAGCGCTGCGACTGGTCGGTCATTGAGAGGTGGATCAATCGAGCGAGACCTGTGCCCTGTCCATCTGGACATGCGCCACAAGGGCGCAAAAGTTGGTTTCCGGCTGTGCTACGTCGCACATCCCGACGCATAACCACTTCTCTAGGAATACATCAAATGTTGAATCTCCAGATGGGAGAGGGACTGGTGCGCCCTCATGTTTCCGAGCTTGTGATCAATTGGCACCTCACAGAGGCATGTAACTACAGTTGCCGCTACTGCTACGCCAAGTGGGACGGCGCCGGTCGGGAGTTGCTGCACAGCTGGGATCGAACTCGCCGACTGTTGGACGAACTCATCGCCTACTTTCAACCAGACAACGCCTTCAATCCACTCCAAAGAAGCATGTCTTGGTCAGGCATTCGCTTGAACCTTGCAGGCGGTGAACCGCTACTGTACGAAGAGGCGGTGCTTCGGACCCTCGCATACGCCAGATTAAGAGGTATGAACACATCCATCATCACCAACGGAAGTCGATTCTCCGTTGACCTTGTATCTCAACTCGCGCCGCAGGTATCGATGCTCGGCTTGAGCCTTGATGCGGTGAAGACTGGCATCAACCTTGGAATTGGACGCGTCGATGGCCTTGGAAAGCTGATCTGTACCGAAGAGATCGTCGCGTTGATGACTTTGGCTCGTGAACTGAATCCCGACTTGAGGCTAAAGGTCAACACGGTAGTCAATGCGCTGAATCACCAGGAGGACCTGACGCAAGCCATTCATGCGCTTTCACCTAGCCGGTGGAAAGTTCTCCGCATGTTGCCAGTGGTGACACAAGATCTTGCGGTCTCCTCCGAAGACTTCCACGCATTTGTAAGTCGTCATGACTCCTGCCGCGATGTGATGTGCGTTGAGGACAACGACGTGATGAGCGAGTCGTACATCATGATCGATCCACATGGAAGGTTCTTCCAGAACGCGGTGGGACGACAAGGCTACTTCTACAGTGAGCCCATTGATCAGATCGGGGCAAGAAGTGCGTTTAAGGCATGGCGATTTGCGGTGGGTTCTTACGCATCCCGGTACCAATCAGCCAATCCGGAGGAGTAGCCATGAAGCGGTACAGCACATCGAGGGAAATCGATCAACTAGTGAAACGGCTCTTGGCAGACGGTTGGAGATACCAAGCGGGTCGCAGGCATGGCCGGGTACGCCCGCCGAGTGGATGTGGCTTTGTGAGCGTACCCGGCACTCCCAGCGACTTTCGTGCGTATCTGAACTTCTCACACGCCATCCGGCGTCTACATCGAAGTCGCCTTGGGAATTTTTCATGAGATTCTCGATACCTTCCACCGCTCAAAATGGGTAGCCGGGGACGGATATCACTTTACTGTTCACCGCCTGAAGCACTAGAACGCGAAACCGCTCCAGCTTCTTTGATCGAATGGGCGAAGAAAAGTCGTGAGCCAACAGGTTATATGGTTCAACGATGAAACCTTGATGCTGTTGCGCAACTTGATGGGTGCGTTGTATGCCGACCCACCCGAGCATGATCAAATCAATCTGGCAAGGCTCGCCCAAGTAATGAAGGCTGGCCTGGAACCGATCGCTGAATAGCGTCGTTGAGCCGCTAGATCACTTGCGGAAGAGCGGGCGAATGCCGCAATGTGTAGGTAGATTCTGATGAAGGTAGGGGGAAACATAGACATGCACGAAATCATCTGCCCGCACTGCGGGAAAGCGTTCAAGATCGATGAGGCGGGATACGCCGACATCGTCAAGCAAGTTCGCGATGGGGAGTTTGAACAGCAGCTCCACGAGCGGCTTGAGTTGGCCGAGCAGGACAAGCGCAATGCCGTTGAGCTGGCCACGACCAAGATCTCCAGCGCGTTGCAGATGGCTGCCGCAGCCAAGGACTCGGAAATTCAGGACCTGAAGTCTCGGATCGAAGCCGGGGAGGTAGCGCGCAGACTCGCGGTGTCGGAAGCTCTGAACAAAGTGGAGAAGGAGCGCGATACGCTCGCGAACGAACTCGCACAAGCCCGACGTGACAAGGAAGCAGCCTCAGATCTGGCTGCAGCCAAACTCGTGAACGAGCTGCAGAAGACGTCCGCGTCGAAAGACTCTGAGCTCCAAAGCCTGAAGGCAAAACTGGATGCCATCGAGGTTGCGCAAAAGCTCGCGGTCAACGAGGCGGTCGGTGCGGTCGAGAAGGAGCGCGACCGGCTGAAGAACGAGTTGGACCGAGCGGAGCTCGAGAAACAACTTGCCGAGAAGTCGCTCAAGGAGAAGTACGAGACGCAGATCAAGGATCGCGATGACGCCATCGAGCGTCTGAGAGATCTGAAGGCTCGTCTGTCCACCAAGATGGTGGGCGAAACGCTTGAGCAGCACTGCGAGACCGAGTTCAACCGCATTCGAGCCACGGCGTTTCCCCGGGCCTTCTTCGAGAAGGACAACGACGCCCGCACTGGCAGCAAAGGCGACTACATCTTTCGCGACTCGGATGAGGCTGGGACTGAGATTGTCTCGATCATGTTCGAGATGAAAAACGAGAGCGATCGGACCGCGACCAAAAACAGGAACGAGGATTTTCTGAAGGAGCTCGACAAGGATCGCACCGAGAAGGGGTGCGAGTATGCCGTGCTGGTGTCACTGCTGGAACCCGACAGCGAGCTCTACAACACCGGCATCCTCGACGTGTTCCACCGGTACCCGAAGATGTACGTCGTCCGCCCTCAGTTCTTCATCCCGATCATCACCTTGCTGCGCAATGCGGCGATGAACTCGGTCAAGTACAAAACGGAACTGGCGCTGTTCAAGGCGCAGAACATCGACATCACGAATTTCGAGAACGAGCTCGAGGGGTTTAAGACAGCGTTTGCGAAGAACTACGACCTTGCCTCCAGGCGGTTCCAAACAGCGATCGAGGAGATCGACAAGTCGATCGACCACCTTCAGAAAACGAAGGAGGCCTTGCTTGGCACAGACAGAAACCTTCGCTTGGCGAACGACAAGGCGCAGGATGTGACGATCAAGAAGCTGACTCGGGGCAATCCGACGATGGCTGCCAAGTTCTCCGAGCTGAGGAACCCAGATCCATCGGGCGCTTGATTTGCTGCTCACTGCGCTAAGCGGAACGCCCGGGAAACTGGGGGAAGCCCAAACGAGTACAGGTAAAGCGTCAACGTGGTTGGACTGCAAACATTGAATCGAGTGCCCTATGCCCGCAATGAAGTACGACAAGCCAGCCAAAGGGCTCATCCGCGACATGGTCCGAGAATGGGACCTGAAGCCAGGCCAGGTGTTCACGGCAGCCAGGGCTGTTGAGTGGTTTGCCAAGAAATATCCACTGCTGCAGCCCACCGGCATCAAGGCCAACCTTGCCTTGCTGTCCACCAACGACAAGAACCGGCTCCATCACTACTCTATGACCCGCGATGACGACCTGCTCTTCAAGGTGGCGTCGAGTCAATACCGCCTCTATGAGCCCGGCAAAGACCCAGCTCCCATCCATGAACTGGTGGAAGGAGACGTCGCCAAGCAGGAGGAGATCACGGCCGAGGAGGTGGCAGACGCGGATGATGGCTTTCGAGGTGAGCCGCTGCCAGGCTCTTCAGAGTTCGTCCTCGAAAAGGACCTTCAGAGCTACCTGATCAAGAACCTGTCAACGATTGAGGCAGGTCTGGTTCCATTCAACGAGCAAGAGCTCAGCAGCATTGAGGCGCCTGCAGGTAACGGGCGGAGGATCGACATCCTAGCCAAGGACAGCAGCGGCGCCATCGTGGTGATCGAGCTCAAGGTATCCCGCGGCTACGACCGGGTGGTCGGCCAGCTGCTGCGCTACATGAACTGGGTTCGGATGGAGGTGGCTGAGGTCGGGCAACGGGTGCGCGGGATCATTGTCTGTCGCACGATGTCAGAAGATCTGCGGCTGGCGTGCGCCTCGATTAAGGACGTCCAGCTCTTTGAATACACGCTCTCGGTATCCGTGTCTAAGGTTGCAGCCTACGAGTTGCCGGAAGGCAGTTGAGCTCTCTGGCGCCTGAATCCCTCGAAATCCTCTGTGACATGGGGCTGGTAAAGGGCACCGGGGGGAAGCAGATCAGGCTGGAAATAAGGGCTGAGAGCCGGGCCTAAGCAAACTGGCTAACGCTGCCTGCATGGACCGATCTTTGACCAGGCTCAGCATTGGCGAAATGAGGCTTCGTTCTGCTCACACTCATTGGTCGCACTGTTCAGGATCTTGGCGGCATCAATGGGCACCCCCAACGACACCGATGTACATGAAGTCATGGTGAAAGTGAGGACCTTCACCCTTGCTCGGCCGCACGGGGATGGAGATGGTTCGATGCTCAGGCCGGACCCGGGCCATCCAGTTGAAAGCGGCCGCGAAGAAGCTTGCCGTTCTGCCCTTGGAGTTCGCTTCGTTCGAACAACTTGGCCGAGAATCGAAAGTCGCTGTCGATGCGCACGATGAGCAGCTGCTCGAAGTCACCCTGGCTCTTCACGGAGACGCGGTCGCTTGATTTCTCAGGTGAGATGGTTTTCACCTCAACTAGCCTCCCGGAGATCGCTCCGTCCGAGCCAGCCCTGTGGGCCTCGTGTCTTTTAAGGCCCCACTTGATTTCAGCGTAGAGCTCACCGAGCTCACCCCAGATCTGCAGGTACCTGCCAGTGTCCATGTGATATCGGACAGCACAGTCGACCAGGTCAAGGAATACGTCAACCTGCTCTTGAGATCCGTGCAGGAAATCATCCTGACCCTGTCCAGAATGCTCGCCATCAAGACTCGCGTCGATCCATTTCCTGTCGAGTTGCGCCCACTCCCATGGCGCAGCACCCGAAGCAGCCGCGTCAGCGATTTCCTCAGGGCTGTAGCCCCGATCGTTCATCTCGTAAAGGAAGTCCCAGTCGCTCATGCCGGCGCCCCGCGTCTTGGTTGATGTGACCGCATTCTGCAAGACTTGTAGCCGTGCGTGTCGTCGCGACCGACCAGGTCGGCTCAGCTTCCGATTTGTTCAACCAGACGGCCAAGAGCCCCCCGCTCGGCGGGTAGTGCTACAGGTAGGTTACCTGCAGCGCACAGAGTGGAATGTTCGCGATAGCGATGCAACGGTAGTTTTCACCTTCGATGGCAGCCTTGAAGGCGGCTCCAGGCGCACCGCGCAGTTCGCAGACAAGTACTGCAAGCCCTGGCTGCACTTCCGCCCCAGCGTGCATCCCAAATTCCTGGCCCAGTTCCTTGTTCGGCACAACGTGACCACGTTGAACGTCGCCGGTAAGCGGGAGTCTTCTGCAGCCGGCATCTATCGCTTTGTGTTCGACACGCTCGAACGAGCGATCGTTTTCCCGCGATCGTCCATTGAAGGCAAACAGACATGGTTGTGACGTTGACAAAAGCTACTGCAAAATTCGACAAGCGCATCCCAGCGCAGGCGGCAGGCCAGTTGCAGCAACTCTGCTCAATGCAATGGGCTAGGCAAAACGCCCGGAAAACTGGGGGAAGCCCATCAAGAGCATTCGCTGCGGTCTCGACCAGGAAGCCTTTCCACGGTAGCGTGCGTCGAAATCTCCGTCGTCGGCCTCGCAGCAACGTTCGCAAGGCTGTCATCAAAATCCGTTCAAGGCTGAAGGCGGTCATTGACCTCAGCACAATCAATTGACCGCAACCTGCTAGCAGCGGTCCACATACACTTGCTGGGTGGCCCTGATCGAATCCAATCTGAGAATGGCAGATGCTTACCCGGAGGTCCGCCGCCAGCTAGAGGCCTGGGGTGGTTATCCCCAGCTTCAAGAGGTGATGCGACTGCATAGCGATCTGATTGTCCATGTCGCTGGGGGGAGCGTGCGCAACGTGCTTATGGGACGGGCATCAGCGAGTAAAGATTGGGATTTTTTCTTGTCAGGCCCGTCCGTCACTACGGCTATCGACTATTTTCAGCGCTGCGGCAAGCTGGCCGCCACGCCGTATGGCGCGCCTCGCTGGACACCGTTTGAAGATGCAGACCAGTATGCGGACCTGATACCCATCGCCAGCTTTGTGCCCGGACTTTGGCCGTGCGAGGACATTGTGGACGTGCTGAACCAGTTCGACTTCACCGCAAATGCAGTAGCGTTTGACCTTCGCACTGGCCAAGCCTTCGATCCGCAGAACGGCGCCCGCGACGCGTTACGACGGGTCATGAGGATGGTCCGCTTTGACTTTCCGGACGGCCCATATATAAAGGGTGCAGAGCTAGACCGGAACGTCGTTCTTTGGTTTCGTGTCTTGCACTACGCAAGCCGTCTAGGCTTTGTGATCGAGCCATTCACTCGGGACTGGCTTCTGGCGCGCGGAGCCTATCGTGAACATGCCGCGACATTCGAGCGTGAGTTCTTTGTGCCGGATTTGCGCGCCTGGGAATCCCTGTCTTGACCCGGCCAGCCTTCGACACTGCGCCTACGGGCCTGCCCGATGCAGCCGCGACCATCGTGCGAGAGTTGACAGGATCCAGAGTATTGGCATCCGAGCGAGTGCTTGCGGGCATGATGACGTTCAAGTGCCGCGTCAGAACCACGGGGGGGCATGACGTCATGGTGCGCTTCTATCCGGAGGGCCGGACCAGTGTCGTTCGCCAAGAGCCCGACCTGCTTGCGCTATGCGCGCAGGCGGGCCTGCCGGTCCCGCGACCGATAGGCGATTCCAGGACCGGGCCGCCGGCACCTCTTGCCTACGTTGCGTACCCGCGCATCGAGGGGACAACGCTTGCGCAGCGCTTGCCCGACCTAGATGTCCGTCAGTGCCAAAACCTTGCCGAGGACCTTGCGGAGCACCTAGCCCGGCTTCAAACCGTCAGCTTCAGGGGGGCTGGCGACCTGATCTCAGCAACAGCGGCGCTTGACGAAGATTGGGCTGTGTTCGTCGACCATTCGATGCGCGAAGGCATGCAGACCGTCCGAGAGCACAGGCTACTATCGCCCCGCCTGATCGACACGCTGGAGCATGTGATGCAGTTCGGGTCACCCGCGCCTGCAACACAAACGGGGCGGTTGGTGTGGGGAGACATAAACTTTGAGAACGTGCTAGTTGCCGAAGACGGCACCGTCGTGGCTTTGATCGACTTTGAAGGATGCTTAAGCGGCGATCCGCTGGCCACGCTGGGCTTTTGCCAAGCGGTCCACGGGCCGACGCCCTTCTTCAAGTTGCTGCTTGACGCCTCGCCAGCCGCCGGAACCGGGCAGCAGCGGGCCAGCATTGCCTGGTATGCGGTGCTTCGTACGTTGCGCCTGGCTCGGTATGCTCATATGGCCCTGCCTACTGGCCACCCAAGGGACCCGCTAATTCGCATCCTGCCGGGGCTGGAGGAGGCTGTGTCGATACTACGAGCCGCTCACAATTAGCAGATGAAGAGGAGGAAACCGAAATGTCCACGCCATCACCAACCAATCCCGCGCAGATAGCGTCTCCTCCGCCGGACCCGATGGGCGAAGCACCTGCACAGTCCGGCCTGAAACTTGCGACGAACAGGCAGAAGGTCTGGCTATTTGTCTTTCTCACCATGCTGTCCTTGATGGTCTTGTGGAGCACATTTCTCACCATTCGCCACGTCAACGAAGCGGCATTGGACGAGCATGAAGCAAGCTGGGTGATGCCATCCGGCGCAACCTTGCGCGCAGGGCCAGCAAACTTCCGTTACGACCCGGAGCGAAAGCTGCTGCTTCATCGCGGTCCGCTGGATGCAGCGGAGCAGATGCGCCTGCGCGATCTACTCGATGTTGATGCATCTGCGAAGGCTGCCCCCGCCCAGCCTGAGCGGGTTGCAATGGCAGGCTCTTCGCGCGCGAGCGAGCCGCAGACCTCAATGGGCGCTAACGCTGCCTCGACTGCCGCGGCATCCTCTCAGAGCGCCCCCGGGTCAGCGTCAGCAAGCAGCGACATGACCAAGTCCTACCATGCAGCCATCAACTCGCTTGCGTACAAGGCACACGAGTCGCAGGTAAAGCAGATGCAACTGCTGCTCTGGCTTGGCATGCTGGGTGGAGCGATGGGCGCATTGCTTCGCTCCTTCGTCGACTTCGTGGGCAATGCCTGCTACAAAAACCAACTCGACCTTGTGAAATGGTGGCCGTTGTATGCAACTCGCCCGATGGTGGGGGCGATCTTGGGTCTGCTGCTTGTTGTGATGTTTAAAGCCAGGCTAATTTCTGGTGCAGATGCACAGGTCGGAAGCGACTCGTATTGGTGGCTGGGCATGGCAGCGCTGGGGGGATTCAGCACAATCGACGTAACGGCAAGGCTGCGCCTAGCCGCAAAGGCTTTGTTTGGTGGCAACAACTAGAGAGGCGAGCCTAGGATCCCTGGCGCGCCCAGACTGGCCACACGAACTCCACTTCCCGTTAGCCAGATGAGCGCTGTGACACCAATAGTGCAAGTGTGCGGTGCTACAGCTTGCTCCAGTGAAGGCAGCAATCTGCCGCAAAGCGAGAGTTGCATGGTTGGTACCGAAAGACATCCTCCGCTGCCGACCTGCCGATGACCGCGCGGTGAGCACGCGCTTCAGGCTGAGAGCAGTCTGTCAGGGCGAGCTGATCGACCGACGGCTGTAGACCCTGAACCGACATCCGAGGTCATGAAATGGTCGCCCCAGAGCAGTCACTTGAACATTTTGCGCCCCCGAGGGAGTGCCCGCGGCAGCGTACATACGAAGTCAGGCAGCGCGGCCGCCTCAATCGTCGGGCTGCCCGGCCACGAGTGGTCCCCCTCGCGCAGGCAAGCGGCAGGCATGGTGCGCCAGGGTGCCGAAGTGAGAGCCGAGGACCGCCAACTCGTCCCACATTTTGATGACGCGGAGGCACCTTGGAGGGCTTGTCACGGGCCGATTGGCTTGCTATCTTGTCCACATCGGGCATTTACCAGCGCCGGACGGGAGGAACTGTGATCATGGCTCGTGCACGACCAACATCCGCGCGACGCATTGCCGGTTCGATTTTGATCACCTTGGCTACCGCTCTAGTCGGATGCTCGACCACGGTGTCGGAGAACCACTATTTCGCAGCCTTCAAGGAAAAGCCTGGCGGCGAGCGTGAGGCTGTCCAGTTCTACCGGCTGTCGGTAGACGGCAACAGCCAGTTCGCCAACACACGCTATCTGACAGGCTACTTCGACGAGCGGGCGGTGTCGCTGTTCTTCAACGAGTTGAAGTCGCCGACCAACCAGAAGCTGTTCGACGAAGCCACGACGCTGCCCGGCAGCGGCGGAACCAAGATCACCCCGCTGAGCCCGACGGCGGACAATGGCGCCTTCGTGCTTATCATGAGCACGAATGCCGATGCCATCGCCAACACCATCGGCAGCTTCGCCGAGGCGCAAGTGGTGGCCGACTCGCTGACACGCCTCCTTAACCGCGACCGCTTCCTAGCCAAGACCCAGAGCGACGCCAAGCTCAGCATCAACAAGGCCGAGGCCACATCCCTGGTGGCCCAACTGACCGCGCACACCCAGGCGGCCACGACCGCGGCCACAAGCGAGCTAGCCGCCGCGAGCTACCGGCGCGCGTTGACTGCTCTGGCGCAGTCGCTCGGCTACACAGGCCCCGAGTTCAGCACCTTGGAGAAGGCGCGCGACTGGTTCGCGCTGCAAGCTTCCACCGCGGCGCCGGCCACAGGAGGTCAGCCATGAGCCGCCCCACCCTGCTCGCGATCCTGGGCTGCTTGGCCTTGCTCACGGGCTGCGGCCAGTTGACCGTGCGCGTCGACGTGCTGGATCCGGAACACGTGCGCGTCGAGATGGCCGACGAGCGCCTGAGGAAGCTATACCGCGATGCCCTGGCCGCCAAGCCCGGTGAGTTCGCTGCCAACATGGATGCGCAGGCCAGGACCTACACGCAGGCCATGTTGAAGCTCGTTGCCCAGATTGACCAACTGGGCAAGAAACTCGACGGTGCGCCAGGATCGGCGCTGGAGTCGACAGCCAAAGGCCTGAAGGAAGCTCTGGAGAACGGTACGCCCGTGGCCGTCGCCACGGCGCAGGGCACGCTTGCGGAGAGCCTCGCCCAGGGCCTGCGCGACTCGCCCGAAGCCGTGAGATGGGGAGGCCGGGGTGCAGCGCCGGCCGCAGTGCGCGAACAGTTGCTGGCCTTAGAAGCCGCCGTCAAGGCGCCCCGCGTGCAGCAAGCCAACGAGCTGCGCGAACTCACGCGCAGCGTCGGCCGTTTCACGGCACTCGTCAACCCGCCGCCACCAGCCGTCGCCACGCCCGCCGCGGCGGCCTCGGCCGCGGCCATCGCGCCGCAAGTCAAGGCCACGTCGGACCAGGCGGCGGCAGTGTTTGCGGTGGTGAACCAGCGCAGCATCATCGGCGACGGCAGCCTGGTCTCGACGGAGTTCGCCTACGTCGTGGCGCGTGCACCACAGCACCTGTGGGCGAACAACTTCAACCGTGCCTTCGCCAGTGGCACCTTCGGCAACGCCGACATCGTGATCCGGCTGAACTCCACGGCCGACTTCTCCGTGAAGGGCATGCTCTTCGACGCCTCCAAGGTCGCCCAGGTGGCCGGCAAGGTCATGACGCAGGCGGTGCTCATCGGCACGCAGATGGCGGGCGTGCCGGCGTCGACCGCCAGCACCGGCACCACGACTGGCGGCGACGCCGTGAGCAAAGCCTCGGCCGACCTCGCCTCGGCAGAGGCGGCCATCGCCAAGCGGCAGGCGCTGGTAGCCAGCCAGCGCGACGCAATGCGCTCGCTGGCACGCACCATCCTCGGTTCGGCGACCCCGCTCGAAAGCGACGCACTCAAGGGCAAAGACAACGACGACCCATCCCGAGTGCCCATGCACAAGGCCATCGACGACAGCTTCACTGCACTCAAACCGCTGCTGTCAATGCAGGATCTTCAGTAAAAGGAGCGAGCCATGCCTAGCCGACGACCCCGCGGCCCAGCCGGCTTCAACGTCGGCGATGTCGTGCTGCGCCTGCGCACTGGCGTGTCCGTCGCAGCCAATGCAACCATCGATAGTGGAACAGTGGGCACGATCTGCCGCATTGTCAACCCCGGGCGCAGCTACATGGTCCGGTATGCCGACGTGCCACTTTGCGTGCTCGCGTTTCACAACTCACTAGCCGCCGCGTCACCCGGGACCGCAGGACCCGAGTGCGAAGCTGACTGCTAGCCTGGAACCTTCGCGAGTCGACCTCTCGGACATCTGCGAGTTGCCAATACCAAAGCGTTTGAAGTGCAGGAAGTTGCAGGGCTTCGCTGTTCTCATTGACTATCAACTCCAATAGAAAGACTATGACACTCAGACGAGGCATCATCTGTACGCTAGGTGTGGCAGGCATCGTCCTGGGTTTTGCCTGGAGTTCGACGACCAGCGCGCGCGAACTCGTGTTGATGATCCCTCCAACTGAGGACGAGGCAACGCGAGAATTTGTCGAGACGATGGGTTCTGCGCCGCAAGTTAAGGAAACGGGCCTTACTTTCAGGTTGGTTCGGAGTGACGCCATCGCGGCGTCAGGTCAGGCGTCATCTCTCGTTCTCAATGGCACGGTGTCACTCGCATTGCTTAGAGCGAGCGAGGTGCCCGGCTATCAAACGGACACCAAGGATCTGAAGTTCACATCGTTGTTATCGCACCCGCTAATCGTCAAAGATTCAAGACAGCAGTTTTTCGTGGAGGATTCTGTCGTCGGGGATGCGGTCAAGCAGGAATTGGGGCGCAAGGGTTTAGTCGTGCTTGGGTTCTGGAACTCTCCTTCATCCTCGATCGTGTTCAAGAAGCCAGTGCAGACCTATGCCGACCTGAAGGGGCAGAAGGTGCGAGTGCCCGAGCCACAGGCCCGCGAAGTGCTGCTAGCCTTCGGAGCATCGCCAACGCCTGTGCCAGCGGACGAGGTCTATGCAGCTTTGGAAAGAGGCCTAGTCGACGCCTCCGAGGCTAGCTTCGACCGGGTTAACAACTATGTCCAGGTAGCCAAGGGAGGTAGTCTAGTCTCCAGCTTTCGGCATGGACAGGGGTTTCTGGTCGCCAACGAAGCGGCTTGGATCGCTCTGCGCCAGCGCGAGCGAGCGGCCATCGAGGCAGCCGTCGCCGAGGCCAAGGCCCGAGCCCGCGCAGCGGTCCTGAGAGCGGAGGCTGGCATGGCGGAGTTTGCGCGAACGAGCGGACTTACGTACGCAAGCTTTGCTTCTATGGATGGCAGCCAGCCGACCGTGCGCTCGACCTGGCTGAGGCGTGTCGGAGACGAGGGCACTTCCGCTCTCAAGCTCCTTGACGACGTTATTCGTGAACAGCAGCCCGCGCCACCGCCGAGTCCCAGCAGTGGGCCGCGCAGCGCGTCCCCCGTCCGAATCTTCTTCGCAACCAACCGCAACGACGAGGGAGGCGCCGATCTGTCCTATCGATTCGGTATCGACCGCAACTCGACGCTGCTGTGTGGTGAGGTCGCCTATGTGCCCGACTCGACCCGCAGCTTCGGCATCGCTCACAAAGGGGCGATCTCCGTTGCGGACTCACGCACCGTGTCTGGCGCTGCGTCCTGCGCTCAGCTTCTTGGGGTTTCTGCCCGAGGCAGCAACGGAGCACTGATCGTGTTCGTTCACGGCTTCCGGAACACTTTCGACTTTGCAGTTCGCCGGGCGATCGCGTTCACACAGGACTTCGGCATCGACGCAACGGTGCTGGTCTTTTCCTGGCCATCCTTTGGGACCGTGAGCGGTTATGGCTACGACATCGGCAGCGTCAGTTTCACGCGCCCCTTCGCCAAAAATCTGCTCGACGCAATATATCGTGAGTCCAACGTGCGCAGCATTTCTTTGCTGGCACACAGTATGGGTAGTCAGATCGCGTTCCAGTTCCTCGAGTTCGCCCAGATCGGAGGCAAGCCCATCGACAGCGTCGTGTTCGTAGCTCCGGACGTACCTCGAGTGAACTTCGTTCAAGGTATACGACTGTATGGCGGATCGACGAAGCTCGCTACGCTGTATGCCAATGAGCATGATCGGGCTCTATTGCTCTCGCGGGAAGTAAACATGCAGGCACCCGCAGGGCTGGGTGGCCCCTCTCGTCTGACAACGAACGGTGTCGAGACCGTAGATGTTTCTGAGATAGACAAACAACTGTTCGAGGTCAACCACTCGCACGGCTTCGATGTGCAGAAGGTAGCGAGCGACGTTTCGCTGGTTCTGCGGCAGCGCGCCAAGGCTTCCATGCGAGATCTGCCGAGCGCCAAGCAAGATGGGTTCACCTACTGGTTGATCAGGCCTTAGGCCGACAGGATGACCTACGACATGGCAAAAATTGTCGCTGTGCACGGCGTAGGCCACCAGTTCGTGGGCTAGGACTACCGCAACACCGAACTGACTTCGCGCATCTGCTGCTTCGTGGATTTTCTGGCGTTGCGTCTCCTCCGAAGCTGAGTCGAAGCTGCGACCTCAATGCCAATCCTGTCTTGAAAGCACTGACGCCGGAAGTCCAGTCGTAAGAACTTTGGCTGAAAAATGGGCCAGTCTCATCAACTCTGACCTGACCTGGGCGAGCCCTATGGCACAGGGTCCTGTAAGTCCTTGATTTCAAGGATGCGACAGAGCAACTACTCTGGCGCCCTACGCACGCCCTCGCGACCGCTTCTGAGGTCCTTTCTTGCGCGGCATGCTCGATTTCAGCTCGTGGTCCACCGTGCTCACCACGCTGTTCAGCCTTTCGGGATCCGGCTGGTGTTCATGCAGACCTTTCAGCGCCGGCGCGAGCGCGAAAACCGCCAGATCAACGAGCGCCTGAAGGTGCTGATCGCGGCCTACAAAACCTTGGGGGGCTCCTTCACCGGCGTGTTGACGGTCGATCCGGCACACCGGCGTGACCAGCGCAGGGACGCCGGCGCCGAAGAGGATGTCGAGATGGATGCGCAGGCCAGCGCTTCCGAGCGCCGCCGCCGCATCCGCGATGCCGTCGAAGCCGCGCTGTCCGATGTCGTCCTGCTGGGCACCGAAGAACAGGTGCGCCTGGCCGCACAAGCCGCCAACGACATGGTGGCGGGGCGCTACGTGGAGGTGGCCCCGCTGGTGATCTCGCTGCGCGATTTCATCCGCCAGGCCCTGGACCTGACGCCCGCCCCGGCCGACCTCATTCCGAACCAGGGCCCGTTGCGCGTGAACGCCGGTGGCGCAGGCGCGCGGCGCGCGGGTGGCGCCGAAGCCCGTGGTGGGCGCGGCGGTGCCGGCGGCGGCGGGGGAAGCAGCGCGGCGGCGGCCGGCGTGTCTCCGTTGAGCGACGCGCCCTGAGTCCCATCCGTACCCATCCATGTCAGCCCCGACGTTCCGCGCGCCCACTGGCGAGCGCATGCCCTTCATCGACGCGCTCAAGGCCGTCGGCTCGCAGTTCATCGTGCTGCACCACCTGGCGTTCTACGGCCCCCTGTCGGATGGGACGCACCAGCTCGCCCCCGACTTGGTGGCGTGGTTCAGCCAGCACGCGCGGATCGCGGTGCAGGTCTTTCTGGTGGTGGCGGGTTTCCTGGCGGCGCGCAGCCTGGCGCCCGACGGCCGCTTGCGCAGCGAGCGCCCGCTCGCCCTGCTGTGGCAGCGGTTTGTGCGGGTGAGCCTGCCGCTCATGGTCGCACTGCTGCTGGCCATGGTGTGCACCGAACTCGCGCGGTACTGGATGGCGCACGACTCGTTGCCAGCGCCGCCCACGCTGTGGCAGTTCGTGGCGCACGCGCTGTTGGTCCACAGCCTGCTGGGGGTGGATTCGCTGTCGGCGGGGGTCTGGTATGTGGCCATCGACGTGCAGCTGTTTGCGCTGCTGCTCGGCCTGCTGTGGCTGGGGCGGCGGTTGGGCTGGGCTGCGCCGCTGCTGGTGGCGGCCGTGGCGCTCGCCTCGCTGTTTTATTTCAACCTGGACAGCGACTGGGACAACTGGGCCATCTACTTCTTTGGCGCCTACGGTCTGGGCGCCCTGGCGTACTGGTTGAGCCGTGCCGACGCCGGTCACGGCGCCACCGCGTGGTGGACGGGTATGGCGCTGCTGACCGGCCTGGCACTCGCGATGGACTGGCGCACACGCATCGCGCTGGCACTGGGCGTGGCGCTGGCGCTGGCCTGGGCGCACCGCAGCGGCTGGCTGTTCACCTGGCCGCGCAGCCGGGTGCTGGGCTACCTGGGCCGCATTTCATACGGGGTGTTTTTGCTCAACTTTCCGGTGGCGCTGGTGGTGAACGCCTGGTTCACGCGCTACGCCAGCGCCGACGCGGGCGTGCAGACACTGGGCGTGCTGGTGGCCTGGCTGGCGTGCAACCTCGCCGGCGCCGCCTTTCACCACGGGGTGGAGCAGCGCCTGGGCCGGCTGGGCCGGGCGCGCCCGAACGGCGAGCCCGCTCAGGCGGCGGCGCTGGCCGCGGGAACGGGATCGCAGCGCTCGCGCAAATAAGCCAGCGCAGCCTCCACCTGGTCGATCAGCACGAGGCACAGATCGCCCGGTTGCAGGCGCGCGAGCGCCGTGTCGATGGCGTTGAACTCGCCCTGGATGGTGTCGATGCGGGTCGTGCGTGTGGCGCCTTCCAGGCCCTGGCGCAGCAGCCCCGTGACCTCCCCCTCGGTGCGGCCGCGCTGGCAAGCGTCCTCGTACAGGATGACTTCGTCGAAGGCAGCGCCGAGGATGCGGGTCTGCTCGCGGATGTCTTCGTCGCGCCGGTCACCCGCGCCGCTGATGACCACGGTGCGGCGCTGGGCCGGCATGGCCTCGGCGGCCGCGACCAGGGCGCGCATGGCGTCCGGGTTGTGGCCGTAGTTTGAAGCGGCCGGGCACGCTGGCGGTGTCGCTCTGGAACGTGGCCAGGCCCTTGCGGATGCGGGCCCACGGAATGCCCAGGCCCCAGGCCGCGGCCAGCGCCGCCATGGCGTTGTCCACCTGGAAACCGATGCGCCCGCCCATGGTCATGGGGATCTCGGTCAGGGCCACCTCGTGGCGGCGTTCGCCTTGCAGGGCAATGATGTTCCCGCCTTCCACCCACACGGCGCGGCGGCCTTGCGCGCGGTGAGTGGCCAGCACCGGGTTGTTGCCGTCGCTGCAGAAAAAGATCACCTGGCCGGTGCACACCTCGGCCATGCGGATGCAGTGCGGGTCGGCCGCGTTGAGCACGCCGTAGCCTGTGGGCGCCACGTTCTGGATGACCACGCGCTTGAGCACCGCGATGTCTTCCACCGTGGTGATGTAGTTCAGGCCCAGGTGGTCGCCCGAGCCGAT
>LNFM01003684.1_pt1 | contig 29695 bp, 31 predicted proteins | sample 596031 | NCBI WGS metagenome assembly LNFM01 (sample SAMN04254537, study PRJNA301005) | activated carbon metagenome | isolation source: dual media filters at the Ann Arbor, Michigan drinking water treatment plant | place: USA: Ann Arbor
TGATGATCGCCGGGATGTTCAGGTAGGACAGGGTGGGCGAGGCCGGCCCGATGCACACCGACTCGTCGGCCAGGCGCACGTACTTGGCGTCGGAGTCGGCTTCGGAATGCACCGCCACCGTCTTCACGCCCAGTTCGCGGCAGGCGCGCTGGATGCGCAGGGCGATCTCGCCCCGGTTTGCGATCAGGATCTTCTCGAACATCGCCGGGCTACCCGATCACGAACAGCGGCTCGCCATACTCGACCGGCTGGCCGTTCTCGACCAGGATCGCCTTGATCGTGCCGGCCGCGTCGGATTCGATCTCGTTCATCAGCTTCATCGCCTCGATGATGCACAGCGTCTCGCCCGCGGCGACCGACTGGCCGACGTCGACGAACGCCTTGCCACCCGGCGAATTGGAGCGATAGAACGTGCCGACCATCGGCGACTTGACGACATGGCCGTCGGGCACCGCCGGCGCAGCCGCCGGAGCGGCCGCCGGCGCCGCAGCCACCGGTGCCGGCGCGGCGACGATCTGCTGCGGCTGCTGCATGACGATCGGCTGGGCGCCGGGCAGCGTACGCGCGATGCGTACCTTTTCCTCGCCTTCGGTGATCTCGAGTTCGGCGATGCCGGACTCCTCGACCAGGTCGATCAGCTTCTTGAGCTTGCGCAGGTCCATCCGGCATTCCTCTTCATTCTTCGGGGGTCAGCATCGCGATCGCGTGGTCGAGCGCGGCGCGGTAGCTGCCCGCGCCGAGCCCGGTGATCACCCCGACCGCGATGTCGCTGAGATACGAGTGGTGGCGAAACGCTTCGCGCGCGAACACGTTCGACAGATGGACTTCGATGAACGGGATCGCAACCGCGGCAAGCGCGTCGCGCAGCGCGACGCTCGTATGTGTATAGGCGCCGGCATTGATCAGGATGTAGTCCGTCCGGTCGCGTCCGGCCTGCTGGATCCGGTCGACGAGCGCACCTTCATGGTTGCTCTGGAAGGTGTGGACGCGGATGCCTGCGCCGCGGCCACGTTCGACCAGCTGCTGGTCGATCTGCGCGAGCGTCGTGCGGCCGTACACCCCGGGCTCCCGGGTACCGAGCAGGTTCAGGTTGGGTCCGTGCACGACCAGCACCGATCGTTCGGGGGATGCCGACGCGCCGGTCCGGGCCGGACGGGGTGCGGACGACACGCGGGAGGCGGCGGACGACGCAGGCGGGGTCATGGGCGCGCAGTGTGCCCTCGGTGCGGGTATCTGTCCAGTTTTCCGGCGAACTACGGGAAATCGTCGTCTACAGCAGCTTTTCGATCAGCGGCGAGAGGCTCGCCTCAGTGTAGATGCCAGCACGCCTGGCGACGATCTTCCCGGATCGATCGAAGATCACCGTATACGGAAGCAGATCCCCGAGGTTTCCTGCCTTGCGGGCGAGGTCGAACACGGACATGTCGCCGACCAGGAGCGGATAGTTGACGCCGATCTCTTTCGCGAACCGGCTCACACGCTCGGGCTTGTCGATGGCGATGCCGACGAAAGTGAGCCCCTGCTTACCGTAGCGGTCCTGCATCTTCACGAAATGCGGCATCTCCTCCCGGCACGGGACACACCATGTCGCCCAGAAATTGGCGACGATGACCTGGCCTTTCCACTGCGCGAATGCCTGCGGCACACCGTCCGGATCGGGCAGCGTGGTGGCGAAGAAGGCATCGGCCGCCTCGGCCATTCCCGGGGTATCTCCGGCCGCCCCCTCGCGCAGACGGCCCAGGGTGAACCAGCCGCCGGCCAGACCGGCGCCGGCCGCAGCGAGGCCGGCCACGGCGAACAGCGCGCGGCGGCGCAACGGGGTCGTCATCGTGGGGCCATCCAGTCACTGAACATCGTCGTTTTCCCGAATATCTTCGTCGATCGTCTCCGAAACTATCCATCGGAGGTACTCAGGCAGCCCACTGTGGACGTCCACGGCGACGATCTCCGGCAAGTCGTAGGGATGCAGCTCCCGCAAAGCCGCTTCCAGGGCCGGATACCGGGCGGCGGTCGTCTTGATCAGCAGCGGCACTTCCTGCGCCTGTTCGATCGTGCCGTTCCACCGGTAGACCGAGCGACAGGACGACTGGATGCTGACGCAGGCAGCCAGCCGGCGCGCAACCAGTGTTTGCGCGATCGTGTCGGCGGCCGCCGGATCCGGCAGCGTCGTCATCACCAGCATCATGTCGTGTCCGGCCATCGTCCGAGCGCGCCGTCAGCCCGTTGCGTACACGATTCCCGCACCCGCGGCCGCCGCATCGACACCCGCTGCGACGCGAGGATAGCGAAGACTCACCCCGAGCTCGCGCTTCATGCGCTCGTTCGACAGCCGGCGCGATTCGCGCATGAACGAAAGCAGCGGCGGCGCGATTTCCACTTCGGCGCGCGCGCGGCTGATCCGGCGCGGACGCGGCAGTCCGAAACGATCGGCGACCAGGTCGAAGTAGTCACCCATCCGCATCGCACTGTCATCGCTCGTGTTGTAGACGCGGCCGGGCCGGGCCGCCACGAGTGTTCGCACGACGATCGCGGCCAGGTCGTCGGCATGGATGTGGTTGGAGTAGGCATCCTCTTCGGCACAGATCGCCGGCGTTCCCTGCCGAAGGCGCGCCAGCGGCAACCGATCGGCAGCGTAGATGCCGGGTACGCGCAGGATGGACACGGCGACGTGGCTGCGCCGGCCCCAGGCACGCAGGCGGCACTCGGCGTCCGCGCGGCGCAGCGCCCGCGCATTGGTCGGACGCAACGGCCGGGTTTCGGGAACGATTTCGCCGCGACAATCCCCGTACACGCCGCTGGTGCTCAGGTAGACGAGGCGCTGTGGTAGATTCTCGGCGCGCGCGAGGGTTGCGATCAGGTGCAGCGTCCGCGTGTCGACCGGCCCGTCGCCGGGCGGCGGCGCGCTGTGGAGTACGGCATCCGGGATACCGGCCAGCAATCGCAGCGAGCGCGGACGGTCGAGATCACCTGGTATCGGCGTGACCCCCAGCGAACGAAGCATGCGCGTGCTGGAATCGCTGCGCGACAGCGCGAACACTTTTGCGTAGCGCGACTGCAATGCGGGCAACGCCCTGCGTGCGACGTCCCCGCAGCCGATGATCAATAATCGCTTCATCCAGGCAGTGTAGCGGATACCCCGGCACGATGACCCAGCAGACCCGTCCGACAATCACCCTGCAACCCAGCGGTCATTTCTTCACCGCCGAACCCGGCGAGACCGTCCTCGAAGCAGCGATGCGCAACAGCCTGCAACTGCCCTACGGATGCCGCAACGGCGCCTGCGGCAGCTGCAAGGCGAGCATCGCCTGCGGCACGGTCGACTACGGCGTGCACCAGGCCGGGACGCTGACCGACGAAGAGAAGGCGGCCGGAAAGGTTCTGCTCTGCTGCGCGAAACCGCTCGGCGACCTCACCCTGGAAGTGCGCGAACTCGACGGCATCGGCGGCGTACGTGTCCGGATCCTTCCCTGCCGGGTCGCGCGAATGGAGCGCCGCGGCAGCACGATGATGCTGTTCCTGAAGCTGCCCCAGAACGAACGCCTGCAGTTCATGGCCGGCCAGTACATCGATTTCCTGCTGAAGGAAGGCAAGCGGCGCAGCTTCTCGATGGCCAATGCGCCACATGACGACGAATTCCTGCAGCTGCACATCCGCGATTACCAGGGCCTGTTCTCCGGCCATGTGTTCAACAGGATGAAGGAACGCGACATCCTGCGGCTCGAGGGTCCGTTCGGAAGCTTCTACCTGCGCGACTCGGACAAGCCGATGGTGCTGCTGGCGAGCGGCACCGGGTTCGCGCCGATCAAGTCGATCGTCGAACACTGCATCAAGGCCGGCGTGAAGCGGGACATGGTCCTTTACTGGGGCAACCGCACCCGCGCCGACATGTACGCGCCGGAACTCCCCGAGCAGTGGATGCGCGAACTGCCCGGCTTCCGTTTCGTGCCGGTGGTGTCCGATGCGACCCCGGACTGCGCCTGGACCGGCCGCACCGGCTTCGTGCACAAGGCGGTGATGGAAGATTTTCCCGACCTTTCCGGCATGCAGGTGTATGCCTGCGGCGCGCCCCCGATGGTGGAGGCCGCGCGGCGCGAGTTCAGCGCGGCCTGCAGGTTGCCCCCTGAGGAATTCTTCGCCGATTCGTTCACCGTGAACGAGCCGGCCACCGTGCTGGCGCGCTGAACGCCGTCAGGCCATCGGTGGCAGCCGTTCGATCGCCGACAGGATGCGCGGCATCAGGTAGATGCGGCCGCGCGCCCGCCCGGTGACCTCGCGCAGCCAGCCCTTTCGCACCAGCGTGCCGATCAGCGCGCTGGCGGTCGGCTGGGTCCTGCCGATCGCCTGGCTCGCCCGTGCCAGCGTGGTGTAGGGATTGACCAGCAGGCTGTCGATCAGCACCGGTGCATTGGGAATCGCGCGCGCGTCCCGGTGCAGCGACTCCCGCAGCCGCAGCAGGTCGCCGGCATGGATCAGCGCGCTGCGCGCGGCCGCACGCACCCCGAGCAGGAAGAACTCCAGCCACGGCTCCCAGGTTCCGTCGACCAGCGCAGTGCGCAGCCGGGCCCGATAGCGGGTGCGGTGCGCATGCCAGTAGGCGGACAGGAACCACAGCGGCGTCGACAGCTGCCGGCGCGAAACCAGGTACAGCGGCACCAGCACCCGTGACAGCGGTCCATGCGACGCTTCGAACGGACGCAGCGCCTCGAACTGCGCATGGAGCAGCGCCGAGCGCACCAGCGGCGGCATCCACACGCGCTCGTCGGCGGCGAAGTGCTCCCAGGCCTCGAGTGCGATGCGCAGCGCCGGCGGCAGGGGTTCGGGCACCGGCGGTGCATGGCGATCGATCCGTTCCTGCTCGCGCTCGTCCGCGCCGGTGTCCAGCCAGTGCCGGAGTTCGCCGACCAGGGCCAGGTCGAACGGCGCATCGCGCAGCCGGGCGCGTCCACGCTGCATGGCCGAGGCAGACCGCCACAGCGCCATCGCCTGCGCCGCGCGCGGATCGCGCTCCCGGACCCCGCCGATCTGCGCGAGGTACAGGTCGGACAGCCGCGCATCGATGCCGGCCAGGCGACAGGAATACATCGCTTCGAGCGCAAGGCAGGCGGGGACCAGCCGGCGCGTATCGGGCGCACGATCGGCCACCGCGGACAGTTCAGCGAGCGCCGCTTCGGCCTCGGTCAGCAACACCACCAGCGAGGCTTCCATCGCCAGCGCCGGCGGCAGCGGCTCGGGCAGTCGCTGCCTGCGTTTCATCGCCCGCGGGCCGGCGTCGCCGGATCCGGTCGCACGATCGTGGAATGCAAGCGGGTGCCGTCCACGGTGCCGGTCAGAGTGAAACCCGGCGGCGACCGCCGGTGGCCGTGTCGAGCGCGCGCATCGCAAGCGTCAGTGCCTGTTCGCGATGGCTGGCCGCGGCTTCCTGGTGGCCGAGCGCCTCGTGCAGCCGCGCCAGCCCGAGGTGCGCCGAATACGTCGGATCGAGCGACAGGCTGGCCTCGAGGTGGCCCTGTGCCTTGGCGTGCAGCCCGGCGCGCATGCACAGGCGCCCGAGGCTCAGCAGCAGCATCGCGTCATTCGGATGCAGGGCGAGCCAGCGCTCGCAGCGCGCGATGCGCAGCGCGAGGTCGTCGTCGCCGGGCCCGGCCGCTGCCTGCGCGGCAGCCGACTCGCCGGGACCGATGGAAGGTTCCCCGTCCCCGGGCGCCAGGGCGCCTGCCGCATGTTCGGAGTACTGCAGCGCGAGTGCACTGTCCCATTCCTCGTCGAGCGCGCCCTCGATGATCGGACGCGCGCTGGCCGCGTCGCCATGGAGCACCAGCATGCGGGCAGCGGTCAATGCGACCACCCGGTCCGCGCGCAGCCGTTGCGGCAACTGCTGCCAGGCCTCGCGCGCCGTCGCTGCATCGATCGAACGCGCCTTCAGGGCTTCGCTCGCGACCAGACGATCGTACTGGTCGCGGTCTGCGTCCGACAGCGCGTTGCGTTCCGCCAGCCGGTCGATCAGCCGGGCCGCCGGCTCCCATTGCGCCAGCCGGACCCGCAGCGCGAGCGCCAGGCGCAGCGCCGCCGTATGGGGCGCAGGCAGCGTATCCAGCAGTTCCAGGGCCGCCTCGGGACGGCCCTCGGCCGCGAGCCATTCCGCCTGCGCCATCAGGCGTGCGGTGGGATCGTCCGCATCATGTCGCGCTGCTTCGTCCGCCAGGCGGTCGCGCTCGTCCGGGCGGCGCAGTTCATGGGCGGCGCGTGCGGCGATCATCGCCGACACCGCGGGCGCAGCACCGGCAGCCATCGCCTCGGTCGCATGGGCCTTCGCCTTGCCGAAGCGTCCACCGAGGTAGGCGCGCATGGCGGCAGCCAGCGCGGTGGCGCCGCGTTCCTGCTGCCCGCGCGCGCGCCATTCACGCACTTCCCCGGGAAGCCCGGCGAGGCGGCTTCCGGCGCGCAGGAGCAGGTAGCCGAACGCGAACAGCCCGGCGATCGAGGTCAGCGCGAGCCCGACGGACAGTTCGACCCGGTAGGGCGGCACCACGACCAGCACGTAGCCGGGACTGTAGCGCAGCACCGCCGCCAGCAGCACCGCCAGCAGGGAAAGTGCCAGCAACCAGCCCAGGGCCTTCACGGGCGCCGGTCGCGGCTGACGCGAAGGATGCGCACGGCCTCGATGCTGGCGCCGATCTCGGGCAGGTCGATGCTCACCTGCGCACGCTCCAGTTCGGCCAGCGTCTCGGCCAGGGCGACCGTCGAGGGGTCGCGCGGATCGAAGTAACGCGTGACCCATGCGCTGGCGGCGCCGATGTCGCCGCGGAACCCGGCCTCGTCGCGCGCGAGCAGTGCATGGCGCGCACTCAGCAGGCGCAACCGCAGGTTCTCGCGCAGGAACCAGGACTGCTCCGGGGAGATCAGCGGCAGGACGTCCGAATCGATCCGGCGGATGCTGGCGAGCTTGCGGAAGTCGGCCTTGAACTCCGCCCACAGGCGCGCGAGCGTCGCGCGCCATCCAGCGATACCGGACGCGGCAACCGGGTCCGCGGGGGTTCCCGCCCCGGGCGCATCCGCCGGGCCATCGCGCACCGGATTGCCGTCCACCCCGGCACCCGCCACTGCGGGGGCACCACCGGGCAGCGTCGTCAGTGCATCGATGCCGGCGACCGCGCGATCGAGGCGCATCGCGATGCCGACGATATCGAGGAGCGGCACCCGCTGCAGTCGTTCGATATCCGCGGTCAGCGCCCGCCGCAGCGGTGCGAACTGCGCCCGGTCGATGAGCGCGAGGCGCGCATCCGCGCTCTGCAGCGCGATCAGCGCGACGCGCACGTTGCCTGCCAGCACCAGCTGCTGGTTGGCCGAGATCAGCGATTGTTCGATCTCGGCCAGCGCGGCCTCGTCGCGCCCGCGCGCGAGATCCTGGTAGAGCGCCTCCAGCGCGAGCTGCTGGCTCTGCGACTCGGCGAGTTGCGCCTGCACGGCGTCGAGCGCGACCTCCATCTCGCGCACGGTGCGCTGCGCGCCCTGGGCCAACGCCTGCGCCTGCCGGCCGACATCGTCGGATGCGGCCAGGCGCATGGCGAGCTCCTGGCGCAGGGCATTGCGGTCGCGGTGTCCGTCCCATGCGAAGAAGGCGAGCAACAGCACGGCCGCGCCGAGCACCGCGAGCGCGATGTCGCGGTTGCGTGTCGCAGGCGATGCGGGGGATGCGGCGTGGGGTGGCGGGGGCGGAGGTGAAGGCGGTGGCGGATCGCCCGCCGCACGCGAAGGTGCGTCCCCGGCGGCAGCGTACGCATCGGTGCCCGGGGCCGGGGGCGCGACCGCGCCTGCAGCCGTGTCGGATGCGGCAGCCCGCCCGACCGCAGGCACGCCCGGGGCCGCGAACCCCTCGGACTCGTTGGCCGGCCGGGCGGCCAGCGGATCGAGGGTGCCGGGTGCCGGCTCCAGGCGGCTCATTGCGGCGTCCCGGCGGGATGGTGCGCATGCAAGCCCGCCTCCAGCCGCCCACGCGATGCGGCGAACATACCCAGCGCAGCGAGCACGCCACTGTCCCCGCCATCGGTCACGATCACCGGGTCGAAGCCGGCGCCGCGTGCCGCCGCGGCGATGCGCGGATGCGGCACGAACAGCGTCGCGGGCAACAGCGCGGAGGGCCCGGCCCCGGACCTTTCCAGCATCGCGCACAGGTTGCGCACCGCCTCGCTGCTGGTCAACACGAGGGCGTCGAGCCGTCCGCTGCGCGCACGGTCGAGCAGCACGCCTGCATCCGTCGCGGGTGCATGCCGGGTGTAGCACTCGGCGTATTCGACCCGCGCACCCAGGGCGCGCAGCCCGTCGGCCAGCACGGCACGGCCTTCCTGCCCACGGAAGATCACGGCCTGCCGGCCGCGCAGGTCGGCCAGCGGCGGCAGCGCGAGCAGGGCTTCGCTGTCGAAGCGCTCGGTGGGCGCGAGTACCTCGGTGAACCCGTGCCGGGCGAGCGCCCGCTGCGTACCCTCGCCGATCGCGGCGATCGACCAGCGCGCCGGCAGCGCCCGGCGCGCCCGGATGCAGGCGACCGCACGGTCGACCGCCGTCGGGCTGGAGAACACCGCCCACTGGAAATCGTCGAGCCGGTCGATCAGTGCGTCGAGGGCAACCGGGTCGGGCGGCGCCCCGATCTCGATCAGCGGGAACACGCAGGCCTCGCCACCCGCGGCCTCGATCGCCGCGGCGAGCCGGCTCGACTGTTCGAGCGGCCGGGTCACCACCACCCGGAGCCCGTTCAGGTTCACGGCAGGGCGGCCAGGATCTCCGCCGCGCCCAGGTCGGTCAGCCGTTGCGCGAGCGACTTGCCCAGTGCCTCGCCGGTCGACGGCGGCCCGCTCACCCGGTCGCTCACCATGCGCTTTCCATCGGGGCTGGCGACGAACCCGCGCAGCTGCAGCGTGCCATCGATGATCTCGGCGAAGCCGCCCAGCGGGACGGTGCAGCTGCCACCGAGCGCACGCGACAGGGCGCGTTCGGCCAGCACGCAGGTCGTGGTCGTCGGATCGCCCAGCGCTGCCAGCGCGGACTGCAGCACCGGGACGTCGCTGCGGCATTCGATGCCGACCGCACCCTGGCCGACCGCGGGCAGGCTCTCTTCGGTGGTGAGGAAGGAGGCGATCCGCTCGCCGAGCCCGAGCCGCTTCAGGCCTGCCGCCGCGAGGATGATCGCGGCATACTGGCCCTCGTCCAACTTGCGCAGCCGCGTCTGCACGTTGCCGCGCAGCGGCTGCACGTCGAGGTGCGGGAATCGCGCGCGCAGCTGGCTCTCGCGGCGCAGGCTCGAGGTGCCGACCACGCTGCCCCCGGGCAGGTCGGACAGCTTCTCGTAGTCGTTCGACACGAAGGCGTCGCGCGGATCCTCGCGCTCGAGGATGGCCGGCAGCGCGAAGCCGTCCGGCAGCCACATCGGCACGTCCTTCATCGAATGCACCGCGATGTCGGCCCGCGATTCGATCATCGCCTGCTCGAGCTCCTTCACGAACAGGCCCTTGCCGCCGATCTTCGACAGCGACACGTCGAGGATGCGGTCGCCCTCGGTGGTCATGCCCAGGATGCTCACCCCGATGCCCGGGTAGCGCTCGCGCAGGCGGGCCTGCACATGCTCGGCCTGCCACATGGCAAGCAGGCTCTCGCGTGAAGCGATCACGATCGATTCGACGGGCGGGGCGGAAGCAGTCATCGGGAAGCGGGCGTGCGTCTGCAGGATGGAATGCCGTCGATGGTAGCACCGCGGCCCGCTGTCGCCGCGACGCGGCTCATCCCGCGATCCACATCACCCACGGCACGCCGACCAGCAGGAACACGGACAGGAAGATCAGCCCGAACAGGGCGCCGAGCCGCCACCAGTCCGCCGACGGCAGGTACCCCGAGCCGTAGTAGACCGGGCTGGGCCCGGTGCCGTACGGCGTGACGATGCCCATCAGTCCCAGCGTCAGGCAGAGCAGCAGCGAGAACTGCGCCATGTCGATCCCGGGGATGGTCGAGCCGACCGCGAGCATCACCGGCAGCATCGCGGTCACGTGCGCGGTGACGCTGGCGAACAGGTAGTGCACCAGGTAGAAGACAACCACGAGGGCGATCATCGCGGCGAACGGCGGGAAGCCGCCCATGTGCGCGGCCACCGAGTCGGCGAACCACTTCACGAAGCCGGTGCGATTGAGGCCGTCGGCGAGCGCCACCAGCGTCGCGAACCAGGCGAGCGTGTTCCAGGCCGCCTTGTTGGACAGGATGTCGTCCCAGCTCACCACGCCGAGCAGCAGCATCAGCGAGATCACCAGCAGCGCGACGGTGGTGGCGTTGACGAGGTCGCCGGCGAAGATCCAGAGCAGCAGCGCCAGCAGCACGAGCACGGCGAGCAGGACCTCGCGCAGCGCCAGCCTTCCCATCTTGGCGAGCTCGCCGGCCGCCCAGGCCGGCACCTCGCCGCCTTCCTTCACGCCCGGTGGGTACAGCCAGTAGGTCAGCAGCGGCACCAGCAGCAGGAGCAGCACGCCGACCGGGGCGAATGCGACGAACCATTGGGTCCATCCGAGGTCGACGCTGGCCGTCTTCCGCACCAGTTCCACCGCCAGCAGGTTCGGCGCGAGCGCGGTGAGGAACATGGAGCTGGTCACGCAGGTCGATGCGATCGCCACCCACATGATGTAGCCGCCGATCCGGCGGTACGAGGGATCGTTCGGCTTCGAGTCGTAGAGCAGCGGCAGGTTGCGGATCACCGGGTAGATCGTGCCGCCGCTGCGCGCGGTGTTGGACGGCGTGAACGGCGCGAGCAGCAGGTCGGCGAAGGCGATCGCGTAGCCGAGCGTCAGCGTGCGGCGGCCCATCTGCTTCACCAGCAGCAGTGCCAGCCGCTTGCCCAGGCCGGTCTTCTCGTAGCCGAGCGCGAACATGAACGCGCCGAAGATCAGCCAGACCGTTGCATTGGAAAAGCCTCCCAGTGCCCAGGTGAGCGCGGCATTGGCCGGCCTGAAGCCCGCCTTCGCCAGTTCGCCCGGGCCGAACAGAACCCAGGGGGAGAGCAGCGCCACCAGCGTGACGCCGATCAGCCCGATCGCCCCGCCAGGCAAGGGCTCTAGCATCAGGCCGGCGATCACCCCGGCGAAGATCGCGAAGAAGTACCACGCATGCTGTGGCAGGCCATCGGGTGCGGGCAGCAGTGCAAGGCCCGCCGCCACCGCGATCGGGACCAGGGCTTTCCATGGCAGCTTCATTCGACCTTCTCCATCACATCAATGCATGCGGCACGAGGCGTGGTGCGCAGGCGATCAGAATCCGATCCGAAGCAGGAGGTACCCGGCAGCAAGGGTCGCCAGCATCGCGAAGCCGTAGAACACCACCCTGGCACCGGTGCCCGCAGGCAGACCGAGGTCGTGCAGGCTGTGCACCATGCGATGGCAGCCGTGGAACAGGAACAGCGAGATCACCGCCAGCACCGCGAGCTTGCCGAGCGGATGAAGCGCGAAGGCCAGCACGTTCGGGTAACTGGACAGCGAAGGCTGAAGCAGCCAGCCGAGCGGCAGCGCGACGCCGGTGATGAAGATCAGCACCGGCCCGACCAGCGCGGACAGCATGCCGCCGGCACCGAACAGCGCCCAGAACACCGGTTCATGCGAGCGCTTCATCCGCCCCCCCGTTGCAGCGTGGCCAGCACGACCAGGAGCAGCACCGACAGCACCACCGACAGTCCGAGCCCCGCAGCGGTGACCACGGTCGGCGGAACCGGCAGGCGCGGCGCCGTCTTCGGCATCACCTGGAACCAGGTGAACGCGTGGTAGGCGACGAACACCAGCGCGACTGCATGGAAGCCGATCGACAGCGGCGACGACAGCGATGAACGCCAGGCCTCGAAGGCGGCTTCGCCCTGCGCGAGCCGGGCGAGGCCGACCAGCAACACCAGCGCATAGGCCGACAGGAACACGGCCGACCCTTCACGGACCATGTAGCGGATGAAGAACGGGTTCTTCCGCCACCAGCCGTCCATCGGGCGCACGAAGTTGCGTGCGGACGGGCGTGCGGACGTCCGCACGTCCGTGCGCGGCGCGGGACGCTGCGCACCGGGCCGGCTCATTTCGGCTGCCTCCCGGGCAGCAGCCAGCGCGCCAGCCCGAAGTAGTCCACCGTGCTGTTGACCTTGTTCTGGTTGATCGCGTGCGCCGGGTCGACGCCCTTCGGACAGACCTCGGAGCAGTAGCCGACCAGGGTGCAGCCCCACACGCCTTCCTCGGCGTTCGCCACCTCGCTGCGCGCCGTCCATCCCTGGTCGCGCGAGTCCGCGTTCCAGCGATGCAGCAGCGCCAGCGCGGCGGGGCCGGTGAAGCCCGGGTCGAGTCCGTACTGCGGGCAGGCTGCATAGCAGAGCAGGCAGTTGATGCACTGTGAGTAGTCGTAGTACTGCGCCATCTGCCGCGGTGTCTGCGAGCGGGCACCGGCCGACAACGGCCGCTCTTCCGCCGGGATCAGGTACGGCTTCACCGAGGACAGCTTCTCGAGGAAGCCGGACTGGTCGATCACCAGGTCGCGCACGATCGGGAAGTGCTGCAGCGGCTCGATGCGCACCTTGCCCGGAAAGTAGTCGCGCAGGAACGCATGGCAGCACAGCTGCGGGATGCCGTTGACCATCATGCCGCAGCTGCCGCAGATCGCCATGCGGCACGACCAGCGGAAGGTGAGGCTGCCATCGAGATGGTCCTTGATGTACTGCAGGCCCTGCAGCACCGACATGTCGTCGCGGAACGGCACCTGCCATGACTGGAAACGCGGCGCCTCGTCCGTCGCCGGATGGAAGCGCAGGCATTCGATCTCGATCGTTCGCGTGGAAGTGTCGACGGGCATGGGGTCGGTTCAGGTAAGCACGGCCTGCTGGCCGGCGCCACCATAGCTGCGTGTCTTCGGCGGCGAGCGCGTGATCACCACCGGCGCATGGTCGATCACCGGCGGTCCATCGCCGTCGCGCCGGGCCAGGGTGTGCCTCAGGAAGTGCTCGTCGTCGCGGGTGCCGTATTCGTCCAGCCGCACATGGGCGCCGCGCGACTCCTTGCGCTGCTCCGCCGAATGCGCCATCGCCTCGGCGACCTCGAGCATGAAGCCGAGCTCGAGCGCGGCCAGCCATTCGGTGTTGAATTCGCGCCCGTGGTCGTCGAGCCGGATGCCCCTGCGGTAACGCTCGCGCAGCCCCGCCAGCGTCTCGCAGGCGGTGCGCAGCCCGCTGGCCAGCCGGAAGATGCCGACGCCGGCTTCCATGCAGTCGCCCATCTCGTCGCGCAGCGCCGCCACGCGCTCGCCGGTGTCCTGGCGCAACAACGCGAGCAACCGGGCCTCGGCCGCTCCGGCCTGGCGGTACACCGCAGCGCCGTCCGCATCGGACACCGTGCGCGCGTAGGCGGCCGCGCGTTCGCCGGCGACGCGCCCGAACACCACGATCTCGGCCAGCGAGTTCGACCCCAGCCGGTTGGCACCATGGATGCCGACGCTCGAGCATTCGCCGGCGGCATACAGGCCGGACACTTCGGTCTCGGTCCAGCGGTTGCAGGCGATGCCGCCCATCGTGTAGTGCACGGCCGGTCGAACCGGGATCGGATCGGTCACCGGATCGACGCCGACGAAGGTCTTCGCCACCTCGGTGATCAGCGGCAGCCGCTCGTGGATCTTCTTCGCGCCGAGGTGGCGCAGGTCGAGGTACACCGCATGGCCGTGCGCGGTGTCGACCGTGTTGCCCTTCTGTTCCTCATGCCAGAATGCCTGCGACAGCCGGTCGCGCGGGCCGAGTTCCATCGCCTTCGCGCGCGGCCACGGATCGGGCGGACCGAGGCCGTAATCCTGCAGGTAGCGGTAGCCATGGCGGTTGGTGAGGATCGCACCCTCGCCCCGGCAGCCCTCGGTGATCAGGATGCCGGTGCCGGGCAGCGCGGTCGGGTGGTACTGCACGAACTCCATGTCGCGCAGCGGCACGCCGCAGCGGTAGGCCATGCCCATGCCGTCGCCGGTGACGATGCCGGCATTGGTGTTCTGCCGGTACACGCGCCCGGCGCCGCCGGTGCACAGGATCACCGCCTTGCATTCGAACAGCACGATCGCGCCGGTGGCGATCTCGATCGCGACCACGCCGCGCACCCGGCCGTCCTCGACCAGCAGTTCCGCGACGAAGAACTCGTCGTAGCGGCGGATGCCCTCATGGCGCAGCGAGGTCTGGAACAGCGTGTGCAGCAGGTGGAAGCCCGACTTGTCGGCCGCGAACCAGGTGCGCTGCACCTTCATGCCACCGAAGAAGCGGACGTTGATGCTGCCGTCGTCCTTCCGGCTCCATGGGCAACCCCAGTGTTCGAGCTGCACCATCGCTTCGGTGCAGTGCGCGACGAAATATTCGACTGCGTCCTGGTCGCACAGCCAGTCGCCGCCGGACACGGTGTCGTCGAAATGCAGGTCGAGCGAGTCGTCGTCGCGGATCACGCCCGCGGACCCGCCCTCGGCCGCGACCGTGTGGCTGCGCATCGGCACGACCTTGGACACCAGCGCCACGCGCAGGCCGCGGTCGGCCTCGTGTGCCGCGATCGCGGCGCGCAGTCCTGCACCGCCGCCACCGACCACGACGACATCCATGCGGATGACTTCCATCAGGACTCCCGGCCATCGGTGTGCAACGGATCCATCGTATTCCCCTGCGGCGCGACCATCAATGCCGATCGGCCGATAGCGGACACAGCACGCCGGCTGCGGCCGGCAGTGCGGCACGGTCGAGCTTGCCGGCAGCCGTCTGCGGCAATGCGTCGACGATCGAGATCCTGCGCGGCCGCTTGTGCGGCGCCAGCGCCATGCCCAGGTGAGCGACCAGCGACGCGAGGTCCGGCCGGATGCCGGGCGCACCGCGATCGATCACCAGCGCGGCGGAGACCACCTGTCCCCACGTCTCGTCCGGCACGCCGAACACGCCCGCGGCCACGATGCCGGGGCAGGCCTCGAGCACCGATTCGACCTCCGCCGGGTAGACGTTCTCGCCGCCGGTCACGATGAGGTCGACGCGTCGTGCATGTACATGGAGACAGCCGCTTGCATCGATTTCCCCGAGGTCTCCGGTATCGAACCAGTGGCCGGGGGGCAGCGGAAGTTCGCCGAGGTACCCGTCCATCAGCATCGGACCCTGCACGAGGATGCGACCGTCGCATGCTTCGATCCCGGCACCCGGCAGCGGCCGGCCGGCGCCGTAGCGCGCCGGCTCGAAGCGGCCTTCGTACGGCGTGGCGACCACCTGCGAGCAGGTCTCGGTGCAGCCGTAGGTGACCACCACCGGCAGCCCGCGCCCGGCCGCACGCTGCAGCAGCCGGGGCGACGCGGCCGCGCCGCCGAGCAGGACCGCGCGCAGGAAAGCCGGCGGCCGCCAGCCCGGGTGTGCGTCGAGCAGGAGCGACAGCATCGTGGGCACCAGGGACACCAGCGTGATGCGCTCGCGTTCGATCCACGCGGGCAGCTGCGCGGCATCGAACGCCGGCGCCACCACCACCGGCTTTCGCGCCACCAGGCTGCGCGTGAGGATCGACAGGCCGCCGATCCGCGCCAGCGGCATGCAGGCCAGCCAGCAGTCGTCGTCCTGCCAGCCGAGGTTCGACGCGCTGGCCCGGGCCGACGCCAGCAGCGCGGCGCGCGTGAGGATCGCCCCGCGCGGCCGGCCGGTCGTGCCGGAGGTGTGCAGCACGACCGCTGCATCGGCAGGCAATGCACCGCTGCATCGCCGGGCATCGTCCGCCGCGTCAGCGCGTTCGGCCTCCGTGGATCGCGGATGCAGCATCAGGACGGGCACCCGGGCCTCGAAAAGCGCATGCAGCGTCACGATGGTCTCGAGCGTGGCGCTGCCCAGCAGCGGACGCAGCACGCCAGGCTGCACCTGCGGCGCCAGTTCATCCAGCCGGCGGCGCACGCGCACGGCCAGCGCGCCGAAGGTGAGCGCCTGGCCGTCGACCGTCACGGCGACAGCCTGCGGCGTCTCTGCTGCCGCCGCGAAGATCGAGAGCGGGTCGTTCATCGTTGCGTACGCCGCGAATGCCGCCTGCAGCCCGGCAACACGGTCAGGGCAGGCGCGGGAACTTCGAGAAGTCCGGCTTGCGCTTCTCGAGGTAGGCGTTGCGGCCCTCCTGTCCTTCCTCCGACAGGTAGAACAGCAGGGTCGCGTTGCCTGCGAGTTCCTGCAGGCCGGCCTGTCCGTCGCAGTCCGCGTTCAGCGCCGCCTTCAGGCAGCGCAACGCGATCGGGCTGTTGGCCAGCATCTCGCGGCACCACTGGACGGTCTCGGCCTCGAGGTCTTCGTATGGCACCACGCAGTTGACCAGGCCCATGTCGAGCGCCTGCTTCGCATCGTACTGGCGGCACAGGAACCAGATCTCGCGCGCCTTCTTCTGGCCGACGATGCGTGCCATGTAGGAGGCGCCGTATCCGCCGTCGAAGCTGCCGACCCGCGGGCCGGTCTGGCCGAACCGTGCGTTGTCCGCGGCGATCGTGAGGTCGCACATCATGTGCAGAACATGTCCGCCGCCGATCGCATAGCCCGCGACCATGGCGACCACCGGCTTGGGCAGCGTGCGGATCTGCCGCTGCAGGTCGAGCACGTTGAGCCGCGGCACGCCGTCGCCGCCGACATAGCCGCCATTGCCGCGCACCCGCTGGTCGCCGCCGGAACAGAACGCGTCCTTGCCCTGGCCGGTGAGGATCACCACGCCGATGCCCGGATCGTCCCGGGCGTCGGTGAACGCCGCCTGCATCTCGAGCACGGTCTCGGGGCGGAACGCGTTGCGCACCTCGGGACGGTTGATGGTGATCTTCGCGATGCCCTCGGCCTTGGCGTAGATGATGTCGCCATAGCCGGGCAGGATCGTCCACTCCGGCAGTGGCGGGCGCGCAGCGTCCATGGTGTCTCCCCTGTTGTTCGGTCGTCGTGTGATGTCAATCGATCTTCGCGCGCGACAGGCGCACGACTTCGGCCCACCGCTGCGAACTGGCTTCGATGCGCCGCGCGAAGGCCGCTGGCGTGCTGGGGACCGGCCGGGCCCCGCGCGCCAGCAGCGCTTCGACGAGGTCGGGCTGGGCCAGTGCCTGGTGCAGCACGTCGTTCAACCGGCTGGCCAGGGGCTCCGGCGCACCGGCCGGCAGGAAGATGCCGTCCCACGCGCTCGCCTCGAAGCCGGGCAGCCCGGATTCGGCGATGGTCGGGTACTCCGATGCACCGGGGAACCGATCGCGGGTGGACACCGCCAGCCCGCGCAGCCGCCCCGCCTTCACCAGCGGCAGGCAGTTGGGCATCACCTCGACCATCATCTGCACCTGCCCGCCCATCAGGTCGGCCATCGCCGGCGCGCCGCCCCGGTAGGGCACGTGCACGATGTCGATGCCGGCCATCGTCCTGACCATCTCGCCGGCCAGGTGCGACGTGGTGCCGTTGCCCGCAGACGCGAAGTTGACCTTGCCCGGATGCGCGCGGGCATGCGCGATCAGTTCCGCGGTGCTGTTGACCGGCAGTCCGGGCGTCACGACCAGCATCGCCGCGATCTCGGTCATCCCGGTCACCGGCAGGAAGTCGCGCACCGGGTCGAAGCGCAACTCACGATACAGGTGGACGTTGATCGCATGCGTGCCGTTGGTACCGTAGAACAGCGTATGCCCATCGGGATTCGCGCGCGCCGCGAGTTCGGCACCCATGTTGCCGCCGGCGCCCGGACGATTGTCGATCAGGATCGGCTGGCCGAGCAGCCGCGAGACCCTGGGCATGATCAGCCTGGCCAGGTTGTCGGCGCCGCCACCCGGCGGAAAGGGCACGATCAGACGGATCGGCTTCCCGGGCTGCACATGGGCCAGCGCCTGCGCGGCCGGCCAGCCGGCGAGCGCGGCGAGCATCTTCCTGCGCGTGATGCCGCCGTCGCTCATCCGCCGTGGATTCCGCCCGCCACGGCACCGGCCGCCAGCAAGGCGGCGAACCACAACTCGAGCCGGAACGTGCGGAACAGGACCTCGTTGAACGCCGCCCCGGGCGGGCATTTCATGAATGCACGCCTGGCCTGTGCGGCCGCCGGCAGCAGCAGCCAGGGCAGCAGCAGTGCCGGATTGCCGGCGGCCAGCGCCATCAGCGGCACCAGCGCGAACGGACCGAACAGCAACGCGCCGTACAGGCCGAACGACGCACGATCGCCGAAGGTGACCGCGAAGGTTCGCCGGCCGACCAGCCGATCGTGTGCGATGTCGCGATGGTTGTTGACCGCCAGCGCGGCCGCCGCCAGCGACCCCAGCGCCACCGATGCAAGCACGCCGACCGTGCCCACGCTGCCGGCGAGGACCCATTCGGTGCCGCACACCGCCACCAGCCCGAAGAACACGAACACGGTGAGTTCGCCATAAGGGGTGTAGGCGATCGGCTTCGGGCCGCCCATGTACGCGAGCGCGGCCAGCAGCGAAGCCGCCCCGATCAGCAGCACCGGCCAGCCGCGATGGGCCACCAGCGCGAGGCCGAAGCACAGCGCGAGCAGGGCTGCGAACACGATGCCGGCGCGCACATGGCGCACGCTCAGCCAGCCATTGGCGGTCGCCCGCGGCAGGCCGGTGCGCGTCCCGGTGCTCTCGCCGCCGCGCACGGTATAGCCGACATCGTTCTGCATGTTCGAGATCACCTGCATCAGCAGCGCCGCGCCCAGCACCAGCAGCGCCGCCAGCAGATCGACCGAGCCGGTGCGTTCGAAGCCCAGTGCCGCCCCGACCAGGACCGGGCTCAACGCGACCAGCAGGGTGCGCGGCCGCACGGCGACCGCCCAGGCCTGCAGCGACCCGGAACGGATGGCCGGCGCGCTGCCGCCGGAGGCTCGTTCTGCCGTCATCGGGCGTCCATCCGCGTCCCGACATGGATGCAGGCGATGCCGAAGCTGAGGTTACGGTAGCGCACGCCGGTGAACCCCGCCTCCTCGATCAGTTGCTGGAAGGCGCGCTGGTCGGGGAAGCGCCGGATCGACTCGATCAGGTAGGTGTAGGCCTCGGGCGATCGGGCAATCCACGCGCCCAGGCGCGGGATCACGACCGCGGAATAGACCTGGTAGAACGGACGCAGCCAGAACACCGGCGTGGAGAACTCCAGGCACAGGAAACGACCGCCCGGCTTGAGCACGCGCAGGGCCTCGCGCAGCGCGACATCGACATGCGTCACGTTGCGGATGCCGAAGGCGATGGTCAGGGTATCGACCGACCCATCGGCCATCGGCAGCTGCTCCGCCGCACCGACCTGCCATCGGACGTGGCGATGGCCGCGTGCGCGGCCTGCTTCCATCATCGGCTCGCTCGGATCGACCACTGTCACGCTGCGGTCAGGGCCCGCCATCAGCGCGGCCACGTCGCCGGTACCGCCCGCCAGGTCGACGATGCACTGCCCGGCACGCGGCGCCGCCTCGCGCACCAGCGTGCGCTTCCACAGGCGGTGGATGCCGAAGCTCATCAGGTCGTTCATCAGGTCGTAGCGCGCGGCCACGGCCTCGAACACGCGTCGGATCCGCAGCTCGCGTTCCTGCGCGTCGACGGTGGCGTTGCCGAAGGTCCTCGACAGTTCGGTCATGCCGGCCCCGTCACCATCCGAGCAGCGCCCGCAGCATGCCGCGCATGCGCAGGTCGGTGCCGCCCAGCTGCAGCAGGCGGCCGGCCACGTTGCCGCGGGTATCGCCCGACAGCCGGGCCACGCTGCTGCCGCGCACGCGGAAGTCGAGCGCGAGGTCGGTGCGCCGCAGTTCCCGCTGCAGCAGGTGCATCACTCGGCTGGCACTGCCTTGTCGCGTGAAGGACCGGTAGGCCTCGAGGGCACTGGGCAGGTCGGGGAATCCGATCTCGATCGTCGCGCCACGGGCATCGACCGTGATCCGGCGCTGCTGCGGATCGACCAGCATCAGGTGGCCGATCGCATCGACGGAAGCGGGCATGGACGGGATCCTCAGCCCAGGCGCGTGTCGCGCGTCCGGATCTTCAGCGTGCCGTTGACCTTCCACTTGGCGAACGTCGGCGATTCGACATGCGCATCGGGGACGAACACCTCGAGGTTCTCGAACTCGTAGGTGATCTCTGCACCGCGCCCGGTGAGCTTGTCGTAGAGCTGTGCAGCCAGCTCGGGCCAGGTGAGGGCTGTGTCGGACATCAGGCGGGCTCCTTCGGGGTGGGGTAAGGAACGCAGTGGCGCGACACGGGAACGAACGCGCGCGACGTAACGTGCGTTACGCTCGTGCGCTCTTCCCGATCTTCACGAACTTCAAATTGATTGTACGCGCCGACGAGCCAGGTGGAACCCCCGCACCCGCCGGAAACATCCATGCACTGGTGTTCGGTGCCAGTGGCTACATCGGCGCCAGCCTGCTGCCGCGACTGCAGCGCGAGGGATGGACCGTGCGCGCGAGCAGCCGCGACATCCGCGTGCTGCAGTCGCGCGGCTGGGATGGCATCGAGCAGGTCGAGGCCGATGCGCTGAAGCCGGAAACACTGGCTGCCGCGCTGGCCGGCATCGAGGTCGCCTTCTATCTCGTGCATTCGATGGCGGCAGGGCGCAACTTCGGAAAGCTCGACCTGCAGGCCGCGGACAACTTCGCCGCGGCAGCCGCGGCCGCGGGCGTGCGCCGGATCGTCTACCTGGGCGGACTGATCCCGGCGGACGCGGCGTCCGAACACCTGGTGTCCCGGCGCGACACGGGCGAACGGCTGCGGGCCGGACCGGTGCCCGTGACCGAGGTCCGCGCCGGCATCGTCGTGGGTGCAGGCTCTGCCGCCTATGAAGTGATCCGGGACCTGGTCAACCACCTGCCGGTGATGGTGACGCCTCGGTGGGTGCAGTCGCGATCCTCGCCGATCGCGCTCGACAACCTGCTCGAGTACCTGGTCGGCGTCGCCGTCAACGAAGCCGCGGCGGGCAAGGTGCTCGATGCCGCCGGTCCCGAATACCTCAGCTACGAGCAGGTGATGCGCCAGTACGGCGACGTGGTCGGCCGCAGGCCGCGCATCCTGCGCGTGCCGGTGCTCACGCCCACCCTGTCCGCCTACTGGCTCGGACTGGTCACCGCGGTGCCGGCGAACATCGCGCGTGCACTGATCGGCGGACTGAAGCACGACCTGCCGGCCGACGATGCCGAGCTTCGCCGCCTCGTCCCGCAACGGCTGCTGAGCTTCCGCGAAGCGGTCGAAGCGGCGCTGCGCGCCGAACGGTCGCACGCCGTCGCGGCACGCTGGACCGAAGGCCGGCTGATGTTCCGCGGCTTCCGCCTCGACAACGCGTACTACGCCAAGCGCGCCGGCGGGCGCGCGGCCGGCACGGTGTCGCCCGGGGCCCTGTGGCAGGTGGTCACCGGGCTGGGCGGCAGCAACGGCTACTTCTACATGGACTGGCTGTGGTGGACGCGCGGCATGATCGACTGGCTGTTCGGCGGACCCGGGCTCACCCGCGGGCGACGCCACCCGACCGAGGCACGGCTCGGCGACCGGATCGACTACTGGACCGTGCTCGCGCTGGAACCGCAGCGGCGCCTTACCCTGCATTTCGGCATGCGCGCACCCGGTTCGGGCGTGCTGGAGTTCGAGATCGTGCCGATCGACGGCGCGCGCACCGAAGTGGCGGTCACCGCCTACTGGCATCCGCAGGGAGTGTGGGGACTGCTGTACTGGTATTCGATGGTGCCCGCGCACCTGTTCATCTTCCGCGGCATGACCGCGGCGATCGTCGCGCGCGCGCAGCGGATCGACGCGCGCGGACCACATGGTCGGCAGCCGACGGACGGCTGATGCGCAAACCGGTCCGCGCACGGGACTGTCCGTGCAGGCCGGCGGTATGATCGCCGGAGGGGTGTCCACGCAACCCGCAACGAAGGAAAGGACGACACGATGAGATCCACTGCATCGCTTTCCATGGCGGCCTTCACCCTGGCCGCCCTCTCGCTGGCCGCACCGCAGGCCGGCGCATCCGAGGCCATCTCGAAGAAGGCCGGCTGCTCGGTCTGCCATGCAGCGAGCAAGCCCGGCATCGGCCCCTCCTACGCCGAGATCGCGAAACGCTACAAGGGTGACGCCGGCATCGCCGCCAAGCTGGAGGCGCAGGTGCGCAAGGGCAGCAAGGGCGCCTGGGGCAAGAACGTGATGACACCGACGGGACCCGAGAAGCTGAGCGATCCGGACCTGAAGGCGGTGATCGCCTGGATCCTGAAGTCCTGACCGGGCTCCGGCTCGGCAGGCGGGTGCGGCCGGACGGTCAGGCCGCACCGGTCGCGCGGGCACGCACCGCGCCCTGTTCGATGGCGATGCTCGCCTTGGCCAGCAGCGTGAAGACCAGCATCCCCAGCGCCCAGATGCCGGCGGACACGCACAGCTCGACCAGCGTCGGCGTGTACTCGAAGACCTCGCCCAGCGGCGTCGGGATGAAGCCGGGCACCACCAGGCCCATGCCCTTCTCGATCCAGATGCCGACGAAGGCCAGCACGCAGGCGACGTTCAGCCAGCGCGGATGGCGACGCAGCCGGTGGATCGACAGGATCACCACCGCCACCACGTTCAGCACGATCGCCGCCCAGATGAAGGTGCGCAGACCGGAAAGGCCGTCCAGGCCGAAGTAGAGGTAGCGCATCGACGCGGCGTGCGTGCCCTCGTTGTAGAAATCCGTGAACAGCTCGGCCACCACGAAGAACAGGCTCACCTGCAGCGCCACCGCCATGATCAGCGCCAACGTGTCGATCACGCTCTGCCCGACCGGGTAGCCACCGAAGCGGCGCACCGCCTGCAGCACGAGGATGATCAGCGCCGGGCCCGACACGAACGCGGTCGCGATGAAGCGTGGCGCGAGCAGCGCGATGTTCCAGAACGGGCGCGCGGAGTTGGCGGAGAACAGGAAGGCGGTCACCGTGTGGATGGAGATCGCCCAGAAGATCGCGACCACCACCAGCGGAAAGTACAGGCGCAGGTCCGGCTCGCGTCCCTGGTAGTGCTGGTAGTGCACATAGAGCGGCAGCATCAGGTTGAGCGCAAGGTAGCCGCTCAGCACCACGACGTCCCAGGCGAGCAGCGAGGTCGGGAAGTTGAAGCGGCCGATCATCGGGATCATGTGCCAGAAGCGCTCCGGCCGCCCGAGGTCGACCATCACGAACAGCATCGCCGAGAGCACCGCGGCCACCGCCAGGCCTTCGCCCAGGAGGACCACGGACTTGATGTCCTTTCGGTGGAACAGGTAGGCCGGGATCACCAGCAGCACGGCGGCGGCCGCGATGCCGACCAGGAAGGCGAAGTTGGCGATGTAGAAGCCCCAGGAAACCTGGTCGCTCATGCCGGTCACCACCAGCCCGTCGCGCAGCTGGATGCCGTAGTTCAGGGCGCCCACCAGGATGACGGCGGACAACGCCCCGAGCCAGGCCCAGTAAACGCGGCCGCCGCGCAGCATCTCTCGCACGGCATCGGACAGGAAGTGGACGAAGGTCATCGGACGTTCCCTAGTCGGTGTAGTACCAGAACTTGGGTTCGGTACCGAGCTCTTCCTTCAACCGGAAGACCTTCTTGTTCGCGAGGATGTAGCGCAGCTCGCTGTCCGGGTCGAGCAGGTTGCCGAACACCCGGGCACCGGTCGGGCAGGCTTCCTGGCAGGCAGGCTGCAGGCCCTTGCGCGTGCGCTGGGTGCAGAAGTGGCATTTCTCGACCACGCCCTTCGGCCGTGGCCGGTTGCCGAGGTAGTTCGTGTCCGGGTTGACCTCCGCGGCCGGGATCTCGGGCTTGGTCCAGTTGAAGTGGCGCGCCCAGTACGGGCACGCCGTCATGCAGTAGCGGCAGCCGATGCACCAGTCGTAGTCGACGACCACGATGCCGTCGGATTCCATCCAGGTCGCCTCGACCGGGCAGGCCTTCACGCAGGGCGGGTTGTCGCACTGCATGCACTGCACCGGCATGTAGTACTTGCCTTCGACCGGCACCGACGCCGGGTCGTAGTAGTGCTCGGACTTTTCGAGGTTCATGCTGCCGTTGTCCATCTCGAGCACCCGGATGTACTGCACCTGCGAATCCCGGCCGAGGTTGTTCTCGCGCACGCAGGCGTCCACGCAGTCGCGGTAGCCCTTGCACTTGGAGATGTTCAGCGCATAGCCGAACACCACGCCGGGCATCGGCGGCGTGTCCGTGCAGGTGATCTCGACGCCGTGCGCCCGCTTCGCCTTGCGCTCGATGCGTGCGAGGGCCGACTGGATCTCGTCCGGCGACATGCGCTGGTAGTGGTCCTGGAAGAACCCCCCCAGCGCATCCTGCAGGGTGCTGCCCCCCCATGCCGCATGGGCGGTGCCGGCGACGGCTCCCCCCGCGGCACCGGCGGCGCCGGCGGCGCCGATGCGCGCCAGGCCGCCGAGGAAGCGGCGTCGGTAGTGGTCGATCCCGTCCCCGGCGGGGCTGTCGTGCGGCTCGCTCATCGGCTTGCTCCCTGGGACGCTTCACGCCCGCGCGGCTGCCGTTCCCAGGCGGGGACGGCCGGGTGCGGCGTGCGCTGCATCGGCGCGAGGCCGGCGCGCACCGGCGGCGGCTTGCCCGCGGCGCGCGGCCTTATCGTCGGATCATGCGGATCGTGGCAGTGGGTGCAGTTGAATCGCTCACGCTCGCCGCTCCAGGTCGCGACCCGCTTGCCGTGCGCGCCGAAGTACCAGTCGCGATGACGGTTCGAATGGCACTGGCCGCAGACCAGGTGCGAATCGTCGAAGTCGACCTTCGCACCCGTGATCGTGTGCAGGGTGTCCCGATCCTTCTGGCCATGGCACTCGAGGCACCAGAAGCGCCCGGCGCCATGCGGCAGTGCCGCCTGGTGCGGCGCCTCGAGCTTGCGCGGCTTCGGATTGGGCACCTGCGTCGCATGGCAGGCACTGCATGGAAAGATCGACAGCTGGTCCTTGCGCGGCACCACCTTGAACGCCGGTGCGCCTGCCGGAGCGGTGAACGGACGCGGCGTGGTCGGCTCCGGCAGGCCGGCCTCGACATTCTGGCGCAGCGGACGGTGCGTCGGCCTGCCGGCCGCGGGTGCGGCCGGTTCGACAACGGCCGGTTCAGCGGCGGCGGATGCAGCGCCCGGCGCCGACGGCGACGCGGCCTCGCCCGGCGCACAGAGACACAGCACTGCGAGCAGTGCGGTGAGGCCACGCGCGAGGCGCGATTCGGTGCGGAGGCTGGAAGCCATGCTCGTGCAGTCGGGAGGACGGACAGCTCCACTGTGCGGCCGCTGTCCCGTGCCGACCTTGATCTGGCGCAAACTTGCGGGCGGCACAGGATCCCGGACTGCGGACGGATCCCGCCCGAGGCCGGCGCGGGTGGCCCGCGATGGCCTCGGGCGGGATGGCCATCAGGGACTGGCGGTCCGGGCTGGCGGCCGGGCGCCGCGGCGATCGCCTTTCCGGCCCCGCGCGCTCAGCCTTCGGCTGCCTCTGCACCCAATCGCTCGCGCGCGCGCAGCCGTTCGCACAGCTCGATCACCCAGACCGTGCGTTCGTAGAACGAGTCTGGCGCAGCCGCGCCGGGCAGCGCATGGATGGGGTCGACGGCGAGATCCACGAGGTAGCGGATCGCCTCGACCATCACCGGTGCGGCGCCGACGGGACGCTGCGCGACCGCGCGCTGCATCGGGGTACCGGCCATCATGGCACGCGTCATCAGCCAGGCCTTTCGACGGGTCGAAACCACTGCACGGCGAGAGACGCTGTCCAGTCCGGCGCGCTCGACCTCGCGGCCGATCTCGGCGTAGACGAGCCGTGCAGCCTGGATCGCAGACCGGCAATCGCGTGGCAGCTCGGAGATCCCGAGCTCGGCGCGGTCGTACAGTCCGTCGGCAAGGTAGAGCAGCCGGGCGACCACGCGTCCGATGCCGGGATTGAATTCGGGCCGTGCAAGCCATGCATCCGGATCGATGCCTTCCTCGCGCAGCCAGGCGCGCGGAAGGTAGAGGCGGCCGTTGCGCGCGTCCTCCCCGACATCGCGCGCGATGTTGGTGAGCTGCATCGCGACGCCGAGTTCGCAGGCGCGCGCGAGCGCCGCGCGGCCACGGGTTCCCATCAGGATCGCCATCATCGCGCCGACAGTCCCGGCCACGCGCGCGCAGTAATCCTGCAGCGCCTCGATCGTCTCGTAGCGGCGTCCTTCGGAATCCCAGCGGAAGCCTTCGATCAGTGCATCGAGCAGCCCGCGCGGCAGAGCGAACCGCTGGACCACGTCCGCCAGCGCGCGGTCGGATTCGAACGCCTGCGGCCGGCGCGCGTAGATCGCATCGAGCCGCTGGTCGAGCCGGACCACCGCGGACGCAGGATCGACCGCGAGGTCGATGGCGTCGTCCGCCACGCGGCAGAACGCGTACAGCGCGATCGCGGGTGCCCGGACCCGCGCCGGCAGCACCCGCGACGCCGCGAAGAACGACTTCGAGCCACCGCGCATCAGTTCTTCGCAGGCCACCAGGTCGGCCTCGCCGCCGGGTGCCACGCCCAGGGCGAGCCCACCGTTGGCTGCTGCAATCGCGACGGTGGCCGCCATCGCGTTGCGCACTTCGACGGAAACCATCGCGGTATCAGGCATGGACTCTCGCAATCCGGTCTGCATCGGGCACCACCGAGTCGAGCGCCTTGGCCGACATCAGCACGCCGGGAACGCCAGCGCCGGGATGCGTCCCGGCGCCGACAAGGTAGAGATGCCGCACGTCCTCGCTGCGGTTGTGCGGCCGGAACCAGGCGCTCTGCAGCAGCACCGGCTCGAGCCCGAACGCCGCGCCCTTGTACGACAGCAGGCGGTCGTGGAAATCCTGCGGCGTCGCGATGCGCGAGGTGACGATGTCGCGCTCGAACCCGGGCAGCACCGTGCGGTCGAGGACCTCGGCGATGCGCGCGCGGTAGGTCTCTGCGAACGCGGACCAGTCGGTGCCGCTGTCCAGGTGCGGCACCGGGGACAGCGCATAGAAGGCATCGCAGCCGGGCGGTGCCATCGAGGCATCGGTGGCGGTCGGACGGTGCAGGTAGAGGCTGAAATCGTCCGCCAGCTTGTGCTTGCGGAAGATGTCGTCGAGCAGCCCCTTGTAGCGCGGGCCGAGCAGCATCATGTGGTGCGGCACGTCCGGGTAGGTGCGCTTCACGCCGAAGTACCAGACGAACAGGCTCATCGAATAGCGGCCGCGTTCGATCCTGCGGTCGGTCCAGTGGCGGCGATGCTGCGGCTCGACCAGGTTCCGGTAGGTCCAGGCCATGTCGGCATTGGACACCACGATGTCCGAGCGCAGGCGCTCGCCGCCTTCGAGTTCGACGCCGGTGGCGCGGCCGCCCTCGACCGTGATGCGTTTCACCTGCGCGCCATAGCGGACGGTTGCGCCGCGTCCCTCGAGCAGGCTGACCAGCCCGCGCACCAGCGAGCCGGTGCCACCCATCGCCCAGTGCACCCCTGCACGGCGCTCGAGTGCGTTGATCAGGCTGTAGACGCAGGTGACCGAGAAGGGATTGCCGCCGATCAGCAGCGTCTGCAGGCTGAACGCGGCCTGCAGGCGCGGGTCCTTCATGTAGTGGGCGACCATCGAGAACATCGTGCGCCAGCCGCGCATGCGCACCAGCGACGGCACCGCGGCGAGCAGGTCGCCCACCGTGTCGTATGCGATGCTGCCGAGTTCCTCGAAGCCGAGCTTGTAGCACTGCTCGGCCTCCTCGATGAAGCGGTCATAGCCGATGGCATCCGACGGACTCAACCGGACCACCTCGGCACGCATCTTCACAGGATCGCCGCTGTAGTCGAAGTGGCTGCCGTCGACGAAGCGGATGCGGTAGAACGGGTCGAGCGCCTTCAGCTCGACGTCGTCGGAAAGGCGCCGGCCGCACATCGCCCAGAGTTCCTCGAGCATGAACGGCGCGGTGATGATGGTCGGGCCGGCGTCGAAGGTGAAGCCGTCCTGCCGGTGCACGTAGGCGCGCCCGCCGGGGGCGTCGAGCTTCTCCAGCACGGTCACCGCATAGCCGCGGCAGGACAGCCGGACCGCCGCGGCGAGGCCGCCGAAGCCGCTGCCGATCACGATCGCGGTGGGCGCCCCGGCCGCGGGAAACGGCAGCCCCGGGCCATCCGGCGCGAGCGTTGACTTGACGCTGCCGGCGGCAGCGCGGGTGAACAGCGATTTCATCGTGCGATCAATCCGCGGTCTTCAGGGGCAGGGAGGCCAGTTCCACCGGGCCGATGGAACCGGTGGGTGCGGCATCGGGCTTGCGCCGGTTGCGCATCGCCCACTTCCAGAGCGCGGTCGAAGACAGCGGAAGCACCATGAACCAGTGCTCGAGGATGGCCAGCGACAGCAGCGTCGCCGCGAGCACGTTCTTCGCCACGTCGAACGCGCCCGTGTAGGGCATGGCCGCATGCGCCCAGAGCACCGCGGCCAGCGCGGTCGCGGCGGTCACCGCCACCGGGAACAGCAGGTTGATCGAGCGCCGCGCGAAGTAGCTGTCGATGTGGCGCATCTTCTCGGGCAGGAATTCCTCGCCTCGATTGCGCACGCCGAGGAACAGGTTGAGCTTGGCCGACAGGCGCATCGCCCAGAGGATCATGAACGTCCATGTCCCGGTCTGGTTGGGCGCCTCCCAGGTCAGGGCGACCACGGCCACCCCGGCCCCGAGGATGAACAGTTCATGGTGCAGGATCGCGCCGACGGCATGGCCGAACCGCTGGTAGTCGCTCGCGCCCTGCGGGGACGGTTCCCGGCGCGGGCCGGTCACGAAACCCATCAGGAAGGCGACCTCGATCCAGCCCCACACCAGGACGGCACTGGTGAACGCGCAGTACGCACCGGCCACCGACAGGTCGCCGGCGGTACGCGACAGTGCATACAGCGCGGCGACGCCGACCAGCGTCGCGCCGGCCATCGACCAGCGATAGGTCGAGGCGGGCAGGCCGTCGAGCCAGACGATCAGGCCGGTGGTGAACCACCAGATGAACATCGCGTACAGCGCGGGCAGGATCAGTTCTGTCATGCGGGGCCAGCCTTGCGGTGAAACGTTCTACGGACGTGCTTACCAGGCCGGGGCCATCAACACCTGGTCGGGCACGGTGTTGCGCTTGACCGGCAGCAGGTACAGCCGCGCGAACATCGCAGCCGCCTGCACCGCGCAGCCGGCCTGCTTCAGCTTGCCGACCAGCCCGCCCTGTTCCTTGGCCAGCTCGTTGGCGGCGCTGATCCGGCACAGGCTCTCGAGCCCGGCGCGGAAGCGCGGGTCGTCGATGTCGAGTTCGATCGGGAACACCTGGCGGGCGATCTCGGAGGTGATCCGGAACACCTGGAAGTCGTACTCGGTCGAGTCGAGGCCGAGCGCCTGGTGCAGTTCCTCGCGGGTGTGGTCGCGCACGTACATCGTCGCGTAGACGGCCAGCAGGAAGAAGCGGATCCACAGCTTGTTGAAGCCGGTCAGCAGCTTCGGATCGGCGCGCATCATCAGCGCGAGCGCCTCGCCGTGCCGGAACTCGTCGTTGCACCAGCGCTGGAACCACTTGAAGATCGGATGGAAGCGGTGCTCGGGATGGCGCTCGAGCTGGCGGAAGATCGAGATGTAGCGCGCATAGCCGATCTTCTCGGACAGGTAGGTCGCATACAGGATGAACTTCGGCCGGAAGTAGGTGTACTTCTTCTCGCGCTTGAGGAAGCCGAGGTCGACCGCGACGCCGAAATCCTTCAGCGACATGT
>LNFM01003685.1_pt1 | contig 29691 bp, 25 predicted proteins | sample 596031 | NCBI WGS metagenome assembly LNFM01 (sample SAMN04254537, study PRJNA301005) | activated carbon metagenome | isolation source: dual media filters at the Ann Arbor, Michigan drinking water treatment plant | place: USA: Ann Arbor
CTCGCGGCTGGTCCTGAAAGGCAGAATGGTGGCACGCCGCTGCCTGCGACTGCGATGGCGTGGCGCTATGCCTGGCTCGGCATGGATCGCAATCATCAGGTGCTTGCCTTTTCGGCGACGCCGCTTGGCATCATTGTCCTGCATCTGGGCTTCCTGACCGCTCTTGCCGCCACGATGCAGTTTTCCATTGGCTCCATCGGACTGATCTCGATCACGCTGATCGGCTGTGCTCTCTGGCCGTCGCGCCGCCTGCTGGTCATGTCGTTGTCGGGTGCGATCTACATCGCGCTTCGCCCGTTCCGGACCTCACAGCAGCGCGACTTCGTCGAGAAAATGCGCGACCTGACGCCGGAAGCTGCCGAATTGCCGCATCTCGCCTTCCAGACGCCGATCGTCCTCCTGTTTCTCATGATCTGTGGAATCGCCCTTCGACTGCAAAAGCGGTTTCGAACGAGCCTGATGGCGCGGCGGCCGGTGCTGGCGCAGTTCATCGCGCTGGCGGCGCTCATCACACTGGCGAGCATCATTTCGCCTGGAAGCCTTTTCCACACCGTGCTCTGGACGCTGATCGTCATCTACACGGCGTCGTTCTTCTTCCTTTCCTACGCCTTGGCGGACCAACGCAGCGCCGTCGAGGTCCCCGCCGCTGTGAGGCTGGGGTTCCTGCGCCCATTCTGGAGCGGGCCGTCGATCCCGTTCAAGGGCATTACCTTCTTGACGAAATTCGAGGCAAGGTCCCCCCAGGAGCTTGCGGCAACACAACTGCGAGCCCTCAAGCTCGTGGTCTGGGCCGTCCTTCTCGCCAGCTTGCATGCCTTGCTCGATTGGGCATTCCATGATGTGGCCGCCCTGCCCGATCTCACTACCGCACTGGCAATGACTGTCGAGGGGACGCCGCCGAGCCAGGCGCTCGGCTGGATCGTCGTGATCAAGGCCTTCGTGATGACGCTGCTCTGGGTCGCCACGACCTCTCACGCGCTGGTCGCGATCGTGCGCATGGCGGGCTATGGCATTCCAAGGGGGATGGCGCGGCCGCTCAGTTCGCGCAGCATCGCAGAATTCTGGAACCGGTATCTGTTCTATTTCAAGGAGGTCCTGGTCGACTTCTTCTTCTATCCGGCCTTTGCGCGCTACTTCAAGCAGCGCCCGCGGTTGCGCATTGCGTTTGCCACATTCTGCGCGGCGTTTGTCGGCAACATCCTGTTCAGCCTGCTGACCCAGGCCCATCTGGTCGCCGAGATAGGCCTCATCGCCGCGCTGGGACGTTTCGAAAGCTACGCATTCTATGCGCTGGTGCTGACGGCCGCACTCATCGGATCGCAACTGACGACGTCGAAGCCCTCACCCGCGGACGGCTTCTGGCGCTATCACGTGGTCCCTCGCGTCACCATCATCGGCTTCTTTACGATCATGCAGATCTTCGCCGACGAGACCGGGCAGTTTGGCTTGGCCGACCGGGCGGATTTCCTGCTTCACCTGTTCTGGCTCTGACCGCCAGGCAGGTCAGGCCACCAGGGCTTCGATCTGCGCCAGCGTATCGAGCTGCGTGATGTCGAAATCCGCATCGGCAAGGTCGATGCCAAAGTCGCGCTCCAGCAGGAGGAGGACCTCGGTTGCAGCCAGCGAATCGAGCTTTCCGCTGAAAAACAGCGACTCGTGATCGTCGACCGGACCTGGATGGCCGCGATCCGCCAACATGGTGTCAATAGTCGCGCGCAAGAGGGTGGCGTTCGCAGCCGGCATGGTGTTCTCCTCAGATCGCAGGTTCGGCAACGGGGTTTGGCACGCTGTTCACCGCAGGCCTGGCGAAACCCTGATCGAGCAGCGCGACGAGCGCGCCGCGATCAATCTTTCCGTTGATGTTCTGCGGCAGGGCGTCCAGCACATGAATGGTGCCAGGCATCATGTAGCGCGGCAGACCGGCGAGCATGGCTTGTCTGATTTCGTCCTGCGAGCGGGCCGTTCCCGCGACGAAGCTGACCAGTCCCTCCGCCGAGCCATGCGTGACGGGCCAGGCAACGGTCGCGGCGAGTTCCGTTCCGGCCGCGATGCGCAGATGCATGTCGACTTCCTCGAGTTCGATGCGGTTGCCCTTGACCTTGACCTGATTGTCCACGCGCCCGAGATGGTGATAAACTCCCGCATCGTCCCTGCAGCCGAGATCACCGGTCAGGTACCAGCGCTGTCCGTCGATCATCCGGAAGCGGTCGGCCGTCAATTCAGGCTGCCCGAAATAGCCGAGGCCGACTTGCGGCCCGCACAGCGCGATTTCGCCGGGAACGCCCACGGTCATCGGCTTCTGGTTCTGGTCCAGGATGGCGACCTGCATGGTCGGATAAGGGGTTCCGATCGCCACAATCCCGCGACTCTCGGTCACGACGGGCGGATCCGTCAGGCGCTGGCGCATGCAGATCACGGTCGCCTCGGTCGGACCATAGATGTTTTCCACCACGCCGTTTGGCGTCGCTTGGGCCCAGGCCTGCGCCGCGGAGACTGGCAGAGGCTCTCCGCAAAAGATCGACAGTCTCAGGCTCGGAAAGATGCCGGCCTTCAAGGCGCCGGTCCGACGCATCATGCCGATGACGGTCGGAACCGACATCCAAACCGTCAGCTCGTGGGCGCGAATGAAGCGCGCCGGTCCCAGCAGTTCCAGTTGACTCATCACGTGCAGCGACGCGCCGGCACGCATGCCCAGGAAGAGGTTGTGCACCGACAGGTCGAAGGTCACGTCACAGGCTTCGCCGATCCGGTCCTGCGGCACGTATCCCGTCCAGGCGATCGACTGTTCGACATAATGGGCCAGCGATCCGCAGGAGATGGCGACGCCCTTGGGCAATCCCGTCGTGCCGGACGTGAAGATGACGTAGGCGAGGTCGCCTGCCTCCATGAAGGCCGGCGCCGACGTTGCAACGTCGGCAAGCGCGGAAAACCGAACGACGACCTGATCGTCGCGCGCCTCCACGGGTCTGGCACCGTCGGCCAGAACGATCAGCGCGGGGGCGGCCTGCAGAACGGCGGGCGTCAGAAGCTCGGCACCATTGACGTCGACCACCAGCGCGTCGAGGCCAAGCAGGTCCATCAGCGCGATGAGCCGCGCCTCCGGCCATTTCAGGTTCAGAGGCACATAGGCGGCACCCGCCCAGCCGGACGACAGAATGCCCACATAGGCCTCGAGGCTTCGTGTCGCGAGAATACCAACACGCCGTGTGTGAAGGACCGGTGCAAGGTTCGCCGCCAACCGGGACACCCTGCCGGCAAGATCGCCATAGCTGAACGCCTGCCCGCTGACATGGAGAGCGATACGCTCGGGATGCACTGCAGCATTGCGCGCAAACGACAAGGCAGGGTTGTGGCTGGAATCCATTTCTTCATCGCCAAAACGTCGCGGGTTTCGGCGATGATAGGGAAAAATGAAATAAAAACGTGTTAACCGCCGGGGCGGCAGGCGTCGAGACACTCAGAGCGCGGATTGGTAGATGGCGAGCGCGTCGGCTTCCGTTACCGGCCGGGGGTTGTTGACGAGCAGGCGGGTCTGGTTCATCGCGTCGCGGGCAAGCATCGGCAGCGCGTCGGCCTCGATCTTCATGTCACGCAGCCGCTGCGGCAGGCCGCAGTCGCGCGACAGGTCCGCCAGGCGCTCCGCGAAGGCCGCGGCGCGTTCCTGGCCTTCGAGCCTGCCGAGGTCGGGGAAGGCATGCGGCGCCATCTCGGCATAGGCGCCCGGCGCGGTCACCGCGTTGAAGCGCAGGACGTGCGGCAGGACCAGCGCGTTCGAGAGCCCGTGCGGGATGTGGTAATGGCCGCCCAGCGGATAGGCCAGCGCATGCACCGCCGCCACCGGAGAGTTGGCGAAGGCCTGACCCGCCAGCATCGAGCCGAGCAGCATGTCCGCGCGGGCCTTCGCATCCGTGCCGCTTCGCACCGCGGTCAGGATGGCGCCGCCCATGAGGCGTAGCGCCTGCAGCGCCAGTATGCGCGAGATCGGATTGTTGTTGGCGTTGGCCGAAGCGTAGGCCTCGATCGCATGCACCATCGCGTCGATGCCCGTCGCTGCGGTGACGTGCGCTGGCAAACCGTAAGTGAGCTCGGGGTCGAGCAAGGCCACGTCGGGGATCAGGACGGGCGACACGACGCCCATCTTCTCGGCGGTCCCGGTGGTGACGATCGAGATCGGCGTGACCTCCGACCCGGTGCCCGCCGTCGTCGGCACCAGGATCAGCGGCAGCCGCGGTCCGGTAGCCTTGCCGACGCCGTAGACCGCCTTCAACGTTTCGCGCCCCGGCGCCAGCAAGGCGACAAGCTTGGCCACATCAAGCGAGGAGCCGCCGCCCAGCCCGATGATCCCCTCGACGCCGGCGGCCCTGGCCGCCTCGGTCGCGGCATGGATCACCGCTTCCGGCGGGTCGGCCTGCACCTCGGCGAAGAGCGTCGTCGCAACACCGGCCGCATCGAGAACGGCCAGCGCTCGCTCGACGATGCCGGTCGACATCATGCCGGGATCGGTGACGACCAGAAGGCGACTGCCGATATGCGCGCGCGCCAATTCCCCGAGCCTCGACAGCGCGCCGGTGCCGAACTGGATGCTCTTGGTCGTGTTGAAGGTGAAGGTATCCGCCATGTCTCTCTTCCAGTCAGTCGCCGAAGGCCAGCGCCGTCAGTACGATCAGCGCAAATCCGACGGCACCCGTCACGACCAGCGCACGGATCCGCTGCTGTTCATCGGCGCGCTGATCCAATCGCAGCCGCGGCCGCGGTTCGTAGGGGGGAATCTCCATCGTCAGCGGGCTCGCCAGTTCCATCTTGAAGGCGAGGAACCAGATCATCCCGAGGCCCAGTCCCCAGAACAGCAGACCCCACGCCCACAGCGACGGCATGCCGACGATCCAGGTCTCGGCGGGGCGCCCGAAGGCGGCGGCGCCGAGGACGAGGCCCGGACCGACCGCCAGGAAGAGCCATGCCAGGACGACGGACCAGGCCGTTGAACGAAGCCGGCGCGCCTGTGGCGACTGCTCCAGCGAGACGCGCAGGAATCGGCGGACCTCCTCGGCTTCCTCGCCAAAGCCCCGGCGCTGCGTGAACGCCGAAACGAGCATGACCACGGTCAGGTTGGCCGCCATGCCCCACGCTGCGGAATGGATCGTCCAGGGCCAGCGCCCCCAGGGCAGATCGAGGCCGAGGAAGTTGAGGACCGCGTGACCGAAAGGTTCAGTCAGGAGGACCCCTGCAATTCCGAAACCAAGCCCTGTCGCCACGGCGGGCGGCGTGAACCAGCGCAGCCAGGTAAGGCCGAGAAGCGGCGTCCAGAGCTGAAAGGCGAGCGGCAGGGCGAGGGCGCCGACGAGCGACAGGGTCACGGGCGTCAGCGTCTGCATCAAGACCGAGACCAGCGCCAGCAGCGCGATGACCACGCGCGTGAGGGTCACGGTCGCCTTGCGTGTCAGCGAGCGGTGAAACCAGGGCTTGTAGATCTGGCGCACCAGCGCCTCGCCCGCGCTGAGAAGCGCCAGACCGGCGAGAAGCTGCACGCCGCACACGATTCCGATGAGTATCCACGCCGCGAACCAAGGCGAGAGGCCCGCCAGCAGCGACGGCAGCGAGAGGCTCGGATCGAGGAGCGCAGCGGAGCCTGCGACGGCCATCGCCGTGGCAAGCAGCGCGCCGAACGCTCCCGCCACCACCCAGGTCTGGCCGGCCGCGATCGCCGCCGGGCTGCGCATCGAAAGCACGACCTTCGCGGCGAGCGGGCTCGCCTGGAACCCCATCAGCGCGAGGGCGAGAGACAGGCTCGCCACTGCCGTGCCTTCGTGGCCGGCGGCCGCGTCGCGTCCCATTCCGGCAGTGAACTGGATGACGCCCGCCACGGAGAAGAGCCCTGCCGAGGCTGGGTCGGCGGCGATGGCGGCCAGGCCCGCGTTGAGCGCGCCGAACCCGCCAATGCGCACGAGGGCGAAGACCGACAGGCCGATCAGGGCCGCCACGGCGAGAATCGCCTGGATCGCGCCGAGATAGCCGACCGCGCGCATGCCCCCGATGACGACGTAGCCGACCAGCACGAGGCCGAGCGCCATGCCGACCGTTTCAGCTGCCAGCGCGCCATCGCAGAGGAACGAAATCAGGCGGCTGAGGGCGCCGAGCTGGAGCCCGGCGAATGCGACCGCAAAGACCACCGCGACGGCCGCTGACACCGCGACGATGAATTCCGAGCCGTAGTAGCTGCGAAACAGTTCCCCCTGGGACGAAAGCCGGAGACGCTGTCCGACGAGCCAGGTGCGCTTGAAGAAGAGAACGCCGGGTAAAGCGAGCGCTATCCCGGCCTGCAGCAGGGCGGGAAGGCCGAAGCCCTTCGCGCCGATTTCGGCCGCGCCCTGCAGTACCGCCCAGCCGGAGAGCGCGGCGCCGGCGAGAACCAGCGCGGAGACCCAGCCGGGCAAAGAATGGCCTGCGGAAAAATAGGTCTCGAAATCTCCATTCTCACGCGCCGCAAGCCGCGCCCAGTAAAGCGTGACCGCGATGTAGAACAGGCCGTAGAGCGACAGCCACACCATCATCGGCGCTTCTCCGCACCGCCGGGGTGAATGTGGAAGCGCGAGAATGCGCCGCGCAGGCCGTGTCGGGTGGTGAGATAGGCGAGGAAACCAAGCGCCATGACGCCGAACAGCGTCAGGCCCGAATAGTAATCGGCCGTGGACATGCCACCGCCGACGGCTCCGGCCAGGAACACGATCCCCAGCAGTCCGTATGCGCCGATGCCGAGGGCCGTTTCGCCTCGGGAGAAACCCGTTGCGAAAACCGCGTTGACGACCATGTGGGCGGCAAAGGCCAGGGCGAGCGTCGCCACGCCCCCTGCCGAGACCGCCCAGCTGTCGCGGGAAAATCCCTCCAGAACGATTCCGAGCCCCAGAAGGCCCAGCGCCGCCCAAATGGCGAAAACCAGGATCTCCCTGTCGACCGGCGGCGAACGTTCAGGCATGTCTCACCTCCAGGGATCGCCGGGTCCGCAGCCGCCGCAGCGGCCGCGATTTCCGGAGACCCGGATCATTTGGCGGCCGGGGGTCTGCCTTCCTTCGATTTCGCGGGCGGTTCCGGCGCCGGGTCCGTGTAGACGATCTTCGACAGGTCCTGCAGCGTATGCGGCCTGTGGACCGTGTCGGCGGTCAGGCCGATCTCGCCAAGCAGCGTATCGACGAAGGGCGCCTGGCTCCGGTAGCGGAGCGCCGACGTGACGACCTGGTCGGCGAGATTGCCGTCGCGTGGCCCATCCGCCGAAGCGCCAGTGCTCGGTCCGCCCGAGGCGCCCCCGCCTCCGGAGAGTCCGGGGAGCCCTTCGACATGCAGGATCTTGATGCCTTCGATCCTCTCCATCGGCTTGACGCTTTCGCGGATGATCGCCGGCAGGTTCTCCACCAGCGCCTTGTGCAGGCCGGACCGGCGGTTGGCGTCGGAACGCAGGTTCTCGGCGGCGTTGAGACTTTCCTTGCCCTCGGCTTCCACCTTTTGCCGCTCCTTGAGCGCGGCGACAGCGATACGGTCGGCATCCGCCCTGTCCTTGGCGGCGTCCTTCTCCGCCGCCGCAAGAATTCGCTGGCGCGCGCCCTCCGATTCCGCAGCGCGCTGGGCGTCGATCAGTTCTATCTGCTTCTGGCGCATGGCGATTTCGGTGTCGCGCAAGGTCTGCACGCGCTCCGTCGCCTCCACCGCCTTCGCGCGGGCGCCTTCCGCCTCCGCCTGAGCCTCGCTGCGCTCCTTGGACTTCACGGAAACGGCGATCTCGCGCGCCTGCTGCTCGAGGTCGAGCGTCTCGAGGCGCTTGATCTCCAGCCGCTCCACTTCCTGCTCCATCTCGATGCGGGCACGCTCGACCGTCTGGCGCTCGCGAATCCGCGACGATTCGATCTCGCGTTCGCGCACGGCGGCCTCGTTGGCGATCTCCGCCTTGCGCATGGAGCGCTCGACCGCGACCTCCGCCTCGTGGCCGAGACGGGCGTATTCGCTGTCTCGCTGGATCTCGAGCGACCGCTTCTCCGCTTCGAGATTCTTGGCGCGCATCGCCACCTCGGTATCCTTCTCGATGTCGTTGCGCTTCTTCTTGCGGCTTTCGATCTGCTCGGTGAGCTTGGTCAGACCCTCCGCATCGAAGGTGTTCGAGGGGTTGAACAGGGAAATGTCGGTTTGGTCCAGCGAGGTGAGCGAGACGGACTCAAGTTCTAGCCCGTCGAGCGCCAGGCTTTCGGCGACTTCCTTCTTGACCTCCCTGACGAACTGCTGGCGGCTCTCGTGGATCAGTTCCAGGGTCATCTTGGCTGCCGCGCCGCCCATGGCGTCTACGAACCGGCCTTGGATAAGGTCCTTGAGCTGTTCGGCGTTCATGGTCCGGTTGCCGAGCGAGCGAGCCGCGATGGCGACCGCCTCCTCGCTTGGCACGACGCGCACGTAGAACTCCACCGTCAGCTCGACGCGCATGCGGTCCTGGGTGATGAGCGATTTCTCCCGGGCCCGCGTCACTTCAAGCCGCAGCGTGTTCATGTTGACTTCGGTGATGTCGTGAAGGATCGGCAGGACGAAAGCGCCGCCGCCCATCACGACCTTCTCGCCCCCGAAGCCCGTACGCACGAAGGAGATATCCTTCGTCGATCGACGGTAAAGCCAGTGGAGGAGATACGCCGCGACGGCGATGACGATCGCCGCGAGAATGATGATGGCAATGACGTCTGCGCCGTTCATGGCCGTGTTCCTTCGATTTCAGCGGTGGGAATGGTCTTCTGGCGTTCAAGCATCGGGCGTCTCCTCCATGGCAAGCGCCCCGGTGGCCAGCACCGCGACGCCGAAGGCCATGCGGTTGACGATCTCTGTCAGGTTGTAGGCGACGGAAAGCGCGCCGTTGTCGGTCAGCCCGGCAAATGCGGTGAGAAAATTGCCGAGCGGATAGATCGCCCAGCCGATGGTGACGATCAGACGCAGCCAGAAGTAGCCTCGGCGGACATGATCGCTCTTGGACTGGCGCACCGCGTCGTCCATCCGGCCGAAGTAGAGCTCGCCAAGGATGTAGAGCCAGAAGACGAGACCGATGAGGAACGCGAGGGTCGCGTTCATGTAGCTTCCCTCGCCAAGATAGCGGACGAAGACCATCAGTATCGACACGACGAGCAGGCGCCAGAACAGGCCGGCGCCCGGCTTTCCCGACGTCTGCGCGAAGAAGTAGAGCGCCATCACTTGCAGCGGCATCGAGACTGCCCAGCCGACATAGTGATAGACGACCGGGACTCCGCCGCCCGCCGCCCAGGCATCGCGGCCTTCCCATGCCGCCGCCACGCCGATCAGCGCCGCTATGGCACACAGGACGACCGGCAGTTTCCATTGTCGACCGACCCAGCTCGTCCCCATCAGCAGGAGTATCGCCGTTGCGGCCAGCCCGAAGATGGCGACGGAGTAACTCGCCGCGGTCAGGTCGGTCGTTTGAAACACCGCCATCTCACAGTCTCCCTTCGCGGATTGCTCGTTGGGTCATCGTCCCCTCATATCTGCGTGCGGATGTGCGGAGAGCGCGCGTAGAGCGCGACCATCGGAAGGATCAGCAGGCCGAAGATGAACTGCTGCCATTGGAAGTTCAGCCCGATGCCGACGAGAAAGCTCGAGAGGACCTGCAGCACAAGGACGCCGATCACGGTAAACCCGTAGCCGCCTTGACCGCCGAGCAGCGACGTGCCGCCGACGACGACGGCTGCAAGGGTGAGGAACAGATACTGGTCGCCGACCCCGATGAAGCCACCGCCCGACCAGCCGAGCAACAGCGACCCGGTCATCGCCGCGAAGAAGCCGGACAGCGCATACATCGTCACCCAGTAGCGCATCTCCGAGATCATCACCCGGCTCGCCGAGGTCCGGTTGACACCCAGCGCGTAGAGGTAGCGGCCGTACACGGTGTACCGGAGGCCCACGATCAGCAGAAGCGCGACGCCGATCCAGATGACGATGGCCGGCGGGAAGGGCAGCCCGAAGGTCGATCCGTTCATCGACGAGAGGTTTGCGAGCCAGGGCGGAACCGTGCCGAAGACGTTGCCCGAATAGGCGGAGCCGATTGAGGTGATGATCTGGACCCCGCCGGAAATCGCGAAGCCGGTGCCGAGCGTGACGATCAGCGCCTGCCCCTGCAGCTTGTAGCTGAGCAAGCCGTTGATGACGCCGAGCATGACCCCGATCGCCAGCACGATCAGCGTGGCCAGCCACGGCGGTACCCCGAGCGAGATCAGATAGAGCAGGCCGACATTGGCCGCGCCAATTATGAAGGGAATCGACAGGTCGAGCCCGCCGAGCAGCGCGACCAGCGTCTGGCCGACGGAGGCGAGGCCGAGGAAGGAGGCGAAGAGCAGCATCGACTTGATGTTGTTGGCCGAGGCGAAGCCGTCGATGTTCATTGCGCCGACCGAGAACAGGCCGGAAAGGACCATGATGCCGATGAAGGCGGAGCGGTTCTGCTCGAACTGCCTGCCGAGCGTGCGCGTCAGCACCAGGATCGAAAGCAGGATGAGCAGCGAGATCACGTTCCAGACGTTGAAGAAACCCGTCACCGTCAGGCTGAGCACGATGAAGGCGATCAGTATCGCCGCGAGGCCGATGAGCGGCCAGCGATAGGTGTTCCAGAGCCGGCGCACCGGCGTCGGTCCCTCCGGCCCGTCGGGGCCGACGAGGAACTGCCCGAGCACATAGCGCCAGGACCACATCCACAGCGCGACCGTGCCGATCGCCGCCAGGATGATGAGCTGGACCGAGACGCCCTGGATGAAGCCCATGATGACGCCGATCGCCATCAGGATCAGGCCGGCGACCAGGCCGATAATCTTGGCGCCAAGGCTCATTTCGGGGATGTGTCCGTTCACCCGGACGCCTCCGTCGCGCAGACATCGGGTGCCACCGCCACGCCCGCCATCAGCCATGCGCCGCCGAGGACAAGTGCTCCGACCACGACCGCCACTGCGGGCGCCACGTTGCGCCGCCCGGCCTCGGTAATCGCGACACGGGTGAAGACGGCGATCACGATCAACAGCAGGATGGATAGAACGAGCGGCGTGGCGGCAAGCCGCAGCGCGCAGGTCTCGGGCGACAGCGTGGCGATCTCAAGCGGGCCGGTCAGCGCCGCCTGCATGTCCAGCGGTCCGGGAAGCACCGGCCCTGCCGCGCCGAGTGCCGCGTAGTCGAAGGTCGCGTGCAGGATGATGCCGAGCACCACCACCGACAGCGCCACGAAGTAAAGCAGCGGCGAAAAGTTGCGGATGTAGCGCTGGATGACTGGGATCAGCAGCGTCAGCAGGAGCGAGACGACCAGAATCGTGCCGTAGGCGAGGTTGGTGACGAAGCTCTGCACGGCGCCAAAGTTGAACGTCGCGAGCACGAAGGTGATGAGATAGAGGTTCAGTGCCCCTAATGCCGAGCCGAACACGCCCGCCCGCCCGCCGCCAAGCGAGGCACCGCCGAGAACCAGGGCCGTGACCGCGATGAGCGTGTAGGTCGTGCCCTGCGACGGATCGCCGGACGAAATGAGCGCGGTGAAGCAGATGGCGGCGAGCCCTGCGAACGCGCCCGAAATGAGATGCGCGCCGATGCGCACGACCGTGATCTGCACGCCGCTTGTATAGGCGGCGCGTTCGTCCGAACCCATCAGCCTGAGATGGGTGTAGAAGGCCGTGCGCATGAACAGCAACCACGCGCCCGAGGCGAAAAGCAGGATGAAAAGCACCGGCGAGAAGATCGAGGTGCCATATCCCCATTCGGCCATGAACTCCGGGGCGACGCCGCCCGGCCGGGGAAGGATCACGAGGTTGATGCCGGACAGGGCGAGGTAGCCGGACAGCGAGACGATGATCGGCTGCACGCGCACGAAGATGACGATGAGCGCAAAGATGAACTGGTAGGCCGCACCCATCGCGACCGCGTAGAGGAAGACCGCGATTGGGTTGGTCAGCACTCCGGCGCCATGGAGCTGGATCAGCGTCACGTTGATGAACCCGATCAGCGGCCCGATCGATAAGTCGACCGTGCCGCGCCCTGAGATGACGGACGCCATCAGCGCATAGGTGGCCAGGATCAGCGGCGTGACGACGATGATGGCCGCACCGATGCCGCTGCTCGTCATCAGGCTCGGCGAGCGCAGCACCGCGACCGACAGCAGGGCGAAGAACAGCGTGATCGGCATCAACAGGAAGAGGTTGGAACGACCGCCCTGAACGGACGGCGGCGCCCGATCCGCGCGGACAGGCGCAGGGCCTACGATCTTTGACGGGCCTGCCATCGCGTTCATCGCCGCTCCCCGCTGACGGGGCGGCCGGCCGCGTCGAACTCGACAACGCGGATGATGCGCGGAGCGTGCTTCACGGAAGCCGATCCCGGCGCGGGCGCGACCTGGCGCTCACGGGCGAACTGCACCGGCGGCGCCCTATCAAGTGTCGCCTTGATCTCGGCCGGCACCGCGACCTTGACGCGGACCCCGTCACTGGAACGGGCGGCCGAGGCCTCGCGTTCCGGCGCTCCAGGCCTGAGACCATGCGCCGAGGACAGTCCTGCGCCCGAGGTCTGTCCGAACATCGCCTCCAGCACCCGCTTGGCGTCGAGCCTGCGCCCATCGAAGGCGTCGAAGGGCGCGCCGTCACGGAACACCACGACCCGCGTCGCGAAGCCCAGGAACTCCTCGATCTCCGACGAAAGATAGACGATAGACCTGCCTTCCGCCGCGAACTGCGACAGATGACGGTATAGCTCCGCCTTGGCGCCGACATCGACCCCGCGCGCCGGGTCGTTGAGCACGATGACGTCGGGGCGCATCGCGAAGCCGCGGCCGATCAGCACCTTTTGCTGGTTGCCGCCAGACAGCGAGGTGATGCGGTCTTCCTTCACCCCGAACTTGATCATCAGATTGTCGGCTTCGCGCTTGAAGATCGCGCTGAGCGTCGGCCAGTCGATCAGACCGAGCGCGCCGGCGCGGCTCTTGTCCCTGTAGAGCGGCATGACCATGTTCTCGAAGATCGAGAGCGAGGCAAAGATTCCCTCGCGCTTGCGGTCGCCCGATACATAGGCGATGCGTGCGCGTACCGCTTGCCGCAGGTCGCGCACAGGCGTCCACTGCCCGTCCCGGCTCTGCACCTCTATGATCCCGGCGACCGGCGGCATGATGCCGGCGAGTACACGCACGAAGGCGTCCTGGCCCTGCCCGTCAAGGCCGGAGACGCCGACGATCTCGCCGCGCCTCAGGTCGAAATCGAAGGCGCGGCCGTTCGGCCAGACCACAAGGCCGCGCGCTCTCATCGCGCGCTCGGGCGTCGCCGGCTGCGGCGGTTCGTGCGCAATGTGGCCGTTGCCGCTTTCGCCTGTCATGAGGGCAAGCAGGTTCTTCTCGGTGATCTGGTGCTGTTCGAGAACGCCGACATCGCGGCCGTCGCGCAGCACGGTGGCGCGGTCCGAGATACGGACCAACTCGGCGATGCGATGCGTGACGATCAGCACGGTCGTGCCGGTGTCGCGCAGAGCGCGCATCTTGGCGAAGAGCCGCTCGGTGGAATCGAAATCGAGCGCGGCCGAGCTCTCGTCCAGGATCAGGATCTTCGGTTCCGACAGCAGAGCGCGGGCAATGGTGATCCACTGCTTGAGGCTGAGCGGCAAGGTGCCGGCAAGTGCGTGCGGGTCGACATGCTCACCGGACAGTTCCTCCATGAGCTGTGCGGCGCGCGCGACTTTGCGCTCCTGCGGCAGCGTCTTGGAAAACAGGCGGTCGGCACCCATGAAGATGTTGTCGACAACGCTGCTCTCATCGGCGACCAGGACCTCCTGGTATACGGTCGAGATGCCGAGCGCGCGGCTTTCGGCCGGCGTCGCCGGCGTCTCGCCGAGGATCGACACCGAGCCGGAATCGACCGGCAATATGCCGGACACGACCTTGGCCAGCGTGCTCTTGCCGCAGCCGTTGCCGCCGACGACGGCATGGATCTCGCCGGCGCGGGCCGAGAAATTGACCCCGTCAAGCGCCCGGGTAGGCCCAAAATACTTCTTCACATTGCGCACGACGATCGTCTCGCGAACGGGTTGCGCTGGTGAGAGTGGAGCGGCCTGGGCCGTCATCGAGTTTCCACCGTGCGGGATTGCTGAAAAAGGAAAACGAGGCCGCCCCGAAGAGGCGGCCTCGCGAACAGGATCAGGGCTTGTAGGCCTTCGGGTCGGCCGGCTTCAGGAAGAACTTGTCGAGGAAGGCCGGATCGCCGCCCCAGCGGTTGGCACCAACTGCGAGCCAGTCGGCGCTGTCCACGCTGCAGTCTTCGTTCATCACGGCAACCAGGTCCGCGTGGCTCATCTTGACCGGGTCGACGAGGATCGATTGCACTTTCGGGCCTTGGCCCTGGAGCGTGCGCATCATGACGTTCCAGATAAGCTGGATTTCATCGGCCGGCGGCCACACCTGGTAGGACGCGTTGATGTAGTCAGGATTGTTGCGCCAGTAGCAGAGTGCACCGAGTTCGCCGCCGATCGCGACCGGGATGTTCCCACGGCCGGACTGCTGCACGGCCCGCAGCACGCCCATCTCCGCCGCCGACTGGACGACGATGCCGTCGAGCTGGCCGGGATTGGTCGCGAGCCACTTCTGCACCTCGCCCTGCGCGACCTGGTCCGTCCACATGCCAGCGACGGTGCCGGCCACCTTGATGTCCGGCGAGGAGGCGAGACCGGCAAGCACGCCGCGGTTCTGGCTGTCCGAACCGGAGGTTCCGGGGATGCCCTCGACCACGAGCACGTTGCCCTTGCCGCCGAGCTGGTCGACCATCGCCTTGCCGATCTCAAAGCCGGCCACCTGATAGTTGACCGACGAATTGATCGAGTACTCGGACGTCAGGTAGCCGGTCAGGGAAAACACCGGCACGCCCTTGTCGGCGGCGTATTTGACGGTCGCGTTGAGCGCGGTCGGGTTGGAGCAGCAGACGATGATCGCGTCGACGCCCTGATCGACGAGCTGGCGCATCTGCTGGATCTGGGTCGAGTCGTTCAGGTTGGACTGGGTGACGACGAGCTCGGAGAGAAGTCCGAGCGACTTCCATTCGGGGATGATGACATTGTCCAGCTCGTTCATCACCGCTGCGCGCCAGGTGTTGCCGGCGTAGCTCGACGCGTAGCCGATCTTCCACGGCGGAGGGTTCTTCGCCTTGAAGTCGCGCCATGCGCTCGCCCCGATCGGCTGCATCGGGTCCAGCATTTCCGGATTGTAGAGCCGCTTGACGACGTCGGGATCGAGTTCGTCGAGCCCTTCGGCGAAGGTGGCATTGGCGGCCAGGCTCAGCAGTCCTGCGGCTGCTGATATGGCCAGGATCTTGGCAAATCTCATGTCGTGCTCTCCTCCTGGTTATTTCTGCCCCGGCAGGAGCCGGGTCAGTCTTCGAAAGTCAGTCGTAGAAATCGTGCGGCGCCTTGCGGAACGTGGCCCAGTTGTCGGGGTCGTGCCCCGTGACGACCATGGCGCCGGTGTCCTTGGCGATGCGGCGCAGCTTGGCGACGGAATCGGCGGCATCGGACGACGAGTTGACCAGGCCAGGCAGCGCCTTGTTGTCCCAATGATCCTGGGTGTAGGCGGCGTCGATCGTGAGCAGCACCGGGCCGGTTTTCGGCAGCGTGATCAGGAAGGACTGATGGCCGGGCGAATGGCCGGGGGTGAAGATCATCCGCACCGTGCCGTCGCCGAAAAGATCGTAGTTGTCCGTGTACTCGCCGCCGAGGAATTTCCAGTTCAGTCCGGGCCGGACGAAGTCGGCGCGGATATACGCGCCGGCCGCGAACCAGTGAGGCTTCATCGCATAGTCGTACTCTGCCCGCTGCACGATGTAGGTGGCGCGGGGAAACCGGCCGAGCGCTCCGGTGTGGTCGAGATGCAGATGCGACTGCACGACGAAGCGCACGTCGTGCGGCGCGACGTCGACCATCTTGAGCTGGTCGACGCAGTTCTCGGAGATTGCCATTACAGGATCGTAGGCGTCGACGACCTTGCCCCAATGCCCGCGCTTGTCGATTGCCGCCTCGATGGCGTTGCCGCCGTCGATCACGACGTTGCCCTGCGGATGGCGGATGAGGAACCACGGCACGGGAATCTCGTAGTCCGTGTCACCCTGGTTCATCTTGATGTATTTGAGCTTGGTGCGCAGCGTTCCGGTCTGGAACATGTGCAGTTCGAGGCCGGACGACTTGCGCCGGTCGCGCGGCGCGGGCGACGGAGCCGAGAAGGCCCTCGACAGTTTCGGCCGTGGCGCCAGCGCCGACTGGGGCGCCCTCGACGACACGGCGTTGCCGTCCACCTCGATGCGGCGCCCCTTGTCGTCAAACTCGATGATCTTCATCCAGCAACCCTCGCGTGGGCGATCACGTGCGCTCTTCGACGATGCGAAGTGCTTCCTTCAGATAGACGGCAAAAAGCGGATAGTTTTCCGACATCGGGAAATGGCCGATGTCCTCCATTTCGATGTAGATGCCGCCCGGAATCTGCCGGGCCGTGCTCTCGGTTGCTTCCGGGGGCGTCAGGTAGTCGTAGGTGCCGGTCATCATGATGACCGGGCAACGCTTGGTGTCGATGTTGCCGAGCTTGCCGCGCAGATCGTGGTCGACCGAATAGAAATAGAGGTCGCCTTTGAATGCTTCCGATCCTTGGGTGTAGTAGTGCCAGGTCAGCCAGCGATCCATGTCGGGCGACTGCGGCGCCATCAGGTCCCACACGCCGCTGGCGCAAACCTGGGCGGCGTTTGCATGCGGATGGCGCCACCAGTCGAGGAAGAAGCCCGGCGCGTGCTCGGCCGCCTCGACGGGAATGACCGCCCGGAATCGGTCCGGATGATGAAGTGCGAGCTGCAATGCGACATTGCCGCCAAAGGACGAACCCATGAAGATCGGGTCCTTCAGTTCCAGCGCGTCGCACAGCGTGACGATGAAATTCATGTAGTGCTCGGCGGTGAGGATATACTCCTCCTTCCACCATTCACGATTGTGCGGTGGGTCGGACTTGCCATGACGCGCCAGGTCGTAGGCGATCACGTCGTAGTTCTTGGTGATCTCCGGATCTTCGAGCAGACCGCGCCACTGATGGTTGTGACAGCCAGCCGTATGCTGGCAGACCAGCGGCTGGCCCTGCCCGTTGCGCAGGTAGAACACCTTATACTCGAAGCCGTCGACGTCGATTGTCACGTAGCGGCCGATCACCGGTGAATGCTTGGCCATACCTCTTCCCTTCATGTCAATGTGGGCGCAGGCGGATCAAACGGGGACGCCGACTTTGCGGAGAAGTTCGAACTGGACCGTGAAATTGCGCAGGTTCTGCATCATCACGAGGATGTTGCCTTCGATCTTCAGATCCCGCCGGAAGCTCGCGGCCCAGATGCCGTGGTACATCGGCGCCGGCACGGGGCGCGCGAACTCGCGCCAGGTCGCCGCACTCGCGCGGAGCGCGAAATCATAGGCGTCGAGCGGCTGGGGATCGGTGTTGATCCGGTAGACCTTGCCGTCGACCATCTCGACGATGATCCTGGCGGCGCCCATGTCCCAGAGGTAGGAGCAGGTAAAGTATCTGGCCATCGCGCCGATCGTCTGATCGCGGTCGGATGCTTCGCTGAACCGGACAGCCCAGTCCCGAAGGCTCATCACCATGCCCGTTGTCCCCCCATGGACGACGGAACACCCCAACCCCCTTGGAGCGCCCCTAGCATCGAACGTTATTCTTTATACTGTCGCCAGTTCAGCAGAATGAACGTATTGCCGTGGACAGAACGCTAATCACCGTGATAGACGGCGTCAAGAAGAATTGCTGTCGCGGGGCATGTTGCTTGCGGCGGAAGGGGCAGCCGCACGGGCGGGGCATAAGGATGCATGGCGAAGTCGATCGCTTGAAGCTCGTGCCGGCGCTTGATCGGGGCATCCGCATACTCGACCACGTCGCGCGAGCGAAGTACTATCCCTCATTGACCGACATCGCCCGGCATCTCGAGATCGCCAAGAGCTCCGCTCACACGCTGTGCAACACGCTCGTCCGGCTCGAACTGCTGTTGCGTCGTCCGGACCAGACTTTCCAGCTTGGCCCGCATGTGATGCGCTGGTCGAACGCGTTTACCGAACAGTCGGATGTTGCCGCCGAGTTCGCGACGATCTGGGACCAGGAGACGGATTTCCCCGGCGCCACGATCACGCTGACCGTTCTGGAGGGGGCTGAGGTCGTCTACATCGCCGCGCGCAACTCCACCCAGTCGCATTCCCTGATCGAGTTTCGCGCCGGAATGCGCCTGCCGGCGGCGTTCACCGCGACCGGCAAATCCTTTCTAAGCCATATGTCCGATTTCGAGGTTCGCCGGCTCTATGCCGACGGTCTGCCAGAGCCCCGAACCCCCTACAGCGTCCGTTCGATCGACGCGCTGCTGCGCGAGATGAAGGACACGCGCGAAAGCGGCTTTTCCCTCGACAACCAGCAGGTTGCGGAAGGGATCGTCTGCTTCGGTTCGTCGGTGCTCGATTCTCGCAATCGCCCGATTGCGGGTGTCGCCGTCAGTCTGCCCATCGACGCGTCCGATGCCGAACGCGCGCAGGTCATCGCCAACGTCCGCCGGATCGCAGCCCAGCTGTCGCACAGGATGGGCGCCGATATCGGCCGACACATCCGGCGCGACGACTGAATCGGTCGATTGCGGCTCCCTCGCAAGGGGAAAGGACTCCGGGCGTTCTCCAGTTCCGTCAAACACCTTGTCGCGGTGTCCGCGAAACCGGCAGCAGGCCACACCGTGATCTGCCGCTCGAATTCGCCCGGCATGACTTGGGAAGCAGGACGTTTTCCTGCGAATGGAGCCAGTGTCTTTTCATCGGCCAGGTCAGGGCCAAGATCGAGCGCGACCCCACCGATCCGAAGATCATCCGCACGTAACCGGGCGTCGGCTACCGCTTCGCAATCGAATGACCCCGCTGCTTAGAGATTGTTTTCGAACACGCGGACGACCTGCCGACGTCTTGTCGAACCGGCGGCGTGCCATCGATTCCTGGGCGCCATGGTCTGCCTGTCGCAATCGGACCCCAGATGCCGCCGGTGCCCTGGCACCAGGCTGATAGCCACTCGGTGTTCAGCCTTTTACCAAAACGGACGGTCGAGGCGGAATGGCGAGGCGTCGCTGGACGGGCGCTTGAGGATGATGTTGGTGATCATCTTTGCCGAGCCACAGGCCAGTGTCCATCCGAGTGCGCCGTGACCGGTGTTGACGAAGAGGCCGGCAACAGGCGTTGCGTCGACGATCGGTTTCCCGTCTGCCGACATCGGGCGGTGCCCGGTCCAGGGAGCGTATTCTTCCGGCAGGTCGGTGTTGGGAAACAGGGCCTTGAAGGCCTTGATCAGGTTGTTGATCCGCCCCGGCCTGACGGTCCTGTTGTAGCCGTCGAACTCGACCGTGCCGGCGATGCGCAAATGATCGCCAAGTGGCGTCACGCCGAGCCGGGCAATGTCGTCGACGATCGGACGGTTCGGCAAGAATCCGATGTCGGCCTTCTTCAGGGAGATGGAATAGCCCTTCACCGGCTCGATCGGCAGATGAATGCCGAAGGGCTTCAGGATCTGCTTGGCTCCCGGTCCGGCGCAGACGACGACGTTGCGCGTTTCGATCCGCCCGGCGCTGGTCCGGATTCCGGTGACCCGGCCGGACTCGGTGTCGATCCCCTGAAGCGCGGTGCCGAACCGGAATTCGACGCCAAGGCCCCGTGCCGCCTCCTCGGCGGCGCGAGTGAAGGCGCGGGCATCCCCCCAGGCGTCGTCAGGCAAGAGCAGTCCTGCGCGGATCGTCGGCGCGATGTCGGCAAGGTGTGGCTCGAGCGCGACGCATTCGGGGCCGTCGATGCGCTCCACCCGCACGCCCAGCCCTTCGAGAAACTGTGCATAGGCATCGCGCGCCGAAACACCGTCCTTTCCGCGGAAGAGTTCGAGCAGGCCGCCATGGCTCAGACTGAAATCGACGGTCTTCTGCGCGACCAGGCCCTCGGTCTCTTCCAGGCTTTCGCGCGCGAAACGCGTCATCTGCCGCGACGATGCGAGATGCTTGGAGGGCCGGCAGTTGGCCAGGAACTTGGCGCCCCAGATGCCAAGCCGGGGTATGGCCGAGGGGCGCAGCAGCAACGGCGCGTCTTCGCGTCCGAGCCATCGCAGCATGAGGCCGGGAACCGCCGGCGAGCACCACGGCAGCGCCGTGCTCGGGGTCACGAGCCCGCCATTGGCGAAGCTCGTCTCGAGGCCCGACTGTTCCCGGCTTTCAACCACCGTCACCGACAACCCTTCGCGCGCGAGGTAGAGCGCGGTGGTGCTGCCGATGACGCCGGCGCCGATGACGATGGCGTCGGGCATTGCTCAGCTCTTGGTGATATGAGCGTGGGCGACGATCTCGATCCTGGCGCCCTCGATCATGAGGCCGGCCACCACGGTCGCGCGGTTGGGATAGGGCTTGTTGAAGTAGGTCCGGTAGACCGCGTTCATGCCCTGGAAATCTTCCTTGCTTGGCAGATAGATCAGCACCTGGGTGACATCGTCCATGGTGCCGCCGGCAGCCTCGACGGTGCGCTTGAGATTGTCCATCGTCAGGATCGTCTGGGCGGTGATGTCGCCGGTCTCGAAGGTGCCATCCTCGCGGATCGGGACGTGCGCGGTGTAGAGATAGTCACCGCCCATGGCGGCCCATTCGATGGGGGCGGACTCGTTGGGCAGATGGGTCTTGATCACTTTGCGCATGGTATTCTCCGTTGCTTGTGGGTTTGGAAGATGGGTAGGGCGGATCAGGCCACGATCTGGCCCGGCGACGCAGGGTCGGATGCAGCCCAAGGCAGGAACTGGCCATCGCTGACGAAGCGCTGATGGTAGAAGGCGAGCTTGTCGTCATCGATGAAGGCCCCAATCCCGGGAGCCTCGATCTCGCCCCATTGCGGTGACGTGCGGATCGGGAGATCGACGGCCAAGATGTCGTCGGCCATCACGGAGGCCGTCTGCTGGTGACCGCCCGCGCTGTTGCCCAGCGCCAGCAATGCGTGATGATGGGCCAGCGCGGCGATGCCGAACTCGCCATGGGTGTGCTTGCAGACCTTGACGCCGGCGAGCGCTGCCGTGCGCGCGAGCGTCAGGAAGGATTGCAGCCCACCGACCCAGTAGCTCGAGAAGCACAGCACGTCGGCGGCGTCGGCGACAATCATCTCCAGAACTTCCGTCTCGCTGCCGAGACCCTCGTTGGCGCAGAGCGGCGTCGACAGCCGCTGGCGCAGTTTCGCCATCGCCGCCACAGGCCGTGCGCGGATCGGTCCCTCGACGAAGTCGAGATCGAACGCGTCGTCCCAACGGCTGATGAGCTTGGCGGCGAGCGGCACGCTCCAGGCTTCGTTGGCGTCGATGCGCAGCTTGCGCGATGGGCCGATGGCGCGGCGCACAACCGAGAGCATGGCGGCATCCACCTCGGGATCGATGCCGACCTTGATGTAGAAATGGTGGTAGCCCTGCGCGACGGCTTCTTCGCATTGCCGTGTCAGGTCGGCCTCGTCGCCGCGCGCCAGATAGCAGAAGTAGCTCGGCGTCTCCGTCGATCCCCGGCCGCCGAGCAGGCGCCAGAGCGGCAGTCCACTTGCCTGAGCCGCAAGGTCCTGCATGGCCATGTCGAGACCGGCATAGGCGAAGTTGCCCGTCTGGACCCGGTAGTCCCAGAGGCCGGGCCCATAGACGTTGCGGCGGATGATCTGGCTGTCCCGCGGATCCTGCCCGATGACGAAGGGCGTCATCGCCTGCGCCGCCGCCATGACCGACAGCGTGTCGGCGCCGCTGCAGCACTCGCCCCAGCCGATACGGCCATCGTCGCTGCGCATCCTGACGACCACGTCGGACACGCCGCCGCGCGCAACGCGTGAACTGATCTCGGCGTGGCGATAGGGAATCGAAAGGGGGATGAAGTCGATCGCGGCGATCTTCATGCCTGGGCACCGGGGCCGAAGACCACGTCTCCCGACAGCGAGCGGAGGAAGAGGCGCATGCGGTCAGTCGGCTCGTCGAACAGGACCTGACGTGGCGGCCCGTCGGCGACGATGCGGCCGGCATCCATGAACAGGATGCGGTCGGCGACCTCGGCCGCGAAGCGGATCTCGTGCGTCACGATCAGCATGGTCATGCCCTCTTCGGCAAGGTCACGCATGACGCTCAGAACTTCGCCAACCAGCTCGGGATCGAGCGCTGAGGTCGCTTCGTCAAACAGGATCAGCTTTGGCTGCATGGCGAGCACCCGGGCAATCGCCACACGCTGCTGCTGACCGCCGGACAGGGCGTCGGGGAAGACGTTCTCCTTGCCGGTCAGACCGACGCGGGCGAGCATACGCCGGCCGAGATCCTCGGCCTCGGCACGCGCAACGCCACGCACCAGCCGCGGCGCCAGCGCGACGTTGCCGAGTGCGGTCAGATGAGAAAACAGGTTGAAGCGCTGGAAGACGAAGCCGATATCGGCACGTCGCCTGGCCAGTGCGGTGTCGCTTTCAAACCGCTCGCTCGACCCGCTGCCGCGCACGCCGAAACGCTGCCCGTCGATTTCGATGACGCCGCCACTGGGGCGCTCGAGGAAGTTGATGCAGCGCAGCACGGTCGTCTTGCCGGAACCGCTCGGTCCGATGATCGCGAGCTTCTGGCCCTTCTCGACCGAAAAACTGACGTCATCCAGGACCTTCAACGGTCCGAAAGACTTGTGCAGGTTCTTGACGTTCAGGATGGGCATCAAGCAATTCCATCGTTTCATGGGGCAGGGCGCCGGCATGCCGCCGCCCTGCATCTGTCTCGACCGGCCGCCGCGTGCGGCCGGTGCCAAGACGTCTCTCGTCGGCTCGAGTAGCGTGCAGCTACTGGAAGCAGCTGTCCGGGGCCACGGGCGCCGCCCAGTCGGCCGGACGGTCGATGCCGCCGCGATAGTCGGGCTGTGGCGGCTCGAACCAGGATTTCGCGCCGAGACCGAAGGCAGCCATCGACTTGACGTTGCTGCAGTCGGCCCAGAGCTTGGCGATCTCGGCGTTGATCGCGTCAGCCAGCGGCTTGCGGGTCATCGGCGAAGCGAAGATCGAGTGGTACTTCTTCGACATGATGGGAAACTTGTCGGCTTCCGGCACGACCGCGAGCTGGTGGATTTCCCATTCCGGATGCTGCTTGATCGCATATTCGACGAGCGCCGGATCGAGGATGCCGATATCGAGGCGGCCGGCAACAACGTCACGCATGACGCCGTCCTGCGTATCGTAGAGCTTCACTTCGCTGATCCCCTCGACCATCTTCAATTCGGGAACCAGAGTGAAGCCCGTGACCGTACCGACGACCTTGCCCTTCATGTCGCCGAACGTCGTCCAGTTGTTCGTCTTCTTCTGGATGAGGAACGTGCCGAAATAGTAGACCGGGTCCGACAGGAGCATCACCTTGGAACGCTCCTCTGTCCATCCGACGGAGCCGATCAGGACGTCGACCTGGCCCTGCGTGGTCGCCTGGATCAGCGAGTTCCAGTCGAGCGATTTCGGCTCCACCTTGAGGCCGAGTGTCTTTGCGATCTTCACGACGAGATCGCCGTCGGTGCCGATGACTTCCCCATCCTTGATGCCGGTCATCGGCATGTCGCCGAGCATTCCGACCGTCAAGGTGCCGGGGACGAGGGTTTCAACCTCCTGCGCCTGCGCGGATCCGCCCGCGAAAGCCATTGCTGCCGCGCCCGCAAAGCCGAGCGCTGCTCCGAACATGCGGAGCGCCTTCAGATAGTCCATCGTGTCTGACATGTTCACCCTCTTGTTAGGATCCGTGAAGTTGCGCGTATTGTTCTTGCTATTGGCGAACTCGCTTGCTCTCCAGGAGCCGAAGACCCTGGGAGAGCGGAAGACTGAGCAGCAGGTAGATGAGCGAAACGTAGATGTAGACCGGCATCGGCATGAAGCTTGACGACGACAGGTCCTTGGCGCGCAGCATGAGTTCCGGCGCCGCGATGATCGAAGCGATCGACGTGTCCTTGAGCAAGCCGACCAGGTAGTTGCCCATCGGCAGGAGGCCGATGCGGAAGGCCTGCGGGCCGGTGACGTAGCGCAGGGCCTGCCAGGGCGTCAGGCCGAGCGCCTTGCTGGCTTCCTTCTCGCCACGATCCACGGCGTTGACGCCGGCGCGGTAGATTTCGGCCAGCAGCGCGCTGCCCTGCAGCGAAAAGCCGAGAATGGCGCAGCTCATGGAACTCCAGCGAAACGCCGGGAAGACATCCGGCAGCCCGAAGTAGATGATGAACAGGATGACCAGCACCGGGAGGCCCCGGGCGATCTCGATATAGCTGGTCGCCAGTCCCCTCAGCAGAGCAAAGCGGCTCATCTTGAGCGCGCACACGGGCAGGGCCAGAACCGCCGCGCCAAGGAACGAACTCAGGGTCAGGAACAGCGTCTGCTGCGCCGCGACGACAAGCTCCGGCGTCCAGCTTGCAAACCTGGCGAGCATGTCGTTCATGCCGACGCCCTCGCCAAGGCGCCTTCACCGGTGCGACGCTGGAGGCGCGACGCCAGGATGGCGAGCGGGATCGAAATGCAGAGATACATGATGCCGACGAGCACGTAGATCTGCATGGAGAGGTACGTCTCCATGACCAGCGCCCTGGCGCGGAACATGACCTCCGGTGCGGCCACCACCGAGGCGAGCGACGTGTCCTTGAGAAGCTGGATGGCGTAGTTGCAGAAGGGTGGCGCCATCAGGCGCGTGGCCTGCGGCACACGGACGTAGAAGAACGTCTGCAGCGGCGTGAGGCCCAAAGAAAGAGCAGCCTGGCGCTGCCCGTCCGGCACGGCCAGCAGGCCAGCCCGAAAAATCTCGGCGACATAGGCCGCACCGTTGAGACCGAGACCGGCAATCGCCGCGACGATGCCGGGCAGGGGAATGCCAAGCTGGGCAAGGCCGAAATAGATGATGAAAAGCTGCGTCAGCGCCGGGGTGCCGCGGATGAATTCGATGTATGTGGCAGCGATGACCGAAACGCCCTTGTGCCGCGACAGGCGCGCCATAACCAGCAGGAGACCCGCGCCCATGGCGATGACGAAACTGGCGACCGCGACAATCAGGGTGGTCTGGAACCCAACCAGCAGCACCGGCAGAAACCCCGGTAACCGTTCCCAGAAAATGCTCCAGAAATTGCTCACTTCGATAAAAGATTACAATATGCTTGATGAGTCAAGCGACGACCACACCCGTCTTGGGCTACACTGCGTGACAAGGAGAAAGACCGACCTATGCGTATGAATCGGAAGCCGTCCCTGTTTGCCCATGTGCTTGACCAGCTCGGCGGAGGCATCGTCTCGGGCGCCCATGACGCCACGGGCATGCTGCCGCGCGAGCAGGATCTCTGCGTGATGCTCGGCGCCAGCCGGACCGTCATCCGGGAAGCGATCCGCGTGCTTTCGCAGAAGGGCATGCTGCATCCGCAGCAGAAGGTGGGCGTTCGCGTGCTGCCAGCGTCCTCCTGGAATCTCATGGACATCGATGTGCTGGACTGGATCTGGAAGGCGGGCGGACACGAAAAATACGTACGGGATTTCCTGGAGTTCCGCCTGACTTTTGAGCCCATGGCCTCGTATCAGGCTGCGCTGCGCGCGCCAGCCGAGGCGCGGCGCAACATCTCCCTTTTGTGCGACGAGTTGATTGCGGCAAACGACAGGCTACAGCGGGGCGGCTCTCGGGAAGCCGCGATCGACTGCGACATCGCGTTTCACACCGCGATCTTCTCGGCGTCGGAGAACCGTCTCGCCCACTATCTCGGCGCTCTGGTCAGCCACATGCTGCGGTTGCAGATCAACGAGACGACCGACCCGCCGCATGAATTCGCGCGTGGCCTGTCCCTGCACAGGGACGTCGCCAATGCCATCGCGACCGGCGACGCAGACAGTGCTTTCCACCACTCCTACGATCTCGTTCGGATGCCCTATGAAGGCTACATGCGCCGGGTCTTTCCGGACCAGCCAATATCCCATGCCAATCTGAGGGCCGTAGGAATTCCCGAGTTGGTGGATCACGCCAGTGCTTCGGGACGACGTCTTGCCGGGGCGAAACTGTCAGCAGACGGTGCCTGACAATCGAATTAGCACAAGACCGGCGGGCGTACTAACGTCCATGAGGAAGGAACCCGTGGGCCACAGTCGATGGCTGTGGGGAATCCGGACTGCAGCCGATGTCGGCATTGGCGCGACCGTGGCGGGCGGCAGCGTGGCCGCGCCTGTCATGGCGCGGCCCGTTTTGGCCGAATGTCAGGCTGCCGCCAGCGCCTTTTCGATGTCGTGGACGGCGTGGCCCGTGAGGTCCTTGGCGACTTCGCCGACGAGGACCGCCGAGAGCTTCTGGTGGTAGTGCTTGCGCAGTTCGCCCAGCGTCCGCGGCGCGGCGATGATGATCAGCGCCGTGATCTTGCCGTCAAGCACATGGGTGTTGAGCATTCCGGCGATGCCAGCCGCGAAGCTGTCTTCCTCCACCTGGCTCGCATCGGGATTGGCCGAACTGCTGACGTGGCGCGCGCCGGAACCCTTGTTGTCGTTGGCGACATCCTCGACCGGCTGTGCGGTCAGGCTCGGATTGGCTTCGTCGCCCGAGTTGCGAAACAGGTTGAGCTTCTCGCCGTCGGCCACGGCCACCGTGGCGCCCTTGGGAATCTTCATGATTGAGTCTCCGAAATCGCCCCGCCGACAAGCGGCTTGAGCATGCGTGCCCGACGTGATGCCCGGCATTCAACGCAACAACGCGCGGGCAGGCCAATGGATGCGTGAAGGTTGGCGCGCCGATTGATGCCCGGCGCCGCCGCGGGCTGCTATCGGTTCAGTAGGGCAGTCCCTGGGCGCGCAGTTCGGCCCGGCGGTCGAACACCACCGCAATGGCGCGTTCCCGGAAGGTCTGGTCGATGTCGATCGTCAGCCTCGACCAGCTGGCCGAGGCGTAGAGCCTCTGCATGCGATGCAGCATGCGGTTGCGCTTGCGGCTGCAGCTGCCCTTGGCGGCGGTTGCGATGTCGCGCGGCCTGAGCGCCGTTGTGGCCATGTCGAAGGCCTGCCGCTCGCCGCAATGATAATAGGCGTCCACCTCGCGCTGGATCCGCTCGTAGCGCGCGAAGGCGCGGTCGGGCAGTGTCGTCTCGCATCCGGCAAGGACCAGGGACAGGATCAGGCAGGCAAGCGTCTTCTTCATGGTGGCATCCGGTGATGGCGGCGGACGATAGACCGCAGCGCATCGCCGGGTAAAGGGTACTCGCAGGCGGCTGGTCCGAACCACTGAGAGAGGGTCACGTCCGGCCACACATCGATTGCCCCAGACCATCATCAGAAAAACAGATGGCGTTGAGGATTGCCATTGCGTGCAAAATCGACAAATCTTGCCCTGTACCGCCAGGGAAGTCTGCCTGCAGCTGACCGATAGTGTCTGTTCGGCAAAGACGACCTCAGAACCATTTTACCGGGGTGCAAGTATTGTCGGAATGACAATGCCTGAGACTCTGTATTGACTGATTATTGGGGCCGAAAAGGGCTCGGGGGAGGAACACGTGTTCAAGATTGCCTGCAAAATGGGCTGCGGCCTGATGTTGCTCCTGGGGCTGACCTTGTCGGCAGGCGCGGAAGGGCTTTTCACGCAACTGGCCGGCGCGGATGCGAGTGTCGCTGTCGCGCGGCGGACGCCTGATATCGCCGTGGTGCGCTCCAACGACGTGCAGATCGACCCTTCCTATCTCGCTGCGACCATCGCGCCTGCGGGGATGGACGAGCTCGCCGGCAGGCTGGATCTGGCGCCGCCGGCCTCCACGGTGCGAATCGAGCTGTTTCCAGGCTCGGTCGTCGACCTCAACCGGACGTCGCTGACCGAGGCCTTTGGCGGCGGCTTCGTTTGGACGGGCGAAAGCGCCAACAAGACGGGCCATTCCGGAAATCTCGTCATTCGCGGCGGCCGGGTGACTGGGATCGTCGACTATGGTGGGCGCACTTACCGCATCGATCCGCTCGGGCTGGGAAGCGCGCACCGGATCAGCGAAGTCGACGGCAGGGGCTATCCGGGCGACATCGTCATACCCGTTCCGACGCGGGATGCAGAGCCTGGACCCGACAGGTTCCAGGCCGTCGGCGACACCGAGATCACCATACTCGTTCCCTACACGGCGCGGGCCCGCGATGCGGTTGCCGATATCGTCGCGCAGGCCAACCTCGCCGTTTCCCGTGCGAACACCGGCTTTGCCGCCAGCGGCGTGACCATTTCCTACCGCCTCGTCGGCGCGATCCTGGTCAACGGCTACGACGAAATGGCGGTCGCCAGCTATGAGGCCGTGCTCAACGACCTGACCAACGGGACGACGAGCGGTCCATTCCAGCCGGTTCATGCGCTGCGCAATTCGGCTGGTGCCGACCTCGTCGCGCTTCTGCACAACCGGACCGAGTTCTGCGGCGTCGCCTGGCTGATCCTGAACCCGTCGGTATCAACAGCCGCCAATGGCATGTCGATCACCACGCTGGGCTGCATCACCAATGAAAGCTTCACCCACGAAACCGGCCACAATATGGGGCTGGACCACGACCGTTTCGTGGTCTCGCCGGCACCGCCCAATTCGCAGTACAATTTCGGCTTCGTCAGTCAGCCTGGCCTGTTTCGAACCATCATGGCCTACGCCAACCAGTGCACTGCCGCACAGGTAACGTGCACCCGGATGAACTTCTTCTCGAACCCGAACCGCAGCTTCCAGGGTCGTGCCACCGGCATCGCGCAGGGCTCGCCCGGTGCCGCGGATGCCGCCCGCCGCCTCAACGAGACGAAGGCGGGCATTGCGTCCTACAGGTCAGGTGGACCACCTCCTCCTCCGCCCCCTGGTCCGGCGAACAACAATTTCGCCAACCGGATCGCGATCGCCACCGCACCAGCGACCGTCACCGGAAACAATGTCGGCGCGACGAAGGAAGCGGGCGAGCCTAACCACTTCGGGCAGGCCGCGGCCACGACCAGCGTCTGGTGGCGCTTCACGCCGAGTGCGACGGGCCAGGTGACCATCACCACGGCAGGATCGAATTTCGACACGGTTCTCGCCGTCTATACCGGCTCGTCGGTGGGTGGCCTGACGCAGGTTGCGGCCAACGACGATACCGGCAGCAGCACGACATCCGCCGTCTCCTTCACCGGAGCCGCGGGCGTGCAGTACCAGATCGCGGTTGCCGGCTACAGCGGCGCCACTGGCAACATCACGCTCAACCTGACCGGCACGCCGGGCGGCGGCAGCGCATCCATCGTCTCGGCGGTCACGCCGGTTGCGCGGTCGACGGCGGTCAACGGGACGGTCACGGCGTTTGCCACGATCCTCAACACCGGCAACGCCACCGCGACGAACTGCAGCATCGCCATGCCCGGCGGTTTCCCGGCCGTGTTCTCCTTCTCGGCCCGCAACGTCACCACCGGAGTGCCGGAAAACCCGGGCGTCCCGGTCAACATCGCGGCGGGACAGGGCCGGAACTTCGTGATCTCGTTCCGCCCGACGGCCACCATGTCGGCAAGCATCCCGCTGGTCTTCGACTGCACCAACACGGCGCCGGCGGCGTCGGTCGCCGGCCTCAACACCTTCCTCCTGACCGGCACGGCGACCGCTCCGGCCGATCTCGTCTCGATCGCGGTGACGGCGACCAATGACGGCA
>LNFM01014045.1_pt1 | contig 29689 bp, 27 predicted proteins | sample 596031 | NCBI WGS metagenome assembly LNFM01 (sample SAMN04254537, study PRJNA301005) | activated carbon metagenome | isolation source: dual media filters at the Ann Arbor, Michigan drinking water treatment plant | place: USA: Ann Arbor
AGGCCATCAGCAGCGGGAAGTTCCACGGCACGACGCAGGCCACGACGCCGGCGGCCTCGCGCGTGATCATGGCGATGACGTTGCCCGGGGTCGGCGCGACCTCGTCGTAGATCTTGTCGATGGCCTCGCCGAACCACTGCACGGTGTTGGCCGAGCCGGGAATGTCGACGGTCGTCGAGAAGGCGATGGGCTTGCCCATGTCGAGCGTCTCGAGCAGGGCCAGCTCCTCGCGGTTCTTCATCATGAGGTCGGCGAGCTTCAGCATGATGCGCTTGCGCTGCGCCGGCGCCATGTTGGCCCAGGTGCCCTTCTCGAAGGCGGCGCGGGCGGCCTTCACGGCGGCATCGACGTCGGCCTGCTCGCAGGCGGCGACCTGGGTCAGCACCTGGCCGGTCGCCGGGTTGACGCAGTCGAAGGTCTTGCCAGTCAGCGACGCCGTGAACTTGCCACCGATGAAGGCCTGGTTCCGGTAGCTGAGGCCGCCGATGCGGCCTTTCCAGTCGTCGCGCGAAAGCTGGGCGCTCATCTTCTCTCTCCTCCTTGTTGGATTGCGCGGGAGCCTATCCCACGAAAAAGCCGCCCGGAAGGGCGGCTCGGTCGTTCGTATCGCAGTGAGATCGTGTCATCCCGAGCGGAGCGAGGGATCCTTCCTCGTAGCTCAAAAATCCCTCACTGCGATCGGGATGACATCCCTGCGGGATCTCACTTGATCTTCGATTCCTTGAACACGACGTGCTTGCGCGCGACCGGGTCGTACTTCTTCAGTTCGAGCTTCTCGGTCTTGGTGCGCGGGTTCTTCTTGGTGACGTAGAAGAAGCCGGTGTCGGCGCTGGAGATCATCTTGATCAGGATGGAAGTCGGCTTGGCCATGGCAATTGTCCTTAAGCCCCGGAGGGCGAATTCGCAGAGGCGGGCAAAGTAGTCAGCGGGCGTGCCGTGTCAAGCGCCGAGCCTAGGGGCGGGCGGCGGCCTGGTAAGTCGCGGATTGCACGGCATGGGCATAAAGCGCCCGGTCCCGTAGCAGGCGCACCGCCAGATCGACGTCGGCCTCCGGGGCGGTATCGCCGGGCGGGCATATCTTGCGCAGGTCGGCGACCTCCTGCTGGGTCGGGTTGCGCAGCGCGTGCCAGCGCATCAGGGGGGCCTGGTTGGAGTCGACCGAGGCCGTGCTGACCTTGCTGGCGTCGCCCACCTTGGAGGTGCAGATATTGGGCAGGACGCCCAGCTCGTTCCAGGTGTAGCCGGATGGAGCCTGCAGACGCGACCAGGTGAGGATCAGCTCACCCTCGTTGGCCAGGCGCACGACGGTCTGGACGGTGCCCTTGCCGTAGCTGGTGGTGCCGATGACGACGGCCCGCCCGCGATCCTGGAGGGCGGCCGCGACGATTTCCGCCGCCGACGCCGAGCCGCCGTTCATGAGGACGACGATCGGCAGCTGACCGGCGTTGGGGCGGCTGTTGGAGCTGCGATAGGTGCGCCGGCTGTCGGGGTGACGGCCGTTGGTCGAGAAAATGGTGCCGTCGCCGATGAAGACTTCCGAGACGGACTGAGCCTGGTCCAGAAGTCCGCCGCGGTTCGAGCGCATGTCGATGATCGCGCCCGTCAGGTCCTTGCCGATCTCGGTCCTGGCCTTGTCGAGAGCGGCCCGCAGGTTCTCGGTCGTGGCCGTATTGAAACCCGTCAGATGGATCAGCGCCACGTCGCCGCGAAGCTCGTAGACGACCGTGGTCGGCACGATCCGGCTGCGCTTCATCGGCAGGGAAAGCTCGGCTCCCTGCGACGCCCGCAGCACCGTCATCGTGACCGGCGCGCCGACTGGGCCGCGCAGCTTGGCCACGACGTCGGAAAGCGGGCGGTCCATCATCGAGTCGCCATCGATGGAAAGAATCTGATCGCCGACCGCGACCCCGGCCCTGGCGGCGGGCGAGCTTTCCTGGACGGCACGGATCAGGATCTTCTTTTCGTCGGTCCTTTCGACGGTGATTCCGACCCCGCCGCCACCGTCGCGCTGGAAGCGGTTGTCGCGCGCCTCCTCGGGATCGGCGTAGCGGCTGTTGCGGTCGAGCTGCTTGGTGGTGGCCGTCATCGCCTGGCGAATCAGCGCCTGCCGGTCAGTCCGTTGCAGGGCGGGTGAAGCGTCCAGCGAACCGGCCATCAGGTCGACCAGGGTGTTTCCCCAGGCACGACCGTCCGCGGAGTCGGCAGGGGCCGGGCGCACGAGGATTTCCTTGCCGTCGCGCTTCACGACCAGCGAACTGTCGCTGGCCTCCAGAACGAGGGACGAGTCGCTGCTGACGAAGCCTCGATAGGCCTCGACGGAGAGGTTGCGGAAATTGGGTTCGTAAAGGTGACGATCGCCGATCGCGCGATAGGCCTGGAGGACCACCCGGTCGAAGCCGGCATCGGAAGCGACCGGGGCGCTGCGGCCGTCGGGCTGACGGACCGGCACCTCGGGCGAGGTGGCGCAGGAAACGACCAGGCACGCGGCAACGAGCGACAGGGCCGCGCGCGGCAGCGTTGGAAGAAGAAACGGGAGTTGAGGCAAAAACATACCCTGCGACAACACCATAGCACAGGCCGTCGGCGGGCGGCCACGTCGTTCAGGCCGAGGGATCGAGGCTCCCGGTTGCGGCCTTCGGAGCCGCGATCTTCTGCACCCAAAGCAGCGCAATTACGGCACCCTTGATCTTGGGCAGAAGGAAAAGAGCCAGCCCGACCGAGAGCGGAAGCCACAGCAGGGCATGCACCCAGAGCGGCGGCTCGGTTCCCCAGCGTTCGACCACGAGGACCAGCGGCACGACGATGTGGCCGACGATGAAGATGGTGAAGTAGGCGGGCGCGTCGTCGGCGCGGAAAGGTTCCAGCGCCAGGTCGCAGGAATCGCAGCGGCTCTTCATCTTGAGGTAGGAGCCGAACAGCCGGCCCGTGTTGCATCGCGGGCAGCGGCCGTGCCAACCCCTCAGCAGGGCGGTCCAGAAATCGACCGGAGGATGCTCGTCGTTCATCAAGGCAAGATGGGCCCAGGACCTACTTGCGTCGGCGTGACCCTTTGTCCCGTGGCGGGCCGCGATGCGCGACCGGACGCCGCGGCGGGCCACGGTGATCTTTGCCCGATGGCGAGCGGAAACTGCGCGGCGCCGCCTGACGCTCCACGCGCTCGATGACGTCGACGATCTCGAACAGCAGGCCGCCCGTCGCCATATCGGCCTCGACCAGCTTGAGTTGCAGCCGGTCTCCCAGGCCGAACGTCTCGCCGGTGCGTTCGCCGATCAGGACCTGGCGGCCCTCGTCGTGGCGGAAGAACTCCTGGCCCAGCGACCGGATCGGGATGAGGCCATCGGCGCCGGTGCCTTCGAGCGAGGCGAACAGGCCGAAACGCGTGACGCTGCTGACGCGGCCGGGGAACGTGGCGCCGACATGGGCCGCCATGAAGGCCGCGACATAGCGGTCCATGGCGCTGCGCTCGGCGGCGACGGCGCGGCGCTCGCACATCGACAGATGCTCGCCGAACTCGGTGAAGCGGCCTTTGTCGTCAGCGACGAGGCCGCCTTCGCCCAGCCCGTAGGCGGCGATCAGCGCGCGATGGACGATCAGGTCCGGGAAGCGACGGATCGGCGAGGTGAAGTGCGCGTAGCGGGCGAGGGCGAGGCCGAAATGGCCGAGATTGTCGGGACTGTAGACGGCCTGGCTCTGGCTGCGCAGCACCGTCTGGCTGACGAGTTGCGACACCGGCTTGTCGGCGACCTCGTGCAGGACGCGGTTGAGGTCGGCGGGGCGAAGCCGCTGGCCGGTCGGCACCTTGATGCCCAGCGTTCCGAGGAACTCGCGCAGCGCCTCGAGCTTGGCGAGATCGGGCTGGTCGTGCACGCGATAGAGGCAGGGTGCCTGGCGCTGCTCCAGCGCCTGGGCGGCCGCCACGTTGGCCAGCACCATGAACTCCTCGATCAGCTTGTGACTGTCGAGCCGCTCCCGCACGCCGATCTGCGCGATGTGGCCGTCCTTGCCCAGGGTGACCTGCCGCTCCGGCAGGTCGAGGTCGAGCGCGCCGCGCGCCTCGCGGGCCGCCAGCAGCACGCGATAGGCGCCGTAGAGCGGCCGCACCACCCGGTCCATCAGCGGTTCGATCTCGTCGTCCGGCATGCCGTTCATGGCGTGCTGGACGCGGTTGTAGGTGAGGCGCGCGGCCGAACGCATCATCGCGCGGTGGAACTTGTGGCGCTTGAGATGGCCTTCGCTGTCGATCCACATCTCCGCGACCAGCACCGGGCGATCCTCGCGCGGGACCAGCGAGCACCAGTGGTTCGAGAGCTGCTCGGGCAGCATCGGCACGACGCGGTCGGGGAAATAGACCGAGGTGCCGCGGCGGTAGGCGGCGCGGTCCAGCGGCCGGTCGTGACGCACGTACCAGGCGACGTCGGCGATGGCGACGAGCAGGCGCCAGCCGCCGGGATGGTCGGGATCGGGTTCGGCGAAGACAGCGTCGTCGAAGTCGCGCGCATCCTCGCCGTCGATCGTGACCAGCGGGACGTCGCGCAGGTCGAGGCGGTGGCCCATCGGCGCCGCTCTGGCCTTCTCGGCTTCCTCGAGCGCGGCTTCCGGGAAATCGACGGGAATGTCGTTGGCGGCGATGGCGATCAGGCTGACGGTACGCGGGTCACTCATCGGACCGATGCGCTCGATCACGCGGGCCCGCCGCGTAATCGCGCCGCCGGTCTCCTCGATCCATACGATGTCGCCCGGCAGCGCGCCGTTGCGGTCCGCCGGGCGCACGTCGAACTCGCGGCGCAGTTTGCGGTCGGTCGGCGTGACCAGGCCGAGCCCTTGGCGGCCGTCCGGCTCTTCGTAGAGGCCGAGGATTTTCTTGGGCCCGCTGCCCAGGCGGCGGATCACCCGCGCCTCGTAGGTATTCTGGCCGCGGCGCTTCAGGCTCGCCAGCACGCGGTCGCCGACCGCGGGGGCCGGCACGTTCCGCGAGGACGGCGTCACGACCTCGATTCGCGGGGCGGGACCGTCCTTATCGTCGTCGTGGCGTCGCGGCACGGCCAGCAGATGGCCGTCCTTGTCGACCGAGACGATTTCCAGCACGCCCGTTTCGGTGAGCGCCTGCGGGTCGCGGAAGGTCTTCGCACGGTCCGGCGCGATGTCGCCGGCATCGCGCAGGTCGCGCAGAAGCTCCTTCAGCTCGATGCGCTGGTCGCCCTTCAGCCCATAGGCGCGGGCGATCTCACGCTTGCCGACAGGCGTTTCGCTCTCGCGGATGAAGGCCAGCAGTTCGTCGCGGGTCGGGACCTTGCCCTTAGCCATCGGTGCCGGTGCGGGGCGGGGCGTCGCTCTTGTCCTTGGCCTTCGCCGCCTTCCTCTTCGCAGCAGGCTTCTTCTTTGCGGCCGCCTTCTTCGCCTTTGGCTTGGAGCCGGCGTCGTTGGCTGCCTCGGGCGCCGCCTTCTTTGCGCGTGCGGGCTTCTTCTTCCCGCCGCCCTTGGCGGCGCGCTCGGCCAGCAGGGCGACCGCCTGGTCGAGCGTCAGCTCCTCCGGCTTGATGTCGCGCGGGACCGTGGCGTTGACGCCGCCGTGCTTCACATAGGGGCCGTAGCGGCCGTCGTAGAGTTCGACCGCCGCCTCGTCGGACGGGTGGTTGCCGATGCTGCGGATCGGCTTGACCGCGGCGCGACCGCGCGGGTTCTTCGCCTCGGCGAGCAGGGCCACGGCGCGGTTCATGCCGATGTCGAGCACGCTCTCGTCGGACGGGACCGACTTGTACTTGGGTCCATGCTTCACGTAGGGGCCGAAGCGGCCGACGCCGGCCAGGATGACCTCGCCGTCCTCGGGATGCGGTCCCAGTTCACGCGGCAGCGACAAGAGGGCCAGCGCCTTTTCGAGCGTCAGGTCGTTCGGCGTCATGTCGCGCAACAGCGACTGCCGCTTGGGCTTCTCCTTGCCCTCCGGCTCGCCGAGCTGGACATAGAGGCCGTAGGGCCCCTTGCGCAGGGTGACCTGCTTGCCCGCCACCGGGTCGATCCCCAGGATCTTGGGGCCGTCAAGATTCTCGCCGCTGGCGGCGTCCGCATCGGCGTCGACGATTCCGAGCTTCCGCGTGAAGCGGCATTCGGGATAGTTCGAGCAGCCGATGAAGGCGCCGAACTTGCCGAGCTTGAGGCCGAGGCGGCCGTTGGCGCTGCCGCCATTGTCGTTGGCCGGGAAGAAGTGGGGACCGAGCTCCTCGTCGAGCTTGTCGAGCACTTCCTTGACGCGCAGTTCCTTGGTCTCGCCGACGGCGGCCGAGAATGCCTTCCAGAATTCGCGCAGGACTTCGTGCCAGTCGATCTTGCCACTGGAAATATCGTCCAGCTCTTCCTCGAGATGGGCGGTAAAGCCGTACTCGACGTAGCGCGGGAAGTAGGTCTGCAGGAACGCGGTGACGATGCGGCCGCGATCCTCCGGAATGAAGCGCTTGCGGTCGATGCGCACGTAATTGCGGCGCTGCAGGACCTCGATGATGCTGGCGTAGGTCGAGGGGCGGCCGATGCCGAGTTCCTCGAGCTTCTTCACCAGGCTCGCTTCCGAATAGCGCGGTGGCGGCTCGGTGAAGTGCTGCTCCGGCACGACCTCGCGGCGATCCATCGCCTCGTTTTCGGTGACATCGGGCAGGATGGCGCCGGTCTCTTCGTCGTCGTTCTTGTCGTCCTGGCCCTCGTCGTAGAGCGTCAGGAAGCCGTTGAACTTCACGACCGAGCCGGTGGCGCGCAGCTGCACGGTCTTGTCGCCGCTGGCGATGTCGACCGTCACCTGATCCAGCACGGCGCTTTCCATCTGGCTGGCGACGGTGCGCTTCCAGATCAGCTCGTAGAGGCCGAGCTGGTCCCGATCGAGATAGGCCGCGACGTCCTGCGGCGTGCGGAAGAGATCCGTCGGGCGGATCGCCTCGTGCGCCTCCTGGGCGTTCTTGGCCTTGGACGTGTAGATGCGCGGGCTGGCGGGCACGTAGGACGCGCCGTACTTCGTCTCGATCAGGTTGCGGGTCTGGCCGATCGCTTCCGGCGCGAGCTGCACGCCGTCGGTACGCATGTAGGTGATGAGGCCGACCGTCTCGCCGCCGATGTCGACGCCTTCATAGAGGCGCTGGGCGATGCGCATGGCGGTGGCGGCGCCGAGGCCGAGCTTGCGCGAGGCTTCCTGCTGCAGGGTCGAGGTGATGAAGGGCGGCGGCGGGTTGCGGCGGACCTGGCGGCGGTCGATCGAGGAGACCGCGAAGGCGCGGCGCTCGATCTCGCGCTTGGCCTGCTCGGCGCGCTCCTGGGTGTTCAGGTCGAACTTGTCGAGCTTGCGGCCGTCGAGATGGGTGAGGCGGGCCTTGAGGATCTGCTTCTTGGCGGTGCCGAAGAAGGTATCGACCGTCCAGTACTCGCGGCTCTTGAAGACCTCGATCTCCGACTCGCGCTCGCAGATCAGCCGCAGCGCGACCGATTGCACGCGGCCGGCCGAGCGGCTGCCCGGCAACTTGCGCCACAGCACGGGCGAGAGAGTGAAGCCGACCAGATAGTCGAGCGCGCGGCGCGCCAGATAGGCGTCGATCAGCGGCTGGTCGAGATCCCGGGGATTGGCGACGGCGTCGAGAACCGACTTCTTGGTGATGGCATTGAAGGTGACGCGCTTCACGTCGACGCCGGCCAGCGCCTTCTTGTTCCGCAGGATGTCGAGCACGTGCCAGGAAATGGCCTCGCCTTCGCGATCCGGGTCGGTGGCGAGATAGAGCTTTCCGCCCTTGCTGACGGCCTGGGCGATGGCGTCTATGCGCTTCTGCGACTGGGCGTCGACCTCCCAATCCATCGCGAAGTCTTCGTCGGGCCTGACCGAACCATCCTTGGGCGGCAGGTCGCGGACATGCCCGTACGAGGCCAGCACGGTGAAGCCGGGGCCGAGATACTTCCCAATGGTCTTAGCCTTGGCCGGGGACTCGACGACCAGTACGTCCATCGCCGGTAAATGCTCCGTTCTGATCTCAATAACCGGAGCTAAATCACTGATCTAGATCAGAGAAACGCGGTTACCCCGGTGCCTCTCCAGGCGGCCCTCCAGCTCGAGAGCCATGAGGACCTCCGCTACGAAGGCGGCGGACACTTGGCACCGGCGCACCAGTTCGTCAACCGCGGTGGGTACGGCACCCAGCTCCTGCACGATCCGTGCGGCGCCCGCGTCATTCCCGATTTCCTTCGGCTTATCAGAGGCTTGGCGGACGCTGGACGGACGGCCGAGGGCGTTCAGAATATCCTTGGCATCCCGGACCAGAATCGCCCCATCTCGGATAAGGCCATTGGAACCGGCATAGCGCGGGTCCATCGGCGAGCCGGGCACGACGAACACCTCGCGCCCCTGTTCGGCGGCTCGCTGGGCCGTGATCAGGGAGCCGGAACGTTCGGCCGCCTCGATGACCACGATTCCGGCCGAAAGGCCACTGACGATGCGATTGCGGCGCGGGAAGGCGCGGGCAATGGGCGGGGCGCCCAACGACACCTCGCTCAGGATCAGCCCGCGGGCCGCGATTTCGGCCTGAAGGGCGGCGTGGTGGGGCGGATAGACCTGATCGACGCCGCAGGCCAGGACGGCGATCGTCCCCGTCGCCAGAGCGGCTTCATGCGCGGCGGCATCGATCCCGCGCGCCAGACCCGAGGCTATCGCGAAGCCTGCCGCGCCCAGGGCCGACGCGAGATCGGCGGCGAAGCGGCGGCCGGCCAGCGAGGCCTCCCGCGCGCCGACGATGGCCAATGTCGGTCGGCCGAGCCAGGTGGGGTCGCCCACGGCGGAGAGGACCGGCGGGGCGTCGGGCAGGGCTGCCAGCGCCGACGGATAGAGGGTATCCCCGAACACGAGGAAGTGGCCGCCGGCAGCCGCGAGCGCACTCTCCTCGCGCTCGATCGAAGCCTCGGAAACCGTCGCGAGGGCAGTGCAGGCGGCGCGGGCCGATCCGTAATGGGCCAGCGCCTCGTGGAAGGTGACGGGCCCGATCCTGGCGCTGCGCGCAAGCCTCAGCCGGGCGCGGCGTTCCTCGGGTGCGAGATCCATCTCGGGAGAGCCATCGAACATGAGGAGAACATTAAGGTCGTGTTATCCACATGTAAAACAACTCAAAGTAGAAATATCTATGAGCCGCGGCTGCGACGACTGAGGAGGGCACCGCCCGCGCCCAGCAATGCCAGCAGAGCCGTCAGCGGACCGAAGCCCTCGAACCCCACCGAGCCGATCATCACCGCGCCGAGTGCAGCGGCGCCGATCCAGCCCACGCTCGCGGAGGTGCCGTTCAGGCCGAGCACGGTGCCCCGGACGTCTTCCGGAACTGAGGCGAGGGACGCCATGAACGAGGGCCGGCCGAGCGCGTTCAGCAGCACGTAGACGAACCCCACGGCCACGGAAACGGCCGGCCCGGGATGCCAGGTGAAGAGGACCAGCGCCGCGACGCCCGACAGAGCCATCGCGACCGCGAAGGTGAGGAGACGGTCGCGCAGCCGGTCGGCGAGCTGGCCGCCCGCTACCGTTCCGGCGATGTTGCCCAGCGCGAACACCGCGAGCGGAACGGCGAGTTCGATCAGGGTCATGTGATAGGTGACCTGCATGAAGGTCGCGAAGTAGACGACCGCGAGCCCGTAGCAGATGCGCTCCGCCACGCCGGTGCTCAGCAGGGCGAGCACCCGCGGCGAGAGGGCGGACCGCATGGAGGGACGTGCCCCGGCGCCCCGCATACGACCGGCACTTCCCCGGCCGACCGTGAGGAAAAGGCTCAGAATGGCGGCGATGGAGAGGCCCGCGACGCAGAGCAGCCAGCCCCGCCAGCCGATGACCGAGCCGACGGCCGCCGCCATCGGCACGCCGACGACCAGTGTGAGCGATTGCCCGCTCATCACCCAGCCCAGCGCCCGCCCGCGCTGGCTGTCGGGCACATGGGCGGAGACTTCCGCGAAGACCACCCCGGTGAAGGCGCCGGCGCAGCCGCCGCCCACGGTCGCCCACACCGCGACCCAGAAGAAGGAGCCGGCCGCCGCCTGTGCCACCAGGGCCAGGGCGAGCGCAAACGGCGCGATCAGCAGGATCGGGCGGCGTCCGATCACATCGGACATCCAGCCGCCCAGGGCCGAGACGATGCCCCATGCCATCGCCGTCAGGGAAACCAGGTTGGCGACCAGCGGCATGCTGACGTCGAGATCTTGCGCCATCTCCAGCAGGAACGGCGCGCGGGTCGTGCCGCTCGAGGTCGCGGCGAACGACCCGAGGCAGGCCGCGCCGATCAGCGCCCAGGGGAGGCTGCGGGGGGAGGAAGCGATCATGCGCCGCTGCTATGACAGGAATGCCGGCAATCTGCATCGGCCCGGTGGTTATATGAGCCATGACTTCAGGCGGCGAAGGAGCGAGCGATGACGAGATGGTGGGCGGCGATCGCCTGCGTGCTGGCCGCGACCACCGCGGCGGCGCAGGGCCGGACGCGCCTCGAGGTCTATTCGACGCTGGAGATCGAGAACCTCAACGACTTCAAGAAGAGCTTCGAAGCGGAGAACCCGGATATCGAGATCCAGTGGAATCGCGATTCGACGGGTATCGTCACGGCGAAGATTCTGGCCGAGCAGGGCCAGCAGCGTGGCGATGCTATCTGGGGACTGGCCGTCACCTCGATGCTGCTGCTTGAGAAGAAGGGGCTGCTCGAACCCTATGCGCCGAAGAACCTCGCGGCGATCAAGCCGTCGTTCCGCGATCCCGCCAATCCTCCCGCCTGGGTCGGCATGGAGGCCTGGGTCGCGGCGGTCTGCTTCAACACGATCGAGGCGCCGAAACTCTCGCTGCCGAAGCCGCAATCCTGGTTCGACCTGCTCGACCCTCGCTTCAAGGGCAAGCTGACCATGCCGCATCCTGCCTCGTCGGGGACGGGCTACTTCCACGTCTCTTCGTGGATCCAGATGTTCGGCGAGGCCAAGGCATGGGAATTCATGGACAGGCTCCACGACAACATCGCCGTCTATGAGCACTCGGGCACGCGACCCTGCCGCCAGGCCGCTTCCGGTGAATTCCCGGTCGGCATTTCCTATGAGTTGGCGGCGGCGAGTGCGCGCCAGAAGGGCGCGCCGATCGAAGGCCTGATGATGAAGGAGGGCGGCGGCTGGGACATGGATGCGGCCGCCATCCTGCGCGGCACGAAGAAGCCGGAAGCCGTGCGTCGCCTCATGGACTTCGCGGCGAGCCGCAAGGCAAACGAGCTCTACGCCTCGTTCGTGAGCCAGGTTGCCATGGAAGGCGTCACCGGGAACATCCCGGACTATCCCGCAGGTGTCGCCGCCTCGATGATCAAGAACGACTTCGCCTGGGCGTCCGAAAATCGCGCGCGCATCCTCGCGGAATGGGCCAGGCGCTTCGACGGCAAGGCCGCGAAGAAGTAATCACGCAGCTTGCTTCTTGCCGCCGCCGATCTTCGACTCCGTGCCGTTGAGCAGGCGCGCGATGTTCTCATGGTGGCGCACCCAGACGAGCGGCACGAGAAGCGTGAGCAACATCGCGGCGCGCGGATCGGTCAGGAACCAGGCCGCGACCGCGGCGACCACGACACTGAGCAGGGCGGCCAGCGACGAGTAGCGGAAGGCGGCGGCGATCGCCAGCCAGGCGCCGCAGGCGATGGCGCCGACCGGCCACGACAGGCCCCACATGATGCCGAGCGTCGTTGCCACGCCTTTGCCGCCCTTGAAGCCCAGCCACACCGGGAACATGTGGCCCAGCACCGCGCCGGCGGCCGCGCCGACGGCGGCAATCTGGCCGACCTGGTCGGCGATGAGCACCGCCACGACACCCTTCAGGGCGTCGAGCAGCAGCGTGGCGGCTGCAAGTCCCTTGCGGCCGGTACGCAGCACGTTGGTGGCGCCGATGTTGCCGGAGCCGACCTTGCGGATATCGCCGAGACCGGCGCCGCGCGTCAGCAGCAGGCCGAAGGGGATCGAGCCCATGAGGTAGCCCATCAGGAATGGGCCGGCCATCAGGATCAGGGTCGACAGCATGGTCGGGGCCTACGGGCTCAACAGCCTGCAGTTGGTCGAATCGACATAGGCGGTGGTCGGCGGTCCGATCAGCTCGGTCGTGATCTGTTCACCGGGCTGGATCGAGACGGGACCGTAGTAGGCGTCTTCCAGCGCCCGGCTGCCATTCATGAAGGTGCAGACGGCCTGTGTGTCCATGGCGCGCTGGGTGTTGGACTTCAGCACGATCGTGACCTGCCAGTAGCGCGAGGGGCCATAGGTCAGGTTGTTGGCGCCGATCGTGACCAACGGCTGCGGCGTGGAGAAGGTCGGCACCGGCCGCGGACCGCTGCGGCGCGCCTGCGGCTGCGGCTTGGGACCGATCGCCTCGGGCGGCCGGTAGGTCGATCTGCTCGGATCGAAGGCGGCGTTGGGGTCGTAGGGCTGGGCCGCGGGCGCACCGAGCGGCTGCGGCGCGCCGCCCAGGGTCGCCGTGCCGCCGCCGGGGACGCCAAGCGGCTGCGGGGCGAGCGGCGCGGCGCTGATCGAGGAGCCGGTGCTCGGCACGGGCGACAACGGCGGCGTCGGCGTGGCCTGCAGCGGCGTGGGCGTGGGCGCGGGAGACGTTGCCGCCGGGGCCTGCACGCCGCCGACCTGCGTCTGCAGCCGGTCGTAGCAGGACAGACGCGCCTGGGTTTCCGTGATCTCGGCGCAGATCTGGATGTGCCGTGTCAGCGCGTCGAGAAGATCCTCGCGCGAGCCGCCGCGCTGCTGCGCGTTGGCCGTGCCGGCGAGCGCGACGGTCGCGACGCCTAGAAGAAGTGAGTGCCGGAGCATCTGCGGTTCCCCGTTGAAAGACAGAACGACCATATCAGACCAAATGGCCGTTTGAAGGCGTCGGTCAGGCAGCGGCGGCAGTCGCCGCGAAGCTGTCGTCGCGATAGATCGTCCGGCCACCCACGATCGTGGCCATCACCCGGCCCTGCACGGGGCGCTCGTCGAAGGGTGTGTTCTTGGTCTTGCTCCAGAGGCCGGTGCGGTCGATCTTCCAGGCATAGTCGGCGTCGAACAGGACGAGATCGGCCGGCGCGCCCTTGGCGAGCTTGCCGCCGGGCAAACCGAACAAGGACGCGGGCGTCGCCGACAGGAGCTGGAAGAGGCGCGGCAGGGTGAGATGCCCGCCATGCACCAGTTCCAGCGAGATCGGCAGCAGGGTCTCGAGCCCGATGCCGCCGGGCTCGGCCTGGGCGAAGGGCACGCGCTTGCTGTCCTGGTCCTGCGGCCTGTGGTCGGAGACGATGGCGTCGATCGTGCCGTCCTTGAGACCTTCGACGATGGCCAGTCGATCCTTCTCGGCGCGCAGCGGCGGCACGAGCTTGCAGAAGGTGCGGTAGTCGCCGACCGCGAGGTCGTTCAGCGCGAAGTAGGGCGCTGCGGTATCGCAGGTGATCCTGAGTCCGCGCGCCTTGGCGGCGCCAATCACCTCGACCGACTCCGCCGTCGAGATCTTCGTGAGGTGCATGCGGCCGCCGGTCATTTCGGCGAGCCTGATGTCGCGCTCGACCATTATCACCTCGGCGAGCGGCGGACTGCCGGACAGGCCAAGCCGCGTCGCCATCTCGCCGCTCGTCATGGTGCCGCCGGAGAGATTGGGCTCCTGCGGCAGGTGGACGATGAGCGCATCGAACGTCTTGGCGTAATAGAGCGCACGACGCATGACCTGGGCGTTGCCCACGGCATGATCGGCATCGGTGAAGGCCACGGCTCCAGCCTCCGACAAGAGGCCGATCTCGGCCAGTTCCTTGCCTTCCAGACCCACGGTCAGCGCGCCATACGCATACATGTTCGCCAGCTTTACCTGGCGGGCGCGGCGGGCGACGAATTCGATAAGCGAAGCGTCGTCGAACGGCGGCTCGGTGTCGGGCAGCAGCACCATCGAGGTGATGCCGCCGACCGCCGCGGCGGCGCCGGCGCTTTCCAGCGTCTCCTTGTGCTCCTCGCCGGGCTCGCCGGTATGGACGCGCGTGTCGACGAGGCCGGGCGCGAGATAGAGGCCACGGCAATCGACCGACCGGATGCCGTAGGGTGCACCCGACGCGAAGAGGTTGGGGCCGAAGTCCGCGATCTTGCCGTCGCTGATCAGGATGGCGCCGACATACTCGGTGTTTCCGGTCGGATCGATGATCCGGGCGTTGATGTACGCGGTCGAGCCGGCGTGTGGCGGCGCGGTCTTGTCGATCTTCCCGCTCACGTCTCGGCTCCGAACTGGTTGCGGTTGCCGCCGATCAGGGCATCGAGGCAGGCCATGCGGACGGTGACGCCCATCTCGACCTGCTCGTGGATAACGCTCCGGTCGAGGTCGTCGGCGACTTCCGAGTCGATCTCGACGCCGCGATTCATGGGGCCGGGATGCATGATCAGGGCATCGGGCTTGGCGTACTGCAGCTTGACCCGGTCGAGGCCGAAGAAATGGAAGTACTCGCTGATCGAGGGAACGAACGAGCCCTGCATCCGCTCGGTCTGCAGCCGCAGCATCATGACGATGTCGACGTCCTTGAGGCCGGTCTTCATGCTGTAGTGCACCTCGACGCCCATTTTGTGGACGTCGGTCGGCATCAGGGTCGGCGGGCCGACCACGCGCACGCGGGCGCCCATGATCTGCAGCAGGTGGATGTTCGAGCGCGCGACGCGGCTGTGCATGATGTCGCCGCAGATCGCCACGAGGAGGCCTTCGAGACTGCCGCGTCGTCGCCGGATGGTGACCGCGTCGAGCAACGCCTGCGTCGGGTGCTCGTGCTGGCCGTCGCCCGCATTGATGACGGCGCAGTTGACCTTCTGCGCCAGGAGATTGACGGCGCCGGACTCGTGATGGCGCACGACGATCGCGTCGGGGCGCATGGCGTTCAGCGTCATCGCCGTGTCGAGCAGCGTCTCGCCCTTGCGCACCGAGGAAGTCGCGACATCCATGTTGATGACGTCGGCCCCCAGCCGCTTGGCCGCGACCTCGAAACTGGTGCGCGTGCGCGTCGAGTTCTCGAAGAACAGGTTGATGATTGTACGACCGGCCAGCATGTCCCGCCGTTTGGCGACGGACCTGTTCTGGTCGATGTAGGTTTCAGATAGGTCGAGCAAGCCCGAAATTGTTTCGGGCGAAAGACCTTCGATGCCGAGAAGATGGGGCAACCTCGGCACGCCCACGCGATTACTTGTCACTAAAGCGCGACGTTAAGCACGCGTATGCCGCGCTCGCAAGGAAGCGTTTTGGTGGATAACCGTCAGGCGCCCGGACGCGGCCCGGTATAGCGGGCGCGCGGTCTGATCAGCGCACCGTGTGCAGCCTGCTCGATGGCATGCGCGATCCATCCGACGGTGCGCCCGAGCAGGAAGAGAGCCAGCGCCGAATCCTTTGGCAGGCCGAGCACGCGCTCCAGGGTGACGGTCGCGAAATCGACATTGGGCTTGCGGTCGATCTGCTGCTCCACCGCGGCCGCCACGCGCTCCGCGAAGGCGAGTTCGGCGGCGCCGGGCACGAGTTCGCGCATCATGGCGAACAGCGCAACCGCCCGGACGTCGCCATCGGGGTAGAGCTGGTGGCCGAAGCCCGGAATGTAGATGCGCTCGCGCACCCGGCGGGCGAGATCGGCGTCGATGTCGGTCACCTGCCTGAGGTCGGCGAGGAGGCTCGCGACGCGTCGCGTCAGTCCGCCGTGCCGCGGGCCGTTGATCGCCACCAGACCGGCCATCGTCGAGGCGTATAGGTTGGCGCCGGTCGAGGCGACGACGCGGGCAGCGAAGGCCGAGGCGTTGAATTCGTGGTCGGCCGAGAGGACAAGTGCGGCGCGGATGAGCGTCGCCTGTTCCGGAGGCACGTTCCAGGCGGTGGCGACCTGTTCATGGATCGGGCGATCGGAGAGGGGTTGGCCGGTCACGGCGGCTGCCAGCAGACGCAGGATGCGTGCGCCGGTTTCGAGCATTGCGGTGCGATCCTCGACCCAGCTTGGATGATCCCAGCGCGCCGCGGCCGGCAGGAGAACGAGGCAGGCATCGACCGGGGGCAGGGCGGATGCCGCTTGCCAGGCGCTGCGCAGCGCGGCCGGCGAACGGGCGGTCGTCGCAATCCCACAGGAGCTGCGCGACCTGTTCGAGGGAGCTGTTGCGCGCGAGCCGCGTCGCTTCCTGGCCACGATAGAAGAGGCGGCCGTTCTCGATCAGCGTCAGAGAAGATTCCAGGACCGGCGTGCCGAAGTCGAGCGCGTTGGCGGCAATCGACTCGGCCTTGCGGCCGACGTCCCGCCGCCGCTTCAGCCGGGCGACGTCGTCGGCCCGGTAGCGCCGCTCCCGCTGCCCGTCCGTGCCTTCGGAGCGCAGGAGCCCCCGACTCACATAAGCGTACAGCGTGGCGGCTGAAACGCCGAGGCGTCGCGCCGCTTCCTTCGAACTCAGCCAGTCGGTAGCCATTTCTTATTATGGATTAATTCAGTCAATATTGACAATACGTAGGCTGAACCGAATGTTGAGACCGCAACACAAGGGGATTTTCGATGCTGCAGACGCGGGTGGACAGCGGACTCGACGGCGTGATCGTGGCCGACACGGTGATGAGCGAAGTGGATGGGGAGGCCGGCCGGCTGATCGTCCGAGGCCAGGCGGTGGAGGATCTGGTCAGGACTCGCGGCTTCGAGGGCGTCGCGGCCCTTCTGTGGGAAGGCTTCGCCGAGGGTGGAGGCGACGAGCAGGCGGTTCGCCAGGGCCTGGCGCAGGCCCGCGTCCGTGCGTTCGCCGAGGTGCCGAAACTGCTCACGGCCACCAGGGGGCTCAATCCGGTCGAGGGCCTGCGCGTCGGGCTTGGCATGCTGGCCGACAGCGAGCCGATGCCGCACCACTATCTGGTCTGTGGCGCGCTGCCGGTCTTTCTGGCGGCCCTCCTGCGCGCGGCCGAAGCCAAGTCCGCACTGGCCCCCGACCCGACGCTGACGACGGCGCAGGACCTGCTGCGCATGATCCGCGGCAAGCGCGCCGACGAAGCATTCGAGAAGGGTCTCGATACCTATCTGGCGACGGTCACGGACCACGGCTTCAACGCCTCGACCTTCACGGCGCGCGTCGTGGCGTCGACCCGGGCCGGGCTGATCTCCTCGGTGCTGGCGGCGCTCTGTGCGTTGAAGGGTCCGTTGCACGGCGGCGCGCCAGGGCCGGTGCTCGACATGTTCGACGAGATCGGCACGCCGGAGCGTGCCGAGGCGTGGCTGGACGACGCCTTTGCGAAGGGCACGCGCCTGATGGGCTTCGGCCATCGCGTGTACAAGAAGCGCGATCCGCGCGCCGACGTTCTGAAGAATACGGTGGCGACGCTGCCGCAGACCGCGGGCCGGTTGGCCTTCGCGGTCGAGGTCGAGCGCAGCGCCATTGCCTCGCTGCGCAGGCACAAGCCGAAGCAGCGGCTGGACACCAATGTCGAGTACTACACCGCACTCCTGCTGGAAGCGCTCGAGGTGCCGCGCAGCGCCTTCACCGCGCTGTTCGCCGTCGGCCGAGCCGCCGGCTGGTGCGCCCATGTCTTCGAGCAGGAGAAGGGCGGGCGCCTGATCCGGCCGCAGTCGACCTACGTCGGCCCTCGGCCGCGGTAGAGCGGATCAGGTGCGGCGCAGGGTCGATCCACGCCAGGTGCGGGCGCGGGTGCCGGTCGCATCGAAGACCCAGAGGATCACGTCGGCGCCGGCCGGCGTGAAGGTGGCGGTGAAGTGCCGTCGCCAGAAGCTTCCATCGGCATGGGTGAACAATGCTTCCGTGCCGAGCTGGTTCGGCCGCACGGTGAGACTGGCCGTGCGCGGCAGGGCGCGGGCATCGGCCGAACTCAGCATCGCCACGCCATCGGTCACGGGGCCGAAGACCATCGTCTCGCCGCGCTCGTCCGTTTGCATGGGACCGCCATCGATCCGCAGCCAGATGGCGAGGCTTCCTCCGGCGGCGCGCAGCGCGAAGTGGAGGGCGAAGGGCGTGCCGTCGGCGTAGTTCTCCTGCGGGACCTTGGGCGGCGGATAAATGTCCTCGAGCGGAATGGCTCGATGAAAGCGTGCGGCGCCGGCATAGGTGCCAAGCCAGTCGTTCCAGGTCGTTGGCTGGGCGAGTACAGGGCGCGCGGCGAGCAATGCGGCAGCGACGAGTGCGCCCCGCCGCTTGAGCATCACCGGCGCCGAATGAACGACAGGGCGGCGCTAGCCGGCAACGGCGGCCTGCTCGTCATAGGTTTGGAAAAAGCGGCGGCCCGATCCGCGCTGGTTCTCGTAGATCGACCCTTGATGGTCGGCGGGCGGCAGAGGCATGCGCACGGGTGCGGGCCGCACCCGCGGTTCGATGGTCGGCTCACCCAGCACCATGCGGCTGTTGAATTCGTCGAAGTTCGCGACACCCATCAACGGCCAGGCATCGGCCGCCGCATATTCGTGCAGCAGAAGGCGACGCTGGCGGTTGGAGCGATTGAGGGCCGAGCCATGGACCAGCCGAGCATGATGGATGGTCATCGACCCGGCCGGGCCCATCAGCGGCACGGCTCTGCTGACGTCGACTCCGCTCGCCTCCGGATCGAAGGCGCCACAGAAACGGCCATCGGCATGATGGTCGTGCACAGGGCCGTGATGCGTGCCGGGCACGACCATCAGCGGCCCGTTGGCCTCGTCGCAATCGTCGAGATAGATGCCGGTCGCCAGCACGTCGTCGTTGCTGTGCGGATAGAAGGCCCAGTCCTGGTGCCATTCGACGGGCGATCCGTAACCGGCCGACTTCATGTTGAGCTTGCCGCCGTGCAGGCGAATGGCGGGCCCGATGAGCTGCGACAGCAGCGACGTGATCCCGGGATCGCGCGCGAGGTCGCGGAAGAAGGCGTGGCGCTTGAACATGGCGGGCTTCAGCCGGCGCACGCGGGGCATGGTGGCGCTGTGGCTGGGCTCCAGATCGTAGAGATCGTCGTTGGCGGTCACGCCGCGCGCTTCGGAGACGAGCTGGTCGGTCAGGCGTCGCAGCTCCGCGAGCTGCTCTCCCTGGATCAGCCGCGGGATCACCAGATAGCCCTCGCGACGATAGGCCTCGATTTGCGGGTGGCTGAGCATGGGGAAATCATAGCACGGCGAGACTTCATCATCGATAATCGTTCCCATGCCGAGCCGTGCCCTGTTTCCGACCCTCGTTTACCGCGAATCGCTCGTCGACCGCAGTTGGCGCCGCTTCAATCAGGACCTCGCCGACGAATGCCAGTCGCTCGCGGTTTCGGACGGGGCAGGGCAGCGCTGGTCGGCGAAGAACTACCTCGGCGGCTATACGTCCTACGGTTCGCTCGACCGGCTGCACCTCGTGTCGTCGCTGTTCGACCGGCTGCGCCGGAAGATCGACGGCCACGTGAAGAGCTTCGCGCGCGACCTTCACTACGATCTGGCGGGCCGCACGCTCGCGATGACCGACTGCTGGGCCAACGTCATGCCGGCGGGCACGGTCCACTCCATGCACCTCCACCCGACCTCGTTCGTGAGCGGCACCTACTACGTGTCGGTGCCGAGGGGAGCGGGCGCGATCAAGTTCGAGGACCCGCGGCTCGCGCACCAGATGGCCGCGCCGCCGCGTCGGGCCGATGCGCCGGAAGCCTACCGGTCCTTCGTGAGCGTGGCGGCGCACGACGGCGATCTTGTCCTCTTCGAAAGCTGGCTGCGCCACGAGGTCCCGCCCGCGCACTTCTCCGGCGAGCGCATCTCGATTAGCTTCAACTATGCCTGCCCGCTCAAGACGGGCCGCTGAAGGACCCCATGCGCTTCCTCTCCCTCGTCATCGCCGTGATCGCCACCGCCACCGTCGCGAGAGCAGCCGACGAACTGCCGATTTTCGACGCGCACATGCACTACAGCCACGACGCCTGGTCGGTCGTGCCGCCCCACGAGGTGGTCGAGATCCTGAAGAAGGCGGGCATCAAGCGCGCCATGGTGTCGAGCTCGAACAACGAGGGCACCAAGATGTTGCAGGACGTGGCGCCGGGCATGATCGTGCCCGAGCTTCGTCCCTATCGCTCGCGGGGCGAGATCTCGACCTGGGCCAAGGACCCGACGCTGATCCCGTACCTCGAGGACCTGCTGTCGAAGCGCAAGTATCGGGCGATCGGAGAGTTCCATATCTACGGCGCGGACGCCGACTTGCCCAACGTGCGCCGCGTCGTCGAACTGGCGAAGCAGTACGGGCTCTACCTGCATTCGCATTCCGACGCCGATGCCGTGACGCGGCATTTCCAGCAGGATCCGGCAGCTAAGGTCCTGTGGGCTCACTCGGGATTCGAGCGGCCGGAGAAGGTGCGCGAGATGCTGCGCCGCTATCCGACCCTGTGGTGCGATCTTGCCTTCCTGACGGCGCACGTCTCCAACGGCAAGGTGGCGCCCGGCTGGCGCGAACTCTTCATCGAGTTTCCCGACCGCTTCGTGCTGGGCAGCGATACCTTCACGCCTGAACGCTGGCACTATGTGATCGAGAATGCCCGCTGGTCGCGGCAATGGCTTTCGGACCTGCCGCCGGACGTAGCGCGCAAGATTGCCTACGAGAATGGCGACCGCCTTTTCGGGGGCGGGCAATGAGGCTGCCGGCCGCGCTGCTGGGGCTCTTCCTGGCGACGCCGGCCTTGGCGGATTGCCCGATGGATCTCGGCCGGGGAACGGGCTGGGTGGTGTTCTCGGACCACTACCTGATGGCATTCCGGTCCGACCCGCTGCGAATCGAAGTCGGCGAACCTTTCGCGCTGGTCCTCAACGTCTGCACCCGGAGCGGCGCGCCGGCGGAACTCATCGCCGTCGATGCGCAGATGCCGGATCATCGCCATTTCATGAACTACAGGGCGAGCATCAAGTCGAACGGCGACGGGCGCTTCAGGGCGGAAGGAATGCTGTTCCACATGCCCGGCCGCTGGGAGATCACCTTCGACGTGCGGGCGGGCGAGGAAAGCGAGCGCCTGACGCACGACATCATCCTCAAGTGACCCGGGTCCTGCTGCTGGTGTCGCTGCTGGCCCTGTGGGCCGGTGGCGTGCGCGCGCAGCCGCTGCTCGACTGGTCGCCCGAGGAAATCCGGACCGTCGGGCAGCACGGGCCCTGGCCGCCGCCGCCCGTGCGCGATCCGTCCAACCGCGTGTCGGGCACGCCGGCCGGGATCGCGCTCGGGGAGCATCTGTTCAACGATCCCCGCCTGTCGGGCGAGGGTCGCATGAGCTGCGCGACCTGCCATCAGGCCGGCCGCGAGTGGAGCGACGGACTGGTCAAAGGGAAGGGCACGGCCGAACTCGATCGCCGCACGCCGTCCTTGTGGAACATCGGCTACCTGCACTGGTTCGGCTGGGACGGCGCGGGCGACTCGCTGTGGGCGCAGAGCATTCGTCCGCTGCTCGATCCTCGCGAGATGAATGGCGGCGCGGCGCGTCCCGGCGAACTTCTGCGCGGCGATCCCGCTCTCGCCTGCGGATATGAAAAGGCGTTCGGCGAGAAACCCGGCGCCGACGACGAGCGACTTCTAGTCGATACGGCGAAGGTGCTGGCCGCGTTCCAGGCGACTCTGGTCAGTCCGCGTACGCCGTTCGACGATTTCCGCGACGCGCTGGTCGCGGGAGATCGCGAGCGCGCCGCGCACTATCCGGTGTCCGCGCAGCGCGGGCTGAAGCTGTTCATCGGCGAGGCCAACTGCAATCTCTGCCATCTCGGTCCGCGCTTCACCAATGGCGAGTTCGGCGACATCGGCATCCCGTTCTTCGTGCGGCCGGGCGAGGTCGATCCCGGGCGCCTGGGCGGGCTGGGGCGTCTTGCGGCGAGCCCGTTCAACCTGCTGGGCAAGTACAACGACGACGCGACCGGCAACAACACACCAATTTCGGCGAGTTCCGCGTGCCCGGCCTGCGCCAGGTCGGACGCGGCGGACCCTACATGCACAATGGCAGCGTGCTGACGCTCGAAGAAGTGGTGAAGCACTATTCGGAAGTCAGTCCCGATCGACTGCATAGCGACGGCACACCTCTCGTTCGCCCGCTCGGCCTGACGAAGGACCAGAGCGCCGACCTGGTCGCCTTCCTTCGCTCGCTCGATGCCGAGCCGCCGCCGCAACAAGCGCCGCCGCCGCTCTGTCCTTAGCGCAGCCGCGCGATCGCGCTTTCGAGGATCCAGGCCGCTGCCGCGGCGTCGACGCGTTCGGCGCGCTTGGAGCGGGTCATGTCGTAGTCGTCGATCATGCCGCGCGTCACGGCAGCGGTGCTGAGACGCTCGTCCTGGAACACGATCGGCAGGGCCGCGAGAGCGGGCGCGCCGTGGTTCTGGACGTTGGTCACGAACTGGCGCACCGACTGGCAGCGCGGCCCCTCGGTGCCGTCCATGTTGAGCGGCAGGCCGACCGCCAACGCCTTGACCTCATGCTTGCGCGCGAGTTCGTCGAGCGCGGCGAGGTCGGCCGCCAGCTTCGTGCGCTTCAGGGTGGTGAGCGGCGTCGCCAGCATGCGCAGCACGTCCGACGTGGCGATACCGATGGTCTTGGTACCGAGGTCGAGCGCCATCAGCCTGCCGTCGCGCACCAGGAGGCTCTTCAGCTCGGAGAACTCGACGACAGGCATTCAGGCAATCTTCCCCGTGAGCCAGGTTTCCGCATCGTCGGCAACGCGGTCCCAACCGGGCTGGCCGAGCACCCAATGTCCCTGGCCTTCATACTCGACATGGTCGGAGACGTGGGCGAATCGGCTTGCCGTGCGGCGAACCACGTCAGGCGGCACCAGCCTGTCTTTCTCTGCGCCAACGAAAAGCAGCGGCACTGTCACCTTCCGCGGATCGACGAAGGCGGCCTTCCTCTTGTCGAGCCATGGCAGGCCGATCTCGAGAAGGGCGCGCCCCGATTCATGGACGAAGCTCGCATGCTCAATCGTGCCGGTGGCGCGATCGGACGTATTGAAGGTGTAGCTGAGCGCTTCACCGAGCGTCGCGCGGTGCGGCTTTCGCCACCAGCCCCAGCGCGCCTGGATACGCGCGAAGGCCAGCAGATTGGAGGGACGCAGGGCAATCACGCTCGACGGGGGAGCCGGGGTGAGCAGCACACCCGCACGGGCAAGGCCCTTGGCGCAAAGAAGAAGGGCTATGAGCCCGCCCATCGAATGGCCGATGACGACCGGCTTCTCGGGAAGAGCGAGAATGGCGGCTTCGAGATCGGCGACGTAATCGTGTAGGCTGGTTTCACCGAGGGCGGCCGGCGGCGAGGCCGGGGGCACGTCGTGGTGTCGCAGATCATATGCAATCGTTTGCCAGCCGCGTCCCTCGAGAAAGGGACGCCAGTGACGCCACACGGCGGACGTTCCCCACATGCCGTGAATCAGGACTGCCAACCGGGCCATCGCCAAGGTTATAAGGCGTGCAACGGACCGGGTCGACATGCGCCCGCAGCAGAGGTGTTCGGACAAGGTGACAGATACTCTCTACGCCCTGCTGGCGATTGCCGTGGTCCTGACCGTCGTCAGCGTGCTGGTGCCGCTCGCCGAACGCTTCAGGCTGCCGCACACCGTCCTGCTGGCCATCGCCGGCATGGGCATGGGCTTCCTGGGCTCGTGGATCGTCGCCGGCAACTTCCGCCTGGGTGTCTTTACCGACGCCTTTATCGGCCTCGACAAACTGGAGGTGGGCACGGAGCTGTTCCTGCCTCTCTTCCTGCCGCCGCTTCTGTTTACCGCTGGCCTCACGATCGACGTGAGGCGCCTCATGGACGAGATCCACGCGGTGCTGCTGCTCGCCATCGTGGCGGTGCTGGTCTGTATCGCCTGCGTCGCAGGCGTCGTGCACCTGGCCACCGGCTTGGACATCGTCGTCTGCCTGCTGCTGGGGGCCGTGGTCTCGACCACCGATCCGGCGGCCGTAATCGGCATCTTCCGCGATGTCGGCGCGCCCAAAAGGCTGTCGATCCTGGCGGAAGGCGAATCGCTGCTGAACGACGCGGTCGCCATCGCCGCATTCGGCCTGTTCATGGGCATCCTGGTTGCCCGGGCCTCGACCGATGGGGGCGGCATGCCGGCCGATCCGACCTCGGCGGTCGGCGTGTTCCTGCGCGAGTTCGTGGGCGGCCTCGTACTGGGCTTCGCGATGGCGCGCGTGGCCATCATGATCCTGCCGCGGCTGGGCGAATCCGATGCGGCCATCGCCTCGGTGACGGTAAGCCTCTGCTATCTCAGCTTCATCATCGCGGATCGCTACATCCACGTCTCCGGCGTGGTCTCGGTCGTGATGGCGGCGCTTACCATCGCGGCCTACGGGCCGACGCATCTTCATCCGAGGCAATGGACCGCGCTGCGTCAGGTCTGGGCGCAGCTCGAGTTCTGGGCGAACTGCCTCATCTTCGTGCTGGCCTCGATGGTCGCGGCCGACGTGCTGCTGAAGATCACGTGGCTCTACGTCTGGGGCGTTCTCGCCGTCGCCATCGGCGCCTTTGCGGCCCGCGCGCTGGTCGTGTTCGGCATGCTGCCGGTGCTGGAGACCTTCAAGCTCGTCCAGCCGGTGAACCGCCGCTACAAGGCGATTCTGGTGTGGGGCGGCCTGCGGGGCGCGGTGACGATCGTGCTGGCCATGGTCGCGGCCGGCAACGAGCGGCTTCCCGAGCCGATACGCGACTTCATTGCCATCTCGGCGGTGCTGTTCGTGCTGTTCACGCTGTTCGTGAACGCGACCACGCTGGGTCTGGTCATGCACCTGTTCGGGCTGGACAAGCTCAGCCGCCTGGAACTGGCACTGCGCGATCGGGTCCTGGCGCTCTCGCGCATCAACGTCGAGAAGCATCTCCAGCAGATCATCCGCCAGCACAACGAACGTATCGACGGCTTCGCCGTGGATCCGGCCTCGGCCGGCGATTCCGCGGTCGAACCCGTGCCGCCGGAACTGGCGCTCGATCTCGACGAGCGGGTGAAGATCGGGCTGGTGACCCTCTGCACGCGGGAGAAGGAGCTGTATCTCGAACTGTTCGAGCAGCAGATCCTGTCGCGCCGCATGGTCGCGGTGCTCGCGGCGAACGCCGACCGGCTCATCGACACGGTCCGCGACAAGGGCGTCGAAGGTTACGAGAAGTGGCTCGAGGAGATCTCGCGCCCGGACCGGGGGTTCCGTTTCGCGTTGTGGCTGCATCGGCGCTTCGGCTTCGAGCGCATGCTGACCGACAGGCTGGCCGACCGCTTCGAGATCCTGATGGTGTCGCTCAGCGTCCTCAGCGAACTCATGACATTCAATGCCAATTCGATCGCAGACCTGCTGGGACACGACGCGGAGGCAGGTCTCGCCGCGGTGATCGGCAATCGCCAGCGCGGCGTCGAAGGCGCCCTCAAGGCTTTGTCGTTGCAATATCCGGGTTATTCGGAATCGGTGCAGCAGCGCCAGCTGGAGCGCGCCGCCATTCGCTTCGAGGGCGCGGAATATGTTCGTCGCCTGCACGAAGGCATCATCAGCCGCGAGGTCTACAACGACCTGCGCGACAAGCTGGCCGAACGGCGCGGAGCGGTGAGCCAGCGTCCGCCGCTCGATCTCGGCCTCGAACTGCAGGCGATGATCGGTCGCGTCTCGCTGTTCGCCGGGCTCGACAAGCCCACGATCGTCGAGGTCGGCAAGCGCCTGCGGGCGCTGGTCGCCTTCCCCGGAGAAACCATCATCAAGGTCGGCGGGCCCCCCGATGCCATGTACTTCGTCGCGGCGGGCGAGGTGGCCGTTCACACCAGAACGATCGTCGTGACCCTGAAGGAAGGCGACTTCTTCGGCGAGATGGGCCTGCTCAGCGCCCAGCCACGCAACGCCGACGTGGTGGCGAGCGGCTACACCCACCTGCTGGTGCTGTACCGCCGGGACTTCAACAAGCTGCTGGCCAGCCGTCCCGAGGTGCGTGCCGCCGTCGAGCAGGTTGCCGCACAGCGCGTCGCTGTGAACCAGGCCGAAGCTGCGTCCTAGGCTGGTTGCTCCTGGGTTGCAAAGGCGCTACCAACCGCGCCTAAGATGCTGTTTTAGAGCGGTTTTGGAGTGTTTGGATGTCGCTCGACAAGGACACGGTGGCGCGTATCGCGCGGCTTGCCCGCCTCAAGGTTCCGGATGAAGAACTTGCGCCGTTGGCCGGCGAGCTTTCGGGCATTTTTGCCTGGATCGAGCAACTGAACGAGGTCGACACGAAGAACGTCGAGCCGATGTCGTCGGTCTCGGACGTGACGCTGCCGATGCGTGCGGACAAGGTCACCGACGGTGGCGTCGCGGCCAAGGTTCTGGCCAACGCGCCGGGCGGCGCGGTCTATGTCGATCCCTCGGACAAGAACGCCGGCGGCTTCTTCACCGTGCCGAAAGTGGTGGAGTAGGCCATGGCTGCCCTGACCGATCTCACCATCGCCCAGCTTTCCGCGACGCTCGCGAAGAAAGAGGCCAGCGCCGTCGAAGTGACGGATGCGCACCTGAAGAAGCTCGACGAGCACCGCGCGCTCAACGCCTTCATCACCGAGACGCCGGACAAGGCCCGCGAGATGGCCAGGGCCTCCGACGATCGTCGCGCGAGGGGCGAGGCGGGGTTGCTCGAGGGCGTGCCGCTCGCGATCAAGGACCTGTTCTGCACCGAGGGCGTGCAGACGACCGCGGCATCGCAGATCCTCAAGGGCTTCGTGCCTCAGTACGAGAGCACGGTGACGGCGAACCTGTGGAAGTCTGGCGCGGTGATGGTCGGCAAGACCAACCTCGACGAATTCGCCATGGGCTCCTCGAACATGACCAGCCATTTCGGCGGCGTCGAGAACCCGTGGAAGCGCAAGGGCGACAACCGCAAACTGGTTCCGGGTGGCTCGTCCGGTGGTTCGGCGGCCGCCGTCGCGGCTTACATGGTCCCGGGCAGCACCGGCACCGACACCGGCGGCTCGATCCGCCAGCCGGCGGCTTTCTGCGGCATCGTCGGCCTGAAGCCCACCTATGGCCGCTGCTCGCGCTGGGGCGTCGTGGCCTTCGCCAGTTCGCTCGACCAGCCAGGCCCGTTCGCCCGCACCGTCGAGGACACGGCGCTGATGCTGCAGGCCATGTCGGGCCACGACCCTAAGGATTCAACCTCGGCGCCTCTGCCGGTGCCCGATTTCGCCGCCGCGGCGCGCGATCCCGGCATCAAGGGCATGAAAGTCGGCATCCCCAAGGAGTATCGCGTCGGCGGTACGTCCGAGGAGATCGTGGCGCTGTGGGCCAGGGGCATGGACATGCTCAAGGCGGCCGGCGCCGAGCCGGTCGAGGTTTCGCTGCCGCACACCAAGTACGCGCTGCCCGCCTACTACATCGTGGCCCCGGCGGAATGTTCCTCGAACCTGGCGCGCTACGACGGCGTGCGATTCGGGCAGCGCGTCCCGGGCAAGGACCTGACCGAGCTGTACGAGAACACCCGCGGGGCCGGCTTCGGCAAGGAAACGCGCCGGCGCATCCTGATCGGAACCTACGTGCTGTCCGCCGGCTACTACGACGCCTATTACAAGAAGGCGCAGCAGATCAGGGCCCTGATCGCACGCGATTTCAAGGAAGCGTTCGAGAAGTGCGACGTGCTGCTCACGCCCACCGCACCGACCGCGGCCTTTGCCGCGGGCGCTCAACGACATGTTCACCATCCCGGCCTCGATGGCAGGCCTTCCGGGCATTTCGGTGCCGGCGGGCATGGACAAGGACGGGCTGCCGCTCGGGTTGCAGCTGATCGGCCGCGCCTTCGACGAGGAAACGCTGCTGCGTGCGGCGGCCGCGCTGGAAGAGGCTGCCGCTTTCGGTGGGCGGCCGGCGGGATACTAGACCGTGCGGCGACAGCGCCGCGTGCGCATGGCAAGCTTCCGTCACGAAGCCGTCACGACCTTCCAATAGGCGGACGGAATAGCGAGGGAGGGACAGCGATGACGAGGAAGAACGGGCCGGCACGACGGGCAGTACTGGCGGGGGCCGCCGCAGCCTTGCTTCTACCCGGCGCGGTGCGGGCCCAGGCCTGGCCCAGCCGGACCATCACCCTGGTCGTTCCCTTCGCACCCGGTGGCGGGACCGATACCTTCGCCCGGCCGTTCGCCGCCAAGCTGTCGCAGGAACTGGGTCAACAGGTCGTGATCGACAATCGCGCGGGAGCCGGAGGCACGGTCGGCGCCGCGATCGTCGCCAAGGCGAAGCCGGACGGCTACACATTTCTTCTCGGGTCGGTTCACCACGCCGTTGCCGTCACCGCGTACAACTAACTTCAGTACGACCTGCAGAAGGACCTCGTGCCGGTGACGAGCGTTGCTTCTGTGCCCGACGTGCTGGTGATCTATCCGGGCATCCCGGCAAAGACGCTTCAGGAGTTCATCGCCTATTGCAAAGCCAATCCGGGAAAGACGAATTTCGGATCTGCCGGCCTTGGCACGACCCGTCATCTGGCGGGCGAAATTTTCAATGCGAAGACCGGCACCACCATGACGCACGTTCCCTACAAGGGTTCGGGGCCCGCCACGGCGGCACTCATCAGTGGCGAAGTGACGGCGGTTTTCGAGGGACTGGGCAGTGCGGCGCCTTATATCCGCAGCGGCAAGGCGAGGGCGTTGGCGGTGTTCTCGGCCGAACGCTCGCCGGCCTTTCCCGACATTCCGACGGCCGCCGAAGCCGGGTTGGCGGGCTTCGAATCACTGTCGTGGTATGGGCTGTGGGCGCCGGCCGGTACCGACGCAGCCATTGTCTCGGCGATGCAGGCAGCCGTCGAAAAGGCATTCGCGGCGGCCGACCTGAAGAAGGTCTGGCTCGAGCAGGGGGCGGCGCCGGGTGGTGCGCCCACAGTACGCTTCGCGGCCTTCGTCACCGAAGAGATCGGCAAATGGGGCAAGGTCGTCCGGGACGGCAACATCACCATCGAATGAGGCGCCGGTTCGCAGAACGAGGTGGCGCCATCATCGGATCGCAGGGCGAGCAGCCGGCCCTGTTTCATCTCTCGTAGACGGCCACTTGCGTTACAATTCCCGAAATTCGGGAGGAAACGAACGTGGCGGATTTCGATCTCGTAGTACGCGGCGGCAACCTGGCTGACGGCACGGGTGCGGCAATTCGTGAGGCGGACGTGGCGGTCAAGGATGGCCGGATTGCCGCCGTCGGCAAGGTGAGCGGGCAGGGTGCTGAGGAGATCGACGGCAGGGGCCTTCTGGTAACGCCCGGCTTCGTCGACATCCACACCCACTATGACGGCCAGGCCACCTGGGATTCCTACCTGCAGCCGTCGAGCTGGCACGGCGTCACGACGGCGGTGATGGGCAATTGCGGCGTCGGCTTCGCGCCGGTGAAGATCGAGGATCGCCAGCGTCTCATAGAACTGATGGAGGGCGTCGAGGACATTCCCGGCGCGGCACTCGACGAGGGCCTCAACTGGTCGTGGGAATCGTTCGGCCAATATCTCGACGCGCTCGACGCCAGGCCGCGCGACATGGATCTCGGCGCCCAGCTCCCGCACGGCGCGCTGCGCGTCTTCGTGATGGGCGAGCGCGCGGCTCGACTGGAAGAGGCGACGACGGAAGAGGTGGCGCAGATGCGCGCGCTGACCGCGCAGGCCATGCGCGACGGCGCGCTCGGCTTCTCGACCTCGCGCACCCTGAACCATCGCACGGTGAAGGGCGATCCGACCCCGTCTCTGCGCGCCTCGGAGGAGGAACTGCTCGGCATCGCGCTCGGCATGAAGGATGCCGGCC
>LNFM01007219.1_pt1 | contig 29684 bp, 26 predicted proteins | sample 596031 | NCBI WGS metagenome assembly LNFM01 (sample SAMN04254537, study PRJNA301005) | activated carbon metagenome | isolation source: dual media filters at the Ann Arbor, Michigan drinking water treatment plant | place: USA: Ann Arbor
AGGCCGGTATGGAAGAGGTCGCTAGAAGCAGCTCCAAAAGCCCGACCATCGATCGTCGCCTGTGGCGGATCGACCGCGGAGACCGGGAACTCGTTGCAGAACGGCACCGCACCGTGAATGGCCGGTTCAGGACCGTGTGGCTGGTCCCGGAAGAAAGCCTGCGTGGCGTCCTCTGGGTCGAGGTTGTCGAGGGAACACCGGGCGATCCGTCACCATGACCCATCAGCTTTCTGAATCGGACCGCCCGGATCGATTCAGAAATGCAATTAGACTTGGAGAGCAATAAGGCGGAGTCTGTGCAGAGGAGGACCGCCTTGGCTCTGGCACATCTGCACCGCATCGACCCTGAGCACAAGATGGCGCGATTCTACTGCATCGATGTTGCGGCGACGCTGTTCGGAGACGTCTCCGTCTTGCGGACCTGGGGCCGGATCGGAACGCACGGACGGACAAGACTCGAGACTTGCGCCACCGTGGAAGAAGCGGAGAGGGCGGCATCTCAAACTCTTCGACAGAAGATGCGGCGGGGCTATCTGCCTGCTGGCCAAATGCTGCCGCCAGACCTTGTGGTGTGAGATCTGTCAGGCCTTACGCTGAAGCCTGCCCTCCAGCTCGGCACCGGCCTCGATGGCGATCTGCTCATGGGTGACGTCGGCCTGCACGACCGCACTCGGTGCGAGCTGAACGTTTCGCGCTGAGACCCTGCCGGAAACCACCCCGAGCACGACGAGGTCGTGGGCGACCACGGAACCTTCAACACGACCTGAACCAGCCACGGTGATCTCCGGCGCCCGCAGTGAGCCAACGACATTGCCTTGGACCTCGATCGGTCCATTGGAGGTGGCATCACCTTCGACGACAAGGTCCTGCGCGAAGACGCTGCGGCGAGCGTTTGCGACGGCCGGGTCCGGCCAACGGTCGAGGTCGCCATTTGGGGTATTCATCTTGGTGCCGCCTTAGCTCAACGTCGTGCTGCATGACTGGACCAGAAGCGAAACGAAAGGGCAACACGCGGCGCCGTGATCGGCGAAGAAGCGCGGCAGCACTCGGCATTGCACAACTCGTCCGGCAAGGATCGTCTGCCGGTCGTCCCTCGTGAGCTATAGATTCTGCGTCTATCGCTCAGCCATGACATCCAGACCCTTGCCCGCTTCCAATTGTTGAAAACATTCAGCGGGAAGGCTATGGTGCTCCAATGGACTACCGACGGAGACGATGATGGGCGTACACAAACAGAGTGTCAGCTTCACGGATGCAGCTTTCAACTTCGCCCGAGAGCTGGTCGAGAGCGGCGAGTATCCGAACATAAGCGCTGCGGTCTCTGGCGAGATGGCACGCGCGCGGGCAGCGCGGGAGCGGGAGCGTCTTCTCTTTGAAGCCGAAGTCCAGCGGCGCCTCGCGCTTCCCCCTGATACCTGGGAACCCGTTCGAACGGGCGAAAGCATCACGTCAGGCGCGCGCGCGCATCTTGCTCGACTTGCAAAGGCTGCCGGTGGCACCACTGCCTGATGCGCATCGTTCGACATCCCTTGGTAGACCAAGACCTTGCCGCGTTGGTGGATCACATCGTCGACGTCACCGGCGGAGACTTCGACGCCGCCGGCAGGCGCCTTGATGAGGTCGACGACCTGATTGCCGACATCTCTGCCAACCCGATGTCAGGCGTTCGCTTGGCGCCACCGCTGGACGGATGGCTGGTCCGTCATGGTGGACGCGGCCATCGTCTAACCGTCGTGTTCCGCGCCGATCTCAACAAGAACTGCGTCTTCGTCGCACTCATTGCCTTCGGTGGGCAGGACTGGATGACCGAAGGCGAAGCGAGGAAGTCCTTCAGCGGATGACTGAGGTGCGCCGTGGCGAGAAGGGCGTGTGCGACAGTTCTACTTTGCGGCTACAAAGCTATGACGCATAATTTTGATTATGTAATCTATATCGCCACGGCGGGCGGCAAGTGGTCATTCGCTGCAAACGCATAAGAGTCATTGGGCATCCAAGAGGCAGCAACCCAGACGATGGGTGCGACCAAAAGACTAGACACCAAGGCTTCCGGCGTTGCGCCTCAAGATCGATGACAGCACACTACCCACTGTGCGACTTCCACCGTGCCCTATGAGTCCGCGAGGCGAATAACCAGATGCATGCAGACTGTCAGGACCCCTGACGGTTGAGCGCGGCTACAAACCCGCAGAACAAGAATGTATGCTGACACTAGCGCAGCAATTCCTGCGAGGGAGCACCAATATTATGAAACTCACACGCATTGAAGTCTTCAATTTTCGCAAATTGCGGCGCGCCCGTTTGGACCTGTCACACAAGCAGACTCTGCTCGTTGGGGCCAACAATAGCGGCAAGACATCGGCCATGAAGGCGCTGCGCAAATTCCTCAAGGATCGCGGTGGCATCGACACGCGCGATATTACCGCCTCCAACTGGGCCGCGATCGAACAAATAGCGGACGCCTGGACACAGGAGGCCGAGGCGGATCTCAGCCCGCTCTTGGCACAACTTCCGTTCCTCGACGTCTGGCTCCATGCCGACACGTCAGAGTTCCACCATGTCGCGCATCTGATCCCCACACTTACATGGACTGGCGGCCTGCTCGGGGTGCGCCTGCGCCTTGAGCCAAAGAAGGGGGTAGACATCAAGGCGCAATACCTGGCCGCGCGAGAGGCTGCTCAGAAGCTGCAACCCGGCGGCGCAACGGCGAGTGGGTTCGCGCTTTGGCCACGCGACATGCAGGAATTCCTGGACAAGCGCCTAAGGGACCTGTTCGAGCTCAATGCCTATCTTTTGGACCCCGCGAACTTCGCCATGACAGGGCCGGTGGAGCCGCATCCACTGCCGCCCTTGTCTGAGGGGATCGGTGCGAATCCATTTGCTGGCCTCATCCACATTCGAGAGATCAACGCGCAACGCGGTTTCGCAGACGCTGGGGACAGTAGTGGCGACGACGATGAGTCGATGAACGCAGCCAGCCGTAAGATCGCCAGGCAAATACAGCCCTACTTTCGCAAACATATTGACCCTGAAAAGGACCCCACGCCGGACGACGTCAAGGCGCTGGAAGCGATTCATGATGCTGAGACCACCTTTAATGCCCGCCTCAAGGTTGGCTTCGCCAATGCCATTGAGGAGCTGGAAGCACTCGGCTATCCTGGCGGACTCAACAACCCGAAACTATCCATTTCCACGCAGGTCAAGCCCATTGACGGGCTCGATCACCCAGCGGCTGTGCAGTACGATGTTTCGGCCGACAAGTCCGGGGTGAAGCTGCCCGAAAGCTACAATGGCTTGGGCTTCCAGAATTTGATCTCCATGGTGTTTCAGCTCATGCGTTTCCGCGATGACTGGATGCAGGTAGGCAAGTTCAAATCACAGTTGGTGACCCCGGACGATCGGGGCATCGAACCCCTGCAACTGGTGCTGATCGAGGAGCCGGAGGCGCATCTGCATGTTCAGGTGCAGCAGGTCTTCATGGCCAGGGCCCACAAGGTGCTGCGCAACCATAAAGATCTGCAGAAGGAGGACTCGGCCTTTACCACGCAGCTGGTCGTGAGTACCCATTCCGGCCACATCGCGCACGCCGCCGCGTTTGAGGAGCTGCGTTATTTCAAGCGTGAGCTGCCAGGTCAAGGAGTTGTGCCCACGGCCACTGTGGCGAATATGACGGGGCTCTTTGGAGCGGACACAGAAACCCATCGCTTCGTAACGCGCTATCTGCTGAGCACGCATTTTGATCTGTTCTTCGCCGACGCTATCATCGTGATAGAGGGTGCCGCAGAGCGGATCCTGCTGCCGCATCTGATCCAGCATCACTACCCTGACCTTGCTGTGGTCTATCTATCGTTCCTACAGCTTGGGGGCAGCCACGCGCACCGAATGCGCCCCTTGATCGAGGCGCTGGAGGTGCCGACGCTGATCATCACCGATCTTGATGCCGTGACGCAGGTCACCAATGGAAAAAGGAATGTCTGGCAATCGGCCCGACCGCACTCGGGGGCCGCTCAGACCACGGCGAACCACACTCTGAAAACCTGGATCCCCGGGATCGTGGAGATCGACTCGCTTATGGCTGCGCCGCCAAATACGTTCTGTCACGCTGATGCCACCCGCCCCATCGCCGTCGCCTATCAGACTCCGCAAGAGGTGACTCAGGGTGTGCAGACCCAGACCATCACGCCCAGCACGTTCGAGGATGCTATTGTGCTGACCAACCCGAAAGCCGTGGGCAACGCCGCGAAAACGGATCTGGCCTGCCTCATGACCCGTGATTTTGGCGAAGACATCGCGACCGCACCTACGCCTGAGGACCTCGCCACGGCACTCTTTGATCGGTTGGCTAAAAAACCAGAGAAGGCCGCCTTCGCGCTGGACCTCCTCTATATCGAGGACATCAAAGCGCTACGGGCGCCGCCCTATATCGACAAGGGCCTGACTTGGCTCGCGGGTCAACTGACGGGCGGAGAGGGAGCGAAATGACAGACGTGACCGACGCCAACCGCGACGCGGGCGCTGACGCGATGATCCGCGCATGCCTGTGCCTTGATAAGCCGCGCAGCTTCTTTCTCTTTGCCGGGGCGGGATCCGGCAAGACGCGCTCTCTCAAGGACGCACTTGAGGGGTTGGATACACAGACCCTGACCACCTTGCGCAAACACAGCCGCAAAATCGCTGTGATCACCTATACCAATGCCGCCGCAGATGAGATCACGCGCCGCGTCAAAGCCGACCCGGTGTTTCAGGTGCAGACCATCCACAGCTTCGCCTGGTCACTCATCGAGGGGCGCACTGCGGATATTAGGGGCTGGCTGGAGAGCAACCTGCAGACAGAGATTGCTAAGATCCAAGCGGACCACGCGAAGGGCCGGGCGGGCAACGCCTATAACGAACGCGTCAGGAAGATGGCATCCAAGACAAAGCGACTGGAGCGCCTCGCCGAGATCCGCGCCTTCACCTACGCGCCAGAAGGGGACAACTTCGGCCGCGATGCGCTGCAACATACCGAGGTCATTGCGCTCGCTGCGCATTTCCTGACTGAAAGCGAGACGTTCCAGAACATCGTCTTGGCACGCTATCCGTTCATCCTGATCGACGAGAGCCAGGACACGATGAAACCGTTGATGGAGGCGCTTTTGACATTCGAGGCGCGCCATCGCGGCCGCATCGCCCTAGGACTGCTCGGGGACACGATGCAGCGAATTTACACCGATGGTTTGCGCGATCTCGACAAACGGGTGGGGGATTTCGAGCAACCGGCTAAACAGATGAACCACCGCAGCCGCGCGCGGATCGTAGAGTTGGCGAATGCGATCCGGCGCGGCGATGATCGCCGCCAGCAGCGGGCGCGCGAAGACAAGCCGGGTGGCACCGTGCGCGTCTTTCTTGCACCAAACGAGGGCACGGATCGCGCAGCCTTCGAAGCCTCCGCCCGAGCGGAAATGGCCCGCATCACCGGAGACCCCGCGTGGAAGCACGCGGAGGCAATCAAGACCCTCACGATCGAGCGTCACATGGCCGCCGCGCGTCTTGGTTTTAGTGAGCTGTTTGAGCCCCTTAGCAAACCCGAAAAGCTCAAGGACGGGTTTCGCGATGGCACCTTACCCGCGATGCGGCTTTTCACCCACCGGATCTTGCCATTAGTGACGGCACAAAGGAATGGGGATGCCTTTTCCGCGATGGCGGTGCTGCGCGACGGATCGCCGCTGGTCGATAAGAGAGGTATCCGGGCGGGGCGCGCGGGGCAGGCCAATGGCCTCGACGCGGCGCGGGCGGGCGCCGCAGCGCTGATGAAGCTATTCAAGGACGACCGGGATCCGAGTTGCGCCGAAGTGTTGGCGGTCGTGGCCGAGCACCGGCTGTTCCCGATCCCCGACCAGCTTCGGCCCTGTTTGCCTTGCGACAGTCCCATGGCCTCGGACATGGCGGACACTCCTGCCGAGCTTGGTCCGTCGTTTGATGATCTGGACCTGACCACGTCTGAGACCACTCCACCCACCGAAACCACGATCACCGAGGCCTGGACGCAGGCGCTTGCGGCCCCGTTTTCCCAAGTGGCGCGCTACCTCGCCTACGTCGAAGACCGCAGCCCTTATGGCACGCATCAAGGAGTCAAGGGGCTCGAATTCCCTCGGGTCCTGGTGATCGCCGACGACACCAATACACGCTTCAAAGGACTTGCCTCGTATGAGACGCTGTTTGGGGTCAAGCCCCTGAGCAGCGACTCTCGGAAAAAAGCGAGCAAGGGAGAAGAAACCACCATCGAGCGCACCCGCCGCTTGCTCTATGTCATCTGTACTCGCGCAAAAGAGAGCCTCGCGCTTGTGCTCTATTCCGAGGCTCCCGAAACGATCTGCAGGTTTATGATCTCCAACGGCTGGATGGCCGAAGACGAGATCGTGATGGGTGCGACTGACGAGACCTATCAGGAAGCTCCAGTGCGGCACTGACCCGGTTCACAAATGACTTCTTTGGGCCGTCGTCGTCGAAGTGCTAGTCGACACGGCAGCGGGTAAGGCGACTCCTTACTGTCACATTAGCCAACTTTACCGACATCGGCACCAGAAATATGAGCATCAAACCTTCCCAGAAAATCACGTCTCAACATCATAGCGACTGGGCAGGTTCACCGGCTGGTATTCTGCAACAGCCTCCTTCCGCCACAGAACGGACTCATGGATCACCGCCCCTTCCGGAATTAGGCGCGGCTCACAGTCGGGCAAGTAGTAACCGAAAAAACCCTTTCGCTTGGGCCATTCTTGCCACTTCGCCTTCTTCGGAAGCCATTCGAGGAAAAGCCATCCACCGATCGCAGATAGGTGCAATTGGCCCATCGCGTTGGGCGCAACATACCTATGCTCGCTATTCGCGCGCGCCTCACCTTCCACAAGATGATTGAACATCGTGGTATTCACTGAGAGGCCTTGCAACTGGGCTTGCTGAATCATCCAGCGGAGGGGATACTTAGACAACGCACTTTCGTTCTCCGCATATCCGCCACCGATGTCAGAATGGCAACCAGCAAACCAAACCTCGCGGCTATCCTGTTTTTGAGACTCGGCCGACGAAAATCGATCTGCCTTGAACTCCTGGTTCTCTTTCCATCTGCGTAATCGGAACATCCGACGAAACTCATCAATAGCACTCGCTTGACGAAACACCTCAACACTCGGGTTCTGCAGTGTGTACGGCAGCGTCTCTAAACTTGGAATATAGAAGCGGTCAGGTCGCGGCACGATCACGGACGCAACGGTATCCCATACTCCTAGAAACTTGATTGGCACAGTACGCCCGCCAACAATTCTGCGGAAATGCCATGCTATAGAAAGATCTTCGCCGTCCATGGCAGCCCGTTTGTAAGCGGTGAACGCATAACCAAGGTAGTTCAGTTGGTCAGGTCGCAACAAACCAAGGAGGTGAATGAAGCCCGCAAGGACACGAACACTGTAGGCACCCCGACTAAACCCAAAAAGAAACACTTGGTCGCCATCGCAGTAATGCTCAGCCAGAAATCTATAAGCGCCCAGGACATCGTCATCAAGGCCATAGCCTGTGACTAGCCCTAATATTCCCTTCACGTTCTGGCTGATTCTTCCCCACGTCTTTCGTTGGCCCAAAGTCCCAACGCCTGGATCGTAATATACAATTTGGTCAGTGTCCTTCTCTAGAACTCGATAAAGCTTGAGAACATTGGACATGTTCACGCCAATTTCGTTTCCTGTGCCGTCGCAGCAGATGACGATGTTCTTTGGCAAATCGAAGCGTCCTTATTTCATTCTGTTTTGCTGGTAGTGAGATGCCGTGTCCAAATGCACGGGGTCGCCCATGCCTACACTTCCTGATCACGCCAACTTTGGCGTTCTCTTTTTTCGACTATCCGCTATGAACGAATCTGCCGCGACATAATAGTTCCACGCTGTGTCGGGATCTACTTCGAGCAATCGAAGGAAAGACCTTGCACAGGAAGCTTGAGGACCTGCCGTGGAGATCATGTCCTCGATCCTTCGCTGGGCGAGCTCGACACGATCAGGATTGGGGCTGGTCTTTGTCACTTCTACTGCGTCAAAGAGCGCGTGGATCACGCGAAATCGGTCCTCCCAAAGTTCCTCGCGTTGGTTGAGGGCAAAGAAATCAATGGTGATCCTGCCTCTTCGGCATGCATGGCTATCGTCGTTGTGCACCGGCAGGGCGACCAATCCCTCGAACGTGATCAATTGCTCCGGGTCGTCGTCCAAGTCACCGAGGGGAAACACGAGAAAGGGCCTTTCAACCGCGTTTAGGTCGGCCGGGGTGGCAACTGCCGGTCCTCTTGCTCCAGCTATCGGAAAGTAGTTGGATTTTCGTGCCGTATTGCAAGCCTTGCAAGCGGCCGCATAGTTGTTGAGATCGTAAGCAAGCCAGTAATAGCCGGCGGCTGGGCCGCCGGTCGTGAATCCATATGGAGCATTCTTCGATTTTTTTGGCCATGCTTTGACCGTGTTCTTCGGCCTGAAGTGCTCAACGTCCTGGGTAGCCTTGCCTGCGAACTCTCCCCCCAGCGGGAATTCGCAGAACGCGCACTTGTTCGACTGCAGACGCATGAAAACCGCTTTGACATCGCTCCAAGACGGGGTTCCCTCGGTGAACGAGCCAGCTGCGATTATCGCGGCAGTCCGCATCTGCGCTTTCGCCCGCCAGGCTGGATTCTCCGTATCGACCAATGAACAGACGTTGGCGAGGGTGGCAGCAGCGTATCGGATCATTTCACTCCTCCGCTTCAGATGAACGCCTCAGCCAACTTGGCATCTCACGACGCTCGAACGACCTCGCCGCATTGGCGGCTCCGCTACCACGAGCCGCCTGACGCATGAAGTCGAGCGCTGCGTCTCGGTCTCCTCGTGTGGCTGCCTCAGCAAGTTTGTCCAACTCAGCTCGGAAGGCAGGTGCCCTTGTCGAGTTCAATCCGAACATGTCGGATCTCAGTATCTGATCGGCAGTCTTCCCATAGGTCTCTTCGTCCGGTCGGACCATTTTTGTCGTCCCATTGGTGCCCGTCTCCACATGGACGATGTTGGCACGTTCAAGAGATCCGACCACCAAAGGGCTGTGCGAAGTGAAAATGAACTGTAGATTCGGTAGCGCTTGGGCCAGTACTGGGATCATCGTAAGTTGCCATTCGGGGTGGATGTGCAAGTCAATCTCGTCGACCAACACCACACCCTTATTTTCTACCAGTCGCTTGCCGCTCGGACAGCCCATGCAGACGTGATAGAGGAGGTCGCCAACCCAGCCAATAAAAGCTTTGAATCCGTCTGACATGGCACTGAAGGGAACAAGGTTCCGACCGACCTCGAATAGATACTCGCCTCTTTCGATCTGGCCAGTGAACTTGATGTGCTTCAATGACAGCTTGTTGATAAGGGTGATAACTTGCTTGTAGCGCCCAGGATTCTTGAATTGCCACTCGGGCAACCAACTCGAGAGTGGGCGCAAGGTATAGTGATCCTCGAAGAGCGAAGCGATGCGCTCGTATCTTAACACTCGGGTGCGCGACCGTAGTGCTTCGTCGATCTGGACGTTGGTTTCGACTCTACGGGTAGCGCCGTATCCCACCATGAGGAACGCAGGGGATTGATCTTTGTACATGCCGTCCCACAACGGGTCCGATTCCTGAACAGCTTTCAAGACCTCAAGGTCGCCCCGCCTCTCCAAGATCGCTCCAATCCCAAGAATCACATCGACCTTTCGTTTCGTACTGCGCTCGACGTCCTGCGCGTGCACGACGAGCTCCGTGTTGATCGAAGCTGACTTTAGAGGATCGGCAGACGCTACTCGCCGTATAAGGGCATAGGGACGAAACCCCGACGACTCCGCCACGACCGGGGACATCGCAGAAAGCGCGATTGCGTCTAGCATGGTGCTTTTGCCCGCTCCATTTATGCCAAGCAGAACGTTGACGTTCGCCAGCTTGGGTGGCCAGTTTGGAAAGCCTTTCCGGAACGGACCATCGGCCAATCGACCCGGATAGACCAAATCGAAATGTGCCTTGGCGACTGACCGTAAGTTCGACACGTTCAAGCTTCTGACGTACATCGCGCGACTATCTCCAGTTTGGATCGGAACCTACCACGAAAGGGCACCATCGGTGAGCAAATCCACCTAGTCCGCGTCGTGATGACGACGGGCTGAACATGCCGTGATCTGATGCCTATGCAGAAACGGCCAGGCCGGCCACGACGGCACCGAAAAGGATCCGCTTGTGCTTCGAGATTGCCGACGCGCCGACGCTTTGGTCCCCTCACACGCTGCGGTCTTTGGGTTTCCTCGGGTCCTAGTGCAGTCCATAGATGGCGACGCAAGGTCATACCTGTTGACTGAAGACTTGGTCTGCCATCCCGCGGTCAAAGGCACAACGTGTTGTGAGATGGAGCCTGCAAAGCCCCACAGAAAGTGGTGAGTAGAGGCATCCGATTGCCTGATAGCTGATTCTGGTGTAGGGTTAGCACTCGCATATCTCAACTGCTAACAGCCCTTTCTGTGATCAGGAGGTTGACTTGCCTTTCGATGCCACCGCTCCAAACCTTGACGCCCTTCTGATCGCAACTGCCATCGAGATGGAGTTGAGCGACCGTGACCTCCAGGTTGCCTCGAAGCGCTACAATTTGATTGCTCCGCACCTCCAAAAACAAGGTGGAGCTCTGGCACCCTACATGGGTGAGGCCCTGGTCTATGCTCAAGGCTCACGTGCCATAGGGACGACCATCGTGGATGGCAGCTCCGATGACCGATTTGACCTCGATGCCATACTCGAGTTCCGGTCGCCGCCTGGTTGGCAACCCCGGCGGATTCTGGATGGCCTGTTCGATGCCTTTCAGGGTTTCCCGGACGTCCGCGAGATCGTTCGCTGTACCAGATGTGTGCAGCTCCAATTTGCCTTCATGCATCTTGACGTCACCCCGATGAACCCGTTCGCGGAGCCACGGCAGGAGCGCGCCGGGAACATATACCACAGCCCTGACGAAGGTGCGGATGCTCTTTTCAGCGTCAACCCCTATGGGTTCGCGCATTGGTTCCGGCAGAACGTGGAAATGCCGAGCCGCCAGTTCCAGGATCATATGCGCACCATGCGCGACCGGATGGCTATACCGGATCGGATCGCGCTCAACACGGTGTTTGCTGATGCGGAAACCGACAAGCTGCCGGAGCCGATTGAACCCCTCCGAGACGCCCCCCAGGTCATCGCCCTGAAACTCCTAAAACGCTACCTTAACCTTCGCTATGCAACACGCGAACGGAAGCGGCCCATATCAATTTACCTGTCCAAAGTCGCTGCCCAAGTGCCTATGAACATCTTTGGGCTTTGCGCGCAACTCGAGGCCCTGGCTGCTGAACTCGATCGGCGCATGGCCGTCGCGCTGGCCAGCGGCCAAAAGCCGAATGAGCGCAACCCGATCTTCCCGGAAGAGAGCTTCAACGACCGGTGGCCGAAGGATCCAACCGATATGACGGTCTTCCGGGGTGACCTGCAGCACCTGATTGCAGAGCTTGCACGCGCGCGGGAAGCCGAGCTGTCCGAGATCCAGGAGATATTCGATCGGCTCTTCGGGGAGCGTGTGACCGAGAAAGCTGTTCGGAAGTACCTAGATGGGCTTTCCGACAGATCGGCACCTGCGGCGTATGAGAAGGGCAAGGGATTCCTCGCGGCACCGGCTCTCGTCGCAACGGCATTGCCCGCCGCGGCTACCACGGTTGCGGCTCCTCAGGTGTCGAGAGCACCGGCCCACAGGTTTCACTCAGGACTCATCAAGTGATGCTGAAGCGGGTCAAGCCAAGGTCGCCTCATGCCCAGCTGACACGGATGTCCTCGCGTTGGCCCGACTTTGAATTTGATTTGTCGATCGACAAAACCACGATGATCTGGGAAGGGAAGCTGAGGGGATTTCAGAAGTTCTACCGAGTGTCCGTTCAGTGGCGGTTCCGTACAGCAGCGGTTATGCCCTATGTTTTCATTTTGGACCCCATGCTGCGGCCGCGCCCTGGGGGACGATATGAAGACATCCCACACTTGATGTTCAACAGTCGCCTACCCACAGAGTCAGCGCTCTGCCTCTTCGATCCGGATGCCAAAGAGTGGGATCCGACATTGTTGATTGCAGACACGACGGTACCGTGGGCATCGGAATGGCTTCACTACTATGAGTGCTGGCACCTGGATGGTGTATGGCGCGGCTCCAACGCCCCCGGTCCGAAGTGTATTGGTGAAATCTACCCAGACGGGGTGCCGAACTCGGCACAGAACGCTTAGCCGGAGCTGTCCATGAACGAAGCCGCCCCACCAAGAAAAGGCCGTCATGGGACAGTAGATCGACGGGCCGAGAAAATTGTATGGGCCCGCGCGGCCGGTAGATGTCAGATCTGCAATGACTGCCTGATTGGTCACCTCGTGTCGGGGAGCAGGACCGCGAACAAGGGCTACATCGCCCACATCATCGGTTCTAGCGAGGAGGGGCCTAGGGGCAGCGCTGGCCTCTCGAAGGCCCTCGCCAAGGATCCAGACAACGTCATGTTGCTCTGCGATGGTTGCCATCGCGTGGTCGATCGCGAACAGCGCGACAAATATCCGGAGGCGGTCTTGCGCAGTAGGAAGGCCGAACATGAGGCTTGGATTTCGCGATCTGTAGGCCTACGCCCGGCCAGCCAGTCACACATCCTGAGGTTTACAAACCAGATCGCGGCCAATGAGACTGCGATCCCAATCGACATGTGCATCGCCGCCATGCAGGCCATCGGCCGGACGCCAGCAAGCTTCGACCCAATCGATCTGAAGCTTGGCATTACCGGTCGGCAAGATGATGGCGACCTTTTCTGGGCCGTTGAGCCAGACGACCTGGTAAAGTTTTTCGAACAAAGGATGAAGGGCCGTATCAACAGCGGGCAGTATCGCCATATTTCGGTGTTCGGCTTCGCCCCGATGCCCCTGTTGATGAAACTCGGCCAGTTGCTTCCAGACATCCATGATGTTGAGATCTTCACCCGACACCGGGAACCAGAACCGTCCTGGACCTGGAGAGATGGAGTGTCTGAGATGGGTTCCCGACTTATGGAAGGGGCGCCGAACGGGAAGACGGTGGCACTAAAACTGTCTATTTCTGATCGCATTTCGGATGATCGGGTGATGTCCGCGATACCGGATGTTCCCCTGTCCATCTGGGAAATCACCTGCTCAAACCCGCGGCATGACGCGCTGAAGACCCGTGAGGACATGAGTAAATTTCGTGAGGTCGTGCGCTCTGCCTTCAACCGGGTGAAAGAGGTGCACGGTGAGGATGCGCAAGTGTACGTCTTCCCGGCGGCTCCTGCCGCATGCTGCATCGAGTTTGGGCGTTGCTGGCAGCCGAAAACCCATCGTCCGATGGAGATCTTCGATCAGGTTCGGGATCGCGGCTTTGTTCGACGACTTCGCATTGAATGACTGCAACTCCGATGCATCGCCGCGCCCGGCACCTCACTCCGTGTGGGTCATTGACCAGCAGCTATTAGTCCGTAAGTGACGGCTCTTGGGCTCGGCAAAGCCCGGCGGGTTTCCCCGCCGGGCCGGTTTGTTGGTCGGCTCAGAAGCTGACCTCGTCGTCGCGATCGACCAGTTCGGGCGCATCGCCCTCGGTCGCCTTCGGGCGGCTGAGGAAGTCGATCTTCTCGGCGATGATCTCGCAGCCGTAGCGGTCGACGCCCGCCGCATCAGTCCACTTCGTGTAGTGGATGCGGCCCTGCACCAGGACCTTCATGCCCTTCTCGCAGTTCTCGGCGACCGACTTGCCGAGCCCGTTGAAGCAGGTGATGCGGTGCCATTCAGTGTCCATCACGCGGTAGCCGTGCTCGTCGCGGACCGCGCGGCCTTCCGAGAGGCGGGGACGCGAGGTGGCAAGGGTGAAGTGGGTGATCTTCGTGCCGCCTTGGGTGGTGCGGGCTTCCGGGGCCTGACCGATGTTGCCGGCGAGGATGACGATGTTCTGCATGGTGGTTCTCCTGATTTCCGCTGAAGGGACCATCCCTTCGACAAGACCCGGCAGAAGCCTGTCGGGAGACGTCCGCACGGCGGGACCTAGGGACCCGCCGGAAACCCCCGAGGGCCCGGGGTGGCGCGGGCAGCCCTGGTACAGGGCAACACGGCCCGGGCAGGAGTTGGGGTTGCGGGCAGGAGACCGAACAGGCTTAGGGGATTGTCAGTCGAAGGGAAGGTGCCTCAGCCGGATCTCGGAGGGAGAGACCCAAGCAGACACGTTCAGACCGATCTCATCCGGCAATGTCAGACCCAAGAGGAAAGAACCCGGAAAGGGAGAAAGCGATCATCACGCCCCAACTGACCTCCCTGCCCCGCCCCGCTCGTCTCTTGCCGCGCGGACTCGGCGTGAGTACGTCACACGCATTGGATCAACCGGAGCACCCGATGCCTGATTTCAACCTCTCGGCTATGTCGCTCGCCGATCTGCGCGATTTGCAGAAGTCCGTCGCCAAGGCGATTTCCACCTTCGAAGCCCGGCAAAAGGCGGAAGCCCGCGCAAAGGTCGAGTTGCTGGCCAAGGAGCTCGGCTTCACCCTCGCCGAACTGACGGAACTCGAGGAGCCGAAGCGCAAGCGGGCGCCTTCGACGAAGATCTACCGGCATCCAGAGAACCCGACGCTCACCTGGTCCGGGCGGGGTCGCAAGCCGGGCTGGTTTGCTGCCCATGTCGATGCAGGCAAGAACCCCGATGACCTGCTCGGCTGAACCCGAGGATCGGCGTGCTGCGCCGCCTTGTAGTCGCCTCGCCGACATCAGCATTGAAGGATCGCCCAAACCAAGGCTACAACTTGGGCTTGAACTGTGTATTTGCCCTCAGAGTAGCGCGCCGTTTGGGTTTCTGACGCCACCTTGTGCGAGTTAGAACGGAAAAACTGGTGAACAGCGCCCATCGGCGCGGTCAGCAAAGACGGGTAGGAGGGGTAGGATGGCTGGCGAGGAACACGTATCGGTTGCCGTAAGGGACGATTTCGTCGCGCGCCAGACCAAGGCAAAACCGGTCCCTGCACTTGCAGAGTTGTTGTGGAATAGCCTTGATGGGGATGCCAGCGAGGTTTCAGTCGAATTCGCACGCGACGATCTCGCCGGCGGGATGTCGAAAATCATCGTCTACGACAACGGTGACGGGTTCTCCCGCACCGATGCTCGTGCCCTATTCGGCAATCTCGGCGGTTCTTGGAAGCGACGCGTCAGACAGACGAAGCGAAACAACCGCATGATTCACGGCCAGGAAGGGCGTGGACGGTACAAGGCTTTCGCTCTGGGCCATTCCGTCACTTGGAAGGTATGCTACGATGAGCCATCTGGACGAAAAGCATTCGAGATCAGACTCCTCGAAGCCGACCTGACCGACGTTACAATAAGTGAAGAGGTACCGGCGCCCGAACGGTCGACTGGCGTAATCGTCGAGATCAATGACCTCCGGCGCGATTTCAAGACCTTTGAGAGCGACGACGGCCTTCAAGATCTGAATGAAATCTTCGCGCTCTACTTGATGAATTATCGGGGCGTGTCGATCTCAATTGCAGGCCAGAAGCTCGATCCTGAGAAGGTGATCGCAAGTCATCACCGGACGTTGCTTCCGCCCATCGAAAAAGATGACGGCAGTCGTCACGATGTCGAGCTTGAGGTCATTGAATGGCGGACGGACGCGCGGCGCGCCCTCTATCTCTGTTCCGCGGGTGGCTTTCCATTCGATCAAGTTGAGACGCGCTTCCACATTCCTGGCTACTCCTTCTCTGCATACTTAAAATCCAGCTACGTTGACGAGTTGCACAACGAAGAACGCGTTGCGCTCTCAGAGATGGACCCAGTCCTCGCCGCGGCCGTCGAAAATGCACGCGCAGCGATCAAGGACTTCTTCCGCGAAAAATCCGCAGAAAAGGCCCGATCAATTGTAGATGAGTGGATTGCGGAAGAGGTCTATCCCTATCGTGGTGCGCCACAGAACGCAGTCGAAAAGGTCGAGCGTCAGGTCTTCGATATCGTCGCGGTTCAGGTTCAGGAACTCGCACCCGATCTCGGCATCAGCTCGGCAAAAGCGAAGGCACTTCACCTTCGAATGCTGCGCAGCGCTATCGAGCGCGGACCCGAGGAGTTACAGCTCATCTTGAAGGAAGTACTGGAACTTCCAGCGCGCAAGCAGAAGGAACTTGCTAGCCTTCTTCAAGAAACGACGTTGTCGGCGATCATCACGGCTGCCAAGACCGTCGCTGATCGGCTGAAATTCATATCGGCGCTAGAGTCGATCGTCTTCGATCCTGAAACCAAAGGCCGCTTGAAGGAGCGCACTCAGCTTCACAAAATCCTCGCAGAGAACACTTGGGTATTCGGTGAAGAGTATAATCTTTGGGTGAGCGACAAGGATCTCCGTCGCGTGCTCGAGAAGCATCGCGATCACCTCGACCCGAACATTTCGATCGATGAACCCGTTAAAGTAATCGGCAAGGCGCGTGGCATCATTGACTTGATGTTCTCGCGTTCGACGCGTCGGCATCGCGCTAACGACATCGAGCACATGATCGTCGAACTCAAGGCACCGAAGGTGAAGATCGGCGCAGACGAGATCACCCAGGCAAAAAAATATGCGATTGCGGTCACATCAGACGAAAGGTTCTCGACCGTCGAGGGTGTGCACTGGCACTTCTGGCTTGTCTCCAACAGCTACGACGACTTCGCAAGGCATGAAATCGAAAGTGGTCCGGATCGCGAGCGCCGCCTGATCGCGCGTGGGCCGCGACATATAGTCGGCATCAAGACGTGGGGCGAGTTGATCGAAGAGAATCGGGCCCGACTTCAGTTCTTTCAGGAGCACCTGCAACATTCAGCGGACGAGAGCAGCGCGATCAAATACCTGCAAGAAAAGCACAGCCAATACTTGGAAGGCGTAATCGTCGAGGGCCAAGACGAAGATGGTGACGATCAGCCTGAGACTTCGGCGGCGGAGGCGGCTACGGCTTGAACGAATTGATTGGGGGGCTCACGCCCCCCTCTCAAACTTCACGACCGGGATGCCGAGCATCTTGGCCTTGTCGGCGAGGTTTTCCTGGATGCCATTGCCCGGGAAGACGAGGACGCCCACGGGCAGGACATCCAGCATGGCGTCGTTGCGCTTGAACGGAGCGGCCTTGGCGTGCTTGGTCCAGTCGGGCTTGAAGGCGACCTGGGTCACGCCGCGGGCCTCGGCCCACTTGGCGGCGATGAGCTCGGCACCCTTGGGGCTGCCACCGTGCAGAAGAACCATGTCGGGATACTTCGTCCGGACCTGATCCAGCTTGCCCCAGATCAGGCGGTGATCGTTGAAGTCCGTCCCGCCGGTGAGGGCGACCTTGGGTCCTGCGGGCAGCATTACCTCGGCCTCGGTGCGGCGTTTGGCGGCGAGGAAGTCGCGGCTGTCGATCAGCGCGGCGGTCAGGTGCTGATGGTTCACCATCGATCCGGTGCGAGGCCGCCAGGTCGAGCCCGTGTGATGCCAGAACTCGGTGGCGGCGTGGTCGCGCATCATGTCCATGCAGTTCCGCCGTTCGGTCAGGGTCAGGCCTCGGTGGATTTCACCTCGGAGCCGTCCTGCTCACGCTGAAGGCGGCGCTGGCCCTGCTCGTTGTCATCGAGATTGCGCTCGATCCGGGCAGTCGCGCGGTGGAAGAGATTGACGTGGCCCCAGAGCACCTCTTCGAGGTCGGGTTCCATCCGGGTGTCGGCGAGGCTCGCTACGAGAGCGTCGAAGATATCGGCGACGGCACCCCGGAGGCGGTCGGCATCCGGCATCGGGCGCGGATCGGGCTCGTCTTCGAAAGGGCGGTAGCCGTAGAGCTGCAACTCTTCCAGCGCATGGGCGGTCTGGGACGCGGTGTGGTTGGGCTCATAGCTGTCGTCGCGGGTCTGGAACGTCATCTTCTTCTGGCCTCCGGGCTCTTGGCGGTCCGCGCGTTCTCCCGCGCGGCCTTCATGGGCTCGCGAAAGCCGTCACGGGGGACGACCCTTCACCCGCGCCTTCGCGGGCCGGAACGCATGTGGAGGAGGACGGGGGGCGGCTGATTTGTCTCGCGATGCAAAGCGAGGGCTCGTCCCTCGCGGCGGAAATCAGTTGCCCCCCGTCCTTGAAGGGGCGGCCCCTTTGACGGCCGCCTGCCCATCTCTTCAAGGCCGTGCGGGGAATGCGGAGATCGACGGACCCTCGGGGGAGGCAAAAGATGAGGGTCCAGACCCGGGACAGGAGAGATGCCCCCTGCCCCACTGTCCTGAGACTGCCGCTTCGCGCAGAGTTGCCTCAACGCTCCAGGCGCTGCCGATCCTCGGGACTGATCTGCTCTGCCAGATGCTGACGCAGTGCCTCCGGCCCGTCCGCCCGAAGATCGTCGTTGAAATCCCCGAGCCTTGGTTCAAGCACCCGAATGGCAATCCCGGCCTCGGTGGCTCTGGTGGTCAATCTTTCCGCCGCGCGACGCCCGGCCGGATCGCGGTCGATGGCAATGTAGAGGCGCTGCAATCCCTCTGGCAGCAGGACGGCTCCGAGGTGAGATGACGAGAGCGCCGCCCAGACGGGAAGGCCGGGGGCTGCTTCTCGAACGGAGAGCATGGTCTCGATGCCCTCGCCGACGACGAGGATGTCCTCACATGGGGTCAGCCTGACGGCATTGCCCAGAAGGTGACCCATCGCACGCCGCTGGACCTCGACAGGCGCCTTGGCCTTACCGTCTTGCGCGAGCCAGGTGCGGTGTGCGCCCTGCAAGGCCCCTGCCCCATCGGTGACCGCGGCGATCAGCGCCGGTCTGGGGGTGGATCTGGTCTGACTCTCATCCCGATGCCAGCACTTCGGGTGGAAGCGCAGGGCAGAGCTTGAGACCGGCAAGGTGATGCCACGGCTGCGGAGGTAGGTCTCGGCAAGACTGCCTGCGACCGGCATCGAGGCGGCAAACAAGCGCGTGGCGGCTTCTGGTGTGCCGCCCGTGGGCTTCGGCTTCTTGGGGGATACCGCATCCGGGATGGCCGGCGCCGGACGGCCAAGATGCGCGCGGGCCTCGGCGAGAAGATCGGGAAAGCGGGTGATCCCCGTGCGTTCTCTGATGATATCGAGGAGATCACCGTGATCGCCCGTCGCGGCATCGGTGTATTTCCCGGCAGCACCCGGCCCAGAGTTCGGCCCCACCAGCCGCACGAAGAGCGAGCGGCCCGGATTGTTCTGCAGATCGCCGACCATCCAGTAGGAGCCTTCCCGCCTGCCAGCGGGAAGGTAGTGACGACAAACGCTTTCGGCATTCGCGGAAAGCTCGCGCAAGAGATCTTCTGTTTCCAATGACATGAGCACATCAATCAACCATTGCGTGCATGTAGGCCGGCAACCGGAATGCGCGCAAGCAGGCGCTCGAGGACGGCGATGCCGCTCGCGTCCGTCGGACAGAAGAGCCGCAGCTTCCAGCTGATGATCTCGGAGAAGAAACCATCGGCCTTGAGCCGGTCCTTGGCGGCCTCGGTGAAGCCGGAGAGCTCGATGCGGTTCACCCCCATGACACGGGAACGGTGGAGTTCCATCCCCTCGGCCAAGCGCACCACGGTCTTGCCCTCAAGAACGAGGGCATGGACCTGCGCCGCCGTAAGTTGCGGCGCGTCATTGGCCAGCGTGGTCGCGACCCAGGCAGGCGAAACCCGGCGGCCGATGATGCGTTGGCCATCATCGGTCTGCAGTCGGTAGACGCGGGTCTCATCCTGTGGGAGCTGTTTCCAGATCGGCAGCAGCAGGCCCGCCACGATGTGCAGCGTGGCTTCCGAGAACTCCGGCACATCGGCCAGCTCCGCTGTCCATGCGGCGGCGAAGGCCGCGCGGTCGGCCTCCAGCCAGTGGGTGTCCTCCATCATCCGGGCCGGAAGCGTGCTTGCCTCCGTCGGGCGGATCAGCCGCAAGCGGGGTTCGATGGTGCCATCGTCCAGCATCAGGCTGGTGGCAGGCACCTGCACGGCGGCGCGGCCCGAGCGGCTGTTGACCAGAAGTCGCGCCTTCGGGTCATCGAGCCAGTCGAGCGCATCCGCGAGGGAAGTCGGCGTGTTGCGGCGCTTCTCTGCGATGGTCAGGAGCTGGGTTTCGGCGCCCGAGCCGAGGTGGGTGTAGATGACCCGCGCATCCATGACGCGGAAGCTCTCGGCGCGCAGCGTCTCGAGCCCGAGGTCATAGACCCCGGCGGCGATGGCACCCTCGATCCGTTGATCGAGGAGTTCCTCGAAGGCCGCAAAGAGCACGGCTTGCATGTCGATCGTCAATGCCAGCAGGCGATTGAGGAAGGTCGTGATCGGCGGCAGGTCGTCCTTCAACCCGTTGTCATCGGTCAGGCTGAGACCGGTGGCATCCTCGAAGGCCCCGAGCGAGCATCCGACGACATCGCCGCGATAGATGCGGCGGTAGAGCTGGCGCAGGGCGTCGCGGGCGTAGGGGCTCTCGAGGTTGTCCTCGGGCCGGAACAGTCCCTGACCGCCGGTCTGGCGCTGGCCTCGCGTGATCGCCCCAAGCGTGTCAAGGCGGCGCGCGATGGTCGAGAGGAACCGCTTCTCCGCTTTCACATCCGTGGCCACGGGCCGGAAGAGCGGCGGCTGCGCTTGGTTGGTGCGGTTGGTGCGCCCAAGACCCTGGATCGCGGCGTCGGCTTTCCAGCCGGGTTCCAGCAGGTAATGGACCCGCAGGCGCTGGTTCTTGGCCCCAAGGTCGGCGTGATAGCTGCGCCCCGTGCCGCCAGCATCCGAGAAGATCAGGATGCGCTTCAGGTCATCCATGAAGGCGGCGGTCTCTGCGAGATTGGCGGAGCCCGCCCGGCTTTCGACGACAAGCCGCGCAGCCGGACCATCGCCCTTCCTCACAATGCGGCGCGCGCGGCCGGTGACCTCGGCCACGAGGTCAGTCCCGAAGCGCTGGACGATCTGGTCGAGCGCCCCCGGGACGGGCGGCAGCGACGCCAGATGCTCAATCAGAGCATCGCGGCGACGCACGGCTTCGCGGCATTCAACAGGCTGACCGTCCCGAGTGACTGGGCGCGACGACAGATTGCCCTCACTGTCGGTGAAGGGCTCGTAAAGCTGAACCGGGAAGGAATGCTGCAGGTAGTCGAGGCAGCTCTCGCGCGGCGTGATGTCGACCCTGACGTCATTCCACTCGTCGGTGGGAATGTCGGAAAGGCGGCGTTCCATTAGCGCCTCGCCGGTCGAGACGATCTGGATGACGGCCGCATGGCCTGCAGCGAGATCGGCATCGATGCTCGCGATCAGGGTAGGTGTTTTCATCGAGGTGAGCAGATGGCCGAAGAAGCGCTGTTTAGCAGACTCGAAGGCCGAGCGGGCGGCGGACTTGGCCTGTCGGTTCAGCGTGCCATTTTCACCGGTGATGTTGGCCGCTTCCATCGCGGCGGCGAGGTTGTTGTGGATGATGGCGAAGGCCCCGGCATAGGCATCATAGATACCGCGCTGCTCCGAGGTCAGCGCGTGCTCCAGCATCTCGTATTCGACGCCGTCATAGGAGAGCGACCGGGCGGTGTAGAGGCCAAGCGATCGCAGGTCGCGCGCGAGGACTTCCATCGCGGCGACGCCGCCGGCTTCGATGGCCTCGACGAATTCCCCTCGCGTCGCAAAGGGGAAATCTTCCCCGCCCCAGAGGCCGAGGCGTTGCGCATAGGCGAGGTTGTGGACCGTCGTGGCCCCGGTGGCGGAGACATATACCACGCGAGCATTGGGCAGCTTGTGCTGCAAGCGCAGGCCCGCCCTGCCCTGCTGCGAGGCTTCCGTGTCACCGCGCTCGCCCTTGGACCCTGCGGCATTGGCCATGGCGTGGCTTTCGTCAAAAAGGATCACCCCATCGAAATCCGCCCCGAGCCATTCGACGATCTGGTCGACGCGGGATTTCTTGGCCCCGCGTTCCTCCGAGCGCAGCGTCGCATAGGTCGTGAAAAGGATGCCCTCGGAAAGCGGGATGTCGCGGCCTTGCGCGAAACGCGAGAGCGGCGTCACCAGAAGTCGCTCCTGGCCAAGCGCTGACCAGTCGCGCTGCGCATCCTCGAGCAACTTGTCGCTCTTCGAGATCCAGAGCGCCTTGCGGCGGCCCCGGCACCAATTGTCGAGCAGGATCCCCGCAGACTGGCGGCCCTTACCCGCGCCTGTGCCATCGCCGAGGAAGAAGCCGCGGCGGAAGCGGACAGCGTCAGCCGCATCGTCGGGGGCCGCCGAGACCATGTCGCCGGTTTCATCGACGCACCACGATCCGGCCAGGTGCGCCCCATGCGCTTCGCCGGCATAGATCACGGTCTCGAGTTGGGCGTCCGACAGCAGGCCGTCCCGCAACACGGCGGCGGGGAGTTTCAGGCGATAGGTCGGTTTCGGGGGCGCGACCGAGGCCATAGCCGCCGATTGTACCAACTTGGTCGGGTGCGGCGCGGCGCCGGGGATGTCGATCGCCTGCAAGCGAAAGGTTTCATAAATCGCGTCAGACAGGCGCGCAGCGCCGAGGTCGTCCGCCGTCTCGCGCAGAGTGTAGGCGAGGTCTTCGGCATCCGGCGTGGTGACATGCGCATCGGTTTTGGCGGGCGCCGTTGCCCGCGAGTGTCGAGCGGCAGAGCCGAGCGCACGGGCAGGAATTCCCCGGAAAGGGGAAGTGGGCTGGTAAGGCGCGCCTACGGCCGCATCCAGCTCGAGGCGCGGCGGGACCTCGGCCACGATCCGGGACAGGAGCTGCGCCACATCCGCAGACAAGGGTTGGCTCGGATCAGCCGTGATGCCGCCCAACTCGCCGCCTCGGCATTTGTCGAAAACAGAAATCCGTGTCTCGAAGCTGGTGCCGTGTTTGGCGAAGGCCGCGCCCGAAACGGCGCCGGTGAAGACCAGATGCGCGGTCTCGGTCAGACGACCGAAAGTTTCGGCCCAGGTTGGGGCGTCGGGCGCAAAGCCCGCCCCGGTGATGGCCACCAGCCGCCCGCCGGGGGCCAGGCGGGCAAGGGCTGAGCGCAGATGCCGCGCGGTCGCCTCGGTCGAACGGCCATCGACATTTGCCACGACCGAGAACGGCGGGTTCATCAGGATGACGCTCGGGCGCAACCCCGCGTCCAGGTGATCGTCGATCTGCGCGGCATCGACCATGGTGACGGGACGCCCCGGAAACAGGAGGCGGAGAAGTTCGGCGCGGGTCTCGGCCAGCTCGTTCAGAGCGAGGCTCCCGCCCGCGATCTCGGTCAGGACCGCCAGAAGCCCGGTCCCGGCCGAAGGCTCGAGGACCAGATCGCGGGGCGTGATCTGCGCGGCAGCCATAGCCGCGAGGCCCATGGGAAGCGGCGTCGAGAACTGCTGGAATCGCTCCATCTCTTCTGACCGCCGCGTATGCGTCGGCAGGAGGGCCGACACTCGGGTCAGGATAGGCAGCAGCGCCGTGGGCGAGCCGGACCGGGCCAGCAGCGCGCGGCCGAATTTCCGCAGGAAGAGAACGAGTGCGGCTTCGCCCGCCTCATAGGCCAGTTTCCAGTCCCAGGCCCCCGCTGCATCGGAGCCGCCGAACGCGCGCTCCATTTCAGCGCGCAGCAAGCCGGTGTCGATGGGCTGGCCCGCGGCAAGCGCGGGCTGAATGGCCTCGGCGACAGCGAGGATCTTGGTGGCAACATTGGACGGCGGCGGCAGCGCCAAGAGCGGCGCAGCCAGTACGGCGGGAACGTGGTAGGTCATCGGGATCTCCGGATTAAGGTCAGGATCGCGCCCGGAAACACCTCTCTCGGCATCGCTCGGGCTCGCCCTGCCCCCTCCCCCGCTCTCCCTCTGCCGGCCCGGCATCCAAGGAGCTGGCCTTGCATTTGTTCCTCTTTTGTTCTATATGTAAGAGCTAAGCTGAGAAGGAAGATTCCCGATGGAAGACACCGCCTTTGCCCTCCCCGCCACACAGAAGCAGATCGCCTATGCGCGGTCGCTGGCTCTGAAGAACCAGACCCTCCTCCCCTGGGAAGTCCAACAGGATCGTCGCTCGCTCAGCGCCTGGATCGACGCGCAGGCGCGCATGAAGCCGCTGTCCGAACTCGACCGCCTGCCGTCGTCCAAACAGGTCGCCTTCGCAGAGCGCCTCGCCCGCATCAAGCGCCGCACCGTCCCGGAAGAATGCTTCCGCGACAAAGGGCTCATGTCGAAGTGGATCGACGGGAACCGGTAACGGCAGTCGGATCGTGGAAGTTGGGTGGAAGGCAAAGGGTTATCCGAAGCTGCCCGACAAATCCGCCATACTGTAGGTTGGCAGTCGCTGCACTTTGCCAAATCATACTAGTGCGAGCATTGGAGCTTCGCCAAACTGTGATATTGCGCGATCAGTAGTTTTGCCATATTCTAGAATCGCAAAGCAACCGCGAATGCAAAATCATAGGTTGGCAAATGTCTGTCTCCCGCGCGAAGCAACGTCAGGCCCAAGACAGGATCAACCAGGCCGCCAGCCTGGCAAAGTCGCTTGCAAAGCCGTTCGGCGGCTGGATCGCCACGTTTCAGGAGGCGATCGGGATGAACGCGCCCGCCCTTGCCGAACGCCTCGAGGTCTCACGTAACACGATCTACGCTTCGATTCAGAATGAACAGGCCGGAACGATCTCCCTGAACCAGCTGGAGAAGATCGCCGAAGCCATGGGCGGACGCCTCGTCTATGCCATCGTCCCGCGCGAGGGTGCGGTCGAGGAGATCGTCTTGGCTCAAGCCCGAGCCAAGGCCCGACGCATCATCCAACGCACGCGCGCGCATATGGCGCTGGAAGAGCAGAGTGAGGGGTTGCGAAGTGAGGCCGCGATGATCGAGGACTTGGCGGCCGACATCATCCGCGAAGGTCGCCGGGATTTCTGGCAATGACACTGGAGCTTCATGAGCCCGAGGGTGCGACGCCCCTGACACCAGACGAGCTGCTTGGCCTGAAGGCCAGGCACATCGCGACCCGCGGCGAGTTGAACGAACTCGAGGGCGAGAACATCATCGCCGGCCTGACCTGGCTTGACCGCCGACCGAAATCATTCGACGTCCTGACCGACGCTGCCGTCCGCGAAGTCCACAAGCGCCTCTTCGGCGAAGTCTGGGAGTGGGCGGGCGTCTACCGCCTGACCGAGAAGAACATCGGGGTGTCTGTCTGGCAAATCTCAACCCAGCTACGCACCTGCCTTGATGATGCGCGGTACTGGCGCGACAACAAGAGCTTTGACATGCTGGAAGCGACCGCGCGGCTGCATCATCGCCTGGTCTGGATCCACCCCTTCGCCAACGGCAACGGACGTTGGGCGCGGATCATGGCGGATACATATATCGGCCGAATTGACCCGAACATCTTCCTCGACTGGTCTGGCGGCGGCACGCTTAACGCCGACAGCGCACACCGGACGGCCTACATTGCCGCCCTGAGGGCGGCCGACCAGCACAATTTTGACCCATTGGTTGGGTTCATCAAATCAATCGCCAGATAGTCCCTTGGCATTGAGGCACGGATAGCGATGCGAGGGCAAAATTCATTGTCTGCGACGTCCGGAAACCGCGTTGACCCGGCCAGCCCGGCCCGCTTAACTCGCCCAAAAGTGTAGAAGGGGTATTTCATGACGCCGCAAGAATTCATCGCCAAGTGGCACGCGGTCGAACTGAAAGAACGCTCCGCCTCACAAGCGCACTTCATCGATCTTTGCCAACTGTTGGGCGTCAAGGACCCAATCAGCGAAGACCCAAAGGGCGAGGTTTTTGCCTTTGAAAAGGGCGCCTCTAAGACCTCGGGCGGTGAAGGCTGGGCCGACGTCTGGCGCAAAAACTGCTTTGCCTGGGAATATAAGGGCAAGGCCAAGGATTTGGACAAGGCCTTCTCGCAGCTTCAGCAATACGCCATCGCGCTTGAAAACCCACCACTTCTGATCGTGTCCGACATGGACCGCATTCGCATCCACACCAACTGGACCAACACGGTCCAGAAGGTCTACACGCTTAGCCTCGACGACCTTCTCGATGCCGCCAAGCGCGATCTGCTGCGATCCTGCTTTACCGACCCTGAAAAGCTTAAGCCTAGCAAGACCCGGCAACTTCTGACTGAAGAGGCTGCGCAGCGGTTTGCCACGCTCGCCCAACGCCTTCGTGGACGGGGACATCCTCCCGAGGAGGTGGCCCATTTCGTCAACCGGCTGATCTTCTGCATGTTCGCCGAAGATGTCGGCCTTCTGCCCGACAAGCTGTTCGAACAGATGCTCGATGCCAGCCTCGTCGATCCTTCGGAGTTCGCTCTCAACTCCCAGACCCTCTTCGAGGCCATGCGCAAGGGCGGGCGCATCGACTTCAAGAAGATCGAGTGGTTCAACGGCGGCCTCTTCGACACCGACGCCACCCTGCCGCTGGAAAAGGCCGACATACTCGATCTGATCGAGGCATCGAAGCTCGACTGGTCCGACATTGATCCCTCGATCCTCGGCACGCTTTTCGAGCGTGGCCTGGATCCCGACAAGCGCAGCCAGCTTGGCGCGCATTACACCGACCGCGACAAGATCATGATGATTGTACGTCCGGTCATCGTCGAACCTCTGTTGGCAGAATGGGCTGGCGTGAAGGCGCAGATCGAGGCGGAGTTGGCGAAGGCCGCTGCCGCTACCGGTGCGGCAAAGACCAAGGCCACGAACGAGGCGAACCGATTGCGCGTTGCGTTTTTGGAACGTCTCGTTGGTTTCCGCGTGCTGGATCCGGCCTGCGGGTCGGGCAATTTCCTGTATCTCTCGCTGCTGGAACTGAAGAACCTCGAACACCGTGTGAACCTGGAATGCGAGGCACTCGGCCTGCCCCGCGAATTTCCCCGCATCGGTCCCGAGGCTGTGCTGGGCATCGAACTGAACCCCTATGCTGCCGAGCTTGCGCGGGTCTCGGTCTGGATCGGCGAAATACAATGGATGCGCCGCAACGGCTTCGAGGCCGCGCGCAACCCGGTCTTGCGCAGTCTGAACACCATCGAAAACCGCGACGCCGTGCTGGCTCCCGACGGCAGTCGGGCCGAATGGCCCAAGGCCGACGTGGTGGTGGGCAACCCGCCGTTCCTGGGCGACAAACGCATGATCGCAGGATTGGGGGAAGCTTACACGACGGCCCTCCGGTCAGCTTGGGCCGAAGTCCCTGGCGGCGCGGATTTGGTCGCGTATTGGTTTGCCCAAGCTTGGCAGAAAGTGAAGACAGGCTCGTTGCAGCGCGCGGGTCTCGTTTCAACAAACTCAATCCGCGGAGGAGCAAACCGGGAGGTCTTAAAGCCCATCGTCGACGGAGGACGTATTTTCGAGGCGTGGGGTGACGAGGCATGGACGCTCGACGGCGCAGCCGTTCGAGTGTCCATGATTTGCTTCGGCCCTCGTCAGGACTGCACGCCGAAACTAAATGGAATGGAAGTTGCGGAAATTTATTCTGACCTGACCGCCAGCAACCAAGGGGCGGATTTGACCCGGGCCCTTCCCCTTAGTGACAACGCTGGTATCGCCATGCAAGGGCCCACAAAGGGCGGGAAATTCGATATTGACGGCGAAACCGCGCGAGCATGGTTGGCGCAGCCGCTGAATCCAAATGGCCGGGGAAATGCGGATGTCGTCAAGCCGTGGGCTAATGGTGACACCATCACCGGACGATACACCGACAAGTGGATCATAGACTTTGGGCTGATGCCCATTGAGGTCGCTTCGCTATACGAGAAGCCGTTTGACTACGCAGCGGTGGAAATTCGTCCGAAGAAACAGGAGAGCACCCGTGCCCGCCGCCGCGAGTTGTGGTGGCAATACAATGAACCTGCACCCGGGCTTCGAGCTGGGATTGAAAGCCTCGGCCGCTTTCTCGTTACGCCGGAAGTCTCCAAATTTCGTCTGTTCAAGTGGATGGATCCTTGCTGGGCCCCAGACAAAAATCTAGTCGTCATCCTTCGAGACGATGACGCTACGTTTGGCATCTTGCAGTCCTCTATCCATGAGCTTTGGGCTTTGCGGATGGGTACATCGTTGGAGGATCGCCCCCGGTACACTTCTACAACAACATTCAGGACCTTCCCCTTCCCCGAAGGCCTGACCCCGAACATCCCCGCTGCCGACTATGCTACTGACCCTCGCGCCCAAAAGATCGCCGTTGCGGCCACACGGTTGAACGAGCTGCGCGAAAACTGGCTCAACCCCGCCGATCTGGTGATCCGTGTGCCCGAGGTGGTGCCCGGCTATCCCGACCGCATGCTCCCCAAGGACGATGAGGCCGCCAAGGTGCTGAAAACCCGCACCCTGACCAACCTCTACAACCAGCGCCCGACCTGGCTGCAAAACGCCCACGCCGCCCTAGATGAGGCGGTGGCCGAGGCTTACGGCTGGGGCGACGATTGGCGCGAAGGCGTTTTGACCGACGATGAAATCCTCGCCCGCCTGTTCAAGTTGAACCAAGAACGTGCCGGCAAATAGCCGCGCCACCGACAACCGCCCACTAAAAGAAAGAGTGACCATGTTCTTCACCAAAGCAGGCCGCACTATTGCTTGGCTCTGTGTCGCAGGCAGCGTCTTGCATTACGGCTACTTGCAGGTTTTCGCTTTTCAACAGGGTGGCATCTTGCCCGGCCATCCGAAGTGGGACTCGCTGTCGGCCGCAAGCCTGAAGGACATGCAGTTGTTCGCCTTCGGCGTTGCCGTCGGCATCCTAGCCGAGATCAGCAGATCTCTGGCGAGCCTCGCCCAATCGGCAAGCATCGCCCGCAGCGCGGAAAGCCGGGACCCGAAGGAATGAGCGGGACCCCAGCCTTAAGCCGCGTGCCGAACACCGAAAACCCGATGCAGGCGACCCGATGAAAATCTCCGAGTACCAGCGCGGCTATCAGGATGCCGCACGCCAAATGATTACCTGGCTGCACGAGGAGGCTGCTAGGATGAATGATCCCCACGCGCGCCGGTTGCTGGATGGTGCCGCCTTCGCGCTCGGGGTTCGGGTGAATAGCCCAGAGCACAAACTTGCGGTGGAAGTACGCGGCCGGCACAACGCGGACAAACAGCCGTAACGCCAGCCAAACGACACACCCCTTAACCGAACCGCCGCCCTCCTTCCGTGAAGGTGTACTCGTTCACGATGATCCCTTCCTCGATGGCCTCATCCGAGGTGAGGTGGTCGTATTCGGCTTCAAGTTGGCGGTAGAGCCAGCGGGCCAGATCACGCAGCGCCGCGGTCACGATCTCCTCGGCGTCCTCGGTCGGCGGCTGCCAGGTCGGGCTGTCGCGCGTGACGTCGATCGACATCGTGTACTCGTGATAATAGCGCCCGCGATGGCTGACCTCGGCGGCGAGCTTGTAGAAGTTCCGCCGCTGGATGGCCCGCAGCCGGTCGGCAATGCCGTGCAGAGTCGCGTCGGTCGGGGCGTAGTCCCGGATGCGCGCGGCCGCGCCCTTGGCATGGGACCAATAGCCCTCGAAGCAGGCCTTATGCAGAGCACCGCATAAAGCGTCTTATGCCGAGCGACGGATTATGCGGAGCGGTCAGGTCATCACGCTGTAAACGCGAGGGATTTTCGACAATCCGCTCCGCATAATTCCGCACGGGTTCAGGTCAGCGTGTTTTTCCTTCCGGTCATCAGCATCGCAATCAACGCATCCGGAGCCTTGAACTTTCCGCGACGCAGCTCGGGCGGGATGACCGCCTCTACAGCCTCGAG
>LNFM01003686.1_pt1 | contig 29681 bp, 27 predicted proteins | sample 596031 | NCBI WGS metagenome assembly LNFM01 (sample SAMN04254537, study PRJNA301005) | activated carbon metagenome | isolation source: dual media filters at the Ann Arbor, Michigan drinking water treatment plant | place: USA: Ann Arbor
CGTCGCGCTGGCCCAGATGCCCAAGACGCAGGAACGCATCCTGCACACGCTCAAGACCGGCAAGCCGCTGAGGAACTGACCCCATGACCAAGCACATCCAGGACGCCTACATCGTCGCCGCCACCCGCACCCCGGTCGGCAAGGCCCCGCGCGGCGTCTTCCGCAACACCCGACCCGATGAAATGCTCGCCCACGTGCTGCGTGCCGTGGTCGCGCAGGCGCCGGGCATCGACCCGACCCGCATCGACGACGCCATCATCGGCTGCGCCATGCCCGAGGGCGAGCAAGGCATGAACGTGGCGCGCATCGGCCTGCTGCTGGCCGGCCTGCCGAACGTGATCGCCGCGCAGACCATCAACCGCTTCTGCTCCTCGGGCCTGCAGGCCGTCGCCATGGCGGCCGACCAGATCCGCCTGGGCAACGCCGACCTGATGCTGGCCGGCGGCACCGAGTCGATGTCCATGGTGCCGATGATGGGCAACAAGGTGGCGATGAGCCCGCAGGTGTTCGCCCGCGACGAGAACGTGGCGATCGCCTACGGCATGGGCATCACCGCCGAGAAGGTCGCCGAGGAATGGAAGGTGTCCCGGGAAGACCAGGACGCGTTCGCCGTCGCTTCGCACCGCAAGGCGCTGGCCGCCCAGGCCGCCGGTGAGTTCAAGGCCGAGATCTCGCCCTGCCAGGTGATCTCGCGCCAGCCGGTGGTCGGTTCGAACACGGTGAAGCTGCGCGAGCTGCTGGTCGAGCACGACGAAGGCCCGCGTGCCGACACCAGCCTCGAGGGCCTGGCCAAGCTGCGCCCGGTCTTCCGCAACGGCGGCAGCGTCACCGCCGGCACCTCGTCGCAGATGTCGGACGGCGCCGGCGCCGTGCTGCTGGCCTCGGAAAAGGCGATCAAGGAATATGGCCTGACCCCGCTGGCGCGCTTCGTCAGCTTCTCGGTGGCGGGCGTGCGCCCGGAAGTGATGGGCATCGGCCCGATCGCGGCGATCCCGAAGGCGCTGCAGCAGGCTGGCCTGAACCAGGACCAGCTCGACTGGATCGAGCTCAACGAGGCCTTCGCCGCGCAGGCCCTGGCGGTCATCCGCACCTGCGGCCTGGACCCGGACAAGGTGAACCCGCTGGGCGGCGCCATCGCCCTGGGCCACCCCCTGGGCGCCACCGGCGCCATCCGCACCGCGACGATCGTGCACGGCATGCAGCGCCGCAAGGCCAAGTACGGCATGGTCACCATGTGCATCGGCACCGGCATGGGCGCCGCGGGCATCTTCGAAGCCCTTTGATCTTCGCGTGATTGGAAGAGGCGGCTCCGTTGGGGCCGCCTTTTCTTTTGGCGCGGATCAGAGCGGAAAAAGCCGGATAAAAGCGGAAACCCAGAAGGAATTTTTTAGCCACGGATGAACACGGATGAACACGGATGAACACTGATCAGATCAGGCTCTTTCCGTGTTCATCCGTGGCAAAAAATCGCTTTCCCACACAAGGTGGGGAGCCGACCCCGCCCTTGATGATTGAACTCCGCTCTTATCCGGCGTTTTCCGCTCTGATCAGCGTTCAACCACGGCAACCACCCCCGAAAGCCACCGGTCACGCCAGCCGGCTGCCGTTCGGGACCGGGCGTTCCAGGGTGGTGATGACGACGCCCTCGTCGGTCGGGAAGCCGGTGAGCAGGAACTCTGAAATGAACGGGCCGACCTGCTTGGGCGGGAAGTTGAGGACGCCGACGATCTGGCGGCCGACGAGATCGTCGGCGGCGTAAAGCGCCTTGACCTGGGCGCTGGTCTTGCGGACGCCGTGCGGGCCGAAGTCGACCCAGAGTTTCCACGCGGGCTTGCGCGCCTCCGGGAAGTCCTCTACCCGCAGCACGGTGCCGGCGCAGAGCTGCACCTTCTCGAAGTCGGCCCAGCTGATGGGCGGCGGTGTCTCGGTAGTCATCGGGGGTGTCCCTCCATGCGGTCCTTCCAGGCGTCCCGCGCCTGGTACCACCAGTAGCTGAGCTGGGCGCCGAGGAAGCCCGCGGGCTTCATCGCCGACACCAGGCCGTAGCGGCCGAACTCGCGCCAGCGCGGGTCGCCTTCGGCGATCGCCGACGCCAGCACTTCGCCGGCCAGGGTCGTGGGTGCGACGCCGTGGCCGCCGAAGGCCTGGGCCAGCCACAGGCCCTCGTCCACCTGGCCGATCTGCGGCATCTGGTGGCGCGCATAGCTCATCAGCCCAGACCAGGCGTAGTCGATGCCGACGTCCTCGAGCTGCGGGTAGACCTTGAGCAGGTCGCGACGAAGCAGCCGCTTCACCGCCTCCGGCGACCGGTCGCGCACCGAGATGCGGCCGCCCCACAGGATCCGCGTGTCGGGCAGCGGCCGGTAGTAGTCGAAGGCGAAGCGGGTGTCGTAGATCGCGGCCCGGGTGCGGATGGCCTCGTCCAGGCGCGGGCCGAGCGGTTCGGTCACCATCACGTACGTGGCGATCGGAAGCACGCCGGCGTCCACCTCACGTCGCAGGCCGGCCAGGTAGCCCCCGCAGGACAGCACCACCTGCCGCGCCTGCACCTCGCCCTGCGGCGTGCGCACGCGCCAGCCCTGCCCCGCCCGTTCCAGCGCGATGGCCGGCGAGCCCTCGTGCAGCGCCACCCCCAGGCCCGACGCGACGCGCGCCAGCCCGTGGGCGTAGTCCAGGGGATGGAAGTGCAGCGCATTGCGCTCGAAGAGGGCCTCGCTGTAGCGGCGGGTGCTGACCTGCGCGGCCAGTTCGTCGCGCGACACCCAGTCCCACTGCGTGCCGAAATGTTCGGCCAGCAGCGCCTGCCGGGCTCGCAACGGTGCCGGGTCCCGGAACCAGTTGGCCCAGAGCACGCCGGCATCGGTGGCCTGGCAGGCGATGCCGTGGCGGGCAATGCGGGTGCGGATCAGGTCGACGGCGTGCTGGGTGCCCTGGTAGAGCCGGCGCGCCGCGACGGGCCCGAGCTCGGCCAGCAGGGCGTCCTCGCCACGCGAGAAACCGCCGAACACGAAGCCGCCGTTGCGGCCCGACGCGCCGTGGCCGACCGTATCCGCCTCCAGCAGCACGACGTCCCGTTGGCCGCGTTCGGCCAGGCCCAGGGCGGTATTCAGGCCGGCGAAGCCGCCGCCGATGATGCAGACGTCGGCTTCGCGCACGCCCGAAAGCGCAGGGAAAACGGGCGTGTCCGCCGCGGTGGCGCGGTAGTAGCTGGCGACGCCCATCGCCGCGGTGCCGCTCAGCGCGCCAGCGCCGCCCGCATGAACTCGCGGGTCGGTTCGGCCAGGTCCTCGTGGTCAAGCGCGAACTGCATGGTCGCCTCCACCAGTCCGATGCGGCTGCCGCAGTCGAAGCGACGGCCCTCGAAGCGATAGGCCAGCACGCGCTCCTTTTCCATCAGCGCGGCGATGCCGTCGGTGAGCTGGATCTCGCCGCCGGCGCCCGGACGGGTCTTGGCCAGCCGGTCGAAGATGCCGCCGCTGAGCACGTAGCGGCCCACCACCGCGAGGTTGCTGGGCGCGACCTCGGGCTTGGGTTTCTCGACGATGGCGCTGATCTCGCCGTGGCGACCGGAAAAGTCGCGGGTAGCAACGATGCCGTAGCTGCCGGTCTGCTCGCGCGGCACGTCCTGCACCGCGATCACGCTGGCGGACTCGCGCTCGGCCAGCTCGGCCATCTGGCGCAGCGCGCCGTGGCCGGTGTTCCAGATCAGGTCGTCGGGCAGCAGCACCGCGAACGGCTCGTCGCCGACCACGGGCCGGGCGCACAGCACGGCGTGGCCCAGGCCCAGCGCCTCGGCCTGGGTGACGAAGACGGCGCGCACGTGGCGCGGCAGCACGTCGCGGATCAGCGACAGCAGCTCGGACTTGCCCGATTTCTCCAATTTCTGCTCCAGCTCGTAGGCCTTGTCGAAGTAGTCGGCCACCGAGTGCTTGTAGCGGTTGGTGACGAACACCAGGGTATCGCAGCCCGCCTCGATGGCCTCGTCGACCGCGTACTGGATCAGCGGCTTGTCCACCACCGGAAGCATTTCCTTGGGCACCGTCTTGGTGGCCGGGAGGAAGCGCGTGCCCAGGCCCGCGACCGGGAATACCGCCTTCCTGATGCGAAACGTCATGTGCAAGATCCCCTTTACTGTGGCGTGCCGGCGGCGGCGAAGGCCTCGTCGGCATCGGGATGGGGATTGTACTCGGGCACGGCTTCGCGCAGGACCGCGGCCAGCGCTTCGGCGGCGTCGGCGCGCCGCAACAGCTGGTCCAGGCGCGCCAGGATGGCCTGCAGCGCCGCGGCGTCCACGTCGCGCGGCTTCGCCTGCAGGATGCGCGGATGGCGCGTGCGCTGGTAGCGCTCGTCGGGATGGAACAGGATCTCGTGCAGCTTTTCGCCCGGGCGCAGGCCGGTGTAGCTGACCGCGATGTCGATGCCGGGCCGCTTGCCGCTGAGCCGTATCATCTGCTCGGCGAGCTCGCGGATGGCCACCGGCCGACCCATGTCCAGCGCGAACACCGCGCAGGGATCGGCGAACAGGTCCACCGAGTGCAGGATCAGCGCGCAGGCCTCGGGGATGGTCATGAAGTAGCGGGTCACTTCCGGGTGCGTGACCGTGACCGGCCCGCCCGCGGCGATCTGGCGGCGGAACAGCGGCACCACGCTGCCGGCGGAATCAAGCACGTTGCCGAAGCGCACGATCGACAGCCGCACCGCGCTGCCGTCGAGCTCGGACTGGCAGGCCAGCTCGGCGAAGCGCTTGCTGGCACCCAGCACGTTGATCGGCGCGATCGCCTTGTCGGTCGAGATCAGCACGAAGTTGCCGACGCCGCGCTCGCGGCACATGCGCGCCAGGGTGGCGGTGGCGGTGACGTTGTTGCGCAGCGCCTCGCGCAGCTGGCCCTCCAGCATCGGCACCTGCTTGCAGGCGGCGGCGTGGAAGACGTAGTCCATGCCCTGCCCCAGCGCGATGCTGCAGGCGGTGGGATCGCCGCAGTCGGCCAGCATCGGCTCGATGTCGGCGCCGGGGTAGTCACGGCACAGCTCTTCGGTGATTTCCACCAGCGGCAGCTCGGCGCGCTCGAACAGCACCACACGGGCCGCGCCGGCGGCCGCGCACTGGCGCGCCAGCTCGGAGCCGATCGACCCACCGGCGCCGGTCACCAGCACGCGCTTGCCGACCAGGGCTTCGTAACGGGCGCCGAACTCCACCGGCTTGCGGCCCAGCAGGTCCTCGATCCGCACTTCGCTCAGCTCGAGGCGGGCGCCGGACTTGCCCGACAGCATGTCCGACAAGCGCGGCACGGTGCGGAACGGCAGCCCGGTCTCGTCGCACAGCGTGACGACCCGCTGCATCTCGGCCGCGCTGGCCGAGGGCATGGCGATCACGATCAGCTTTGGCGCGGTTTCCTGCGCGATGTAGGGCAACTCATCGATGCTGCCCAGCACGGGCACGCCCTGGATCTTGGCGCCCTTGAGCGCGCGCTGGTCGTCCAGCAGGCCGACTGGCTGGTAGCGGCCGTCGGTGCGCAGGTCGCGCAGCAGGGTCTCGGCGGTACGGCCCGCGCCCAGCACCAGCACGCGCTGGGCGTCGGCGTTGTTGCCCAACTGGCGGAAATCCTTCCACAAGCGGTAGAGCACGCGCGGCATGCCCAGCATCACCACCAGCGCCACCGGATACGGGAACAGCACGCGCCGCGGCACGTCCGGCAGCAGCCCGGCGAGGAACAGCAGCGCCACGATCAGCAGCACGCCGAACAGCGCCGCGCGCGCGAGGTTGGCCAGGTCCGGCAGGCTGGCGAAGCGCCACAGCCCCTGGTACAGGCCAACGGCGCGCAGCACGATGCCCTGGGTCACGACCGCGATCACCAGCTCGAGCTGCAGCGCCGTGGCCGGCGGCGCGCCCGCCAGGCCAGCCAGCCAGCGCAGCCCAAGCCAGACGAACGCCACCATGGCCAGGTCGTGCAACACGATCAGCAGGCGCGGCAACAGCACCGAAGCGCCAGCGTTTTTCTTCATTCCCTAGGCATCCTTTCGCGGGTCGTTGCCCTGGCGTGGCCAGCGTCGGCCGCCCAGGAAGTGGCACATGATTCCAGAGAACAGCCACCCCAGGGTGACTCCCCATGCAACGGCAGGGGGTGACCCCACCAGCCACGCCGCCAACCCAGCCGCCACGAGGGTCCAGGCGGCGTAGACCAGGCAGACACGGCCGTGGCTGGCGCCGTGCAGGATCGCCCGCTGGTAGAGGTGTTCGCGATGGGCGCGCCAGACCTTCTCGCGGCGCGCCAGCCGGCCCAACAGGGTCAGGCTGGCGTCGAGCAGGAAGGCCGAGGCCAGCAACAGCGGCAGCCAGGGTGGCAGCCCGCCCTCGCCCGCCAGCCCGACCAGCGCCAGCGCCGCGACCGCGTAGCCCAGCGCGTGGCTGCCGACGTCGCCGAGGAACAGCCGCGCACGCGGCAGGTTCCAGGGCAGGAAGCCGAGCGCACCCGCCGCCAGTGCCAGGCCCAGGCAAGCGGCCGGCGTGCCGGCGCCCGCGAACAGTGCCATCGCGGCGCCGAACAGCAGCCCCTGGGTCGCGGCCAGGCCATTGCTGCCGTCCATGAAGTTCCAGATGTTCACCAGCGCAAGCACCAGCCCCCAGGCCGCCACGACGCCCAGCGGCGCTCCCAGCAGCTCGGGCAGCAGCGGCCAGGCCAGCGCCAGCGGCAGTGCGCCCAGTGCCTGCAGCAGCAGCTTGGCCAGCGCCGGCAGCGGCCGCAGGTCGTCGTAGAAACCGGCGCCGGCCGTCACCGCCAGGCCCAGTGCGAAGGCGCCGCCGCCCGGCCCCAGCCACGGCGCCGCGGCCAGCAGCACCACGGCGATGCCCAGTCCGCCGCCGCGCGCGGTCGGCACCTGGTGCAGGCGGCGGTCATCGGGAAGATCAAGCACCCGCTCGCGCGCATGGCGCCACCAGGCGCCAGCGATGGCGGTCGAGAGCAAGGTCGCCAGCAGCACCAGGAGCCACGCGGGCAGCGCGGGGATCGCCGTCACTCGCTCACCGCGCCGTGGACCGGCTTGATGCTGCCCCAGGACTTGCAGCCAGGGCACTGCCAATGGTGGGCGCGGGCGCTGAAGCCGCAGCGCTGGCAGCGATAGCCCGGCGTGCGCACGACCAGCTGGTCGGTGATCTGCTTGAGCGTGCGCAGCGTGCTGGCCGGGTCTGCGCCGGCGTCGCGCAGGCTCAGGTCGATGTATTCGGCTTCGCCGCGCACCGAAGGCCGCAAACGCAGCTGCCGCGACAGGAAGTCCAGCGCCGCGCCCTGCCCTTCGTCGCGCTCGAGCAGGCGCGTCAGCGCCAGTACCGGCGAGACGCCCGGGTAGTGCTCGATCATTTCCATCAGGAAACCGCGGGCGCGCGCGCTGTCGCCGCGGCGCTCGTAGCAGCGCAGCAGGGGTTCGAGCAGGTCGGGCAGGAATTCGATGTCGTGCCGGGCCACGCGCTCGAAGGCGCGGATGGCGGCGGCGTCGTTGCCGGCCGCGAGCTCCAGCTGGCCCTCGGCCAGGCCGGCGCGCACGGAATGGCTGTCGGCCTCGTAGGCCTGGGCGAGGTGGCGGCGGGCGCCCTCCAGGTCGCCGGCGAGCCGGGCCTTCTCGGCCAGCTCGCAGTGGAACTGCGCCACCAGCTTGCCCATCGGTTCGCCGCTGGCGGCCTCGAACTGGCGCGCGTGCTCGATCGCCTTGCCCCAGTCGCGCTCGGCCTGGTAGATCGAGATCAGGTGCCGCAGCGCCTGCGGCGCCAGCACGCCCATCCGCACCAGGTCGGTGAACAGGGTTTCGGCGCGGTCGAGCAGGCCGGCACGCATGTAGTCCTCGCCCAGCGCCAGCACGGCGCGGGTCTTCTGCTCGTCGTTCAGGCCCTCGCGCGCCACCAGGCTCTGGTGCAGGCGGATGGCGCGGTCGACCTCACCGCGGCGCCGGAACAGGTGGCCGAGCGCGAACTGCGTCTCCACCGTGTCCTTGTCCACCGCCGCGATCTGCAGGAAGACCTCGATGGCCTTGTCCTGCTGTTCGTTCAGGAGGTAGTTGAGGCCGCGGAAGTAGGTATTCGACAGCCGCGATATGCGCGCGCCGCCGCGCCGCTCGCCGCCGCGCCGGCCCGCCAGCCAGCCGCTGCCGGCCGCGATCGGGAGCAGCAGGAGCAGCAGCCAGGCGAACTCAGTCATGGCGTTCCGCGGCGGGCGCCTCGGGCGCCGGGGCGCTGCGTTTGAGCTGCAGGCGCAGCGGCCAGATCACGCCGGCCGCCAGCACGGCCCCGGCCAGCAGGGCGCCGGCCAGCACGGCCAGCAGCAGCACGGTGCCGACGGTGCCATCGATGCCCATGAAACCCAGTTCGATGCGCACGGCCTGCCGGTTCAGCGCGCCGAACAGCACGCCGAAGGCAACGAACAGGAGGGCAAACAGGGCTTTGATCAGTCGCATCCGCGGCGGTTCCGTGGGCGGGATGCCGCAAGCTTAGCCCAAGGCGGGCCGGAAACTCAGCCTTCGGAGGCGGCCGGGCCGGCGTTGACGCGATCGCGCAACTCCTTGCCAGGCTTGAAATGCGGGACGTACTTTCCGGGCAGGGCCACGGAGTCGCCGGTCTTGGGGTTGCGGCCCAGGCGCGGCGGACGGAAATGCAGGGAGAAGCTGCCGAAGCCGCGGATCTCGATGCGCTCGCCCTGGGTCAAGGCGCCGCTCATCATCTCGAGCAGGGTCTTGACGGCCAGATCGACGTCATCGGCCTTCAGGTGGGCCTGGCGACGCGACAGCACCTCGATCAATTCAGACTTGGTCATGCCTGGGCGGAGCCTCGAATCGGTGGCCGGAAGGTGCCGCGGCCCGGGAAACCCCGGGCCGCGGACCGGTGTCGCGGATTACTCGCCCTTGTTCAGCTGCTCGCGCAGCAGGGCACCGAGCTTGGTGGTGCCGGACGCGGCGTCGAAGGACTTGTTGACCTCCGCCATCGTTTCCTGCAGCTCGGCCTCGTCCTTGGCGCGGATCGAGAGCTGCATGACGCGGCCCTTGCGGTCCATGCCGATGAACTTGGCTTCCACCGCGTCGCCGACCTTGAGGTACTGGGTGGCGTCGTCGACACGCTCCTTGGCGATGTCGTTGGCGCGCACGTAGCCCTCGATGCCGCCGTCGAGCTCGATGGTGGCGCCCTTGGCGTCGACTTCCTTGACCACGCCGGTGACGATGCTGCCCTTCTGGGTGGTGGCCATGTACTGGCCAACCGGATCCTGCTCGAGCTGCTTCACGCCGAGCGAGATGCGCTCGCGCTCCGGGTCCACGGCCAGCACGACCGCTTCCAGGGTGTCACCCTTCTTGAAGTTGCGGACCACGTCTTCACCCGTGGTGTTCCACGAGATGTCGGACAGGTGCACCAGGCCGTCGATGCCGCCGTCCAGGCCGATGAAGATGCCGAAGTCGGTGATGGACTTGATCTGGCCGGAGACCTTGTCGCCCTTCTTGAACAGGGCGGAGAAGGCTTCCCACGGGTTCGGGGTGCACTGCTTGATGCCCAGCGAGATGCGGCGACGCTCGCCGTCCACGTCCAGCACCATCACCTCGAGCTCGTCGCCCAGCTGGACGACCTTCGACGGGTTGACGTTCTTGTTGGTCCAGTCCATCTCGGAGACGTGCACCAGGCCTTCGACGCCCGGCTCGATCTCGACGAACGCACCGTAATCGGTGACGTTGGAGACCTTGCCGAACAGGCGCGAGGAGGTCGGGTAGCGGCGCGCGATGTTGTCCCACGGATCGTCGCCCAGCTGCTTCAGGCCCAGCGAGACGCGGTTGCGCTCGCGGTCGAACTTCAGCACGCGCACGTCGAGCTCTTCGCCCACGTTCACGACTTCGGACGGATGGCGCACGCGCTTCCAGGCCATGTCGGTGATGTGCAGCAGGCCGTCGATGCCGCCCAGGTCCACGAACGCGCCGTAGTCGGTCAGGTTCTTGACGACACCCTTGATGACGGCACCTTCCTGCAGGCGCTCCATCAGCTGCTCGCGCTCGACGCTCGACTCGGACTCGACCACCGCACGGCGGGAGACCACGACGTTGTTGCGCTTGCGATCGAGCTTGATGATCTTGAACTCGAGTTCCTTGCCCTCGAGGTAGCCCGGGTCGCGGACCGGACGCACGTCGACCAGCGAACCCGGCAGGAACGCGCGGACGTCGCGGATGTCGACGGTGAAGCCGCCCTTGACCTTGCCGCTGATGCGGCCGGTGACGATCTCGCCGGCTTCCATGGAAGCTTCGAGTTCGTCCCAGACCATGGCGCGCTTGGCCTTCTCGCGCGACAGCACGGTCTCGCCGAAGCCGTTCTCGAGGTACTCCAGCGCCACCTTGACGGTGTCGCCCACGGCGACTTCGAGCTCGCCGGCTTCGTTACGGAACTGCTCGATCGGGATGATGCCTTCCGACTTGAGGCCGGCGTTGATCACGACGACGTCGGAACGGACCTCGACCACCATACCGGAGACGATGGCACCGGGCTTGAGCTTGCTCAGGGCGCCCTGGCTCTGCTCGAACAGTTCAGCGAAAGATTCAGTCATTGTTGGATACTCGGTTGGACATACGGGCCACGGCATCCGCCGCGTCCCACCTGTTGGCGCTTGCGCGCGTGGATAGGAAAACCGCGCCTCATGGCACGGCATTGTTGGCCTGCGTTCGGAAACCGCGCCCGCGGCGGGACGGGATGCGCCGGGATGGCGGTTACGGCTGGCGGGGCGCCCGGAGTTTTTCCGGCAGCACCGACAGCACGCGCTCGATCACCTCGGTGATGGGCGTTCCGGTGGAGTCCACGATCACCGCGTCTTCGGCGGGTTTCAGGGGCGCCACGGCACGCCCGGCATCGCGCTCGTCACGAGCGGCGATTTCGTGCAGCAGGCCGGCAAGGTTAACCGAAACCCCTTTTTCCTTCAACTGCTTATAGCGCCTTTGCGCCCTTTCCTCGGCGCTGGCGGTCAGGAACACCTTGTACGGGGCGTCCGGGAAGATCACGGTCCCCATGTCCCGGCCGTCCGCGACCAGGCCCGGGGCCTTGCGGAAACCCTTCTGAAGGTCCACCAGGGCGGCCCGGACCGGCGGGTGGGCGGCGATCGCCGAGGCGGCGGCGCCGGCGGTCTCGGTGCGCAGCTGGCGGGTGGCGTCCTTGCCGTTCACGATCACGTGGGGCTCGCCCGAGCCCTGGGTCTCGAACCGGATCTCGGTGCGGCGGGCGCACTGGGCCACGGCCTCGGGGTCGCTCAGGTCCACCACCTCCCAGGCGGCCGCCAGGCCGACCGCCCGGTACAGGGCGCCGGAGTCGAGGTAGTGCCAGCCCAGGCGCTCGGCCACGGCGCGGCTGATGGTGCCCTTGCCGGAGCCGGAGGGGCCGTCGATGGTGAGAACGGGGATTCGAGGCATGGGCCGGGATTCTAGTGGATTGCCCCGGGGACGGGGCTAAGCGTCGCGCAAGCCGAAGCCTGACGAGCGCGCCAGCGCGTCGAAACCGGGGAACGACGTGGCGACGTTGGCGCAGTCCAGTATCCGCACCTCGCCCGCGGCAAGCTGGCCGGCGATGGCCAGGCTCATCGCCACCCGGTGGTCGCCGTGGCTGTCGGCCTGGCCGCCGTGGAGGCGGCCGCCGGTGATCACGGCGCCGTCCGGGGCCTCGACGATGTCGGCGCCCAACGCGCGCAGGCCGGCCGAGGTCACGGCGATGCGGTCGGATTCCTTCACCCGCAGTTCGGCGGCGCCGCGGACGACCGTGCGACCCTCCGCCAGCGCGGCGGCCACGAACAGGGCCGGGAATTCGTCGATCATGTCCGGCACCAGGGCTTCCGGGACCTCGATGCCGCGCAGCCGGGCGTGGCGCACGCGCAGGTCGGCGACGGGCTCCCCGCCCTGCTCGCCCGGATCGTGTTCGGTGATGTCGGCACCCATCAGCCGCAGCGCGGCCAGCAGGCCGGTGCGGCGCGGGTTCATCCCGACCCGGCGCAGAAGGACGTCCGAGCCTGGCACCAGGCTGGCGGCGACCAGGAAAAACGCCGCCGAGGAAAAATCGGCCGGGACATGCACGTCGGTGGCCCGCAGACGGTGACCCCCGGACAGCACCGCCTCGCCCGGCGAGAAACGGATCGGCCAGCCGAAGGCCGCGAGCATCCGCTCGGTGTAGTCGCGGGTCGGGTGCGGCTCGCGGACCCGGGTTTCGCCACGGGCGTAGAGCCCCGCCAACAGCACCGCGGACTTCACCTGTGCGCTGGCGACAGGCAATTCAAAATCAATACCTTGAAGATCATTGCTAAAGCAAATTCGAAGCGGTGGAAGCCCGCCCGGCGCCGACTCGATGCTCGCACCCATCCGGCGCAGCGGCTCGATGACGCGGGCCATTGGCCGGCGCGACAGCGAGGCGTCGCCGACCAGGGTGCTGGCGAAGTCCTGCCCCGCCAGCAGGCCGGCCAGCAGGCGCATGCCGGTGCCGGCGTTGCCGCAGTCCAGGTCCGCCTCCGGCGCCTCCAGGCCGTGCAGGCCGACGCCGTGAACCGTGCGCCGGCTCGGGCTCGGCGCTTCGATGCGCACGCCCAGCTGGCGGAAGATGGCGGCGGTGGCACGGGTGTCCTCGCCTTCCAAAAAGCCGTGGATCTCGGACACGCCCTCGGCGATCGCAGACAGCATGATCGCGCGGTGCGAGACCGACTTGTCGCCGGGCACCTCCAGCTCACCGCGGAGGGCACGCCCTTCGCCCGCGACCCAGTCCAGCCTTGTCGCGGTCATGCCAGTACCTCGTCCAGGGCCTGCAGCAGCCGGCGGTTCTCGTCGCGAACGCCTACGGTCAGGCGCAGGCAGGTCGGCAGTCCGTAACCGGCCATCGGCCGCGGCACCACGCCGCGCGCGACCAGGCCAGCCTCGACCGGAGCCGCGTCGCGCCCGAAATCCACCAGCAGGAAATTCGTCTGGGAAGGCGCCGCCACGAACCCGCGCGCCGAAAGCGCATCGGCCAGCGCCTCGCGCTCGATGGCGTTCTGGCGCCGAACCCAGGCCAGGTGGTCCTGGTCCGCCAGTGCCGCCTCGCAGGCGGCCAGGCCCGGCAGGTTCACGTTGAAGGACTCGCGCACGCGCTCGAGCACGGCCACCAGAGCCGGATCGGCCAACAGGCAGCCCACGCGCAGACCGGCCAGGCCATAACCCTTGGAGAAGGTGCGGGTCACGACCAGGTTGGGGAAGCGGGCCAGCAGTGGAATGGCGGAGGCCAGCGCCGGATCGGTCACGTACTCGAGGTAGGCCTCGTCCACCACCACCAGCACGTTCGCCGGCAGGCTGGCCAGGAAGGCCTCCAACGCCGCGGTGACGAACCAGGTGCCGGTGGGATTGTTCGGGTTGGCGAGGTAGACCAGGGCCGTGTCCGGGGCGACCGCGGCGCGGATCGCGTCCAGGTCGTGGCCGCGCGGCATGGCGTCGTCCATGGGCCGCGCCGGCGCCGGCCGCCAGGGCGCCCCTGCCGCCTGCGCGGCCAGCGCGTACACCGCGAAGCCGTACTGCGACGACACCACGGCCCGCCCCGGCCCGGCGAACACCTGGCCCATCAGCATCAGCAGCTCGTGCGAACCGTTGCCCAGCAGGATCGACGCCGGGTCGACGCCGTGGCACGCGGCCAGGGCGCGCTTGAGGTCGCCGCCCAGCGGGTCCGGGTAACGGTGCAGCGAATGCAGCGCGTCCAGGATCGCGGCACGCGCCGCCGGGCTGGGCCCGTGGCTGTTCTCGTTCGAACCCAGTTCGACCAGCGCGCCCTCGGCGAACCGGCGCCGCAGGGCCACGAGGTCGAGCCCGGGGTCGTAGGCGCGCAGCGCGCGGATGCCGGGCTGGGCCAGCGCTACGTAGTCCAGAGCAGCCATCGTCAGCCCAGCGCCACCGGGTAGGAGCCCAGCACCTTCACGTCGGCGGCGTACTCGCCGAGTTCCGCCAGCGCACGGGCGACGCCCGGGTCCTGCACGTGGCCGCTGACGTCGATGAAGAAGGCGTACTGCCAGCGGCCCGCGTGCGAGGGGCGCGACTCGATGCGGTTCATGCTGACGCCGTGGCGGGCGAAGGGACTGAGCACGCCGTACAGCGCGCCCGGCTGGTCGCGCACGTAGACCAGCAGCGAGGTGCGGTCGTGGCCCGAGGCCGAGAACAGCTCGCGGCCCAGCACCAGGAACCGCGTGGTGTTGTCCGGCCGGTCCTCGATCGGGCCGGCGACCACCTTCAGGCCGTAGACGTGGCCGGCATTCTCGCCGGCAATCGCGGCGGCGTCATCGGCCGTGCGCGAGCGGCGAGCGGCCTCGGCGTTGCTCGACACCGCGAGTTTCTCGGCCCGGGGCAGGTGCTGGCGCAACCAGGCGCGGGCCTGGGCCAGCGACATCGGATGCGAATAGACCCGCTCGATGTCCTCGAGCCGCCCGGTGCGCGACATCAGGTACTGGTGCACGGCCAGCTCGACTTCGCCGCAGATCTTGAGCGGCGAGGTCAGGAACATGTCGAGCGTGGACTGGATGGTGCCCTGCCCCGAGTTCTCCACCGGCACCACGCCGAAATCGGCGTTGCCCGCCTCGACTTCCTGGAACACCTCTTCGATGCTGGCCAGCGGCAGGCCCTTGGCCGAATGGCCGAAGTGCTTTTGCAGCGCCTGCTGCGAGAACGTGCCCTCGGGCCCGAGGAAGCCAACCTTGAGCGGCTCCTGCTGGGCCAGGCAGGCCGACATGATTTCCCGGAACAGGCGCAGCAGCACTTCGTCGCTGAGCGGGCCCTCGTTGCGGTCGAGCACCTGGCGCAGCACCTGCGCCTCGCGCTCCGGGCGGTAATAGTCCACGGCGGCCTTCAGCGGGCCCTTGGCCTTGCCGACCTGGCGGGCCCAGCCGGCGCGTTCGGCGATCAGGGCCTGGATCTGGCGGTCGATGCCGTCGATGCGCTCGCGCACCTCCGACAGCACCGGCGTCGGTTCGACCGCTGGCTGCCTGGCCATTGCCTTGGCGACCGGCTTGCGGGTGGCCGCAGGCTTGCGCCGCGGCTCAGCCGCGGGCTTGGCCTTGCCGGCCTTCGGGGGTGCCTTGCGGGTGGCCAAGGCTCACCCGTTCCGGCGTGCGAAGTCGGCCATGAAATCGGCCAGCGCCGCCACGCCAGCCTCCGGCATGGCGTTGTAGATCGAGGCGCGCATGCCGCCCACCGCGCGGTGGCCCTTCAGGCCGAGCAGGCCGGCGGCCTCGGCTTCCTTGAGGAAGGGCTTGTCGAGCGCGGCGTCGGGCAGGAAGAAGGGCACGTTCATGGTTGAACGCGCGGCCGGCGCCACCGGGTTGCGGTAGTAGCCGCCCGAACCATCGATGGCCGCGTAAAGCGCCGCCGCCTTGCGCGCGTTGCGCTCGCCGATCGCGGCGGCACCGCCCTCGTCGCGGATCCACTTCAGCACCAGCCCCAGCACGTACCAGGCGAACGTGGGCGGGGTGTTGAACATCGAATCGTTGTTGGCCTGGTTGAGCAGCTCGAAGATCGGCGGCAGCGCACGCCCATGCTTGCCCAGCAGGTCCTTGCGGATGATGGCGATGGCCAGGCCCGACGGGCCCAGGTTCTTCTGGGCGCCGCCGTAGAGCACGCCGAAGCGGCTGACGTCGATGGGGCGCGACAGGAAATTCGAGGACACGTCGGCCACCAGCGGCACGCCGCCGACGTCCGGGATGTCGTGGAATTCGACGCCGTGGATGGTCTCGTTCGGGGTGTAGTGCACGAAGGCCGCGCCGGGCGTGAGCTGCCAGCCCTCGCGCGCCGGGATGTCGGCGTAGCCGCCGGCCTTGCTGCTGGCGGCGATGTTCACGTTCATGGAGGGCCGGGTGTTGTCCACCGCCTTCTCGCCCCAGTGGCCGGTGAGCACGAAGTCGGCGACCTGGTCCGGGCCGGCCAGGTTCAGCGCCAGCAGGGCCGAGAGCGTGGTGGCGCCGCCCTGCAGGAATAGCACGTGGTAGTGGTCGGGAATGGCCATCAGCTCGCGCAGGTCGCGCTCGGCGGCAGCGGCGCACTCGACGAAGGCGGCGCCGCGATGGCTGACCTCCATCACCGAAGCCCGCTCCCCCTGCCACTCCATCAATTCGGCCTGGACCTGGCGCAGGACGGGCTCGGGCAGCGCGGCGGGGCCGGCGCTGAAATTGAAGGCGCGTGACATCGGGAACACCTCGGGGAATGTGGTTGGCAGGCTAGCACGGCGAAACCGCGCCTCGGAAGCAGCTCAACCGAAGATGCGGGTACCCGCCAAGAGCTTTTGCTCGAACTGTTCCGGCGGCAGCGCGCGCGAGAACAGATAGCCCTGGCCGAACTGGCAACCCACCGACTCGAGCAGCGCCCGCTGGCCCTCGGTCTCGATGCCCTCGGCGGTCAGGGCCAGGCCCAGCTCGTCGGCGAAGCCGGTAATGGTGCGGACGATGGCGCGATGCCGGCGGTTGGTCTCGATGTCGCGGATGAAGACCTGGTCCATCTTCAGCGCATCAAAGGGCGAAGACGCGAAGGATTCCAGCGACGAGTAGCCGGTGCCGAAGTCGTCCACCACCAGGCCCACGCCCAGCGCCTTGAGCGACAGCAGCCGCTCCTCGGCCTGGCCGCGGCCGGCGCGGAAAGCGGTCTCGGTGACCTCGAGCCGAAGCGAGGCGGGCGGCAGCTGGTGCTCCTGGATCAGCCGGAACACCTCCTCGACGATCTCGGGCGAGACCATCTGCCGCTCATCAACGTTGACGTTCATGCTCAGCTCCCCCAGCTCGGGGTAGCGCCGGCGCCATTCGCCCAGCTGCCGGCAGGCCTCGCGCAAGGCCCAGGCGTCCATGTCCACGATCAGCCCGGTCTCCTCGGCGATGCCCAGGAACTCGGCCGGCGGCAACAGCCCGCGGGTCGGGTGGCGCCAGCGCACCAGTGCCTCGGCGCCGACCAGGCGGCCGCTGGCCAGCTCGATGATCGGCTGGTAATGGAGCCGGAACTCGGCGCGCTCGAACGCAAGCCGGAAGTCGGTCTCGAGCTGCAGCCGGGCCAGCGCCTCCTGGTGCATGCCTTCGTCGAAGATCACGAAGCCGGACTTGCCGGCGGCCTTGGCGCGGTACATCGCGGTGTCGGCGTCGCGCAGGACCTGGTCGGGCGACGCGTACTCGCTGCGGCCGATCACGATGCCCAGGCTGGCGGCCGAGAACACCTGCTGGCCGCCGATGTCGAAGGGCTGCTCGAACAGCCGCAGCACCCGCCGCGCGATGTCCACCGCACGGTCGTGGTCGCAGTCGCCGTCCGGCAGCAGGGTGAACTCGTCGCCGCCGTAGCGGGCGATCAGCACGTCCTCGAGCAGCCCATCCTCGAGCCGGCGCGCGATCTCGCACAGCAGGCGGTCGCCGGCGCCGTGGCCCAGGCTGTCGTTGACCCACTTGAAGCCGTCCAGGTCCAGGAACAGCACCGCGTAGCGCCGGCGCCGCCGGTCGCTGGCCTGGCTGACCTGCAGCATCGCTTCGGCCAGCCGCTGGTTGAACAGCATGCGATTGGGCAGCCCGGTCAGCGGGTCGTGGGTGGCGTGGAAGCGCAGGCGCTGTTCGGCCTCGCGCTGGCGGGTGATGTCCAGCACCGTGCCGGTGAGGTGCTCGACACCGTCGAGCAGGACCGGTCCGATGCTGACGCGGACGTGCACGCGCCGGCCGTCCCGGTGCAGCAGGCAGGTCTCGAAGTCCGGCGTCACCGCCAGGCCCTCGCGCCGCTGGCGGTCGCGCAGCTCGGACTGCGGCACCGATTCCGGCGCCATGATCTCGCGGTAGTTGCGCCCCTCCAGCGCCCCGTCGGGATGGCCGAGCATGGTCGACAGAGCCTGGTTGGCGTAGGTGTAGACGTCGTCGCGCATGATGAACACGCCCACCTGGCTGTGCTCGACCAGGGTGCGGTACTTGCCTTCCGAGCGCTGCAGCGCCTGCTGCATGGCGTGGTGCTCGTCGATGTCGAGCACCGAGCCGGTGAAGTGCACCGGGTTGCCGGCGTCGTCGCGGATCAGCAGCACGCTGGCGCTGACCCATTTCTGGCCGCCACCGCGGGTGCGCACCCGGGTCTCGTAGTGGCTGAACGCGCCGTCGCGCACCGCCCTCGCCACCAGGCCCTCGCGCTCGCCCGGGTCGACGTAGACCGCGCCCATGTCGGGCACTTCGGCCCTGAGCTGTTCCGGACTGTCGTAGCCGAGGATGCGGGCCATCACCGGATTCACTTCCATGATCCGGCCGTCGAGGCTGGTGCGGAACAGGCCGGCCGGGGAGCTCTCGAACAGCTCGCGGTAGCGCCGCTCGGCCTCGGCGATCGCGTGCTGGCGGCGGCGGTCCTCGGTGACGTCGCGCAGCGTCCCGGTGGACGCGATGTCGCCCTGGTACTCGACGGCGTCGGCGCGCACTTCGCACAGGATCCGCTCGCCGGTCTTGCGGCGCAGGTGGATTTCGTAGATCTGTGCGCTGCGCGAGCCGGCTTCGCGCTCGGCCCGGCGCTCCGCCTGCGCATCCCGGTCGGCCGGGTCGACCAGGGCCATGTACTCGCCGCCCTGCAGCTCGCCGGCGTCGTAGCCCAAGATCCGCTCCATCGCGCCGTTGGCGAATATGATGCGGCCGCGCTGGATCAGGAACACGCCATCGCGGCTGTTCTCCACCAGCACCTGGTAGAGCGCCTGGGATTGCCGCAGCGCCTGCTCGGCCTCGACCTGCGAGGTGATGTCCACCAGCGAGCCTTCGAAGAAGCGCACGGCGCCGGCGGCATCGCGGATGGCGCGGGCGTTCTCGCTGACCCAGATGATGCGGCCGTCGCGTCGGTGCACGCGCGCCCGCTGGCGCTCCAGCCGCCCACCGGACATCAGCTGCGCGCGAACCGCTTCGGCCTGGCCGGGGTCGGCGTACAGATGGTCGGTGTCGCGCGACAGTTCATCGAGCAGCTGCCGCGGCGAGTCGTAGCCGAGCAGGCGCGCCATCGCCGGGTTCACGTCCAGGAAGCCGCCCTCGGGCAGGCTGCGGTAGATGCCCTCGGAGGCGGCAAGGTAAAGCGAGCGGTACAGCGCATTGTCGGGCCCGGGGCCTTCGACCGGCGTTTCCTCGGGCAGCAGCGTGAGCAGGCAGAAAAGAACCGGCTCGCCACCCTCGGTGGCGAACTCGACGGACAGGTGGCCGGGCACGATGCGGCCGTCGGCGCGGGCCAGCCGCATGGGCAGCGCCGAAATACGGCGATCGGCACGCAGCAGGCTCCAGAGGCGGGCGCGGAAATCGGGCTCGGGCCAAAGGCCCACCTCGGCCGGCAGCCGGCCTGTCACCTGGTCGCGACGGTAGCCGGTGCTACGCTCGAAGGCATCGTTCACCGCCAGGAACGCGCCGTCCGCGGCCCGCATGACCGCGACCACGCTTTCCGATGAAGCGAACGCGTCGACCAGGCGCATCCTTTTCCCCGGTGGCTCCCTCTGCTCAGGAGTATAGCCACCGAAACCGGCCCGCATGGGCCCCGCTGGAGACCCGCGCGTGAAGACCCCGATCCCCGACCTGCCCGCCCACCTGATCACGCCCGAGCCCGTGTACCGGGCACGCCGCCAGCTGATGCAGCTGGGCCTGGCCAGCCCGCTGCTCGCGCTTGCCGGCTGCGCCGGGGCGCAGGACGCCAGCGCCCCCGCACCCACCGCGGCGGCCAGCGGGGCCAGCGGCGCGGCGCCCGCCAGCGAAGAGCTCACGCGTTTCGAGGACGCCACCAGCTACAACAACTTCTACGAATTCGGCACCGGCAAGACCGACCCCGCCCGCTACGCCGGCTCCCTGGAGCCGGCGCCCTGGTCGGTGGTGGTGGGCGGCGAAGCCGAGGTCACGGGCACCTTTCCGCTCGAGGACCTGCTCAGGATCACGGCCGTGCAGGACCGCACCTACCGCTTGCGCTGCGTCGAGGGCTGGTCGATGGTCATCCCGTGGCAGGGCCTGCCGCTGGGCGAGGTGCTCCAGCGGTTCAAGCCGAACTCGCGCGCGAAGTACGTTGCCTTCACCACCCTGGCCGACCCGCGCCAGATGCCCGGGTTGCGCTACCCGTCCATCGACTGGCCCTACCGCGAAGGCCTGCGGATGGACGAGGCGATGCACCCGCTGACCCTGCTGGCCACCGGCATGTACGGCAAGCCGCTGCCGAACCAGAACGGCGCCCCGCTGCGGCTGGTGGTGCCCTGGAAGTACGGGTTCAAGAGCATCAAGTCGATCATCCGCATCGACTTCACCGAAACCATGCCGCCGACCAGCTGGAACATGCTGCAGCCCGAGGAGTACGGCTTCTATTCCAACGTGAACCCCGACGTCGACCACCCGCGCTGGAGCCAGCGCAGCGAGCGCCGGATCGCCGGCACCGCCAGCAAGCTGTTCGCCGAGCGCATCCCCACCCTGCCCTTCAACGGCTACGGCGAGCAGGTTGCCGGCCTGTACGCGGGCATGGACCTGCGCAAGTGGTACTAGGCCGCGGCATCGATTGGCGCTGGGTCGGGTTCAAGGCCCTGGCGCACGCGCTGGCCCTGCTGCCGCTGGCGAGTCTGGTGCAGGGTGTCATCGAGGACAGCCTGGGCGCCGACCCGGTCGCGGCGCTCACCCACGCCACCGGCGACTGGGCGCTGCGCCTGCTTCTGCTCGGGCTGGCGCTGACGCCGCTCCGGCGACTCACCGGCCAGGCGTGGCCGATCCGGTTCCGGCGCCTGGTGGGTTTGTACGCGTTCTTCTATGCCTTCCTGCACCTGGCGGTCTTCCTGGTGCTGGACCTGGGCGGCTACTGGACGCAAATCTTCGAGGACATCGTCAAGCGGCCCTACATCACGGTCGGCTTCGCGGCCTGGATGCTGCTGGTGCCGCTCGCGTTCACGTCCACCCGCGGCTGGATGAGGCGGCTCGGCCGGCGCTGGGCGCAGTTGCACCGGCTGGTCTACGCGGTGGGCGTGCTGGCCGTGCTGCACTTCCTGTGGCTGGTGAAATCGGACCTGCGGGAACCGCTGGTGTACGCCGCGATCCTGGCGGTGCTGCTGGGCGCACGCCTGTGGTGGCGGCTGCGCCGCCCCCCGGGTCAGGCGCCGGCGCGGGGCGCGTAGACCAGCAGCGCGGTCAGGGCCGCGGCCAGCACGGTGGCGGCGGCGATCAGCCACCACAACGCGCCCGGGTCCTTGTGCGGCGGCTCGACGGCCGCGGGTTCCGGCGCCGCGACCGGGTCGCGCGCCACCGGCACCCGCACCGCCTTCATCGTCTGGGTGTGGGTGGTGGTGGCCGGCTTGGCCGCGTCCATCTGGCCGCGCAGCGGCAGGCCCGGGGCCTCGAGCTGGAAGCGGTGCTGGTCAATGACCAGCTGGTCGCCCGGTGAAAGCACGGCATCGCGCACCGGCACGCCGTTCACCAGGCTGGCATCGTTGCCCATGGCCCGCAGCACGACCCGGTCGGCGTGCAGCTCGACCACGGCGTGGCGCTCGGCGACACCGGCGTCCTCCAGGCGGATGTCGGCCGAGGCGGAACGGCCGATCAGCCGCGGCTCGGTCAGGGTGTAGCTGCGTCCGTAGTGCTGGCCAGACAGGCCGCGCAGCACGACGCGGGCGGCGGCCACGCGCTGGGCCTCACTCATCGCAGGCGGTGCCACGGCCGGGATGCGGCGCTCGATGGCGGGCTCGTCGTCGGCGCGCACCACCACCCGCAGCTTGTCCAGGCAGACCAGGTCGCCGGGGCGCAGCTGGGCCAGGCGTCGCACCGGGCGGGCGTTGAGGTGGACGCCATGGACACCGGCCGGGACCCGCAGCCACAGGCCCCGGCGGTCGCGCTGGAAGCTGGCGTGGTGGGGCGCGAGGCCGACGTCGGGCAGGCAGACCCGGCTGCCGGCGCGGCTGCCCACGATCACTTCCCCCCGAAGGGCCACGTTGGCGTGTTCACCGTTGGGGAACGTCAGCTGCATCCAAACTCCTCCGGCCGCGAATCTAGCATGGCCGGCTGCGGCCACGCCCTTGGTGGTTACGCCAAAGCAACGCAGAATAGGCCGCCGAGGAGGGCACCATGTCCAATATCGATATCCGCCGCAGCCATGCGCGGCCGCTGAAGGAAGCCCGCGCCGCGATCGAGCGCGTCGCCGAACACATCGCCGAGAAGTTCGACGTCGAGTACGGCTGGAACGGCAACACGATGGAGTTTTCCCGCGGCGGCGTCGACGGCCACATCGCCGTCAGCCCCAAGGACATCCACGTCACCGCGACGCTCGGCTTCCTGCTGGGTGCTATCAAGGGCCCGATCGAGCGCGAGATCCAGCGCTACCTCGACGAGGAGTTTGGCTAGGCCCGATCGCGAACGGATCCGGGTCGCCGGCCAACAGCCGGGCCGAGGCCTGGCGTTCGCGGTGGCCGATCGCCTCGAGGAAATCGCCGGCGCCGTCGAGCGCTTCGAACGCGCCGAAGCCCCGCTCCAGGAAGCCCTGCAGCTCGGACAGCCCGGCGGCCCGCGCCGGCAGCCGCGACGCCCGCAGCAGCTTGAATACGCCGCGCTGGTGGACCGCGCCGTCCAGGGTCCAGCCGACGCCGAGGATCAGCTCGATCTGCAGCCGGCGCAGCCGCGGCAGGCCGACGGCGCGGTAGGCCACGCCATAGTCGGCCAGCGTGATCTCGGCCTCGGGCGTCTTGCGCCGCGCCAGTTGCTCGGCCATCCGCAGGTCGAAGGCGTGGCTGAGCACGGCCAGGCCGATCGCATCGGCCGCGGCCTCCAGCAGGGTGTCGGGGAGCAAGCGCGACATCAGCGGCATGATCCGCGCCACGTCGCGGTCGCGGGCCGAGAAATCCTTCTCGCCGTACAGGTCGCTGAGGAAGAACTCGGCTGCCGGCCGCATCCGCGGGTTGGCCAGGAAGTCCTCGAAGCTGGCGGCCAGGCGCCGGGTCTGCCAGGCGCGCAGCCGCGCCAGCGCCGGCAACCGGTTGCGCGGGTCGCGCACCGGGTCATGCACGTCGCGCTGCCAGGCCAGGCGCCGGGCCAGCTTCTGGCGCAGGGGCGTGGTGCTCATGGCGCGCGCCGTGGCCCGTGAAGGCCGGGTAAGGAACTGCGATCGCTCACACTTGTCCGGGGTCTGCGGCGGGCTACAATCGCCGCGCCTTCGTAGGAGTTCCCCCATAGCATGCTAGTTCTGCAGCCCGCCCGGAAGCGCCGCCAGCCCAGCGAGGGCCGGATCGGCCTCGCCATCGCCGGCGGCGGGCCGATCGGCGGCATGTACGAACTGGGCGCGCTGCGTGCCCTCGACGTAGCCATCGATGGCCTGGACCTGACCAAGCTCGAGGTCTACGTCGGCGTCAGCTCGGGCGCCTTCCTGGCCGCGGGCCTGGCGAACCGGCTCGACACCGCCGAGATGTGCCGCATCTTCATCACCGGCGACAGCGACCAGGTCAAGTTCCGGCCCGAGATGTTCCTGCGCCCGGCCTTCCTGGAGTACGCCAAACGCGCGGCCTCCCTGCCCCGGCTCGCCTTCGACTGGTGGAAGGACGTGCTCACCGACCCGACCGGATCGCACCTGAGCGAGCTGATCAGCCGCTTCGGCGGCGTCATCCCGACCGGGCTGTTCGACAACCGCGGCATCGAGCGCTTCCTGCGCGAGGTCTTCACCATCCGCGGCCGCAGCAACGATTTCCGCGAGCTGGCGGCCAAGCTCTACGTGGTCGCGGTCGACCTCGACAGTGGCGAGGCGGTGCGCTTCGGCAGCCCCGGCTGGGACGACGTCAGCATCTCGCGCGCCGTGCAGGCCAGCTCGGCCCTGCCCGGCCTTTACTCGCCGGTGGACATCCGCGGCCATCATTTCGTCGACGGCGCGCTGCGCCGGACCATGCACGCCTCGGTGGTGCTCGACCACGGCATCGACCTGATGCTGGGCATCAATCCCTTCGTCCCGTTCAATGCCAGCCGCGGCGGCCGCCCGCCCGAAGGCATGGACAAGCTGGCCCAGGGCGGCCTGCCGGTGGTGCTGTCGCAGACCTTCCGCACCATCCTGCAGTCGCGCATGCAGGTGGGGTTGGCCAAGTACGCCCAGCAGTACCCGGACACCGACCAGGTGGTGTTCGAGCCCAACGAGGACGACGGCGAGATGTTCTTCACCAACGTCTTCAGCTACTCCTCGCGCCAGCGGGTGTGCGAGCACGCCTTCCATTCGACCCTGGCCGACCTGCGCCGGCGCCGCGAGCAACTGGCCCCGGTGCTGGCGCGCCACGGCCTGCGCCTGCGGGCCGAAGTGCTCGACGACCCGTCCCTGTCGATCATGGACGGACTGGGCATCGCGCCGCGCACCACCGATGCCACGGCGCGCCTGCGGATGGCGCTCGACGACGTCGACGCCATCGTCAAGGCGCGGCGCCCCAACCGTCGCCGCGCCGCCGCCACGCGCCGGCGCTGACCGCCGCGCGGACCGCGCCGCGCACTGGTGTGAATGCTCTAGACACGCGGCGCAAATTGGCGCCACTCGGGCGTCGTGCCCAACCCCTTACCGAACGGAGTTACCTCGCGATGGCCAAGCTCAAGAAGACCGTGCGTGCCAAGAAGGCCGCCCCGAAGTCGAACGCCGACCTGCAGGCCAAGGCCGAGCAGATGTCGCGCTCGATCGTCGAATCGGCCCAGCAGATCTGGATGGCCGGCGTCGGCGCCTTCACCCGCGCCCAGGGCGAGGGCTCGAAGCTGTTCGAGGCGCTGGTCAAGGAAGGCATGACCATCGAGAAGACCACCCGCCAGCTGGCCACCGGCCGCGTGGATGCGGTGCGTGATGCCGTCGAGGACCGCGTGGGCGTGGTGCGCGAGCGCGCCGTCGACACCTGGGACCGCCTCGAGTCGGTGTTCGAGACCCGCGTGCAGCGCGCCCTGAACCGCCTCGGCGTGCCGGGCCGCGAGGACCTCGCCGAGCTCAACGCCCGCGTCAACGAACTCAATGCGGAGCTGCGCAAGCTGGGCAAGGGCGGCGCCAAACCGGCCGCCAGGAAGGCCCCGGCGAAGAAGGCCGCTGCTAAGAAGCCGGCCAAGCCCGCCGCGCGCAAGGCCAAGCCGGCCCAGCCCGCCGCCCGCAAGCCTCGCGCCAGCCGCAAGCCCGCGCTGCCCAAGGCCCCCAAGCCGGACGCGCCGCAGGCCGGCTGAACCGTTTCATGTCCGCCAGCCAGTAACCGGAGTCCGTTCGCTCCCTCCCCTTGCGGCTTCCCGGCTGGCGGACATCTTCCCGTGACAGACAAAGGCCCGGCCCGCGCCGGGCCTTTGTCGTTGCGGGCCTGCGTCGCGCGGTTTCCGCGTTATCCTCTGGCACCCCGCAGATTGAGTTCGGAGCCATCGGATGTTTGGTGTCAGCCCCTGGATCGCCGCCGTCATTGCCACCGCCGTCGCGCTGTTGGCCAGCACGTGGTGGTTCGGCATCCATCGCCGTCGGCTGGCCGAGAACAGCGCCGGCATCAAGGCCCTGGCCGGCATGAAGTGGCGCGAGTGCGCCGGCCTGGTGCTGCAGGCCATGGCCGAGAAGGGCTATACCGAGCTGCCCTCGAGCCGGCAGCCGGGCGACGGCGGCGCCGAATTCCTGCTGTTGAAGGAGAACGAGCGCTGCCTGCTGGGCTACAAGCACGGCACCGCCTATCGCCTCGGCGAAGCCAACGTCCGCGATTTCGCCAATGCCGTGCAGCTGCAGGGCGCCACCACCGGCATGCTGGTCACGCTGGGCAGCGCCGAGGGATTCGCGCGCGACCTGGCCCGCCGCTACGGCGTCGACCTGGTGGACGGCCGCAGCCTCTGGCCGCAGGTCGAACCCTTCGCGCCGGCGCACCTGGTCGAGGACATCCGGCACCAGGCCGCCACCGGCATCCGCCGTGGCCAGCAGTTGGGCGCCGTCGGCAGCCTGGTGCTGGGCATGATGGTGTTCGGCGTGGCCCAGATGGGCGTGGAAGAGTCGCCGATGCCGGCCCCGGCAGGCGCGCCGTCGGCCGCCCCGGCCAGCACGCAGGCTTCTGCAGAACCGGCAACCGCCGCCGCAACCCCGGCTGCGGCGCCTGCGCCCGCCGCGGAACCGGAGTTCCAGGACGAAGCCTCCCGCCGGGCCAGCGACGCCATGAAGGAGCTCGCGGCCGTTGCCCAACTCACCGACGAGGAGCGGGCCCTGCGCAGGCGCCAGGCCGCCAGCCGGGTCGCCGACCTGAAGCAGGCCAACCGCGCCTACTGGTCCACCCAGTCCACCCTGGTGGTGGGCCTGGTGCGCGAGGACGGCATCGATACCGGCATCGTCAACGAAGCCTGCGCGATCCTGGTCGAGTACGAAGAGCTTCGCTACACGCGCCTGCAGCTCGAACCGCCTTCGGATTCGACCGTGCCGGTGCGCTGGAAGCAGTGCCAGTAAGCCCGGCGCCACCCGCCTCCCCCGCCCGAGGGCGAGGGGGCGCGTCCTTCACCAGTGCACGCCGCGCATCAGCGCCGCGAACGCCACCTGTTCGTTGGTGGGCTTCTCGTCCTTGAGCGCCTTGCGGTCGCCCTTGGCGGCGGCCGAGTCCGGGAACATCTCGAACGCGGTATTCATGATCACCTCGTAGGCCTTCGGCGCCACGGCGTTGAGCGTGGCGGCGAAGATGCCCATGCGGGTGGCGACGCGGCTGGGCCGCTCGATGATGGCCTTGACGATCAGGTCGGCGGCCTCCTCGGGGGTCAGGGTCGGCACCGAGTCGTACATCTTGGTCGGCGCGATCATCGGCGTCTTGACCAGCGGCATGTTGACCGTGGTGAAGGCGATGTTCTTGCCGCTGAACTCGGCCTGGGCGCAGCGGCTGAAGGCATCCAGCGCCGCCTTCGAGGCCACGTAGGCCGAGAATCGGGCCGAGCTGGCCAGCACGCCGATCGAGCTGATGTTGATGATGTGGCCCTTGCGGCGCTGGGTCATCACCGGCAGGAAGCCCATGATCAGGCGCAGGCAGCCGAAGTAGTTCAGCTGCATGGTGCGCTCGTAGTCGTGGAAGCGGTCGTAGCTGAGTTCGACCGATCGGCGGATCGAGCGCCCGGCGTTGTTGACCAGGATGTCCACGGCCTTGTGCTCGTCGAGCACGGTCTTGACCAGCGCGTCGCAGCTGGCCAGGTCGGTGAGGTCGCAGGTGTAGGCCCAGCACTTGCCGCCGGCGGCGATGATCTCGTCGCGGGTCTTGAACAGCTCCTCCTCGCCGCGGGCGACGATGATGACCTTGGCGCCGGCCTCGGCCACCTTGATCGCCGACGCGCGGCCGATGCCGGACGAGCCGCCGGTGATCACGACGACCTTGTTGGCCACGTGGCCGCGCAGGGTGCGGTCGACGAACAGGTCCGGGTCCAGGTGGCGCTCCCAGTAATCCCAGATGCGCCAGGCGTAGCCCTCGAGGTCGGGCACGGTGATCTTGCTGCCCTTGAGCGCGCGCTCGGCCACGCGGGTGTCGAAGCGCGTCGGGTAGGTGATGAAGGCCAGCGTCGCCGGCGGCAGCTTCAGGTCGCGCAGCAGCATGCTGGTGAAGCGCTTGATCGGCGGCAGGTTGGTGACCGCGCTGCGCACCGCGCCCGGCACCACGGCCAGCATGCGCGCGTCCAGGCGCATGGTCATCTCGGGCGCATGGGCGGCGCGGCAGAAGGTGTTCATCAGCTCGCCGAAGCGCATCGGCTCCGGGTCGACCAGGTGGAAGCACTGGCCGTCGAGCCCCTTCTTGTGGGCGATGTGGTCCATGGCGTCGGCGACGAAATCCACCGGCACCACGTTGATGCGGCCACCCTCGATGCCCAGCGTGGGCACCCACTGCGGCAGCGTCTGGCGCATCTTCTTGATCAGGGTGAACAGGTAGTACGGGCCGTCGATCTTGTCGATCTCGCCGGTCTTGGAGTGGCCGATGACCATCGACGGCCGGTAGATGCGGAACGGCACCTTGCATTCCTTGCGCACGATGCCCTCGGACTCGTGCTTGGTGCGCAGGTAGGGATCCTTGAGGCCTTCGGCTTCCTCGAACATGTCCTCGCGGAACACGCCCGGGTACAGGCCGGCCGCGGCGATCGAGCTGGTGTGGTGGAAGCAGCCGGCCTTGATGGCGGCCGCGAGCTCGATGGCGTGGCGAGTGCCGTCGATGTTGGCGACCTGCTGCGAAGCGGCATCGGCGGACAGGTCGTAGATGGCCGCGAGGTGGAAGAAGTGCTGCACCTTGCCCGACAGCGCCTTCACCTGCGCCGCGCTCAGGCCCAGCTTCGGCTTGGACAGGTCGCCGGGCACCGGGACGATGCGCTTGCGGTCCCAGCCCATCTTCGCGGCGATGGCCTCGAGCTTCTTCTCCGAGCCCTTGCGCACCAGCACGTGCACGCTGCCCCTGCGCTTGAGCAGGTTGCTGACCAGATAGCGCCCGATGAACCCGGTGGCGCCGGTGACGAAATAGCTCATGACCTCTCCCTGCCCTGTGCCCTGGACCGCCCGCATGGGCGGCCTCCCTGCGCCTAACTTGCCAGACCGCCCGCGCGCCGGCAAACGTCGCGTTGACCGTCCCCGGGGGCCGTGATATCACCCGGGGTTCAACCCGGGGGCAAGACATGGCAGACCTGAAAGAACAGTTCCAGAAGGCCGCGCAGGACGTGATGAACCTGGCCGAGCGGCCCGACAACGACACCATGCTTCGGCTGTACGGCCTCTACAAGCAGGGCTCCGAGGGCGACGTGAGCGGGCCCAAGCCCGGCTTCTTCGACTTCGTGGGCACGGCCAAGTACGAGGCCTGGGAAAAGCTGGCCGGCACCAAGCCCGAGGACGCGATGAAGAAATACGTCGACCTCGTGAAGAAACTGCGCGGCTGAGGCCGCCCCATGGCCCGCCAGACCCGCCAGCGGATCCTCGACACCGCCCTGCGCATGTTTAACCAGCAGGGCGAACCGAACGTCACGACCAACCACATCGCCGACGAGCTGGAGATCAGCCCGGGCAACCTTTACTACCACTTCCGGAACAAGGACGACATCATCGAGCAGCTGTTCCAGCGCTACGAAGAGCGCATGGACACGGCCCTGGTGTCGCCCGACAGCCGGCTGCGGGACCTGGAGGACATCTGGCTGCAGCTGCACCTGGTGTTCGAGTGCATCTGGGAGTACCGGTTCCTGTACCGGGACCTGGTGGACATCCTCAGCCGCAACCGGCGCCTGCGCCTGCGCTTCGCCCGCATCCTCAAGCGGGCGGCCGACGGGGCCTCCTCGGGCATGAAGGGGCTGGTCCAGGCCGGGGTGATGCGGGCCTCGGCCGCCGAGGTCGAGGCCACGGCCACCAACATCCTGGTCATCGCCACCTTCTGGATGAACTACGCCAGCGTCCGCGGCGACAAGGACGAGGACGAGGCCATCCGCAGCGGCATCGTGCAGGTGATGATGCTGCTCTCTCCCCTCCTGCGGGACGCCGAGCGGGTGCACCTGAACACCCTCACCCAGGCCTACCTCCGCTGACCGCCCCCTTTCGGAGAGGCCAGCGGGCAGGCAACGAGTTGTATTGCAAGCGGTTTTGGGCTGGGCTATACTCCCGCTTCTTTATCGCCCCAACCCCATTCCAAGGAACTGCCATGAAAGTGCTCTCGTCCCTGAAGTCGGCGAAGACCCGCCATCGCGACTGCAAGGTCGTGCGCCGTCGCGGCAAGGTCTTCGTGATCTGCAAGTCCAACCCGCGTTTCAAGGCCCGCCAGCGCT
>LNFM01003687.1_pt1 | contig 29680 bp, 22 predicted proteins | sample 596031 | NCBI WGS metagenome assembly LNFM01 (sample SAMN04254537, study PRJNA301005) | activated carbon metagenome | isolation source: dual media filters at the Ann Arbor, Michigan drinking water treatment plant | place: USA: Ann Arbor
ATCAAACGATTCGTATCGTGTTTCAACACCCACCTTCGGTGAAAAAGCGGATGTGGTTGCAGACAAGCGGGCCTGTGCCGCGTCCCGATCTGCCTTCAGTTGAATAATATCAACATTGATGTCCTTGGCTCTCTTGTAAAGTTCTTCGAAATCAACCGGGGGCTTGTTCGCGTAATCCACGGCCTGGGTTGCAGGTGGGGGAACAACAGGTGCAACGACCGCACTAGGAGCCGCCTGCCGAGTGCTAGGCTCGGCAGAAGTTTGTGACTGTAAAACTCCAGTCACAAATAGCAATCCTAAGAATACGACCGAGTTACTTTTCGAACGTGAACTTAACATAGTCCTTATCCTTTCCTTCGCCCACATTCACGGTGAATGTCACCCGATGAGCGCCCTGGAAGTCCACTTCAGTCTCCCAGTAACTTTTCATGTCTTTCATTTCGACTGGTTTATTTCCTTTTTTAGGGATTTCCAATTTTGTCGAGATCTTGAGTTTATCCGTCGTCAGATCAGCGCCCTCTTTGTCGTAAGCATAAAGTAAAATTTTATTACCTTCACGAGCCATTTCAAAGTGATTATGATGTGTGGATTCGATAATCCCCTTGTGTCTTGGCTTAAAGCTGGCAGCACCGTGATCGTGATCTGGGCTTGCTAGTGTACCGGCTGCAAAGAAAGAGATTGCTAGGGTTAAAAGTAGTTTTTTCATAATTCCTCCGTGTTTTTTTTGTTGATGTATTCCAGAGCCGCTTTCTTTCCATACTTAAAGAAAATGGTTGGCGTTAATAAAATATCTAACAGTGTCGAACTGATCAGGCCCCCAACAATCACCACCGCAACTGGGTGCAAGATCTCGCTACCAGTCTGTCCCTTTGCAAAGACTAAAGGCATCAAGGCTAATGATGCAACCGTTGCCGTCATTAAGACTGGAACCAATCGCTCGAGTGATCCGCGAATGATCATTGATTTGGTGAAGTCCTCATTTTCATACTTCATGATGTGCAAGTAATGTGAAATCATCATGATTCCGTTGCGACAAGCGATACCACATAATGTGACGAATCCAATCAGACTTGCAATCGTGATGTTGCGTTCGACCACGAAAAGAAGAATCACACCACCAATGAAGGCGAATGGAATGGTCAGCATAATTTGCGCCACAATCATTTTTGATTGGAAGTGTGAGTACAACAACACGGCAATGGCCAAAATGGAAATTAATCCAAAAAGGAAAATGTTGCGGGTTGCACTTTCTTGCGATTCAAATTGACCGCCATAAACTGGATAGGTTCCAACCGGAAACTGGACCGACTTTGCGACAGTTGCTTTTATTTCTTCAACCGTGCTGACTAAATCACGACCAGACACGTTCGCCGACACCACAATTCGACGAAGTCCATTGTCACGATTGATTTCATTCGGTCCCTTCGTTTCAAAAACATCCGCTACATCCTCAACGCGTACAATCTGTCCATCCGGCATGACTTTCAGAATCGTAGATTTAATTTTCTCAATGGAGCTTCGGGACTCTTCATCATAGCGAAAAAAGACATCGAAAAACTTTTGACCCTCAAGGACTTGTGCAATGTCATCGCCATTCAAGGCCCCTTCTAACATGCCGGTAATTTCCCCGGCGGAAAGCGCGTACTTAGCTGCTTCTTCGCGAAGCACATGAATTTTCAATTGTGGAATCAAACCTTGTTGTTCCACTTTTAAATCGACAACACCTGGAACTTTTTCGATTGAATCTTTAACTTGGTCCGCGGTTTGGCGAAGTTCTTTTAAATCTTGTCCGTAAATCTTAATCGCAATTTGGGCGGCAACGCCCGACACCATGTGATCGATGAGATGTGCAATAGGTTGACCTACACTCACATTCATCCCTTCAAGTACGGCTAATTTGTCTCGTATAGAATTTAGAACTTCTTCACGCGATCGTTGCATATCTTGTTTGAAATCCACATCAATTTCACTGACGTGTAGTCCCATCGCATGTTCGTCTTTTTCGGCGCGACCAGTTCGGCGCGACACTGATTTTACTTCGGGAACTTCGAGAATTAATTTTTCACTTTGAAGCCCTATTTTGTTCGCTTGATCTAGGGAAATTCCGGGCAAAGCGCCGACAGAGACCAGCGCGGTTCCTTCATTAAATTCCGGCAAAAAATTCTTTCCCATTTTCGGTATTAAAGATATGGCGACGATCAAAAGCAAGGACACCAAAGAAATCATCACCTTCGGATAATCGAGAATTTTGTTTAAAATAGTCTTGTCGAGATTTTTGAGAAATCGAACAAAGTGAGTCTCTTTGTGCTCTTTTAGCTCTATTTTTCCGAGCAAAAAATAGCAAAGGACTGGCGTAATCGTCAACGAGACCAGAAGTGATGCAATAAGTGCTGTAAGATACGAAATCGCTAGTGGCGTAAACAGGCGGCCTTCAATACCAGTTAGATTCAAAAGCGGTAAGAAAACAAAACAGATGATCAGTGTCGCAATCACGATCGAGTTTCTCACTTCACTTGAAGCGTCAAAAATAACCCGCAATATGGCTCGTGGTTTTTCCAGCAAACTATTTTCACGAAGTCGCCTGAAAATATTTTCGACATCGACAATCGAATCATCCACCAATTCCCCAATCGCGATGGCCAGTCCTCCAAGCGTCATTGTGTTGATTGTCAGACCAAATAACTTGAAAATGATTAAGGTCATTAAAAAAGACAAAGGAATCGCCGTTAAAGTGATCAAGCTCATTCTAAGGTTTGCAAGAAAGACAAAAAGTACAATAAAGACTAAAACAGTTCCAAATAAAAGCTTCCCTTGAATTCCTTTTATTGAGGCTTCAATAAAGTTCGATTGTTTGAAAACATCCGTCGTAATTCCCACACCTTTTGGCAACGAACTTTTCATGGATTCGATAGCCGCATCAATTTCTTTGGTGATTTTGACTGTATCGGTCCCAGGTTGCTTTTGAATGACCATGACAACTGAAGGCTTTCCGTTGTAACTCGAATCGCCGCGCTTAATGGCCGCATCTATTTTTACTTCTGCAATTTCTTTCAAAACAACGGGGCGTCCAAAGTGCGTCCCAATCACTGTGTTTTCAATATCTTCAATGGAAGTAACGACGCCAATATTTCGAATGAGATATTCTTGCTCTCCCTTATTTAAATAACCACCGGTCGTGTTTTGACTAATTTGGCGAAGGCTGCGATCGATGTCTTCGATTGTAAATCGTTTTTGATTCAGCTTTTCGGCTGACACAAGAATTTGATATTGCTTGAGGCCTCCGCCCATCGGAATAACCTGCGCAACACCGGGAATTGTCAAAAGTCTTGGGCGAACCACCCATTCCGCCAACGTTCGAAGTTCGATGGGATTGATATCATCAGTTTCTGGATACAATGCAATTTGTTGAATTTGTCCCATTAAAGACGCGATGGGACCCATCGAAGGCTGGGTGTCTTTAGGTAATTGATCTTTCGCCAAATTGAGTTTTTCGCCGACAAGCTGTCGACTCAGAAAAATGTCGGTTCCCCATTCAAACTGTACGTAAATAATTGATAGGCCTACTCCGGATGTTGAGCGGATGGATGACAATCCAGGAAGCCCATTGAGCTGCGATTCAATCGGAATCGTCACTAGGGTTTCAACTTCTTCCGGAGCCTTTCCGTGAGCTTCGGTTACGATGGTCACGGTGGGCTTCGTTAAATCAGGAAAGACATCAACTGGAAGTTTTTGAAACGTGACAAGGCCGACGATGACAAGCACAGCTGCAATCCCGAGCGTGAGCAGTCGACTAGTTAATGCGAAACGAATAAGTTGGTTGAGCACAAGTCCTCCAAAGAAATAAATTTTTCTGAAACAAAAGAAAAATTTAAACTATGGGCGGTCTGTAAATTGAATTTGAAAACTGATGCAGTTCGGTTTCGTCCGATACATTCAAAGTGAAAATTTCTTGTTTAGGCTGGAAGATGAAGACCATTGCCGTGTGAATATTGATTGAACAGCAGAGGGTGCGGCAATTATGGGACGAAGCGTGGCTATGTTTTGAGTTAGAGTGATCCGCATCCGAATTCTTTACATTCAATTCACTATCCGTGACATGATCGCAGTCGCTCTCATGGACTTCATCGACATGGACTAAAATCTCTTCATGCTCATGACAAGAAGGCGGCGCACACGGAGCTGCCGCAAAAGACTGAAGTCCAAGGCTCAAGGATAAAAAAAGCACCGACAAAAAACTTTTCATTTGCTCCAATTTTTAACTATCTTATCTGACTATTTAAACACATCCAACTTTTTTTGAACCAGGGCTCTAAGAGGTCCGTAACCCATCTCGGTCAGCTCCTCACCATTGACAAAAAAAGTTGGTGTTCTGGTTACACCAAGCTCCTCGCCAACCGTCTTGTCCTGCATAATTTGATCTTTAAATTTTCCAGATTCAATATTGGCTTTAATTTTTGAATTATCTAGACCTAAGTTGGATGTTAATTGAAATAACAGCTCGGGTTTTGGGTCGTGATGACTGGCCCACATTTCCTGTTGTTCAAAAAATAGTTCCATCGCCTTCCAATACTGTCCCTGTTCACCGGCACTTTCTAAAACCTGTGCAGCAAATATGGAGTTTGTATGAAACGGCATGTAACGAACGACAAGTCGAACTTTTCCTTCATATTCCGCCATGACTCTTTTCACTATCGGATACATCGCCTTACAAGCCTCACATTCTGGATCTAAGAATTCAACAATCGTAACCGGGGCCTCATCAGGACCCAATATTGGTGAATAATCTGCGATGAGCTTGGAATTACTTGGCGGCACGACTGAGAAGCCAGAACCACTACTTTGCCCTGCTGAATTCGGAGCCTCTTTTGGGACTTCTTTTGTCGTTATAAAATAAACGAATGCAGAAACAAAAATAGCTAATATGATAAGTGCCGCGACCTTAATTTTACTGGAGTTCATTGATTGTTTTTCCCTTTGAAAAAAAATGAAATGTGATCAGCCCTAATATAATCAAAAAGGCCAAAAATGAAAGAAACGGAATGGTTACAAAGCCAAACCACTTAATTTGTTGGCTCGTACACGAGACACCTTGGCTACAAGGTACAATATTTTCGATGAATCCGTAGTAAAGAAGATTGTGATAACCGGCTATTAAAATTCCGAATCCTGCTAAAACAAATTCTTTTGTAAAATCTGTGTATCGCGATTGAAAGATATCAATAAAAGATAAAATTGCGATGGGATACAGAAAAATTCTTTGATACCAGCACAACGAACAAGGTGGAAGTTTTAAAACCTCGCTAAAATATAAAGAGCCGAAGACCCCAGTGGTGCTTACAATAAAAATAAGGAATTTTGTTAGCTGATCAATTTTGTTTTCAGTGTGCTTCATGTTTAAGTTCAACTTTTGCTAGCTTTAATACTTTAACCGAAGCTGTGATGGCCAAATAAGCCATCAAACCTGCAACAATTAAATCCGGCCAATAACTATTCAAAATCCCGACCGATAGACCCGCGACAATCACGGCTGCGTTTCCAATGGCATCGTTTCGACTACAAAGCCAAACGGATTGCATGTTGCTGTCTCCTTCGCGGAATTGGTAAAGCAAATAGGTGACGAGTCCATTCACAAAAAGGCCAGCGATTCCAAGTCCCGTCATCAAATGTGGATTTGGATTTGAACCTGAAAGAACACTCATAACAATTTCCACACTGACCCACAGTCCTAATCCACCCATCGCCAGAGCTTTGAAAATAGTCGCTTTAGCCCGAGTTGCCAAGGAGTGTCCCAGAACAGAAAGACTTATGACATAATTCACAGAATCGCCCAAGAAATCCAACGAATCCGCTTTCAAGGACTGTGAATCTGCAAAAAAGCTGGCACCAAATTCAATAATGAACATCGTAAAATTGAGGATGAGTGCAATCCAAAGCACCGTTTTTAGTTTTTTCGTTTGTGGCTTTTCAGCCGGGGCACAGCACTTATCCACGAGAAAGCTCCTTCAGCCCATCTAAGATGTCATCATCTTTTCGATTCCGCTTGTCATGCTGATATTATAGCTTGCGTACCTATGTACGGAGTCAACAGAATTAATTTTTCTAGATAAAAGGCAACCTATTGGTGAGGCTTGATGTCACTTTGAGACTTTCGGACTTCTGGAATAAACAACAACCACGGTTTGGTCAAAATAAGTTGAAAGCCCCACCACAACGTCCGCCTGAGTGATTTCAAGCTTACTTGTGTCGCTATTGATGCCAAAATGAAAGCAAGAAAAAAACTGACAGATATATTCAAAAACCCAATCACAAACAAACCTAAAAATGAATTCAATAAAAGACTAAAGGAAAGATCAAATTGAATCGCCTGAAAGAAAGCCGTGAAGTAAGCGCCTGATGCAAGGGTAATGTGGCGAACTTCAATAGGGACTCCAAGAAACTTGACGAATTGGGGAACTAAGCCCAAAAGAATTCCCAATGAAAAATTGGCTGCGACCGCGCTTGCGTTGTGCTCGATCAGAGCTGCAAATCTTTTTGTTTTTTTCGAACCTAACCATTTTAAGAGTGACGGACTCTCCTGAATCCGACTGGGAAGCTCGTTGCTGAGACTAAAGTTCTCAAACCAACCCGCAATCAAACTTGAAAAGAACAATAGAAATCCAGTGATCGCTGCAAACAACGGAGCGAACCCAAGGTAGTTGCTAGATTCGATGACCGCTATCACCTGATTTTTCGAATAAAGTGGATGCCCTGCCCAGACTGCAAACCAACCTATCAAAAGACAGATGGGGGTGACCGCAATAAAGTTCCCGACCACCGCAATAAATTGCGTTCTAAGTAACGCCACAATTGTACGCCTGGATTCCCCCAACGATTTTTTTAAAGCTTGGGCCAGATGAAGGGCTGTTGCTGAGGGCTGTTTCGTTGCCAAAGTAAAGCCAAGATTTTGAATCATGAGAAAACTAGTTGAATAGTTTAAGCTGTCAATCAGACCTTTTATAAAACCAGTGGCTCCAATTTGACTAATTCCGTACCTGACCATGACGGTCAATGCCGTGATTGCCCCGCCACCAAGAGATGACAAAAACATCTTCGAAAAATCTTTCCAGGTGTGGGTCACATAGTGTACGCCGACTTCAGAATTGGTTTGCACGATACGTCTGGTCAACAACGCAAAATTTTCCCCTAGAAAGGAAACAAGACTGGATTGTTGGTGCACATCAAGAATGCTTTGAGAAATGAAGTTTCGAATACCATCATAGCGGGAATTTCCAGCTTCAAAGAGCTGGAGTATCAGACGCAGCCGTTGCGCACGCTTTCTAAAGCTTTGTAGTCCGTAAACGATTTCAATTTTAATTCCATGTCGTTGATGACCTTCTACTAATTCGATTAACGCGTTCTCACACGACTGGAGTTTTTCCAATAGTCCAGACACATCTTGAATCGTGAGATCTTTCGACTCTTCGGGACGTATGAGTTCGGCACGCAAGGCCGCTTCTATTTTAAATTCTGCTGAAGCCAACAAATCAGTTTGATTAAGATTCATGTTTTGTCTTAAAAGCTCTGCTGTCTGAACCAAATCACGGCTAACTCGGTGGCTTGCGGCAAGCGCACTTTTAAAAAGAGCCGCCTTAAAATGTTGAGAAAAATCGAAAACCTTAATCAAAGATATGAGCGCGTCTCTATCAATTTGATCAATCAGAACGCTTTCGTCCTCTTCAGGGAAGGACTCAAGAAGTAGACTTTCGAAACTAGCGGACAAGGGTTTTGCTGGAAGTACTTTTTCTTCAAGCCGATGAAACAATTCTTGCTGAAAGCTTGTTGCTGCTGAAATACCAGTATAGGCAATGTGATTAGGAGTCAAAAGACGCAATAAAACAAATTCGAAGACCTCGGTCACCTGTTTCTTGATCACTTGATCTCGCTCAAGTTGAACAACGAGATACTTTATCCGAGTTGAATAAACTGTTTCTGCCTTCGATGTTTTTTCATCGTGAGTACGCGGCCGAATGATCCAGTTCAAAAACTGAGTCACCCAAATGACTTTACTCACTTCAGTGGTATTAAATTTTAATGCATTTAGCAAATCCACAATCAATATCACGGCTAGAGTATGCAAGATGATGCTGAGCGGCCGCAACGTTACCTGCGTCATTCAGACTACAAAATCTGACTTGTTGTCAAAAAAATTGACATGAAAAATTCTCAATTATCACAAATACGTGTTGAGGAGGTCAGGCAATTGCAAAAGCGTATGTGGATATTTGATTGTCTTAAGATCTGTACACTTCCTGGAGGCTCGAGAAAATGAAAGCAAAGTTCAAGCAAATGATGATGTCGAGTCTTTTGACACTGAGTCTTTCATCTCAGGCCCTGGCCCAGAATGGATCCTCTACTACTTCAGGCAATACGACAACTCCAGGTACTTCAAAACCACTTTTAATTGAAGGCTTCATTCCGATGGAGTCGACTGAAACCATTGGCCTTCAAAAGGTTTTTGTCTTCATTCAAAATGGCAAAATCCAGCAGATAAGATCAAAAGAATCCGAAATCTTATCTTTGCCGACAGACACACTACGTCTGACTGAAAGAGAAACCGGACAGAAATGGCTTTTAAGTCCTGGCTTCATCGACATGCACAACCATCTCGATCACAACGTTCTTCCTCTATGGAAAACAGCCAAGGGCCAATTTAATAACCGGTTTGATTGGCGTGCCGATCTTGATTATAAGAAAAATGTTCGTGGTTTGGTTCAAGCCGTTAAAGAAAGCTCGGCCTCTTCAGGTTCAAATTCGAATTTCTGCAAGATCATCCAATACGCGGAAATAAAGGCGTTAGTCGGAGGGGTGACATCGATTCAAGGAATTGGCGGCGCTGCAAACAATGAATGCGTCAAAGACATGCTTGTACGAAACATCGAACACAAATCAGATTATGAAGTTCAGACAGATGCTCGAGTCAGCTTCGAAGTGATCAATCCGAAGCATGCAGCGATTTTAGATGCGCATGTGATCCCAACAATGAAAGAAGATGATCTTGATTTGCTTGATGCCTATAATTCTTTGCCAACTGAAATCAAAAAAGATACTGCCTATTCCTACACGGATGCATTTTTTGCCGGCATTGATAAATTACTTCAAATTTTTGAAAATGTAATTCCCAATGGTACGAAATCTGTACGTGCCTTTATCACACATGTTGCGGAAGGAAAGTCGAACGATCCATTCACAAAAATCGAATTTAAAATTGCCGATGCCATCGGTTACGCACGTCACGGAATGGTATTAATTCACGGAATCGGTCTCAATGAAGAGGACTGGTCCAGAGCCGCCGAAGAAAAAATCAGCCTTGTTTGGTCTCCATTTTCAAATTTACTTTTGTACGGAGAAACCACGGATGTCGCTTCAGCTAAAAAAGTCGGAATTAACATCACGCTGGGTTCTGATTGGTCTCCTTCTGGTTCAAAAACTCTCTTGGATGAAGTTCAAATTGCGAAGCGCTATTTGCGAAGCATTGGAAAATCAAATTTGTTCACCGACAAAGATTACTTCGAAATGATGACGATCAATGCGGCCAAAGCTTTGAAGTTGGATGACAGACTTGGCGAATTGAAAGAAGGAAAACTAGCGGATATCGTCGCCTTTGCTTTGCCAAATCGAATCACAAGTCGGTTCAATCCTTTTAGCTACATTGTCAATTCATCCAGCGACCGCATCCGGCTTGTCGTTGTGAACGGACAAATCGCCATTGCTCCAGAGAAGGTATTGGAAGCTACCGATCGTGTTGAAAAGCTCGTGGAAAATTCGACCACAAATTGCAAGGGCCTAGTAGATCAAGTGCTCGTAAATGCAAAAGTAAGTTTACAAGAAATTGTGCAAACTTTAACTCCTCTTTTCAAAGTCGATGGAGAAGTTATTTTTGACGACTACCTGACCTGCCGAGATCAAAAATATAAAGATGCCATTGCGCAGTTGTTCGCGGAAACTTTCAACCCAGAAAAAATCGGCCAGATCACATTGCCAACCGGTGCACCAACATTTGAATCGTTGATTCCGCAGTTAAAACTCATTCAGAATGACGGATTAGGAAAGTAAATCCTTCGAAGGGATGACAATTTCTGCTTCGTCGACAATAGACTGGACGGTTGGTAACCATTGATACGAATCTAGCAGTATGTGGCGTGGAACAAATGTTGCGACTAGTAGAAGTATGCATCTGAATGAAAAACGAGGAAATCAATCCTCCAATAACCGAAACTTTGCGAGGAAAAATATGAAAAAACATTGGTTACATTTCTACTATTAGGTCTTGCTTCAATCCCAAGTCTTGCGGAAATCACTTTGAATAAGCCAGTCGAATGCCACACAGTTTACGACATCATCAGCGAACTGGTTGATGGAAAAGAAAAGAATTCTGCGGTCCTTCTTTGCCGAATGGACGCAAAAGACCCTAATAGCACTGAAGAAGTCACAGCTGAATTAACCACGAATGGTCAGCTTGTCATTTTGACGGCTCTCTATGCTGGAAATCGTCCTCTTTTTGAGAACGATGCTTTAGTTAGCGTTGCGACGTTCGTAAGATCTGCCAATGGCGACCTCTTAGTCCAAAAATTGAATGCTTCTCCGTATTCGTTGGACTAATTTTCAACTTCGTAAAGAAATTTTCAAATCTTTCAATTAAAAATCGGCCTAAAGATTCTTTGGGCCGACAATTTGAATCCTATTTTCACTGAAATCATTCTGAGTTGTACAAGTCGGGCGAGCGTTCTTGTCGAATCAATCAAACCCATTGACATAAAAAGATCCGCGACTGAATTGACCGGCCCCAACCAACCCATAACCGTAATCGCCGCCCCAACATTTCATCGCATTGTTGACGATGGCACACGCAACGGAATCAAACGAAAACTGAATAGCCTGAACGCCAGCACCTGCCGGAAAAATTTCGACTGGACTCAATCTTGTCGTAACCGTGCCATCCCCGACTTCGCCGCTGGAATTTTGCCCCCAGCATTTAAGTCCACCCGCTACAATTGCACAACCCCCAGAATAGGTAGTGCCGTGGTAGTCTGTGACACCGCTTGTTTCGGGAATCACAATCGTTGGCGTCGTGCGATTAAGAGAGTCTCCAACCCCAAGCGAGCCGGAATAGTTGGAACCCCAACAATAAAGTCCGAAATTCTTCACGGCACAAAAATGGCCCTCACCCGATATAATTTTTGTCACTCCGCTACTAGCCGGAAAGATTTCTATTGGGGTTGAGACATTTGCTGTCGCTCCGTTACCCACAAGGTAGGTACCGTTGTAGCCCCAACATCGAAGTCCTCCGTTCACGACAGCACAGACGGTTGCGTTGCTGGGCGAATTCCAGTCTCCCGCAATGGCAACATCCGTGACACCAGAGTTCGCTGGGAATATCTGCGCGGGAGCGGATTTACTAATGATCGAACCATCGCCCAATTGACCTGCATTATTATTCCCCCAACATCGAAGGCCTGCCGATACAATCGCACACGTCGTGCCCTTGAAAAGCTCCAATTGGGTCACTCCGGCGCCATTTGCGATTGCAATCACTGGAATAAGGCCACTACTGGTCGTGTTTCCGTTTCCAAGCTGCCCGTATGAATTTGCGCCCCAGCATTGCACGCCACCGTTCATGATAACACAACCCCAATCTTCACTGAATGATCCGAACTGCGAAATTTCAATGGAAGTTACAGAGCTTGCTGCAGGGATTATTTGTAGCGGCGCAACGCCGTAGCCCATACCCCAACATTGAACGCCACCATTAACCACAGCACATGAAGAAGCATTGTTGGTCCCATTAATGACGGATAAATCTGTAACACCACTTCCTTCGGGGATAGTCAAAACAGGTGCCGAGCTCGGCACTGTGGAGCCATTACCTAAAACGCCATTTAAATTGGTCCCCCAGCATTTTGCGCCGCCATTTTGAATGGCGCAGCTTTGATAGTTTGAATCATCATTAAGTAAAGTAAACTTCGCAATCTTGGTCACGTTGCTTGTCAGTCCCAAAACTTGAGTTGGCGACGTCCATTGGGTTGAGTGACCACCAACGCCGTTTCCTAGTGCGCCTCCACCCCAGCAAAAGACATTTCCACTGAAATTTAATGCACATGTGTGGTTCGGACCCGTAACAATTTGGACCACCTGAAACGAACTATTTAATGACAAGCTTGGCGCTAAGACTGAATCAAGTGTCACAGAATTCAAAAGTTGACCATAACTATTAGAGCCCCAACAAAAAACTTCATCATCGACAAGTGCGCAAGAATGAGAGTCTCCGACGCTTACGGATGTCACGTCCGACCCTTGCGGAATCGCGAGCACAGGTGTATTTCGGTGGGTCGAAGAACCATCTCCAAGCATTCCGTACCAATTATACCCCCAACAATAAACACCACCATTTTTAACTGCACAGGCGTGGTAAGTTCCAAGTTGTATGTCGCTGTTTCCGGTTCCTAAAGAATTCAGTTTCGTTGGAACCATGGCTGTTACTGTCGCGCCCATACCCAAAAGACCGGCTCCGCTTTGTCCCCAGCACCAAACTTCGCCGGCGACAACAGCACAAACCACCGAGGCCGATATCGAAACCTTCGAAACACTGGATCCCTCAGGAAAAACTTCAATGGGGCTATTGGAATTTGCCAGCGATGAGTTGCCAAGTCTGTAGTTCGCGCCAGAACCGAAACAATATAAGCCACCATTCTTTATCGCGCACGTCAGGTCAGAACCCACTGCGATCGAAGTTATTTGGCTATTGGCAGGAAAAGCATCAACGTAGAAAGATGAAGTCAAAGACTGTCCATTTCCAAGCTGGCCTGATAATCCCAAACCTATGCACTTAAGTCCTTCGTCAATAATGGCACACGAATGGCTTGCCGAAAGGGCGATATCGTCGACTTCGAAACCATTGACAATTTCAACTGGTGTCAAAAGAGGTGTTGCGCTAGCAACAGTTCCTAGCTGGCCATAATTATTCTGTCCCCAGCAATCAAGACCTTGATCATGAAGAATACAACTTGAATGACCCGTCACAATTTTTTGCGCAATTTTTGGAATCACGGGAGCTGGCGGTGTCGTCGCTGGTGGTGGTGTAATGACAGGCGAATCCGATGGAACTTCGAATTCGGAAATACGAGTGGAAATGGATGAAATCCCAAAACATCCAACGTTTAAGAAAGCAAAAATAATGACACAAAACAATTTTAAAATTGCAGCCTCCAACAACGTGCAACATACTTCACGGTTTAGTATACGCGACTCTTAACATTGATTCTAAAAAAGTACTCATGTCGTTTCAATTTGAAGCATTTTTTTACTTTTTCATTTTACAGTTGTACTACGCTGAAACACTTCCTAATCAGTCGCACCACGAACCTTTTTCAAAACGAAAACCCTAGGCATCCCAAATTCAAACTAGACTAAAATCTAGATGGACCTCATCAACACGTGTAAATCAGTTCTGAATTTCGGACCGTCACCACCACAATAATTCCCATCAAGATCCTAACAAAATCCAGACTATGGAAATGCAAAAAACTCCCCTATCCTAAACAAGTCTACGACAAATTAACAGCGAAGGAGTCCCGATGATCCAGCCAAAAAAATGGTGGGTATTTGCATTAGTCTGTGCTGCAGTGACCGCAGCATTTTTTTCAACCTCGTGCACACATAGTGAAAAGCACCCATCATCAGAGCGCGCACCTGATGCGATCAAAGTCGAAACCAAGTACGGCGATCGAGGATCTCCGGCAGAATACGATGCCGGCGCACCGAAGGATTCTGAATGGTTTAGACTTTATGGTGACACACCAAACTACCGCGCAATTGGAATTCACACTTTAGGTGGCCAAGCGATGTATGACGAAAAGTTTCGGTGGCAGATGGGACCGATGTGGTATCGCGGTCGCTTGACTCCACAAAGTGTTAAAGCATTTATCGTTGGGCAAGAAGGCGCCCAAGATGAAAACGTTTCGAATCGGGCCTTCACCGGATCGACTGGAACGCGGGTTCAAAAATTTTTAAATCACATGGGCATTTATCGTTCGTATTTATTTATGAACACGTTTGTCTATACAATCAACGGTCAGCTTCAAGATGACCCAAATTTCAAATGGCTCGAACAAGGCCAAGGATCCCCGATCGTTGAATATCGTCATAGATTATTTGATTACATGTTAGAGACAAATAATGAAACTGTGGCCTTATTCATGGGAATTGGGAGCGGCGGTAAAGCATCTTTAGCCACATGGATCAATGCTCGTGGTGGTGAATGTTACGCTTCAAACGAAATGGCACGATGTAAGACCGAAGGCATGAAGGCATGGTTTGAACGGAAATGGGAAAAAGAAGGTGTTCTAGGATCTAACGGACAGCCGAAGAAAATAAAGTTTAAAATCGTCGCGGTCGGCGTTCCACATCCAGGTGGAGCAAATCCAAATCTTGGCGGAGCCGATGCTCTTCAAAATATCATTCGAGGTTTTGAAGGTGCAGCAAGAACAGTTGCAAATGAAAAGAAAGCGAATCCAAAGTGGCTTGAAAAGGATCAAGACGAGCCTTTGAAAACAGAAGAAGAATTAATTGCACGAATGAATTCTAAATTTAAATATGGTCATGGTTCGATTCCATTCCGCGATTTTGCTTTCAATACAAATTGGCGCATGGGCCAAGAAGGCACAACATCAAATCGCTGGGGTGCCGATTCCATTCAAGTCTTTTCGGACCGTGGCACTTACAATGATAAGTCATCTAAATTCAGAAAACCACGAGATATGGCGGTACCAATGCGCGACGATGGCACAGGTCCACTCGGGATGAAAGATGACGAATTGGCTTACGAATCTCCACGAACACCTGATTATGATTACGGCCCGTGCGGACTGTACAAAGGGGACTTCAGCCAACTTTGTGATTTAGCGAAATTGTTAGTTTCATGGCCTGATATGAAAGATGTTGGCATTCAAGCCATCAGCCACGAATCCCTGGGTTACACTGGAACCTACCGTGGTCGCGCAGAAAACGCAGATGTCTTTGTGTTGGCCGATCAAACATCACATGACGACCTATTTTCGACACGCGCGTTGACAGGCACTGACGGTCAGCGACTCAACCGGATTTTAGATTTGGCTGGTGTTGGAACCAACTACTTTATCTTGAGAACTTTTCCAGTCGATATTTTAGGAACAGACGTCTCAACATTAAAATCTTCAGCCAAAAATGAGTTGATGGTTGAACACTACAAAAAGATTTATGCCGAAGTTCAAAAAACTTCGAAGCTGACAGTGACCATCGCGATGGGCCCCGCCGCTATTGAAGCCGCAAAAGCCATGGGCCTAAAGGATGTCATCGAGTTAGATTTGGGGAATGTTGAAACCGTGAATGCCGCCATTAAATCGATCGGCAGCCGTTTAGGAACAAATCCCACGGAAGAGTATAATAACGATCTTGTTAGCATTCCGCGCATCGATCTTCCTTATCACACACGCTGGTGGATGGGAACTTCGGGCGATCGCGCTGGTCGCGGTGAAGGTGCCGCTCGCGGCGACTACTACCGTTTCTGGGCTCCGGACTGGGTTGAAAATTTGCGCCCTCGGAATTTAACGGAAGCGCAAAAGATGGAAATTTCAAAAATCCAAAAAGCAAATTTAAATAAAGTCTATTCCCCAGGTTCAGTAAAATAGACTTTATTTTATCTAAATTTCAAATTGCAGAAAATGGGCTAGGAAACTAGCCCATTATTTTTTTGAAAAATGATTTAACTGAAGCCACTAATCCAACCGGTGCCGAAGTTGTTCGATACCCAGACTGTTTTCTAAATTGACCTTTTTTCGCTGGTGCTTGTGCCCCGTTCGATTTCGCCGCTGCTACTGGAGCTGGGCGTGGTCCATTCTGTTGCGGCTGACCTTGGCGATTTCCTTGATTCGGAGAACCTTCGAATTTTCCATTTCGATTTGGAGCCCCAGATTTCGAATTTCGATTGAACTTCTGCGGACCATTCGAACGATTAAATTCGCGCGGTTTCCCTTGAGCGCCACCCGCATCGCGGTTGCCACCATCTTTGCTAAATTCCCGTGGTTGTCCGTCACGAGGCTGCTGATCGCGAGGTTTGAAATCGCGCTGCTGTGGACGTCCACCATCTTTTTTAAAATCACGGCCGGCACCTTGGCGACGAGGCCCCGCTCCATCACGCTGTCCTTGTCCCGGACGATCACGGAACGGAGTCGCATAGCCCATCGGTTTTAAATCCTTAACAAGATCGGCATCTTCAAAATGTCCGACTTCAATTTTTTTCTTCGTGAAATCTTCAACTCGAGATAGTGATTCCACATCCTTGTCGCTGACTAATGAAAACGCTTGGCCTTCACTACCCGCGCGGCCTGTTCGACCGATGCGGTGAACGTAAGATTCAGGATCTTGTGGCATTTCATAATTCACAACGATATCCACACCCAAAATATCAAGCCCACGTGCCGCAACGTCAGTCGCAACTAAAACATTTTGATCATTTTCACCCTTGAACTGCTCAAGGGCGCGGTTTCGCTGCACTTGACTGATCAAACTTGAAATACCCATCGCTGGGATTCCATTTGCAGATAAGAAATTTGTAATGCGATCAACGTTTGATTTGTAATTTGTAAAGACAATCGTCTGCCGAGGCTTTTCACGCTTAATGATAGAAACTAAAAATTGCGGCTTCTCACCATCGCCCACGTGAAAAATAGAATCTTTCACATTTTCAGCTTTAGCTTGATCGCGGCTGACATTGATTTCAACGGGCTCTGAACCAAATTGATAAGCCGTATTGAGAACATCAAAATTTAAAGTCGCACTGAAAACCAAAAACTGTCTGGTTTTTTCAACTCTGCTTAAAACGTATTTCATGTCTTCTTTAAAACCCATATCAAACATACGATCGGCTTCATCAAAAACAATCGCTCGCACGCGTTTGAAATCGACATGATGTTCTTTGTAGAGATCGATCAATCGACCCGGAGTCGAGATCATAAAGTTCACGCCATTGGCCAAAGCTTCTTTTTGCTTTTCGTAACCTGTTCCACCGTAAAATGGATACGATTTTAGACCCGTTCCTGCGATAAATTTTAAAGCATTTTCGTGAATTTGTTCGGCCAATTCCCGAGTTGGAACCATCACTAAAATTGATTGAAATGGTTTCCAATCCTTGAAGGCTCGTTCACTTTGTGGATCCGTTTCCGCTTTCAAAATTCGCTCGATCAGAGGAATTAAAAATGCGGCGGTTTTTCCCGTACCGGTCTGAGCAAGTCCTGCGACGTCTTGACCTTTTAAAATGGGCGGGATGGCCTGAGTTTGGATCGGGGTCGTTTCTGTGTAATTGAGAGCTTGAATATTAGCCATTAGGCGGCTATCGAGCTGAAATTCTGAGTAGTTCATTCTGTTAATGGTCTTAGACTGATTTTAGCCGAGCTGCAAGATAAACCGTGCTGATTAAGAATGCTGAGAAATAAACTGGCGCAAATGGCTCACAAATTCTTCGGATTTTTCGTAATGAACCCAGTGACTGGCGCCCGCGATCTCGACCCCAGTTATATTTGAATTTACGAGCTGCATTTTATCAAAAACATCCCTGGAAAAAACATGTGAGTTTTCACCGCGTATGACCAGCACAGGCATTTTGAAGCTCGAGGTCTCGACCCACAAGTCCCGGCTGTTTCCTTTTTCAACGATTTCAAAAATGGCCGGCTTTGAAAATTTCCAGTCATACATGCCTGAATTCAAACCATCTGACTTTTCTTCTAAGTTGGCCTGTAAGAACGACGAAAGCACGCTCATGGGTTCTTTTGCTTGGAATGTCTTCACAAAGACAGAATCAAAGAAATGTTTGACGGCTTCTTTTGAAGCAAACGGGGTCGGAATAAACTCAAGTAGTTGTTTGTAGTATTCTAATGCGGCTCGATTATTTTCTGGGCCCATGTCCTCGATGGTGAGAGTTTGTACTTTGTGCGAATGCAAATGCGAAAAGACCATCGCATTACGGGCGCCCATCGAGTGACCCACCAGATGAAATTTTGACCAGCCGAGCTCATCCGTAATTTTGTCCAAATCGTCAGCAAAATCAGTGGGGGCGTATCCTGTTTCAGGTTTCATCGATCGGCCGTGTCCGCGTTGATCATAGATCAAACATTCAAAGTCATCCTGAAGCCGTGTCGCAATTTTTCGCCAGTTAGCAGCAAAGGCCATCAGTCCATGAATGAACACAATTCGGTTTTGCGATTTCTTGCCCCCCGATGTCGCAGTTGACTCACTCGAGTTTGAAGGTGAACCGACAATTGAATAATGAAAATTCGAAAGAAAATCAGACATTTCCACCTGTATAAGTGATTTAGATCTTTCAATCTAGATAAAATCAAATTATTTTAAAATTTCATGTCTGATGTAAAACGCACAAGCTCCTATAATCTTCACTTGGACCGATTGAAAAACTCGGTGGCCGATATCGACAGCCAGGCTGTGGGCGTTCTGATCAAACTTAAACATGCTGGATTTGATAGTTACATCGTCGGCGGAGCTGTTCGAGATTTGCTTTTGGGCTTGAAACCAAAAGATTTCGACATCGCCACGAACGCCACGCCCCAGCAGGTCAAAAAACGAGTCCCTTACTGCTTCATCATCGGCAGACGGTTCAAGCTGGTACACGCCAGACGCGGCGACAAAATTTTTGAGATCGCCACGTACCGCCGCGAAGCTGAACCCGAAGAATTAGTTGGCAATGCAGCTGTCGACTTAGTCTTTGTCGAAGAAAATTTCTTCGGCAACTTAGAACAAGATGCTTACAGGCGCGATTTCACGATCAATTCACTTTTTTATGACCCGATTGATGAAAAGCTGGTCGATCATTGCCAGGGTTTAGCGGACATTGATCAAAGTTTGATTCGTATGATCGGTGAACCCGTCGCCCGTATCAAAGAAGATCCTGTTCGAATTCTTCGGGCTGTGCGGCTTGCTCACAAATTAAATTTTCAACTTGAACCTAGCTTAAGAAAAGCCATCTTCGAAAATGCAGATCTATTAGAACGTGCGGTGCTACCACGACGACGTGAAGAATGGATAAAATTATTCAAGTTACCAAATCTGGACACGATGTTTGCGCAGCTTCTAGACTTAAATGTTTTAAAATTTGTTCTGCCGACATTCACCAAACTTTTTGAAAATGAAGTTCAGCGTGAAAGTTTTCTTGCGAATTTGGAACAGTCACGAAATTTGGAATTTGATTTAACCAATCCGACTCAATTGTTCGCGATGATTATTTATTCGTACATGCTGTCCACAGTCGATCACCCTTTAAAACTTCAAATTGAAGAATTATCAAATAATTCTGATTTTCAAGGTTTTCTAAAGGACGAACTTGGTGTTTTCAAAGCAGAGTGGTTGCAAATTCATGCCGCTTTAAACTTAATTCATGTTCTTGGAAAAACGGACAGTTACCTTAAAAAAGGAGAACGTCGTAAAAAGGCGTTGCTGAACAATGAAAATTTTCTGCTTTCTCTCAGGCTAGGTGCTCTGTCTGGGCTTCTTACGAGTCAGCAAATTAGTTTTTGGAGCCACGAACTTGATCAGCCAAGACAAAATTTTGATTCTATTAACAATGATGATTTAGAAACTGACGATTCAAACGAGGTTTGAGATGGGTTTTTCTTTTTTTATTCCGGCTTTACTAGTACTCGCTTTTTCTGGGTGCACAAGTTCAGACAGTAAAAATTCTGATCCGGCTCCGACCCCTGCGCCAGCAACCTGTTTGTCACAATTCGGAACGAACACAGAATGGTCGAATGAAACCGCTGTACCGATCAATGGCTACACTGGCAACGCGATGGAACCCAAAATTTCTGCAGATCAGGTCGTTTTATTTTGGAATGATAAACCTAGTTCAGACACTCAAATGAACATTCACTACGCGGTGAAAGATGGCGGCGGAGTTTATCAGTACGTCGGTACCCTACCCGGAACTGTTGATGGTGGATCTTTAGATGGCGTGCCAACTATTGATACTGTTGGAAATTTTTATTTTGTTTCATTGCGAAATTACAGTTCAAATTCGCGAACGATTTTTGGCGGGGCTGTCAATGTTCTTGGCCCCAGCAGTTTAGAAATCCAGTCTGTGGCTTCAGCTGATACAACTGCATCTGCGGCAACAAGCGGAACCGTCGATATGGATATCGATGTCAGCTGGGATGGAACTGAAATGATTGTCTCTAGGGCGACATTCGCAGGAAATCCTTACCCTGAAACCAGCCGCCTCTTACTGTACGATGTCTCATCTCGGCAAATGGCGACTCGATCAGATACGGAATCGGCAACGGCAGCGATTAACTTTTCAAATTGCCGAGTTTATGCGGGAAGTTTTTCACATAATAAATTGGAACTTTATTTCACGGTGATGCCAACCGGTGAAATTACAACTGGCGATAATTTTAGAATTGGTGTGGCGACTCGGGCGACGACAAGCGACCCATTTACAAATCCGAAAATAATTGAAGCCATTTCCGGATCTTATGTTGAAGGAGCATCGCCAACACAGAATGATTCTTCGAAGACGCTTTTCTTTCACAAATTCGATAGCGTCGCGGGTCAGTTTAAGATTTACAAAGTGACCCGCCCGTAGTTCTTACAGCGTGCAACGATCCAAAGTTACGGGTTCATTTGTTGCATCACCTGTCTTGCTGACAGTGACCGAACCACAGGTTGAGCCAAACGTAACGGTGAATGTGTCGCTTGTCCCTGTGCACGTTCCTGAAAATGATCCAGCTGTTGGACAATTACATCCCGCGCCCCATGTAACTCCGCTCGGCGTTAGTGTACAAGCTTCTGCGGTCAAATTATTTGTGATCACAATGCCGTCGCCAGGCGCAGCTGTCATCGTCCGCGAGGCTCGCGAAGCCCCTGAGATTGTGACGGTACCTTGAGTTGTCGTTGTCACATCAAGCAAAGTCACCGATTTAGGTGTTACAAACTTTCGCTTGATCCCGCTATTCGTGAAAGTGAATGTTGATGCCAACCCTGAACCCGTTGAATTGCGAGTCAAACGCTGCCCGCTTCCAGTCGCTTCGACAGAAAACGTGGCACCACGAAGTCCTGTTATTTGGAAATTAGGCACTCGGTCCACGTAGTGGCTTACGTTTGGAATCGTACATCCCGTGCCATTGAAAGTGAGCGTTACATTTCCTGTGATCACTCCGCCCAATCCGGTTGTACAGCCGTCAAAGTTGCGCACTAACTGACCTGAGGTACATGTTCCGAATCCAACAGTGCTGCAGGCTGCGGCTTGAGCTTCTGGAATCACCAGACTTGCGACTGTCTTGTCGGTGTCTCCGTTGGTCATCCGTGCGTAGGCCTTTCTTGCTGAATCCATTTCATTGAGCTGAGTAAAGCCACCGCCGGTACTGCCACCGGATTCGTCGATTGATGCCACGACATCTCCGACTTGTTGGGCTGATTCGCTCACTGTGTCCACAGAGTACGAATCATCATCAGTCTTCGTGCAACCAACGACCGCGACTAAACTACAAAGAAGAACTAACCTAATCATTTTGACTCCTCATTTTGCTAATGCGACTTACAATTATTTTTTTCCGTCTAATATTGTGACCGCCTCAGAATATACCTCCGTGGCAGATCTCTTAATGACTTTTTCGTCGAACTATACTTAAGTAGGGCCATGTCTAATCCGACGCAATCCGCTAAATCACCTCAGGTTACCAGCTCTGTCTTGCTGATTGTTCCCTGCTTTAATGAAACGGATCGCTTGAAGCTTTCAGAATTTCAATCCTTTGCGAGCCCTTCTTTTTCATTCTTGTTTTGTGATGATGGGTCTACCGATCAAACCTTTGAAATGCTTCAACGTTTCGAATCGCAGCAAAATCCAAATTCAACAAAATGCATTTGGGCGTATCGCTGCCAGGAAAATCAAGGAAAAGGAAATGCCATTTGGTTTGCGTTTCAATTCGCGAAAGAAAAAGGAATTTTAAAGAACTATGACTGGGTGGGCTTTTGGGACGCGGACTTGGCGACTCCACTTGCTGAGGTAGATTATTTCTTAAAATACCAAGCCACTTTTGCGCCCGAAAAAAAACTTATTTTCGGCAGTCGTATTTTGCGGTACGGAAGCCAAATCATACGCGATCCTGCACGTCATTATTTGTCGCGGATTTTTGTGACGTTTACGGATTTTATTTTGGGAATAAAATGTTATGACAGTCAGTGCGGCGCCAAGCTTTTTCATAAAGACATCATTCATTCAGTCTTTAGCGAAAAGTTTCTAAGTCGTTGGGTTTTTGATTTGGAAATTATTCTGCGAAGTGAAAAGAATTTAATTTTGGAAGTTCCCGTGCGCCAATGGCAGGATGTCCCGGGATCTAAGATCAAATTCTTTCGTGAAATACTTCGCGTCTTAAATGACCTGTTTCGAATACGCCGTCACTATTCCTAGTGGATCGCCGTCGTTTTCAGAGTTTTAACGACTGGGGCACGTCCCCAACTCAACTCAATTTTTTGAAAATTATTTTTTGCTTTCAGATTTGACGTCGTAATAGTCCGGCATGATGAATGGGACCATGTACGGGTATTGATAGCTTCGATATGGTTTTAAGTCCGGCGACCCACCATTTGTATAGGCTTCGTCCCACAAATTCGCGAGCAAAAGTGCGGAGCGGGCCATTTGTTCCACGATCAGTTTTTGGAAACGGAGCAAACCTTTTTCTGGTGGCTGGCGTTCGGCAGGGGTTTTTAGACTCATCCCTTTTTCAATTTTCAATTGAGAATTTTTAATGATTGGGTCCGCTTTTTGAACTGACTTGAGGTCCGCAACTGCCGCAATTGAAAGCCGCTTCATTTTTTCAACCGTGTTATTGCCATTCAAAAAATTTCTATTTTTCATCTTTCTAGCACGTTCTACGATTTGACTTTGCAAATTCGGTCCAAAAAAAGTGACCACTCGCTCCTCGTAGTAAGAGTGAAGTCCGCCTTGATTATTCGCCCAACCGTCGTAATCCGTTGTGTTGTGCAAAGGCTGACTGTTATCGCCAACCGGATGACCAAGGACACCCATCGCAACGATCATTTCATAAACAGCTTTATTATATGGAAGCTCATAATCTTGCGCTTGCTTAGAATTCGCCGGAGGCTCTGCCTTTGCTGCATCCTTTGCGAACTGAGTGGCCCGTCTTGCGAATTGATCTGCACGCCACCAGCTTGTTCCCATATCAAAAGGGATAGAGATTAATTTTTTATTCGGATCCGTCGCACTTTCTTTATTGGTGTACTTTTCTATGATGGAACTTAAATCCGTTGGAACATCTTGAACTAAAAGTCCCAAAATTTCTGGATTGATGTAGTGAGTGGGATCACCGTGCTTGGTCAATTCACGATCTAGACTTCGCCATTCGGTGTCTGGCAGATTGCACAAATGTCCTATCGTGTGTCCACGTGAGAGAAGAAATTCTTTTAGCTGATCGTTTTTAACAAGGTGAACCGCCGCTTCGCAAATAGCATGGTGGCCTTTACCACCCCATGCAAAAACAAATGAAGGCATCAAAACAAAAACAGCAACTAAAGAAAATTTCATATCCACTCCTTGGACATTTTTTAACGAATTTCGACGACTTCTTTCATCTCAAAACGAACTTTTTTTGCGTCCTGATATTTGTCGTCCGCAGCTCGGTATCCGCATGCGACAGCTGCTACCGTTTTCCAGCCGGATCCAGTAAGACCCAAAACTTTGTCGTATTCAGCAGGTGCTAAACCTTCCATCGGAAGTGTGTCGATTTCCATCAAAGCTGCTGTGTTCATTAAAAAGCCCATGGCAATGTAGGCTTGTCGTTGCGCCCAGGCTTCGATAACCGCAGATCGTGGACCTTTCACAAGGTCACCAATCATCATATTTTTGTAACCTTCAAGCCCAGCCGCATCGACCCCGCGAACTTGTGCTGTTTGTTGAATGAATTTTGTAATGAAGGCTTCATCCATTTTTTCTTTTGTCACCATGACCACGAAGTGTGAACAGTCCGTCACTGGAGTTTGTCCCCAAGAATGCGTGATCAATTGCTTTCGTAAATCTGGATTTTGTACGACGATAAATTTCCATGGCTGAAGTCCGTAAGAAGATGGGGCTAAGCGAAGTGATTCCGCCAAAACATTCCAATCAGCTTCACGGATTTTTTTTGTGGTATCAAATTTTTTGCAAGCGTAGCGCCAGTTGAGTTGGTTAAAAAGAATTTCGTTATCGACTCGAGCCATTGTGTTCCCCTTGGTTATAGAAGTTTAAAATTATGTTTTGAATTCTGAAAAATAAAATCAAGAGCTACTGAACTTCGAATGCAGAATTCACGAACAAGCTTTTGGAGTACATGGCTTCTTGATCTTTATTTTGCGCGGCAACTCTCCAGAAGTACTTCACACCTGGCTCTAGGTTCGTGACTTCAAACGTTGTCCCAGAAACCCACTTTTCATTTGCGACATACATGGATTGATTATTAAATCCCGCGTCCTTTGAAACTTGAACATGGTAATGTTGCGCTCGTCCAGCTGGGTTCCATTCAAGTTTAACTGTAGGTCCAGTTACTTTGGCTAAAAATGCAGGGTTTAATAATTGAACTTTTTCTGGACGAGTCACGGGATCTTTTTGAACCGGATGGCCTGGGTATACTTGTGCAACTTGCTTATGGCGCTTATAGCTCCAGTCGGCACTTGCTTTTTTACCTTTTTGGTTTGAAACATCTGGCGCTGCTGCTTCGCCGCCGCCTGCTGCGAATGCAAAATTTCCAATAAACAAAAGTGTCATAACCGATTTCATGAACGTATTCATATCTGATTCTCCGTAATTGTTTGTGAATACACTAAGTTATCGCGCCCTCTCCCAAATGTGCAAGCTAGAATCCCTTCACTATGTCACGGGCACGGTCTAGAATTCGCCATAGCTTAGGCTCAATTCGGACTCCAAACAAAAATGTTTGAAACCTAGCTTTAATATGCTAATCATCTCGGCACGGTTTTGCAGATAATCGCTGTTTTTTAAATATTCAGGCGCAAGCTGAAAATGTCTAAAAAATGGAGGAAAGTCCGAGCTTCACAGAGCAACGCCAGGGGTAACGCCCCTCGATCGCAAGGTTAGGAACAGTGGAACAGAGAGAAGGTCCGAAGCATTGATCCAATGGCCGGGAACGGGACGCCATCGGGAAGCAACGGAGTGAAAACAGCCAAACTCGCGCGTGAAGCAAGATCAAATAGGAAGGCAATCTACGGAAACGTAGGTGATATTCCTTAGAAAATCCCTCGGGAATTTTTAAGGAAGTAAGAGCTGCTCGCTTGAAGCTTTCGGGTAAGGTCGCTAGAGCCTGACAGTAATGTCAGGCCCAGAGGAATGATTATCGAATTGCAGTGGGATTGTGGGAACTTCTGCAAGGAACAGAACTCGGCTTATCGCAAAACCGTCCCATCTTTTTTTTCTCCTTAAAAGCTGCTGGGTGCAAAGTACCTCGCAGGCAACTAGTGGCAGGCAAGCCATGCTTGTCTCAAATTGAGAACAGGCAACAATTCTCGTCATCTTATTAAAACCTACATCTTCATCTAGATCTAAAGTGTTTTTAAGCATGAACATAATTTGCATTAGAGTCCATCGGTTCATGAAAACCAAACACATAAAAAAGGAAAAAGTAATGAAAAGATATTTAAGTATTCTATTGGTCGCAGGATTATCATTGATTTCAAATTTATCGGTTGGACAAGAGATCGTTGTCGGAAACGGCAAGAAGACCATCATCATTGATTTGAATTCTAAAGATGCAAACCAAGAATGGCGCATCCAAAGACTTGAACGAGCTGTTCGCGATCTCCAAGAACAAGTTTGGCAATTATCTCTTAAGCCGATCAATCAAGATTTGCATGTCTGCACCTATAAAGCATTCATGGAAACCTACACGTCACAAAAACACAATTTAGAGTACGATGCGGACGAAGAAGCATTGAACAAATGTAAAGAAGATAACCACGAAATGCATTGCCGAAAAGTACAATGCAGAAAGATCAATTAATTTTTTGAATAAAAAGCAATCGGGCACAGCCCTGCTCTGCCCGATTTTGAATAAGGATTCAGAGCAGGCTCTGAACAATGAGTTTTTTAATTTTCTTCAATAAGCATTTTACTGATAGGTCGCCTTAACGACGACTCCCGAAAATGTGGTGTAGCCGCGAATCATTACATGATAGACGCCCACTTTAGGTGAACTGAATGAGCATTTTTCGCCGTTGGTCGAAGCATAAGGCCTGCAATCAAAACTTCCTGTTGTCGGTTTTGCATCGAATTTTACATACAAATCTGCATCGGGACTTCCGCCCGACATTTCAATCACCACATTTTTTGCGCCCGCTGGAATATTCAGGACATAGAATTTTTCCGAGCCTTTCGCACCTGAAAGTGTAGCAGTTGCGACGCCATTTCGTAATTCATTGTCATTGGGCGGTGGCGGCGGAGGCGGCTTACTTCCCGCTACATACGCGGAATTCAAGAGTCGATTCGGAGAACCTGCTCCGACAGAACTTACTTTTCCAACGACGCTTCCCGCTAACAACGCTTCTTTTGCTTGGCTATGAGAAGCGCTTTGGTTATTTGCGAGATATAGCGCTAACACTCCGGCCACATGCGGAGTCGCCATAGATGTTCCGCTGATCGTGTTTGTTGAAGTGTCTGATGTATCCCAAGTCGATTCAATGTCAGAACCTGGTGCGAAAACATCGACGCATTCACCAAAATTTGAAAATGAAGATCGCGCGTCTGAATTGGTTGTACTTCCCACTTTGATCGCGTCCTTCATGCGTGCCGGAGATCCCAGACACGCCGATCGATTGTCATTCCCTGCAGCTAAAGCATAAACCACACCGGCCTTCATGGAATTGGCAATCGCATCTTCAAGAGCCTGCGAAATCGGACCGCCAAGACTCATGTTTGCAACAGCAGGTTTTACGTGATTGGCCGTAACCCAATCAACACCTGCGATTACGCCGGCGTAAGTTCCAGATCCTCCGCAATCAAGAACTCGGACTCCGATCAGTTTCACGTTTTTAGCAACGCCATACGTTTTACTTCCGATCGTTCCCGCGACATGTGTTCCGTGTCCGTTGCAATCTGTTGAATCGGAATCGTTATCAACAAAGTCGGCACCCGAAACCGCGCGGCTTCCGTTTTGGCTTCGAAATTCTTGATGCGAATTTAGAATCCCTGTATCGATGACGTAAGCATTCACACCCGACCCATCATTTGAATAATTATATTTTTTATCGAGCGGTAAAGCCGCTTGATCGATTCGATCTAAACCCCAAATGGGATTGGCTTGAACGGCATTCAAGCGCACCACCTGATCTTTTTCCACGTAAGCGACGTTCTCTTCTAGCAATAATTTTTTGGCCTGATGTCCAGAAAGTCTAAATACTCCACCCTGCAGTGCTGATGAAAATTGGTGAACTGCAGCATTCAAGTCATGCCTAGACTCCAACGTTTCAAGCGATGACTTGACCATCGCCTTAGCCTGGACCGCCGTCGCTTTCAATTCAGACGGATTTTGTTTTAAAACGACAATATAGTCGTTAACCTCGGTTAAATCTTCGGGGATCGCCGTTCCTTGTTCAATATTGGTAGCCGGCGTGTTTTGAAGTTCTCCACATCCCACACTTATAAATACGCTCAGTAGGATAAAAGAAATTCTTGGCGAGACAGAAATGAGAAATGGATTGTTCAAATGGTCCTCCTTGATCAAATGATCCGGAGTACGACACTTCAAATTTCAAGTCGGGTTAGAATGTGGGGGTCTAGTTCTTATGAACTTCTTCTAGAATTTTTGCGAAGCCTTGGATCCAGTGATCCGACACATTGAGGCATGGAATGTAATAGAAATTTTCTCCGCCACTGTGGAGAAAAGTCTCTTGACCTTCCATCGCGATCTCTTCCAATGTTTCAAGTCCATCGACGACAAACGACGGCGCATAAACCGCCAGACTCTTAACACCGCGTTGAGCCAAACTTTCGAGATGGTGATCTGTGTAGGGTTCAATCCATTTGACGGGACCTAGTCTTGATTGAAACGAAACGGACCACTGATCTTTTGATAAACTCAATCCTTCTGCTAACGACTTTGCGGTCATCATCGATTGAGCTTTGTAACACCGACGATTCTGGGATTTCGCTGTTTCACAGCAATTGATTTCGGCGTAACAGCCAGGTGTCTTTTTCACTTGCGAGACTGGGAGTCCATGAAAACTAAACAGCAGGTGATCGTACTTTTTCGAAAAACTTTTTAGATCATTGAGGCAGGATTCAATATATTGTGGATGATCGTAAAATTCCGTCAGTTCTTTAAAATTGAACTTCATATTTTTTTCTTTTGAGACTAATGAAACTTTGTTCAGACTAGATGCTGTGGTGGCCACTGCGTATTGCGGATAAAGTGGGGCTAAGATGACTTTTTTAATCCCTTGCTTCTGAATTTGCTCTAGCGCGTGCTCGATCGATGGCGTTCCATAGCGCATTCCAAGGACCGCGAAGAATTGGTCTCCGAGTTCCTTTTGTAGGCTTTCGGTAAACTTTTCCGAATAAAAGCGTAGCGGTGAGCCTTCCGGCATCCAAACCTTCTGGTACTTAAGCGCCGATTTTTTTGCTCTGAGTGGAACAATGAGCCTTTTGAAAAGGATCTCTCGAACCAACTTTGGTGCATCAATGACATCTTTGTCCGTCAAAAATTCTGCCAAATATTTTTTTACGGATTCTGTATCACACTTTTCTGGCGTACCAATATTCATTAAAAGGACTGCAACTTTATCCATACTTTTCCACGATTCTTTTTGCCAAAATTTCATTTTGTTTCAAAATTTTTGATAGACCTAAACCACCCAAATAATTGCCTGTGACAAAATAATCTTTTTCTTTGAATGGTTCTGATTCCAACCACTTTTCAAGCTCAAGATCATAGTGCACATAAGCTTGTGGCCAACGAATGACAGACTCTAGGTCCCAAAGTTCAACTTCCCCGAATAGTTTCAAGCGATCCTGTCTGATTTCGTCTAAAATTTCTGCGTCCGAGGACTTGTTGATTTCTGGATGCAAAGCTCCGCCTAGAATCCAAGATTCATTATAGAAATCTCCGCGATTTTCAAATATTTGAGAATTTGCCAGGACGCCCAAACTATTCATCTTTTCTGTTTCCGGGAAAAGCACGCCAAAACCAAAAATTTTATGTTTCGGCTTTTTAAACCCGATCGTCACGCGGACGATTTCCAACTGGCTCATACGTTTAAGACTTAGCTTGGAATCTAGACGACCGAGGTCCCGAAAAGAAACGGCGACGACTTTGGGGCTTTGAATTTCATTTAGGTCCTGGACTTTGCTTTGAACAAACGAAACGCCAGATTTTTTTAAGTATTCCGTCGTGCAGGTCATCAGCTGCTGAAGCCCAAGTGGTGGAGCCACGATTTGCCTTTTTGATTTCTTTGAAGCCTCTGCAGGATCCGAATTTTGTGGAAACACGAGGCTCGCTGAAAGTTTTCTGACATCACCGGCGTAGATTCCTTGTAAAAAAGGGCTGATCAAATACTGCAAGATTTCTTGATTGAAGGCTCTTTTCGCCCAGACTTCGACGGTTTC
>LNFM01005799.1_pt1 | contig 29679 bp, 41 predicted proteins | sample 596031 | NCBI WGS metagenome assembly LNFM01 (sample SAMN04254537, study PRJNA301005) | activated carbon metagenome | isolation source: dual media filters at the Ann Arbor, Michigan drinking water treatment plant | place: USA: Ann Arbor
TCGGTCAGCTTCTGATTGGGGCATCCTTCGCGTTGGCGGCGTATGTCGCATTTCGAATTACACGTAGTCTGGCGCGGAATTTCGACATTCACGATGACATGGCACCTCCCAAGGGAATTGGTGCCGCCCTCTCTGGCTTAGCTACTCTCATCTTCGTCTTGGTAGCGGCAGACCACCTCTTCGACATCTGGAACTGGGCCGCACTCTACGACCCGCGCCTCGTCGTGGCGAAGCGGGTACTCGGGCTCTAAGCTTCGCGCTGTAACCACACATCAGGGGACCCTAGTCAGGGTCCCCTTTTGCAACCCTAACCCACTGAGGAGAATGAAAGTGACCAAGACTGTTAACTACAACGCCAAAGAACGTGAAAGAATCAAGAAGGTGGCGGAATCCCTTTACGCAGCCGCAGCCGAAGTTCTGGGTATGTTCGTCTGGGATGAATCCGCCGAGGGCGGCGACTATTGGGACGCTCTCCACACTCGGCTTATTGCGGACGCAAAACGGCTGGAAGAGAAGGCCAAGGCCCCAAGCCTCAAGGAAGTCGCCACCGAGGCGATGAAGCAATTCGAATCCTATGCCGACGCGCACGAGGCCAAGCGGACCTACGAAGGGGACGTGAAGGCCCTCGCCAACCGAGACATGGCGGCCAAACTCCGCGAAGCCATCGAGGCGGCGAAGTAAGGCGAGGGGACCCCTAACCGGGTCCCTTTTTGCAACCAGCCAACCCACTAAGCCCCGAAGGACTCACCACCCATGCAACTCCCCTCCATTCACCTCAACGGCACCAGCCGCGAGGAACTGTCGAAGCTGAACAACGCGGTCTGGACCGCCCTGAACAACGCCCGCAACGCCATGGGCAGCGCGGCACCCAACGCCCGCGATTACTACGTCCAGGGCGACGAGGCCTACCGTATCGCCGCCGCTGAGCATCGCGCCCGGTGCGAAAAGATCGAGGAACTCATGCGTGAGTACACCGCCATGGCGTACCATCTGGCGGGAGTCTCACACGAAGGGGAGTAACGTTCCCCGGAGACTGAGGACCTCGCGCCCTCGGTCTTTTGACACCCAAATAAGGACACGAAATGACCAAGAAAAATCACAGGCTGCTGGAAAAGTACTCCTATGGGTTCACCCATTCAGCGCCCCGCAACGTTCATCTATCGCACGCCAGAAAACCATTCTGCATCGGCGTTTGGAACACCAAGGCACAAGCGATCCGCAGCGCCGTTAGCTGCCTGCGCCGCTTTGGAGGAACCGCGCGTGTTTTCCACGCCTTCTCCAATCCACCCGCTCGGGTGTGGCAGCGGGGCAGGGAAGCATGAGCCACGATCACTTCGCCCCGCCCGACGACGAGACGCCAGGAGAGCGCATCTATCGAGAAACAGGCGGGCCGACTCCAGAGCTTCGAAAGCTGTTCGCTGATTATCTCGCCGACAAAGAAAAGCGCGCCAAGCGACTCGCCCGAAACATTCGGGCCAGGGCGCGGCGGGCACGACGCAAACAAATTACGGAAACGAAATGACAGAACAAACAATGATTCACGGCCTCGACCTCAACGGCTGGCCTGATCCTGATCGGCCTGGGTATCCTGAGGACCCCGAGAAAGACGGGAACCATCTTCTTCAATGCGACGACGACGCACCGGAGATTTGGCCCTGGAATGTAGCAACCCAGGAATGGGGGACACCAGAGACAGGTCAACCCGTCGTCAGTAATCCGGCTTGGCGATATATCGGCCCGGTCAAGACGCCCGCAGAGATTCGCCGGATGGTCAACACCATCGCGGACCTCGTATCCGATCCCGGCGAAGCTGCGCTGATCCGCCAGCTATACGGCTGAGCGGGGAGGGCGGGAGGCGGGAGGCGGGAATTCGGGTCCCTTATAGAGAAAGAACGCCTCTCGCCGAATTCGGGTCCCTTATAGAGAAAGCGCGCAGCATTTTCGCCGCTCCTCCGAAATCGCCCCGTAAACCGCTTCGCAAAAGCACCCCACAAAAGCACTTTAACCTAGCCAACCGGCTAGGTTTTTAGATACAACCACCAACCCAATCATCCACCCTAAGGAGATAAACCATGGCTACCCCGAAGAAGATCGGCACGCATGTTTCGTACACGACCCGCCTCGTCGATCCGAAGGACCTGATCCTGAATCCGGAGAACGAGCGCGACTACGTGGCCGACGCGGCGAGCATGATCGCCCTGCGTCAGTCCATCGCATCCGAAGGCGTTCTCAGCCCGCTGGAAATCTACGACGATGGCACTGTCGCTGACGGCAACCGCCGCCTGTTCAACGTCCAGCTTCTGCTGGCCGAAGGCGTCGATGTCGGCCCGCTGCCTACGATCATCATTCCGCGCCCGGCCACTGAGGTCGATGCGGTCCTCCATCGTCTCAACCGCAACGAGGCGCAGCAGTTCTCTCCGCTGGAGCAGGGCCGTGCATTCGCCAAGCTGCGCGATGCCGGTCTGAACAACACGCAGATCAGCGCCCGCTCGCCCTTCACGTCCATGCACATCGGCAACATGCTGACGCTGCATGACATGAGCGACGAGGTCAAGGCTCTGGTGCGTGACGGCAAGATCAGCGCGACCCTGGCGGTCGAGGCTGTCCGCAAGTACGGCGAGGAAATTCTGGCTCAAGCGGTGGCACACGCCACGACGCAGGGCCGGGACCGCGCCACGCTGCGGAACATCGAAGCCGTCGCTCCGGTGCCCGAGGCCGAAACGACTGCCGAGGCCACCCCCGTGGGTCCGACCTCGGTCGTTCCTGTGGAAGCCCCGCCCTTCGCTACTGGCGAGGCCGAAGCGACCGCCGAAGCTACTGCGGAGCCGGAAGGTGAGGCTGTGGCCGAGGCGACCGCAGACACGGTGGACCCCGAGACGCTGTCCGACGCCGCGCCGAATGGGCCGACGACGACCGCCGTCGAGGATATCACTCCGGGCTCTGTGCCTGCCTCCACGGGCACCACGTCCTTCACCGCGAAGGCGCTGGTCCAGATGATCGCGCCGACCATCCAGAGCCTGTTCGAGGCGATGGAGAACGGCACGCTCAAGGAGAAGGCTGAAGCTCTGCGCGAAGCGGGTGACGACCTCAAGCTGTTCCTGGCGCAGGCGAAGCGCCTGGGCCTGTTCGACTGAATCCTGTTCGACTGATCGAAACTACTTTAGGGGGCCTTCGGAGGAATCCGATGGGCTCCCTTTTGACACAATGAGGGACTGAAAGGTACAGGTCGGTACCGAAAGGGCCGGATGGTAGGTTCGATTCCTCCCCATCGTGTTAGTTCTGATCAGAATGGAAAGGGAGGTTCATGAGCCTCCTTTTTTTTGAAGGTGCTGCGTAGCTCAGCGGAAAGAGCGGCGGATGCGTCCGTGTGTCGCTGGTTCGAATCCAGCCGTTGGTGCCTAGTCTCGGCCGAGGCGGGGGAGGGGAGTCATGATCCCCTCCTCTTTTTGACAGCATCGGTAGTTTAAGTGAAAAATGCCTATCAGTGGCGATGTGTGGTAAGGGCCACACCCGATGACTGCCTACCATCAAACCACCCCTCGGGGCGGTTTTTGCCCACGTTGGGTGACGTGGGCGTTCAGCGAAAGCTGAGCCTCCTTGGTTGGTGGAAAGAGGGACTGGCAGCACGATTGCGCCGTCCCTCTTTTTGCTTATTGATCCGGTCCTCACCAACCTACGGGCTTACCGCCCAACCCGTTACGTAAGTACGGGTTTTTGGAAGTTTGGCCGAGCGGTCGATGGCACCACCTTGGAAAGGTGGCGGGCGGCGTAGCTGTCCCAAGGGTTCGAATCCCTTAGCTTCCGCCAGGACCGGAGAGGTGTCCGAGCGGTTTATGGTGAACCCTTGCTAAGGGTTTGGGGGCGAAAACCCTCCGTGGGTTCGAATCCCACTCTCTCCTCCAGCCTCCAGCCTCCAGCCTCGGAGGTTTTTGCCTGAAAGATAACCCTGCGGAAGAGTGGCAGAGTGGGCTATTGCACCCGCCTTGAAAGCGGGCGGTCGGCGCGAGTCGGCCCGTGGGTTCGAATCCTACCTCTTCCGCCATCCCGCAATGCATCCCGCAATGCATCCCGCAATGCATCCCGCAAATCGAGCGGAAACCGAGCGAATTCGCCAAGAAGCGCGAAGCATTCAACCCGCAAAACCCACCCACTAAGGACCCATCATGCAGAAACGCAGCGTTACCCGCATCGTGAAAGAGATCGATGCCAGTAAGGCTCGCATCGTTAAAGAGCGGGACAAACTGGACGCTCTTAGGGACGAACTTGAGCATCTTATCGGCAACTGCTTAGAGGCCGAGGAAGCTCTGGAAACCGCCCGAGACGCCCTCAGCGAGCTTCTCTGACCATACCAACCCACTAAGGACCCACCATGCTAATCACTCCGCAATTTGTAGAGGCACTTAGGTCAGCAGCACTGACCTTTCGAATCTCTCAGCCCATTCACCACATCGATTCGTCGCGCGTCCAGTTCGGCAAGCTGATGCTGGTGTCCTACGACGCCGAATCCTACAGCATCGAGGACGTGTACACCGGGCGAGTGCTGATGGAGATTTCTTCGCAGTTTCCGCTGACCTCCATCGTTGCGCTCATGGAATTCTATGGTGCGGACACAATCGGCGGCGCGATCATTCCGCTAGACCCGCGCCAAGTGGAATTCAGCTTCGCGGAGTAGTACTGAGACGCCCTGCTAAGACGCCCCACCGGGCGTCTTTTGACAACCAATCCAAGGCAAGACAATGGAAAAGTTTTTGGTACTCTTTAGTACATGTTTGTTCGGCTCGCTGGCCCTTATATCTTTCGTAGTCCAGTTCTCCGTCCTCCTACTCGCTGTTGTGTGGGCTATCTCAGGTATTTCAGCACTTCTGTGAGTATGCCAGACGCCCCACCGGGCGTCTTTTGTAAACGCCCCGAATTCGGGTCCCTAATAGAGAAGAAAGCCGATCCCGGCTGAACACCTAAGCGGCCATACCCGGCCACCCAAATTAAGGAGCTACACCCATGACTGAACTCAGCACCGTCACCGTCAGCCGCGTCAAGTTCAATGGCGAAGCTCTCGACGGCGAATACCCCATCGTTCGTATCGACGAGACGAACGTCGTGATCCGGCATCCGGTTCATGGCGCGATTCGCGTCCTCAAGGCGAACACCAATCTCCCCTCGTCCAGCCCCGTCACGCTCTCGTATGACGACATTCTGGCCGACATTCGCAGCCGCTTCGACACCCTGTCCCGCATTATGGACGGCATCGTGCGCGGCAACATCCGTTCTGTGATCGTCAGCGGCGCTCCCGGCGTCGGCAAGTCTCACAGCATCGAACAGAAGCTGGAGGCTGCGAAGGCTGCGGGCAAGATCAAGAGCTACAACATCGTGCGCGGGACTGTATCTCCCCTCGGCCTCTATGTGCTGCTCTGGGAGAACCGCGAGTCAGGTCAGATCATCGTGATCGATGACTCTGACGACATCTTCCGCGACGAGACGGGTACCAGCCTGATGAAGTCCGCGACGGATTCCGGCAAGAAGCGCCGCGTCTCGTATCTGAAGGAACTGGCGATGTTCGATGCCAAGGGCATTCCGAATAACTTCGTCTACGAGGGCTCCATCGTGGTCGCCACCAACATCGACTTCGAACGAGAGATCGCGATAAAGACGAAGACGGCGGTCCATCTGTCGGCGGTTCTGAACCGCGCGATCTATGTGGACCTGGGCCTCCACTCCAAGCAGGCGCTGATGGCGCGTGTGGAAGACGTGATCCGCACCACGCCCATGCTCAGCGACGAGGGCCTGGACACCGCTCAGACCGAGGCTGTACTGCTCTGGCTCAAGGAGAACCAATCCTCCGTTCGCTCGCTCTCGCTCCGCACCGCCATGATTCTGGCCGGTATGGTGAAGACCGAGCCGACAACGTGGAAGCTGACGGCGAAGACTACACTGCTGAAAGCTGTTGCGCGTTGAGCTACACGCGAATATCGCGTCTCGCGTTGAAATATTGAGGGAGCCTTCGGGCTCCCTTTTTACACACTAAGGAGCCAACATGCCTGTAATTAGTATCAATTCGGCACCCAATAAGCCAACCTATCCAAGCGACCCGGCTGCACCAACTTACTTTCCAGAAGACGCTCGGCAATACATTCTTGCGAGCAACTTCGTCGGAAGTCGCGTCACTTGCTTTCCTCCACCTCAAGATACCGACCTCGACATACTCGTTCGCGTGACGAACAAGAAATTCGTGGAGACGTTACTTCGGTATGGCTGGCAATATTGTAGCGACGGTTACGATGTCGTGACCGATTGGAAGGCCTTCAAGAAAAAGAAGACCGCCTTTGTCAGCCTACGCCTCGATCCTCTCAACGTGATCATCATGCATAACGAAGCGGAGTACGAGAGATTCATGTTCTCTACGCAAATCGCCAAGCGGCTGAATCTGCTACGCAAAGAAGACCGCGTGTATCTTTTTGAAGCCATTCGAAAAGGCTATTCTTACGCTTAAACGCCCCGCACGGGCGTTTTTGCCCTTCGAACGAATTCGGGTCCCTTATAGAGAAGGAACCGATTCAACCGAATTCGGGTCCCTTATAGAGAAGGAAGTCGATTTCCGGCTTCGCTGCCCAAACTAAGGACCACCACAATGGATGAAGCAAAAGCGCGCCATCTCGCCCTGTCCGAAATGAAGAAGTGGGGCCTGTTCGACGGAACCCGTCCCTGGAAGTTCGCCTTCAACAACCGCCGCCTTGCACTAGGCATTTGTAACCCCCGCAAGCGCACGATCTTCCTGTCAAAGTACTTTCTCGACAAGGTGAGCGAGGTCGAGACGCTCGACACCATCCGACACGAAATTGCTCACGCCCTGGAGTTCATTCGCCATGGAACGGGCGGTCACGGCCCGGTCTGGAAGAGCATCGCCCGCGAAGTCGGCGCAAAGTCTGAGCGCACTTGCAAGGCCCCAATCAAGCACGCCTATCCCTACGCCCTGATGTACGAGGGTAAGGTGATCCGGTCGTTCTTCCGGGTCCCCAAGAGCGTCCGTGAGGGTATCCAGAACATCACTGTGAAGGGTATTCCGGAGTCGCGAGGCAAGGTGCGTCTTTGCAAGCTCCACTACAACTAACCGTCCCGTTGGGCGGTTTTTTGAGAAATGCCCTCGGATTTCGAAACAAATGGTACGACCCCCACGCAATCCGGCGTGGGGGTTTTTGAACTTGCGGGAGAAATCGCAAGGGATACTAGCACCCGAAACGTAGAGGCGTCGGGCACTCGTTCGCGTCGAGACAAGATAGTGAACAGAGAACCAATCCTTGAGATTGGTTTTTGAAAACTCAGGAGCAAAGACCTTATGGCCGTATTCTTCACGTCCGATACTCATTTCGGGCACGCCAACATCATCGAGTATTGTAACCGACCCTTCTCTTCTGCTGAGGAAATGGATGAAGAACTCATCCGCCGCTGGAACGAGACGGTAGGCCCAATGACACCGTCTGGCACCTGGGCGACTTCGCCGCGTGGTATAACGGTGTGGACGCCCACGACTACTACAACCGCCTCAACGGTAAGAAGAACCTGATCTGGGGCAACCACGACGACGCGTATGTCCGCGCCTCAATCGGCTGGGAGGTGAGCATGCCTCACTGGGAAATCACCCTCGGCAAGCGCAACATCACGCTGTGCCACTACGCCATGCGCGTCTGGAACCAGTCTCACCGGGGCTCTCTGATGCTCTACGGGCATAGCCACAACATGCTGCCCGCCATCGAGAACAGCCTCGATGTGGGTGTGGACTGCTGGGACTACCGTCCCGTCACTCTGGAGCAGATTCTGGAGCGGCTGAAAACGGTCGAAGAATAATACAGGAACCACCCCCTCCGGGTGGTTTTTGAAGGATCAATTCAGCACCCAAAACCTCCTCGCATATGGAAAACAAACTGATCCTGATCTAGCTAAAATATTGTTGGTAAATTCATTCTTAAAGTGCTTTCAGTGACCCACCGAGTAATCGGTGGGTTATTGCTGGGTTCCTTTCACCAGCGCTTGCATTACACTGTCCGCCATCGACCCCCACGCAATCCGGCGTGGGGGTTATTGGATCGATTCAGCACCTCAAAAATCTTTCATGTGAACAAAGAAACCAAGCCGATCCAGCTAAAACCCTTCGGGGTTTTTGGATGGCTACAGCACAACAACCCCGGTCGAAAGACCTTCAGCAGAGTCGAGGTGGGAAGACATTAAACAACCCGCAAAAACCCATCCCGTAGATACAGTGAGTACCTAAAATTCTCTTTGGATGAGAAAGCACAGGTCATGTTGTATACAGGCGATCTTGGCGTAAGCCCATCGCCTATACCACACCTCTGAAGGGGTGTGGTTTTCGCCCCGCTCCTTCGGGGTTTTTGCTTTGACTTGGAGGCTACTGATGAATTATGTCTCCTGAGTAACAACAAATAGAGACAAAATGACAACAGCATTCGCCTTCACCATCGCTGCCTGGGTCCTGGCCCTATCCCCGCTACTGCTACTGATGCGGGGGCACCGAAAGAAATTCCTGTGGGTAGCTCCCGTCGCGTTTATCGCGGCCATGCTGACCGTCACACCGGCACCCACGCCTAACGAAACTGCGGCACCCGCCCCTGTCTCGCTGGCGTCAACGCCCCAGAGAGAGCCAGACCCCGTCGCCTCAGACGAGAACTGCATGCGGTTCCTGCGGTGCTGGGCAGAGCGCCACACCGTTAACGCCGCCCGCGCCTGCAAGCAGAGTGTGGAGGCCCAAGCTAGGATCAACTATCGCTGGACCGCTGCCTTCGCCTCGTCGATCCTGCCAGCCTTCCGCTGGAAGGACCAAGCGAACGGAATCGTCACCTACGAGGGCGACGAAGTCGAGCTACAGAACGGCCTAGGCGTGTGGGTCCGCCATACCTATCAGTGCGACTATGACGCCAAAGCAGGCCAAGTCGTCGCAGTGCGGGTCCGAATGGGCAGGCTCCCACCAACGGCCCACTAAAAAACCCCATTCGGGGTTTTTGGATCACTACAGCACATCAAAAAATTCATATTGGAATGAAAACAAACTGATCCAGCTAAGACCCACCGCAAGGTGGGTTTTTTGCTGCGGCGGTGTGGATAGACACACGCTGACAACCGATCAGGAGGCTGCATCAGGGCGCTGGTGTCCCCCGAATGATGGCGAAGAGTCCTACCGCCGTGTGTAGGATCAGCGGCTCACGCAAGCCAAGCAGAAGACCACGATATCTTCCGCCCGCAGCTTTAAACCCTTCGGGGTTTTTGGATCATTTCAGCAAACCCCATGCATTGTAAATGCAAACCCCCTGATCCCGTTAAACTCATCCAGCTACGGCGCGGCGGGTTTTTGCAGAGGCGACGTGGAAGGACACGTTAGGACGCGAGCGCTAAATCACATGACGACACCCTTTATGGAGTCCCGGATGTGGTAAGTCGGTATCAAGCCCGACCCTCTGCGTGGCCCTTAGGGGGTTTTGGGCGTCTTAGGACGCCCTTTTGGCGGATTAGAGCAGTCTGGTAGCTCGCTTGGCTCATAACCAAGAGGTCGCTGGTTCAAATCCAGCATCCGCTACCAATTCCCCGACTAACTATATGACCAAGACTTTTAATTTGGTATAATATCTTCATGGCACAAGCTAATAGCGCCAAAGACTCAGTATTCCTAGAAGCCTTACTGGCGGGGCGATACACCGAAGTCTCTGGAAACATTTACAATTCTCGCGGTAAAAAACTCGGGACCACAAATAGTCGTGGTTACATAACCATCGGACTGATGCATGAAGGGAAGCTGCTTGTTATGCAAGCACACCGTCTCATTTGGATGGCGCACCACGGACTAATTGCAGACCCAGATGCGGTCATAAACCACAAAGACGGCGACAAGCAGAACAACCACATCAATAATCTAGAGCTTGTGTCCCGAGACGCCAACGCGCAGCACGCTTACGAAACTGGTCTGAATGTCCCGAACCACATGATAGGAGAGCGGAATCACGCCGCAAAACTCACAGAAGAAAAAGTACGCTTGGCACGGCAGCTATATAGAGCCGGTACGAATTATTCCGAACTATCCCGCACTTTTGGTGTTTCGGTTCCAACAATTCAAGCCGCAGTTTGTAATAAAACGTGGAAGCATGTTGAGTAGAGTACTGGATCGGTAACTTAGCGGCTAAAGTACGAGACTTTTAATCTTGCAATCGTGGGTTCGAGTCCCACCCGATCCTCCAAGTATTTTTGACATCACTAAGGAGAACAACAATGACCGTCACACGCAACCGCCTTGGCAACGCCACAAACCCCTACCAGGGCGACTTCAAGCGCGTCCTGTGCGTCTGCTCCGCAGGCTTACTGCGCTCGCCCACGCTGGCGTGGGTCCTTTCCCAGGACCCCTACAACTACAACACCCGCGCAGTAGGATGGAACGGCGATTTCGCCCTGATCCCAATTGACGAAGCACACATCACCTGGGCCGACCAGATCGTGTTCGTGGAGCCTTCCGTCGAGCGCGGCGTCCGGAGCATCACCCAGGACCTCTATATCGATGGTAAGGAACTGATCACCCTGAACATTCCGGACAACTTCGAATACCGGAATCCCAAGCTGGTCGAAATCATTAAGGCCCAGTACGCGCAGGCTATTGAGGCCCTCGCAGCGGATGCAGTGCCATGACCCCTCAAACCACCCCGGCGCATCCTGACGACAATGACCCGGAACCGCCCGAGACGCTCGAAAGCATCCAACGTGATATACGTCTGAACATGCGCGTGATGAACATTGACCCGCACAACCAAGCGTGGATCAACGATCACGTCGCCCGTTTAGTGGAAATCGCCAACGGCAAGAAGTCCTGAAACCACCGCAAGGTGGTTTTTGTAAGTCCTGCATGGTCCCTGATTCATACCGGCAGGATTAGCAACGGTCCTTCGGGACACGCAGTGGCACTCCACTGCAAGGGTTATCGATTCTCCTTAAATCGTTTGGAGCCCCCGCCACCGTCCCTCTGCGCCCTCCCCGAACCGGAAGCGCAGAGGGGCGGGAGATGAGGCTTTTTGGGTGTGTCTCGTCAAAAGCGGTCGGCACCAATCGGATGTGAAGTCCGAGCGCCCTGATCAAGCGTGTGGGCGGGGGCCTCTGCGACGTGTGATGCATCACATTGTCGTACGCCCCCGGTCTTTTTTTTTGATCCTACCCCGCGAACCGAACCTCTAACCCACGCCACGACACGCCGCTTTAGGCATTCGGCGTGGGTTATTGTCGAAAATACTAAGGAGAATCAAACACATGCTACTAACAAACGGCGACATTCCGACCACAGTACCCAAGGCAGGAACGCCTCAGGAATATCCCTACGAAATCCATCTATCGGTTCGCTATGCCGAGCCGAACATGTTCCGCACCGCCTGCCATCTCATCGGGCTCAAGCCTCTCTTTCTCGACCTCCAGACACGCACCGGCACGACCGTCATGCGTGATGTCATGGGGACCTTCGCGGCGAAAGCGCCTGCTGGGCAGTTTGAGATTGTGGCGACACAAGCGGAGCAGAAAATGTACGCCCTCTACGACTACGGGTTCACCCTCGTCCGCACCAAGGTCGAGACGGTGCCTTGGCATCCTGATGTTCCTTTCTGCATTGAAGAGGGGCGGGGCTATTTCGAAGCGCATGTTCAGGTCTTCGTTCAAGAAGCCCTCATGCCCGAGATTCGCCAAATCGCCAAGGAACAGGGCGCGCACATCAGCCGGAACATTTTCAAGGCGGGACCAAGTCCCGACGTGAACATCTACATGCTGACTCTGCGAAACTACACCTCTCCATCTGCCCAGAGCTTCGCCTCACAGGTGGACCTGCTTCTCAACGCACTGACTGAGGACGGCTTCGGCGTGCGTAAGTATGAAGTCGAATACTGCATACTGGACACCAACCACACGCACGACGCCGAATGGCTCATGCGGCCTTGAAAGTGCTTTAGGGGACCAGCGGGTCCCTTATTGCAACAAACCTATTAAGGAAACATAACATGAGTACCAAGACCAATTGGGTCCCCAAGGTTGGGGATAAGGTCGCCTACGTCGGCAACACTTACAGTTCCTGCAAGGGTGAGAATGCGCAGGGCACCGTCATCGAAATCACTGAGAGGGATTGGTACTACAACCATCCCAACCTCTATGTTGTGGCTTTCCCGCATCATCCGAGTGGTCTCTACTGCTATTTGGGAGAACTACAGCCGGTGACCCTAGCGCCCTGGGAAGTCATTCGGGAAGCGATCAAGCTGATCCCGCCCTACGAGCGGACGACACGCTACCTGATGGCGCGGATAGCCGACCGCCTGGAGAAAGACGCGAAGCCCAAGCCGCCGACTCTGGCCGAAGCGACTAAGACTTTCTTCGAATGGTACGGAACCCCGCTCGCGGCGACGTCTAGTATCCCTGAGGTGCGCCAACTCTACGAAGCCTACCAGCACGAAGTTGGCGACAAGTAAGTCTACGAGAGGGACCTTAACCGGGTCCCTTTTTACAAACTGAGGAACCCTAAACATGACTATCAAAACCATTCTGATTTGGATTTTCATTTACACAGTCGTCGCGGGTCTGCCCTTGGCGGTGATTCTCGGAGCGATGACGTGAAAGAGGACATCGATAAGGCCGAACCCGCTTCGGCGTATCAGGAGCGCGCTCGCCTCCAGGCGCTTGAGTGGGCGGGAGGAAATCCTCGACACAATATGGTTGACGATGAATGCTGCCCCGATTTTTCTTGCTGCGTCCCTGAAATGTTCACGGAGGACGGAACGGAGCGCTGGCAATATTACTGTAAGAAATACGGAAGTACAGAATGATGACACCCGAACAAGCTGCGCGCCGCTCCAAGGCGCTCGACGACCTTGCCGAACTAGACGGTAAGTATCTGCTTACTTCCGACCATCCTGCCGTACCGTCCACCTCGACCAAGGACGTCCACGCGGTCGCGAAGCATTACGACCTTCTCAAACACGCCCCCGTGGCTGAACTGTTGCGGGCTCTAGTGAGACAACGTGACGCACTACAACTGCCCCAGCGAACCTTCACCGAAGAACAGCGAGCAGCTATTGCGGTCATTCTAGAAGACATCGCGGAAAACGGCCTGCCGTGCCCCCGCAGCCTCGACGTGGCGCTCGACGCCATTCAATGCACAATCTCTGACTGACGGCGGGTGACTGAAACAATTCAAAACGTCAAAGAATGGGAGCGATCCCTCAAGCCCTGTAAGTGTGAAGACTGCAAAGCCTGCCGCCGCGACCCCGAGAGACGCGACGGGCTGTGCATATATGGAATGGAACCAACCTCCCCATCAACCCGGCGCTAGTCGGGTTTTTGTATCCGCTTGGCGGCGGGTGCCTCTTTACAACAAACAGACCCAGACCCGCTGCGCCAACAGTCAAAGCATACTCTGCCGAAATCAGAGAGGAGCCACTTGGGTTGGTGGTGCGTCATCGTGGGACGGCGTTGGTGTAAGGGCTGGAAGAGCTTCCAACCCACTAAGGAACCCTAACACATGGATATCTACGCGAAGTTTGGGCACAAGGTCCGCTTCCTTGACAAGAACGGCTACGAATTCGACCGCGCCAAAGCCCGCCGCTACATGCAGCGGGATGATGTACTGACCGTTCACACGATCCGCGTGTATGATTGGAACAGCGACGTGGAATTCATCGAGTACCCCGGCGTGACGTTCAACACGGTCATGTTCGAAGACTTACAATATTAACCGCCTCGGCGGTTTTTGGATGTATTCAGCAACCTTCCATAAATCAGCGCGTCGTGGGTTCGAATCCCACTCAGAGCGAAAGCTCTGGTAGCTCAGTTGGTAGAGCATTTGACAAAAAACGCATCCAGCGAACCCACCAGCAATGGTGGGTTTTTGCTGCACCGGAGGCAAGCGCGCGCCGCCTCAGGGTCGCGACAGGCCGCAAGTACGCTAACTACGGAAACCGGCACCAGCACGGGCTCGCCGCCCTACAATGAGAGTGGGTGGAATGGTGAGCAGGCAGTAGAATTCTCTGCACCAGCGTAAGTTTTGTCCTCGCTGGTGTGGGGGTTTTTGCGGCTCTGGTAGAGCCTGGACGAGCCTCTGATTCCCAACGTAGACCGGGAGACACGCAGCCGAGGTAACGAGCATCGCCAGCTTAAACCCACCTTTCGGTGGGTTTTTGGGATGCTTACAGCACACACTTCGCAATCTGACCTTAACTCAGACTCCGCAAAGGCCGCATCCCGCTAAACCCCAACCCTATTAAGGAAAACGAAATTGAAGACCTTTGCTCAAGCTGCCGCGACCCGTGCGGGTGCTGCTTCCAATATTGGCCGCACCACGAACGGTGCTGGCACCAACCTCACCACTCATTCCGCCTGCCTCGACTTCTTCTCGCAGGCTCCGGCGATGCGCGGCAAGACCTCGCAGGCCATCATCCTGTTCAATCTCGCCTACGCGGAGAACAAGGACCTCGCGCTCCGTATTCTTCAGTGGCTCCGCGACGTTCGCGGCGGCGCTGGCGAGCGCCAACTGTTCCGCGATATTCTTGCGGACCTGTGCCTCCGCGCGCCGAACGACGCTGCTCGCATCGTCATGAAGGTGCCCGAGATCGGGCGCTGGGACGACATGCTGTCCGCGACCGGAATTGTCCTCGACTTCGCGCATATTCTGATCGACTACGCGCTGACCTCCAAGGACGACCGACTGGCGGCGAAGTGGATGCCTCGCAAGGGTCCCCAGGCCGAAGCCCTCCGCAAGCGGATGGGCCTCAGTCCGGTGCAGTATCGCAAGCTGCTGGTCGGCCTGTCCGATACCGTGGAGCAGAAGATGTGCGCCCGTCAGTGGGATGCCATCAACTTCTCGCATGTTCCGTCCGTCGCGGCGAAGCAGTACCAGAAGGCGTTCACCAAGCGAGCCGCCGAAGCCTACGCCGCTTACAAGGCCTCCCTGGTCAAGGGCGACGGCACGGCCAAGGTCAACGCCTCCGCGATCTTCCCGCACGATGTGCTGGTGGGTCTTGGGCGCGGTGACTCGGTCGTCGCTGAGGCGCAGTGGAAGGCGCTGCCGGACTATCTGGCAGCCGACGCTGGTATTCTGCCCCTCATCGATCTCTCCGGTTCTATGGGGTGCCCGGTGGGCGGCTGGAACAGCGGCTCCAAAGTGACGTGCCGCAACGTGGCGATGGCGCTTGGTCTCTATACCGCCGAGCGCCAGACCGGAGCGTTCAAGAACATCGTCTTTACCTTCTCGTCGGATACTCGCGTCGTGACTCTGTCAGACACGATGACTCTCGCAAGGAAGGTCGCGCTGGTGAACGATCACTTCGCTGGCTCAACCAACGTCGAAGCAGCGTTCCGAAAGATTCTGGAAATCGCTGTCCAGTACAATGTCGCTCCCGCCGACATGCCGAAGAAGCTCCTGATCCTCTCGGACATGGAGTTCAATCAGGCAACCAGCGGCCCCTACGTCGATACGTCTGGGCGTTGGCAGAACAACCGAAACACTGCTCTCGACATGGTTCACGCTGCCTACTCCAAGGCTGGATACACCATGCCTCAGATCGTGTTCTGGAACCTGAATGCGCGGCTGGGTAACAACCCGGTCACGATTCGTGATGACGGCACGGCGCTGGTCGGCGGTTACTCGCCTGCTCTGCTCAAGTCCATTCTGGCCTGCAAGGACTTCTCTCCGGAGAACGTCATGCTGGAGGCTGTGATGGTCGAGCGGTATGCCCTGGCGTGACGTTGCGCCCTGGCGTGACCTTACTTCGGGGGAGCTAGTCTCCCCCGAATTCCGCTTCCTAATAGAGAGAAAGACCAATGGTCGCTCCGTTCCTCGCAGTCGGCTTTGTCGTACTGTTCATTTTCTCGTTCGTGAGTCTTTGGACGTTCTTTAGTAGCTGCGGCAGTATGCTTCTATCCTTCGTTTACGCCTCACTCTCCTCTGCGGCCCTGCTGGGCCTAATCTACGGCATCACCAACTTCCTGATGTACGCAGTCGTTACTGCAACATTCGGAATGTAACGAATACAACGAGAGGCGCAAGCCTCTTTTTGCTATTCCGCAACTATCAAAATTAAGGAAACACAATGACCAACCCCTCCAACACCAAGCCGACCCGCACCGACGCCCGAAACGACTCCCGTCCCGGCAGCCAACTGTTCGATCTTGTGCAGCGCAAGGACGGCACCTGGGCGGTCTGGACCCGCAAGTCGCCCGCCGAGCTTGGCATGGTTAATCGCGAGCGCATCGAGCGCGCACGCGGCGAAGCCTACACCGACGAGGCTTGGGCCGAGTTCATTCGTCAGGCGCACTTCACCGAGCAGTCCGTGTGGGTGATCGCAGCGACCTATCCGTCGCGCCCTGCGGTGGATACTGTCCTGGCGCTGCTGCGCGCGAAGCGCCGCGCCAAGCCCGCTCCACGTAAGGAGCAGCCTCAGGCGGCATGATCGACCTCCTACTCATCGGTATTCTCGCGGCGTTTATCTACGCTAGATTCTACGTTCTTCCGCGCCTTGACAAGGTCCGGAAGGACTACGAGAATCGCCCAGACTAACAAGGACCCACGCCAATTCAGCGGCGTGGGTTTTTTGAAATCAACCCGATATAGGAGAACCATCGTGTCCCTCACACTTAACCCGAACCAGAGTCCCGCGATTGTCTCGATGATCGAGGACACGATGGCCTACGCCGCCGCGAGCCGCGCCAGCAGCACTCTCTCTCAGTACGAAGGGAACTGGAACATCTTCACGACGTTCTGCGATACGCATGGGCTGGTCGCGCTTCCGACGACGCCTCAGGTCGCCTCCGTCTACCTGTCGAGCCTCGCCAAGCAGGGCAAGTCCGTCAGCACGGTCAACAGCCACCTCGCTGCGATAAAGTACTATAACGAGCAGGCCCAACATGTGGTAAACTGGAAGGACCCGATCCTGTCCCAGGTCGTCGCTGGCATTCAGCGTGTCAACGCCCGCAAGGTCAACAAGGCCGACGCCATTCTCATCGAGGACCTCGTTCTTCTGCTTTCCTTCACCGGAAAGGGCCTGAACGGGCTTCGTGATCGCGCCCTCATTCTCACCGGCTTCGCTGGTGCGTTTCGTCGGTCGGAACTGGTCGCGCTGACGCTGGAGAACACGGAGATTGAGAACCGTGGCATGGTGCTGCGCCTCGACAAGTCCAAGACTGATCAGGAAGGGAAGGGGGCGGATATCGCCATTCCCTTCGCGCAAAACGCGGACCTCTGCCCCGTTCGCGCTGTTCAGGCGTGGCTCAAGGCTTCCGGCATTACGCAGGGTCCACTGTTCCGCCGCGTCACTAAGGGAGGAACGCTGGGTGAAGAGGCGCTGAGCGAAGATTCTGTGCGCTTCATTCTGACGAAGCTGGTCAGCCTCGCTGGGCTGGATGGTAAGTACTCCCCTCACAGTCTCCGCGCAGGCTTCTGCACGCAGGCTGCGATGAGTGGCAAGGCGATGGAGCAGATCGCTCGCCACGCCCGCCACAGCAACCCCAAGACCACGATGGGCTATGTCCGTGTGGCCGAACGCTTCGCAAATCATGCTGGCGATGGCCTCATGTAGTATCAACACCGCCGCGAGGCGGTGTTTTTTGTAATTCATTATCGGCCAGAGCCGAACTTAAATACTGTTGGAGTACTGATTCTTAAGTGACACCCGACTACCTATCTGAAATTCCTGCCAATTGGCAGGCAACACTTGCCACAGGAAACAACAAATCCTCTAAAGATGGCGAGTGGGTTAACAAAGACTTCGATTTGAATCGCTTAGTTGCGGTTCTCACCAAACACAACATCGGCCCGAAGGACGGGCCTTGCTTTCTTCAAGGGAAGGCAACAGGCGGCACCCGCCTGACCAAAGCGATGTCAGCCCTGCACATCATCGGAATCGATGTGGACAATGGCATGCCTTCCAGCGAGATCGACGAGATCGTGCAAGAGCGCGGCCTGTTCTGCATCCGCTACACAACTCATTCTCATGGCAAGAACTACACTGAAATCAACAGCGATGCATACGCCAAGTATGCGCGGAAGAACAACAACGCCACGATTGCCGAGTACCTTGTAGCTGAGAAGCGCTATCTCCCTGAGATTGCACAACAGGCGCACAACGTAACGAAGGAAATGACCAAGGCTGGTGTTATTCTTCGCGTTGAGCATCCTGCCATGGATAAGAATCGGCTCATCTTTGTTCTGGCGAAGCCCTGGCAAGTTCAAGAATATGAACTGCAAGAGGAAGCGATCAAGGATTGGAAGGACGCCTACACCAATTTCGCCTCATGGCTTGGAATTGAAGTAGATAAGTCCTGCACCGACCCTGCACGTCTCTTCTATCTGCCTCGATATGAGAGTGGCGCGCTCTATGAAGCGACCGTCCACAAGGGCAAGGCTGTGAACATATTCGGCCTGCCGAAGACCCGCCTATCTGGCGTAACGTCAGGCAATGTCTTTCTGGACGCCGCCGCTGCCATGGGCATCAAAGACGCCGTCCCCGGCCATTCTTTGAAGCGCTGGGCTGCGAAGAATGCAGATCGGTTTCAGATCGTAGACGCGCTGGAAGAACACGCACCTCATGTGTTTCGGAACGAGCAGGACAAGGACGGAAAGCGTCACATCGAATGTCCGTTCGAAGACAACCACACGACTCCTGGCGGCACCGCCACCTTCATTGTGAATGCGGGGGAGGGTACCGGAAGCGGCTTCACCATCAAGTGCATGCACGCGGGCTGCATCGAGCGCGACCGTCTCGGCTTTCTGGCTGAGATGATCGAGAAGGAATGGCTCCCCGAGGATGCCCTTACCGATGACGACTTTCTGTTGGAAATCGAAGACGACGAGGAAGAGCCCCAAACGGAGCAGGAAATCGCGGAAGCGGTTGCCGAAGCCGAAGCGGAGCTTGACGCAGATGAGGATTATGCCGAGGCGGTTGCCGAGGCGGAAGCCGTCATTGCGGAATCTCGCGTCGTTGGTGATATGCCGGAAGTGTCCAAGGTCGTGGACCTCAAGACAGCAGACCAATATATCCGCTCCCTGGCCGAAGCTGGACTGACGCTAATCGAAGCGGCAGAAGGCTTCGACACGCTTCGTAGTCATTTGCTTTTCACGCTTCGGATCGATCTTCCAAAGACTGATATCACACGCGCGTTCACGAGCTACGCAACGCAGAGGCAACGCAGACTACGCGAAGCCGAGCGAGAAGCCGAGCGCCGCAAAACCGAAGCAGCCAAGGAAATTCTGCGAAAGCGTAAGCTCAAGCAGCAAGAGAAAGAGGCCCAGGAGAAGAAGGATTATCGCAAGGAACTGGTTGAGAAAGAGGTTACGTCCTCTCCGCTTCCCGTGATCCTTGTGGATGATACGAACCACCTGACCTCGGTCGATATCGCTCTCTCCGCACTCGTTCAGAAGAACAACGCCAAGCCGTACATCTTCCGCAATGCAGGAGCGCTGGCACGCATCATTCACGACGAGCAGAAAATGCCTCGCGCGGAACGCATGCAGTTGGAAGAAATGCGCTACGAGTTGACACACGTCGCACGTTATCTGGAAACCAAGCCTGACGGCTTCAAGGAAGTGCCCGCCACGAACAACGTGGTGAAACACATTCTGGCTGATCCTGCGCTGCCGTTTCCTGTTCTCGGTGGCATCGTGACGGCCCCTGTGTTTGGTGCTGATGGAAAGATCAACACGAAGCCAGGGTACGACCACTCGTCTCAACTCTACTACGAGCCTCCTGCGAATTTCGCGGTCCCCAAGATCAGCGAAAAGCCCACGGAAGACGAGGTAGACGAAGCCCTCGACTTGCTCATGAGGAACGTCCTCGTGGACTTTCCGTTCGATGGCCCTGACGATGGAGCGGCTGAGCGCGCACACGCCTTGTGTATGCTTCTCCAGCCCTTTACACGCCAGCTAATCAGCGGGGCCACGCCGATCTATCTGATCGTCAAGCCAACGCCAGGAACAGGCGCGTCGAAGCTGGTCAACATCTTCTCCCTCATCTCGACGGGCGAAGAGGCAGTCGCGCAGACCGAGACACGCTCAGAGGATGAAATCCGCAAGCGCATTACCAGCGTCTTGCTAGAGGCATCTCCGACCTTCTATCTCGACAACATCAACTATCGCATCGACTCGTCGGCGCTGGCGTCTGCCGTGACAACTTCATGGTGGACTGACCGAATTCTCGGATCGACCAAGACCGTAAGGGTCCCGGTTAAACACACATGGATTTTCGCGGGTAACAACCCGACCATGTCAAACGAGATTGCGCGCCGCTGCGTTCGCATCCGCCTCGACGCCAAAGTCGAGCGACCGGAGCTTCGCACCAACTTCAAGCACAAAGACCTTGAAGGCTGGGTGAGAACCAACCGCAGCAAGCTGATTTGGGCGTGTCTGACGCTAATCCAGAATTGGATCGCGCAAGGCAAGCCGGACAGTAAGGCGAACAAGGGATCGTTTGAACCCTGGAGCCGCACGATGGGCGGAATCCTTGAGGCAGCCCGGATTGATGGGTTCCTCCAGAACGACAGCGAGCTACGCGATGCTGCCGACGAAGAGGGCAGCGCCATCAAGATGATGCTTGAAATCTGGTGGGAGAACTTCCGCGACAAGCCGACAACTGTCGGCGGAAACGGAGCCAATCTCTACGACATGGTGCAGGACGAGGACATTCCTCTCCCCATCGTTGGTAACAACGAAAGCAACCTCAAGATTTCGTTTGGCAAGTACATCAAGCGATTGCAGGGCCGAATCTTCACCATTTACGACGATGGTGGAAATCCGCTGCAAGTCTCTATTAACGACGGCGGCAAGAAGAGCAACAAGCAAATCTGGCAGCTTGCCAAAGTCGAAACCCCACCTCAAACTAAATAGGGAAGCCTATGGCTCTCAAAACTGACTACCGCGTCGTAGACGACGCGGGTGACTTTGATGACGACGCGCCCGCCATTGTGATCAATCAAGACGGCTCTGAGGTTTGCATTCCTCTGTCGATGATTGATGATGTCTTGCTCGCCATCGAACAGATCAAGCGTGGGTAACAGTATACCGACGATCATCCGAGCAGAAACCAGAGCAGCCTCAGCCGTCCAAAAGGCGGTAGAGGCTCTTCTGAGTGAACTGACGGAAGCCACAGCGGTATGCTGTGAAGAGGAACTCGACGCAGGCACTTTCATGCCGGTCATTGCCTCTGACATGTTGAAGGAGTGGCTACAACAGACAGTCGATATCTCGGACGTTGCCAAGCAAATTCCTTCAACAAACATGCAGTTTTCGCTCGCCGTACAGCGCACCGTTCTCGACTTTCTTGAGACGGTGAACCAGATGGACAGCGCGCTGGAGATTCTTCTTCGGAACACCGGATCAACAATCTCGACTTCGGCGATCCATGTGAACATTCCCCTCGTTATAGAGGCTCTAGAGCGGGTCGATCCCACACCAGGGTACGTCTATCTAGTTTCTGTTCCAAGCTTCTACGAGGAGTCGCCCCAAGCGGACGGGCGGGTTGATGTCGTTCTCGGCGCCACTCTTTGGAACGGCGCACTCCTGTGCCGCCCTGTTCTAGCGTCCCTTGAAAAGGTTGAGACAGTCCTTGGTGAGGCTGTCGCGCCAAAGCTGGCGATGAAGCTCCCGACCGTTTCTTACACACCGCAGTACGGACACCATTAGGGGAGCGAAAGCTCTCCTTTTGGTCTGGCATAGCGCCAGTGGCGGCAAATCTGGGAAGCAAACCATGTCCGCGACCTGTACACTAACAAGAGGCAACCAACTGCCTATTAGGTAGATGCGACCAAACCCCTGCGATCTAGGACGCTGGGTGAATGAGTGCCTGAAAGCAGGCGGCAAACTGATCTATTCCGCGCATGCGACTCACGACCGCCTTCGCCAGAGGGGCCTATCCCCCTCTGACGTAGACGCAATTCTTCGTGATGGCTTCGCTTATCGCGTGGACCCCGGAATGGCGTCCGGAGAATGGAAAGTAAACCTCTCCAAGAGAATGCCCTGCGGGCGAGACGCTGCTGTCGTCTGCCTCGTCTCAAAAAGTGTACGAAATGTAACTGTGTTAACGGTGATGTGGGTAGATCGCTCATACCTCAAAGCGTGAGAGCGTGGTAAGGTCTTGGCCCTTGTTCTATGGGAGACAGACCAATGCCGCGCAAAACCCCCAACAAGCCAAGTAAATCTAAGGCAAAAACAAAAATAAAACTACTACCGGCACCTACTCAAGCCGAATCGGCAGCACGAATACTACAGTATCTGAACGAATACACCGAAGCCCCAGAAACGAATCCAATAAAGGACTCGTGGGAACATGCGACGAAATCGAGAGGATGGAAATGACTGTTAAGACCACGAAGACGCAACTCCAGCACCGCGTTATGTCGCTGGAGGCCGAGATCAGCGAGATCATCACTCTCTGGCGCACGCTGGAGCGAGGTGGCATCTCGTTTGAGAAGTTCCATGAAATCATGTCTCTCAACTTCGCCAAAGCGGCTGAGTAAACTACTTTAGAAACGGACGCTCGTCGTCCGTTTTTGCGCTAAATTAAGGAAGTAAAAATGAGCTTAAAGGCCCAAGAAGCATATGCCGAACAGGATATGTTCTTTCAACCATCCGTTGAAGTACTCGTGACCTATCTCGATTACTACGGCTTCGACTATTTTCTCACAAACACACTAAGAAGAATTAACATGAGCAAGAAAGAATACTCTCACGCCGTCGATGAGGCTTTGTTCCAGCATCAACGGAATTTTGACGAAAACCGTAACTTTTCTCTGACACGCACCTTCAACGTCATCATGACAGACTTGATGGAAGAAGAGAAAATGACACAAGAAGAAGCTCTTGAGTTTCTCGCCGAAGACGATTATGTGATTCCTGTCAGCACGGCCATGCACTATAGCCTGGACGCTGGTGAAACCGATCTTGAAGGCTTGAGCCTTTTGATTCGCAACCGCGCCGCCCGAATGCTGGAACGCCTCCAAGCCGACCAGCCGTGACTCAGGAGACACCATGAGCAACACCCTGCGTATGCCGCAAGCCTCGGCCCCCGCCCCAAGGCGGGGGACGGTGTCTCACCCTAGAGAGAATCACCGAGCGCCGAGGCCTGGATCAGTCGTCTACCTGATTCAGGAGCCGACGATTCCAAAATACAACGCGAAGGTGATCGATACCTCACCACTCCTGTGGTGGGGTAAGGTCAAGGTACTCATGGAGCGTACACAGATCGCAAGCTTCCCCCCCGCCCAGGCGTTCATTCAGCTAAAAGAGCGGCTTAAGCCCTTCGATCCGGATAAGGATTACATCGCCGTCGCTGGCGGGGACTCGCTCGCTGTCCTCATGGCGGGTGCTGTGCTTTCTCAGCAGGGGTGCCCGCACTTCTACTTCCTCCGCTTCGAACGGACGCGCCTGCCTGATGGCACACGCGACCCCGCGTCCGGCTCCTACGTTCCTATCTACGTACCTCTAACATCAGAAACCGCAGCACACAGCGCGGTATTCTAAACGAAATAAGTGACTGAAAATCAACAACAAGAACACAGACTGATCGCTCAGTTCGCGATCACTCGCATCCTTCCTAGTATGGCTGACTTTGCCAAGGCCAACAACCTGACGGCATCTGTTGAAGTCGGCATGCTTCGGTACCTTCTCCTCTGGCTATTCGCCGCAGGCGTGTCGAAGGAAGCCGTCGTCGGTTTGGTGGAGTCTGCTTACGATATCCATCTAAAGGCCGCCGAACTCGCTCAATCTCCTGCCGAAACCCCCTCGCTCGCGCCCCCCGCGACCGACGAACCAGCAGAAGAATTACCAGCTAACGTCCTCCGATTTGGTAAGAAGCCTAAATAACGAGGTCCCGAGAGCAATCTCGGGGCCTCTAAAAGCACGAATTACTATTGTGTTCTAAACTACTTTATACTACACTAGTGTCAATGAAAAAGAGCCCCACAATAATTTGTGGTGCTGACCCCGGACTAAATGGCGCATTTGCGTTTATTGACGTGACCAACGGCACTCTCCGCATTGTGGATATGCCCACCTTCGAAAAGAGCGGAAAGCGACACGTCGATCCAGTACAGGTAGGCACTATTCTCAAGACTAACCCTTGCTCCAAGATTTTTTTGGAGTTTGTCCATGCTTCGCCCCAGATGGGCGTTTCCTCTTCCTTCTCCTTCGGAAGATCAAGCGGCGTGATCCATGGAGCCTGCGGCGCTCTGGCAATCCCGCTGACCGAAATCGCTCCCTCCGTTTGGAAGCCGCGTCTCGGTTGCTCAGCCGACAAGAAGCAAACGGTCGCACAAGCCACAAAGCTGCTCCCTGAGGGCGCTCCAATGTGGAAGCTGGTGAAGCACACCGACCGGGCCGAAGCTGCCCTCCTGGCGCTCTACGGCGCGGTTGTGACGGGTCTAAGTCTTCCACCCCTCACATTGATTTCCTAATGGCAATTCTTCCCGACCCCAAGCGCGAGCGTTTCGCGCAACTCTGCGCCCGAGGCATCCCCACAACGGATGCCTACGAGCGCGCAGGCTACCGCCGAAATACCGGCAATGCCGCCACCTTCCGCAAGCGACCCGACATCGCCAAGCGGATTGAAGAACTTCAAACCCTGTACAGCAACAAGAGCGAGGAAGAACTCGCTCAGTACATTCAGGATGAAGGCGTGAGCCCGGCATACATTATTCGCCAAATCGTTGAAACCTCTCTCAAAGCCAAGGAAGAGAAGAAGTATGACATCGCCATCAAGGGTTTCAAAGATGTAGGCGCACAACTATTCGGGATGTTCAATGAATTGAAGCATCCTAAAATTGAAGAAAAACAAAGTGCTAACACCGCGCCAAAAGCAGCGATCAACGTTGAGGGACTCAATCAAGCGCTTGAAAGCCTTGGCCTCAACAGCGCAAAAGCTCTACCGTTCGACGGGCAATCTGAACGAGTTGAGTCAGGGTGAGCAATCCTTCCTTAAGAGCGTAGCTTCTACTACCAATCTTGAAGGCCAGCTTGAAGCACTCGTCCACCTGATTGCCGGTGCGGAAAAACAATACGACGACATGCTCCGAGCCGACGCGCCGCACGATCTGGCAGCGTTTGCGGAGTTTGTAGACCCCGAATGGGTCCCCGCCGCCCACCACCAGATCATGATCAAGAAGCTGGAAGAGTCGTTCATTCACGGCGAGAACGGCAGACTGATCGTCTCGATGCCGATGGGCCACGGTAAGTCAGTCTATTCATCCCTCGCGGCTCCCGCGTTTATTTTTGCCAACAACCCGCATGAGCGAATCATCGCTGCGGGCCACACCCAAGACTTCGTTGAGAAAGCCATCGCCCGAAAGGTGCGAGGCATCATTCAATCCGACAGATTCCGTGACCTGTTTCCGAACACGGTCATCAGCCTGGACAGCCGAGCCGCAGATTATTTCACGCTGGTTCCTCAGCGTCCCGGCACTCCCGGCCACTACGTCGCCCGAGGTGCTGGTGGTGGTATCTCCGGTTACCGCGCCACTCGCATCGTCGCGGACGACTTGTACCCGAACATCAAGGAAGCGAATTCCAAGTCTTTCCGAGAAGCCGTCTCGACATGGTTCTCCAGCGACTTGAAGCCCCGTCTTCTGCCAGGAGGCAATGCGGTCCTCGTTATTACCCGCTTCCACAGCGCCGACATCGTGGGCGAGCTTCTCGATAATGCCAAGCGGGGAGGGGAGAAGTGGGACAGCGTAATTCTGCCCGCCATCTGCGAAGACCCCGAAACCGATCCCCTCGGGCGTAAGGAAGGCGAGGCTCTCTGGCCCGAATTCCACACCGTCGAATCCCTGATGGCGATGAAGTCCTCCATCTCGGCGCGCGTCTGGAACACCATGTACCAGTGCAACCCTGGAGCCGATGACAGCGGTATCGTCAAGGAAGATTGGCTCGCACGCTGGAAAGAGCTTCCAGAAGAGAACATGATCCGGAGACGCTTCGTCTCCTTCGACACCGCGCAGACGACCGGCTCCCGAGCCGACTACACCGTAGGCACCGCGTGGATCGAGACACTGGACCGCAAGTTCTATCTCACGGATATCACCCGAGCCCGTGTGGAATTTACTGAGCTATTGCGGTTGGTTAATGACTTCGCGGCACGCAACAGAGCAGGCGCGATCCTTGTGGAAGACGCGGGCCACGGTAAGGCGCTTCTGCAATCCTACCAGGGCCGTATGACAGCCCCGCTGATCACGATCAGCGCCCACCAGAAGAGCAAGCTCATTCGTTTCGACGAAGTGTCTCCTATGTTTGAAGCGGGCACCGTACTCATTCCTCAGCGGCATGAGTTTTTGGCAGAACTCGAAAGAGAACTCCTCTCGTACCCCAATACTGTCGGAGGGCACGACGACATTATCGACAGTATTTCCCAAGCACTTCGCTGGGCGCGCGGTCAAAATGTAAGACGCGGCACGAAGAAACTTGGTGGCACATACTAAGAACAGAGCAATAAACATGGGCGACGAGCCTATCTCACTGTATTCCGAGACTTTCACTCTGCGCTCGCACAACAGCGATGGCACATTTACGGAAGTTTCGCAGACCTTCATGGACGGCGCAACGCTGCCACACGTAGCAGAACTGGTTCGCCGTCTTCTTCTTGCGAGCGGTTTCAGCGTCACGGAAGTCGTGATCAAGTCTGACATCAACGAGTCTTCCTCGGAAGACGCTTACTAAAATACTTTAGAGCGGGAAGTCATTCCTGCTTCGCCGCCTTAGCTTAATTAGAAAAGCACCGGATTTGTAACCCGGCGTTTCCGGGGCGGTTCCGGGAGGCGGCTCCAATTTCATGATGCCCGTTCGTTCAATGGCAGGACGCCAAACTTTGGATTTGGCTATCGGAGTTCGAATCTCTGGCGGGCATTCAATCCTACGTAGCTTAATGGTAGAGCAGCAAGCTGTTAACTTGCGCGGTCTTAGTTCGAATCTAGGCGTAGGAACCAATAAAAAAGAGCGTAATATTCAGACCAAATTTTGTGGAAGGTGCCAGACGACAAAGCCGACAGACGAGTTTAGCCCAAACAGAGCTAAAGCGAATGGGTCAGGGCTACAGTCTTGGTGCAAAGCGTGTACTAGAGAAAGAAATAACCATTTGTATGCGACCTCGAAGAAACATAAGGAGAGAATTCTCCGCAGCAACGCGAGACGACGCACTGCATTACGGCAAATTTTGATAGACCATCTTCTAAAGAATCCTTGTGTGGACTGTGGAGAGACGGACCCTATTGTTCTTGAATTTGATCATATTGACAGAGCGAACAAGAAAGAGAGTGTAAGTATACTTGTTCAAACTGGGGCGTCCCCAGACGAGATACGGAATGAAATACAAAAGTGCGTAGTTAGATGCGCTAACTGTCATCGCAAACGGACAGCGAAGCAGTTTAACTGGTACGCTAATAACGATCTGTCGGTTCCTTAGCTTAACGGACGAAAGCCACGGTCTTCTAAGCCGTATTATGCCAGTTCGAATCTGGCAGGGACCTCCAAGAATATTCCTTCCTTATAGGATAAATAAGGGCGTGTGGTGGAACGGTAGACACACTGGTCTTAGAAACCAGCGGTTAACAGCCATGGGAGTTCAAGTCTCTCCACGCCCACCAAATTTTACAGGACGGCATGAGCCAAGGCTGGCGAGTTCGACTCCAAATCCTACTGCGGTGAGTTCGATTCTCACACGTCCTGCCAATACTTCTATGGTGTATGTAGTGTAACGGTTTAGCACACAGAACTGTGACTTCCGTAGGCAGGGTTCAATCCCCGGCATCACACCAAATTTACCGGCGCTTAGCTCAGCGGTAGAGCTTCTCGTTTACACCGAGGCTGTCGGCGGTTCAATCCCGTCAGCGCCGACCATTTCAGACATGTAGTTCAGTGGCCTAGAACGGCAGACTCTTAATCTGCGCGCCGAAGGTTCAAATCCTTCCATGTCTACCAATCCTTTACGTCCCGTTCGTCTACGTGGTTTAGGACATTAAGCTTTTCAGCTTGGGGAGGGGGTTCGATGCCCCCACGGGGCGCCATTCGATATAACTAACAATTTAGTCCCGTTCGTCTACGTGGTCTAGGACACTTGCCTTTCAAGCAGGAAAAGGGGGTTCGATGCCCCCACGGGATACCAATACCCATCAGGTAACATTTAGTGAGGTGTAGCTCAGCGGTAGAGCACTCCCTTGATAAGGGATAGGTCGAAGGTTCAAATCCCTCCTCCTCAACCAATACGGATAAGTAGCTCAGTTGCGTAGAGCGGAACCCTGAAAAGGTTCGCGTCGGAGGTTCGATCCCTTCCTTATCCGCCATTTACACAGGTAGTTCAGTTGAACAGAACGTCGGTCTACGAAACCGAAGGTCGGGGGTTTGAGTCCCTCTCTGTGTACCATTTTGATCGGATAGCTTAATGGCATAGCATCGGTCTGCAAAACCGAAGGTTGGGGGTTCAAGTCCCCCTCTGATCTTTTATTAGAAAGACACGAGCAGATGAAATATGTAAGTGACTCTCATTTACCAACGCGAGAGCGCGTAAATTGGGGGTACTCTCAGTGGGTCATCGACGACTGGAACAAGTACTGTGATGAAAGCGGCCTGACCAAGTGGGCAGACGGAGTCCGCGAAAATATGCGCCTCGCCCGCCAAATCGCGAATGACACGTCTTTGACACCGCAGCAGCGCATTCGAAAAATCCGCAAGCTGTCAAACCATTCGGGCCTGTAACTCAGCGGCTAGAGTAGCGCCTTTGCAAGGCGAAGGTCGGGAGTTCGAATCTCCCTAGGTCCACCAATCAATATGCGGGCAGCAGGCGCAACGGCAGCGCCGTCGGTCTTCCAAACCGATGCGAAAGCAAGGAGTTCGAATCTCCCTGTCCGCTCCAATATATCTGTGTGTAGCTCAGTGGAAGGAGTGCCCGCTTTGGAAGCGGGAGGCCGTAGGTTCGACCCCTACCACACAGACCATTTCTAACCCTTAACCCGACTAAGGACCCCGAATGATCGATATCCTCGGCAACAAGCTGGAAGAGTTCGACATCGTCGCAGTGAATCCTCCCCGATATAAGGGGCTGATTCTCGGACATGTTGTGGGATTCACTGCACAGAAAGTGCGGGTGTTTTACGCATGGAACGGGTTTCATGGGGTTTCTCTGTTCTGGCCCCGAGACGTTTCCAAGCAGTTTGGGGCCAGGGCAGAAGCCCTCAAAGAAGCCCTCCCTGAGTGGAAAATCAAACAACAAATTAAGGATGTAATATGACCGAAGAAACCCCGCGCTGGTGGTGGTCGCGCGCCCGTAAGGACGCCTACTACGAAGCCAAGGAAAAGCGCGAACGCGAGGAACTTGAGAAGGTTCGCGCCGTATGGATTGAGCGGGACCGTCGCGAGAAGGAAGCCCGTGTCAGGATGCGCCAAGCCGCCGAAGAGCGCGAACGGATTCGTCTCGCCCGAGACGATGAAGAGCAAGCCCGACGCCGCACCGACGACAGCAACTTTGCTGCCAACGCAGCCCTCGGCGCGGTGTTGTTTTCGACGATTTCTCCTCCCACCCGCAACGAGGAGCTTTACCAAGTCCCACAAGAACAAGTGACATATGACCGAAGCCCGGCCCCCTCGTCTTCCTACAGCAGCGGCTCGTCTTCCTCATACTCGTCGTCGAGTGATTCGTCCTA
>LNFM01003688.1_pt1 | contig 29675 bp, 37 predicted proteins | sample 596031 | NCBI WGS metagenome assembly LNFM01 (sample SAMN04254537, study PRJNA301005) | activated carbon metagenome | isolation source: dual media filters at the Ann Arbor, Michigan drinking water treatment plant | place: USA: Ann Arbor
ATTGATCAACTCCAAAGGCATCGACTGTCTCACCGCAAAACAACACATTTGCGCGTTCGATTATGTTGCGTAGTTCGCGGACATTGCCCGGCCATTCATGCGTCATCAGTCGCCGCAGCGCGCTTTGGTCGAAGCGGCATTTTGCCGACGTTGCCTTGCCTTTTTGGAAATGCGCCACGAGCGAGGGAATGTCGTCGACGCGCGCCGCAAGCGAAGGGACCTGTACGAGGACGACGCCAAGCCGGAAAAACAGATCTTCACGAAAACGACCGTCGGCGATTGCGGTATCGATGTTATGGTGGGTGGCCGAAATGATACGGACATCGACGGGCAGCGCGCTGTTGCCGCCGACACGGGATACCAAACCGTCTTCCAATACGCGCAGGAGCTTTACCTGCATGTCAAACCGCATATCCCCGATTTCATCGAGAAACAGCGTGCCCGCATCGGCATTTTCGAAATGACCCGTGCGGCGGTTCTGCGCGCCGGTAAACGCGCCTTTTTCATGGCCAAACAATTCGGATTCGATCAGTTCGGCAGGGATTGCTCCGCAATTGAGTGCGACATAGGGTTTGGCGGCGCGGGGGCTGAAAGAATGAATGGCGCGGGCAACAACTTCCTTGCCCGACCCTGATGCGCCACAGATCATCACCGAGGCCGATGACCGAGCGACGCGCTCGACCATGTTGCGTAGTGCCACCATCGGTGGGCTGTCGCCGATCAGCATGTCTGCAATGCTGCTTTTGCGTTCGGTCAGGGTGCTCAGGCTCATGTCAATTTCCCGTCAGGAGATGTCGTTGAGCCCTCATTTTGGCGAATATGGTAAACAGAATACTAACGAATTTGAGACCAAGCGATGACTGCTCCGATTGGGATTAAAGCGAATGGAAAGCCGCCATTCTGTTTTGAAACATTTTATCAGATTTACCCGAAATGGTGGTTAATCCGCTACTGTTCGCCACCCCAAAGTGATCGACATTCGCCGGTTCTTGGGGTCGTAAGGATTACTCGGAATATAGGGTTCGCGCTCTGCGACGCCTTCGATCCGCACGAACTGGCGTTGCGGCAAAGCCGACCGAACAAGATGCGCGCGCGTTGCTTCGGCGCGCGCGGCGGATAATTGCCAGTTGTTGACGCCCAGCCCGCGCAATACAGGCTGCGCATCGGTGTGGCCGCGGATGATGATGCCATTCGGTAATTCGCGGATCGTATCCGCGACCCGGCTTAACAGCTGCACCGCGTCGGGAGTCAATATGTCGGTCCCCGATACAAACATCGAGAAGTCGGCTTCGTCGACCATATCGATCCGCAACCCTTCGCGCGTTTCGGTGAAGCGCAGGTTGCGGGCAAACCGCTTCATCGCTTTGTCGGAATTAAGCTTCTGTAAAAGGCGCGCACGCAGGTCTTGGAATTTTGCGCGATCCTTGCCGATACCTGATGCTTCCTTGGGACCGCCGGTGGCATCGCGCGGGATCGTCATGCTGCGCGTGCCGGTCTGTCCGGCTCGGTGCGGGTAATTGTCGACCGAAGTGATCGAATCCCCTCCAAAGAAGCTGGTTGAACCCGCGCTATCCTGTTTACTCGCGACAAGCGTCGGCGAGAAATAATCGGCGAGCGCTTTTCGCTGCTTTTCAGTAGTCGCACCAAGCAGCCACATCAAAAGGAAGAATGCCATCATTGCGGTGACGAAATCCGCGTAAGCGACCTTCCAGGCACCTCCATGATGCCCGGCATGCAGTGCTTCATATATCTTCTTGACGATGACCGGGCGGACAGGTTCGGTTGTTTTCGCCATTAGCGCGCTCGCATGCCGTCGAATACCTCGGCAAAGCTTGGCTGGTTGCTATGCTCGATACCCGACCGTGCGGCTTCGATCACCAACGGTTGCGGATGGCCGTGAAGCGAGGCGATGATGATCTGCTTTACCACATGATAGATCGCGGCGTCGGATTCGATCACTTGTTTGGCGCGATTGGCGAAGGGTCCGACAAGGCCATAAGCGAGCAGTACTCCCAAGAAGGTGCCGACTAGCGCGGAGCCAATCATCCCGCCCAATATCGCAGGCGGCTTGTCAATCGAACCCATCGTTTTAACGACGCCCAGGACTGCAGCAACGATACCGAGCGCGGGTAGTGCATCGGCAAGGCCCTGCAGACCCTCCGCAGGCTTGATGGAGTGATGGTGATGGTTCTTGATAGCGTTATCCATCACTTCCTCCACCGCATGCGGGTCGAGCGTGCCGGATGACACCACGACCAGCCGCAGCGTATCGCAGATCAGGTGGACCAACGTCTGGTCCCTTAGCAATTTAGGATACTCCCCGAAAATAGCTGAACTCACGGGGTCTTCGATATGCGGTTCGACCGCAACAGGCCCTTCGGCTTTCAGCATCTTCATCAACTTCGACACGAGAAATATGCAATCGAGATAGTCCTGCTTGACGTATTTGGGACCCTTGAAGACCTTGGCCAAGCCGCCGCCGAGCGCCTTTAACTCCTTGCCTGAATTGCCGATAATCAACGCGCCCATACAGGCACCGCCGATGATGAGCATCTCGTGCGGCAATGCGTGCATCACCGGCCCCAGATTGCCGCCGGTAAGCGCAAAGCCGCCGAAGACCATGACGAGCAGAACAATGATACCGATAATGGCGAACATGGATGAAACGGCCCCTTTGGTACTGGCGCGATTTGCGCCTCACAAAGATGGTAAACGGCAAGGTGCGCCGAAAATTGAGGGCAGCTAGCTTAGAAAATCCATCAATGTTCGGCGGTTGATCCGGGCAAACGCGGCCTGAGCGGCTTCGAGCGTCAGCGTCATTCCGTTCAGCTCGGCGATTGCAGAACTGAGGTCTGTGTCTTCAAGCTTTGACCGCTCTTCGCTCAGGCTGATCACACGCAGTTCGCGGGTTTCCTGTAGCCGGTCAAGCCGCGCGGCGTTGAGGCCAATTTTTGCGGTGGTGTCGGCGGCATGGTTAATCGCATTTTCCAGTGACGTCAGCCCTGCATTGATTTGCGCTGTATCGTTCGCAGCAATCGCCGAAGCCGTGTCGCGCATGTTCTGGCTTATTGCAATGCCGCCGGTCTCAAAAACCTCCGCTCGCGTCGGTACAGGTGCGAACATAATATCGTCGTCAAATCTGATGGAAAGGTTGCCGCCGGTTGCGAAAAGCGGCTGGCCCGTTGGCGATTTCGCCAATGCCATGGCATCGATTTCATCCGCCATGACATTGATTTCGGCAGCAATGCTGACCCGGTCGGCTGGCGACAGGCTGGCACTGGCTCCTGATATGGTCAGCTCCTTTGTGCGCGCCAGCAGGTCGGACATTGTCCGCATTTGCCCGTCAGACTGCGCTGTCAGAGTAATCCCCAGATTGATGTTCGACGCCCGCGCGGTGTCATTGGCTTGCGCGCGTTTCAGATTGGCGAGCCGCGATGTGGCAACGGGATCGTCTGATGCGCGTTGGATGCGTTTGCCGGTCGACACCTGCGCCTGCTTGGCCGCGATGTTCGACGCCATGCGCGATTGGCGGGTGATTTCTTGGGTCATGCGGTTGCCGGTTGCGTTGATCATCGCGCGAGCCTTCTAAAAGATGTTGAGCATGGTCTGCATGGTTTCGCGTGCGACCTGGATTGTGCGGGCCGCCGCCTCATAGGCTTGCTGGAAGCGCAAAAGCTCTGCTGCTTCCCGGTCTAGGTCGACGGCGCCGATTGCGTCGCGCGCGGCGAATGCTCCGTCGCGGCGGGTGCTGGCTGCGGCCTCTTGTGCACGCGCAGCAGCAGTCGTTTGCGCCTGCGCGGCGATCATCGCAGCGAGATTCTGTTCAATACCCGTTGGTCCGCGCAAATTGTTGAAAGCCAGCATATTACCGTTGCTGCTCGAACCATCGGCGACGGCAACATCCGAAGGCAAAAGTGCAACTGCCGTCAGCAATGCCGCGCCTCCTCCAAAATTGAGCACCGCTACGCCGGGATTTCCGTTGGCATCGAACCCGGATTGATGTGCGATATTAACGTCGGCAGCCAGTTGCGCGGCAAGCGTATCAAGCGCGGTGCGCTGCGCGGAAATATGCAGCGATGCGTCGGTCAGGCCTGCAAGCGTGCCAGACCTTGGAACCAGCGGTGTACCCGGTGCAATGCCGAATGAAATTTGCCCATTCGCGGCAATGGCTAGCGTCACTGTGGCGGTGGTTGGCCCTTCGACCAGCGCATCGCCAGCCGGTGTCCGGACAATCGCCGCGCCCCTTGCATTATAGCTGACGGCGATATCGGTCGCGCCTGCGATATTGCCGACCAGCCGGTCACGTTCGTCGAGCAATGCGGCTTCATTGCTCGATTCGGGACGAGCACGGCGGATGCCGTCATTGACCCGCGACAAAGCTGACAGATCGGTGTTGAGTTGACCGACGGCACCTTGGGCTTCGGTTGCAATGCCGGTCGCCGCCGAGCTCAGCGATGTTGCTGTGCGGCGAAAAGCGGTCGCGCTTTGGTCGATTGCAGACAGGAACTGGCGGCGGAGGGTATCGTCACCGGGATTAGCGCTCAATTGATCCGCTGAGGTAAAAATTGCCGTAACGCTGCTACCGATGCCGTCCGCGCCATCATCGAGCGCGCGTTCGGTTGCTGAAATCCAGTCTAGCCTTGCCGTCTGCCGCGACGCTTCCCCGCTAGCCGTACGGGCATCGTCGGACAGCCATTGGTCGACAGCTCGCGACACGCCTGCCGCGAGCACGCCGCCGGGGCGGATGCTGTTGCGCGACAACACAATATCACCTGCTGCCGGTGCTTCTTCCAGCCGGACAGTGCGGCGGACATAACCATCGGTCTGTGCATTGGCGATATTGTCGCCAACGACCGATAGCGCGCGGCTGTACGCCTTGATGCCCGACGCACCGATGGCAAGAAGGTCACTCATTTCTTTTGCGCCAATTGTTTTTCGACTAGATCGGCGATGCCAAATTGGCGCATTCCAGCCATGTTATCAGCAAGCCTTGCATCGGCCATTTCGCGGAAATTGTCGGTCGCGCTGGAGCCAAAGATTTCGTCGCCCAGCTTTGCCTTGCGCATACTCGCCATCAGTTGGCGCAGGATCACGGCTTCGAATGCTTCGGCGGCTTTGCGCAATTCGGGATCGCGTTTGGGTGATGTTGTCGAGAGTGAGGGTTGGACCTTCATCATATTATCACCAACTCGCCGCTTAGGGCGCCAGCCTGTGATAGAGCCTCCAATATCGCAACGAGGTCACCCGGCGAGACGTTGAGTTTGTTGATGGCTTTGACGATGTCCGACAACGATGCTCCCTTGTCCCAAAGATAGGCGGGGTTGCGGGGCTCTTCGATTGCGATGTCGCTCGATGGCTGAACCGCGGTTTCACCCCTGCTGAACGGTGCGGGCTGCACCACAACCGGGTTTTCACCGACTTTGACCGTCAGCTTGCCGTGGCTAACGGCCGCCGGGCCGACGCGCACTGCGCCGTTGATAACGACGGTTCCGGTGCGGGCGTTGACGATGACGCGGGCAGGGGGCTGTGCCTTTTTGATTTCGATATTTTCAATGAGCCCCATCATGCGGATGCGGCTCTCGCCACCCGTCGGGGCATTGATGCGTATCGATGTACCATCCACCGCTTGCGCGGTACCAGCGCCTAATTGCTGGTTGATCGCATCGGCGACCAACCCGGCATTGCTGATATCCTGCTGCGCGAGGTTGAAGGTGAGACTTTCGGAGTTGGCAAAGCCGGTATCGACGCTTCGTTCTACTGTCGCGCCGCCACCAATGCGGCCAGCCGAGGGAATGTTGACTGAGAGTTTGGAGCCATCGGCGGCATCGACGCCTAGGCCGCCAACGACAAGATTGCCTTGCGCCATCGCGTAGATCTGGCCATCGGCACCCTGAAGCGGGGCCATAATCAACGTGCCGCCACGCAAGGATTTGGCCTTGCCGATCGCTGACACGGTGACGTCAAGACGCTGTCCGGGTTTGGCGAAGGGCGGAAGTTCTGCGGTAATCACGACCGCTGCGGCGTTTTTGAGCGCCGGGTTGATGCCGGCTGGCAGGTTGATGCCAAAGCGCGAAACCGCGCCTTTCACGCCTTGAGTGGCGTAATCGAGACTGTCGTCACCGGTCCCAGCAAGGCCGACGACAACACCGTATCCTGTGAGCTGGTTGGCGCGCAGGCCCTGGAACTGGCCCATGTCTTTAATCCGTTCTGCATGCAGCGCGGGTGCGAACAGCATTGCGATGAAGAGCAATAACGCGCGCATCAGAAGGGACTTATCTTCGAGAAAAAGCTCTGCAGCCAACCCTGCTTGCTCGCGCGGGCAATTTCACCCTTGCCCGTATAACGGATGCGGGCATCGGCAACGCGGGTCGAAGGCACGCGATTGTCCACGCCGATATCGGCGATACGGACAAGGCCGGAAAACTGCACAGCCTCGTCGCCACGATTGAGCGTCACAAGCTTCTCGCCCTTCACTAGCATAGTGCCATTTGGATAGACGGCGGCAACGGTCACACTTACTTCTCCGGACAAGGCATTTGATTGGGCGGCATCGCCTTTGCCTTTAAACGACTGATCGCCGCCCATGTTTATGTCGGTGGGGTTAAACAGGTTTAGAGGCCCAGTGGCGGGCGGTGTCAGGCCGATACTGCCGTTTCGGCCGGTGGTCGCGCTATTGCTTTTGGTCGCGGTCATTCTTTCGACTAGCACGACCGTTAGAATGTCGCCTCGCCGGCTGGCGCGAGAACCCGAGGTTAGCGGGCTGTAGCTTTCGACCTGAAATATCGCGCCATTTGCCGGCGTGGCGACTGACGCCACCGGCCTTGTTGCCGTGAATGTTTCTCGCGCCAGCTTTTCCTTTTTTGCTTGCGCAGCCATTGGTAGCGCAAGGAAAAGAATTGCGGCGAGTTTACAGATTCTGCGTGGCATTGCGCATCATTTCATCGGTGGCCTGGATCATCTTGCTGTTCACCTCGTAAGCACGCTGCGTTTCGATCATGTCGACCAACTCCTCGACGACATTGACGTTGCTTGCCTCAAGCGCGCCTGATCGCAGCGCGCCGCGCCCTTCTTCGCCTGCGCCGCCGACTTGTGGAGCACCCGACGCCGGTGTTTCGAGCAACAGATTGCTGCCGATGGACTGCAAACCGGCGGAATTGGTAAAACGTGCGATTTCTATTCGGCCAAGCTCGGTCAGTTCGGATTGCCCCGCCACCTGAACCGATACCGTTCCGTCATTGCCAATCGATACTGCGGTTGCGCCTTCGGGGATCTGGATTTGCGGCTGAACCGGCATGCCGTCAGATGTCACCAAACTGCCTTCCGCCGACAGGTTGAAGTCACCAGCGCGGGTATAGCCGGTGCGGCCGTCGGGCATCTGCACTTGAAAATATCCGGCGCCTTCAATCGCAAGATCAAGGCTGTTGCCAGTGGTGGTCAACGGACCTTGGGTGTCGATCCGCGCCGTACCGTTGATCTGAACGCCGGTGCCAAGATTGGTGCCGATGGCGTATTTGTTTTCGCCCGACGACGCCGAACCAGCGATGGTCATTGCCTGATAGGCCAAAGTCTCGAAACTCGCCCGGTCGCGTTTGAAGCCGGTCGTGTTGACGTTGGCGAGGTTGTTGGCGATCACCTGCATCCGCATATTCTGCGCATCAAGCCCGGTGCGGGCGACGTGGAGGGCTCCGTTGGACATGGGTCTGTTCCTTATTGAGGCAATGACATGAGGTCGGCGGTGCTTGCATCCATATCGCGCGCATCGCCGAGCAGTTTGAGTTGCGTGTCCCACGACCGGCTGGCCTCGATCATCTGGACCAGCGCTTCTGTCGTGCTGACGTTGGAGCTTTCGAGGCTGCGTGTGGTCACGCGGGCATCGGGGTCAGCGGGCAGGGTGCCGCCATCGCGCACGCGGAACAGGCCATCAGTGCCTTTGACCACGTCCGAACCTGCCGGGGACACAAGCTGAAGCTGATCGATTTCTTGCGGCTGGCTCGCGTCGCCGCCTTGCGGGACGATCCAGACGCGGCCTTGCTCGTCGATGTTGATTGTATCGGCTGGCGGCAGAGTGATCGGCCCTTGGCTGCTCTGCACTAGACGGCCGTCGCCAGTGGTGAGTAATCCGCTCGCCGACAGCATCAGGTCGCCGCGTCTGGTATAACCGATCTCGCCATTTTCGGCTTGTACCGTGAGCATAGTATCGCCCGCCATCGCGATATCTAAATCGCGTCCGGTGCTCGTGACCGTTCCTGATGTCATATCCGCCGCAAGCACCTCTTCCGACGCAAAAGCCCTTGTATCGAGCCTTTGCCCATCGAACCAAAGCGATTGAGCTTCGGCCAAATCGGCGCGAAAGCCGGGCGTGTTCGCGTTGGCGAGGTTGTTGGCGATAGCGGTCTGCCGCGCCATGGCGCCCCGCATGGCGGTCAGGCTGGTGTAGATTAGGCGGTCCATTTCAGGTTACCGGATGCTCACAATCGCCTGCGTCATGTTTGAAGCAGTCTCGATTGCTTTGGCATTTGCTTGGAAATTACGCTGCGCCGAAATGAGCGCGACCAGCTCTTCCGTTACGTCGACATTGGCGCGTTCGAGTGCGCCTGATCGGATTGTGCCCAATGGTCCGTTAGTGGCGGCGTCGATGGAAGGTTGACCGCTGTCGCCGGTTGATTGCCAATGGCTGTCGCCGACCGGGCGCAGTCCTTCTTGCGCGGTGAAGCTTGCCATTGCGACTTTGCCCAGCAGCTGGTCGGAACCATCAGCATAGGTTGCCGTGACAAGCCCGTCGATGCCGACCGATACATTGACCAAAGCAACATTGGGGTCGGCGGGTGAGCCGCTGGGAAGGACAAAATCGGTGGCGCTGGCAAGCGCATTTGAGGTCACGTTGCCGCTGGCGTCGACGGGCAGGAGCTGCAACGTAGAGCCGATGGTGTCCACCACTTGTCGGTTCGCATTGACCTGAAACGCGCCATTGCGGGTATAGGTGACGGCGGCGCGTGGCGGGTCGCCCTGCGTTACAAAAAAACCCTCTCCTGCAATCGCAAGGTCGAGCGTCTTGTCCGACGCCTCTAACGTACCTTGCGTGAATTGCTGGACAACTGCGTTCAGCCGCGTGCCTTGCCCCGCAATCATCTTGGTGGTTTGCGTTGGCGCGCTGGCAAACAGGTCGCCGAACTGCGCGCGGCTTTTCTTGAAGCCGGTGCTGCCGACATTTGCGAGGTTGTTTGAAATGACCGACAGGTCCGTCTGCGCGCCTTTAAGGCCCGACAATGAGGTGTAAAATGACATGGTTTATACTCCTGGGGTAATGGGGGCCGACGCCGCCTTAATGTCAGCGAGGAGGGCGGTTTGCGCAGAAATCTGCTCGGCGATCGATTTCAACGAGACGTTCATTTCGGAAATGCCAGCCACGGAAGAAAACTGCGCCATTTGCGCGACCATCGCTTGGTTATCGACGGGGTCGAGTGGATCTTGCTGCTTCAACGGTGTTGTCATCAGCCGTAGGAAATCGGTCTGGCCAAGTTGTTTTTGCGCCATGTCTTTTGAGAGAACCGGCAGGTTTTTGCTGTTAACGGCGGATAGGCTTGTCATAACTATTGTCCTAATCTCAGGGTTTCGCTGATCAGGCCTTTGGCGGTTGCCAGCACCTGCACGTTATTTTGATATTGGCGGCTGGTTTCGAGCATCTCTACCATCTCCGCCGCACTATCGACTGCCGCCTCCCAGATATTGCCCTGCTTGTCGGCAAGTGGGTGGGCCGGTTCATAGCGTTTGACGGGAGCAGTGGTGCTGGTGTCGATTCGATCGACCTTCACCGTAGCCTGACCCGCTTCGCTCATCACGGTGCGGAACACTGGCTTCATCGCGCGAAAGGCGGTGCCCTCGCTGCCCGATACCGTGCCAGCATTGGCAAGGTTCGATGCTGTCGTGTTCAGGCGGACCAGTTGCGCAGACATTGCACGCCCGCTGATGTCGAAAATGGAGAGATTATCGGCCATCTTCATTCCCCCTTCAGCGCGCGGGTCAATGTCCCGATACGGCCGTTGAGGAAGGACAGGCTGGACCTGTAAGCGAGCGCGTTTTCGGCAAAGGCGGTTTGTTCAGTCGCCAGCTCGACGGTGTTGCCATCAAGCGACGGTTGCAAGGGAATGCGATAACGGATTGTGGCGTCGGGTGACTGGCCGCCTTCGGCCATCTGCAACGCCGAAGAAAAATCGATGTCGCGCGCCTTATATCCAGGCGTCGCGGCATTCGCGATGTTCGAGGCAAGCATCGACATGCGTTGCTCACGCAGCTTCAATGCGGTGGCATGGATGCCAAAGAGATTGTCAATCGACGGCATGGCCGCTTCCTTTCCAATGCGCGATCAAGCGCGCTCGGAGGAAGTACAGCAATTGGCGTGCCAATTTTCTGATTATTGCATTATTTCAGATATTTGAATGTATACCGATGGACGTCAAAATCCCGACCGTCAAATTACCGACGCAGCAAAAACACCGCATGTTGCGCAAGCAAATTGGCCATGCCTTCCTTGCGCGGCTTGTTTCCTGACAGGAACCACTGGCCTTCAATCACCACGCCTCGCTCTTTCAGGAAGGCGCGAAAATCGTCGATGGTAACATGGTGGATATTGGGTGTGTCATACCAGCGATGCGGTAATTGCTCGGTCACTGGCATTTGCCCACCGAACATATGCGCGAAACGTATCCGCCATTGGGCGAAATTGGGGAAGGACACGAACGCCTCGCGCCCGATACGAAGCAAATGGTCGAGCACCAGATCGGGGCGTTTGGTGGTCTGCAATGTCTGGCTCAAAATCGCGTAGTCGAAACTGCCATCGGGATAGTCGGCAAGATCGGTGTCGGCATCGCCCTGAATGACGGACAATCCTCGGGACACTGCAGTAGCAACGTCGCGTGCGTTCAGTTCAAGCCCGCGCGCGTCGACCTGCTTGTGATCGCGCAACGCCGCCATTAACTGACCGTCGCCGCAGCCGATATCGAGGATACGCGAACCGGGGCGAACATTTTTGGCGATGATAGCAAGATCGGGACGAAGCGCGGTCACCGGTTTTCTCCCGCACGAAGGAAGCCATCGACAATCCGATTCATCTCGGGCGCGTCGAGCAAAAAGCTGTCATGGCCGAACGGGCTAGACAGTTCTACAAAACTGGCGGCAGCACCCGCGGCATTGAGCGCATGCACAATACGCCGCGATTCCGAGGTCGGATATAGCCAGTCACTATCGAAACTGATCAAGCAAAACCGCGATTTCGTGCCCGCAAAGGCTTTGGCTAGCACGCCGCCATGCGGGTCAGCCAGATCGAAATAATCCATCGCGCGGGTGATGTAGAGATAGCTATTGGCGTCGAACCGGTCGACAAAACTCAGGCCCTGATAGCGCAAATAGCTTTCGACCTGAAAGTCTGCGTCGAAGCCGAAACTTTTTGCGTCGCGGTTTTGCAGACGCCGTCCGAATTTCTCCGTAAGGCCAGCCTCTGACAAATAAGTAATATGCGCCGCCATCCGCGCCACGGCGAGGCCTGAGGCAGGCGTTTCACGCCCATAATAAGCGCCATTGTTCCAGCGCGGGTCAGCCATGATCGCCTGTCGTCCGACCTCGTGAAAAGCGATATTCTGCGCCGAATGCCGCGCGGTAGAAGCGATGACGACCGCCGAACGCACGCGTTCAGGATAGAGGGCAGCCCAGCTCAACGCCTGCATCCCGCCCATCGAACCGCCGACGACAGCTGCCAGCGTATCAATACCCAAATGGTCGAGCAAAATTGCTTGCGCGCGTACCATATCAGGGATGGTAATAACCGGAAACGCCATGCCATAAGCGCCGCCTGTTGACGGATCGATGCTGGCCGGGCCAGACGAGCCCATGCAGCTGCCCATGACGTTGATACTGATGATGCAATGTCGCGCTGGGTCGATGGGCTTGCCCGGACCCACCATCCGCGTCCACCAACCGTCCTTTCCGGTGACCGGATGCGTCGAGGCGACATATTGATCACCGGTCAGCGCATGGCAGATCAGGACCGCGTTGGACTTCTCGGCGTTTAAATCGCCGTAGGTTTCATACGCGAAATCAATCGGCGCAAATTCCGCCCCGCTGTCGAGCTTTACCGGCCCCAGCAGGCGTATCTTTCTATCCAGACCGAAACGCTCATCCCCTTGCATCTTCATCGCCATATCAGCGGATTGGCCCGAAACAATAGCTTACTTGGATTCGCGCCAACCTGCGGCTATGGCGGCGCGCATGAACGCACCGCAAGCAAAACCCTGGATCAACGCGATCCACGCATACACCCCCGGCAAAGCCACATCGGATGATGGCCGTGTCCTGATCAAATTATCAGCCAACGAAAATCCGCTCGGATGTAGCGCAGATGCAACCGCCGCCATGGCAGAAGCGCGGCTTACCCTTGCGCGATATCCTGACCCCGCGAGCAATGCGCTGCGTGAAGCTTTGGGGGCGGCCTACGGGCTGGAGAGCGACCAGATTGTTTGCGGCACCGGCTCGGACGAACTGCTCAACCTGATCGCAATGGGCTATGCTGGCGCGGGCGATGACATCATCTATGTCCGTTATGGCTTTTCGGTGTACGATATCGCTGCGCGCAAATGTGCTGCCAATGTCGTCGTTGCGCCCGATAAGGATTACGGCACCGATGTCGATGCGTTGTTGGCGCTAGTGACAGCCAAGACGCGGGTTGTTTTCGTCGCAAATCCGAACAATCCGACCGGCACTTATCTTGATGACGCGGAAATGGCGCGGCTGCACGCCGGATTGCCTGCCGACTGCGTGCTGGTGCTCGATCAGGCTTATGGTGAATATCTGGAAGATGACGGTCCAGCATCGTTTGACCTCGCGCGGCGGCATGCCAACGTGCTTATTACCCGCACTTTTTCAAAGATTTACGGACTGGCGGCGGAGCGGATCGGATGGTCTTATGGGCAGCCAGATCTGATCGCGACGCTCAATCGCATTCGCGCGCCGTTCAACGTGACGGCGGCGGGTCAGGCCGCCGCAATCGCAGCTTTGGCGGATACCGATTTTGTCGCGAACAGCCGCAGGCATAATGCAGAGTGGCGCGACTGGATGGCATCGGAGTTTGCCGCGCTGTCAAACCATGGGCTAAAAGTGGTGCCGTCGTGGGCGAATTTCCTGATGGTGATGTTCGAAGGTAAATGCAGTGCCGAGGTCGCTTACAAGGGCCTGATGGACGCAGGCTATATCGTGCGTTGGTTGCCAGGGCAGGGATTGGGCGATGGCCTGCGTATCACCATTGGCACGGAGGATGAAAATCGCGGCGTGATGTCTGCGCTGCGCAAAATACTCGAAGCGCATAATTGATGCTGCCCTTCGCGCGCCTGACGATCATCGGCCTTGGCCTGATTGGCTCGTCGGTGGCGCGCGCGGTGAAGGCACAGATGCCCGATGTGCGGATCACGGGGCATGATGCCGATGCCGACGTGCGCGCAAGGGCCGTCGCGCTTGGCATCTGTGACGACGTTACCGATACGGCGGGGGCAGCGGTTACTGACGCGGATTTGGTAATATTGTGCGTGCCGGTCGGCGCGATGGGTGCCGTGGCCGAAGAATTTGCTGACGAGTTGCCATCGGACGCCATTGTGAGCGACGTTGGATCGTGCAAGCAAAGCGTAGCCGAGGCACTGGCTGCGGTGTTGCCCGGCGCGGTGATTATCCCGGCTCATCCCGTTGCAGGTACTGAAAAAAGCGGGCCGGATGCCGGATTTGCCACGTTATTCAAAGGCCGTTGGTGCATCTTGACGCCGCCTGAAAATGCACCAGAAGTCGCGGTCGAACGGCTTCGGACCTTCTGGCAGCGACTGGGCGCTGATGTTGAAATCATGGATGCGCGCCATCACGACATGGTGCTCGCGGTGACCAGCCATCTGCCTCATCTTATTGCTTACACCATCGTCGGCACCGCCGATGATCTTGAAGGCGTCACGCAGAGCGAAGTCATCAAATATTCGGCAGGCGGTTTCCGTGACTTTACTCGCATCGCTGCGTCGGACCCGGTCATGTGGCGCGATGTGTTTCTGGCGAACAAGGACGCGGTGCTCGAAATGCTTCAACGTTTTTCCGAAGACTTAAGCGTGCTGCAACGTGCAATTCGATACGACAAGGGCGACGAACTTGAAGCACTTTTCAGCCGCACCCGCAACATCCGCCGTTCAATCGTCGAACAGGGCCAAGATGACGACGCACCCGATTTTGGGCGCAAGCATTAAACGTTAAGGGCGTTCATTGCCTTGTGCACCCGCGCCTCGACTTCGGCTCTTGGCAGGCCAGCCGGGATTTCCTCGCCAACCTTGTAGGTAATCACGCCGGATTTGCGGAGCCAATGGTTGCGCGGCATTAATCTGCCGCTGTCGACTGCAACCGGCACGACCGGAACGTTCAGCATCTTGTAGAGGCCGGCAAAGCCAGATTGCAGCGGAGGCGTCTCGCCATGGACCACTCGGGTACCTTCGGGGAATATGATGATCGGGCGGCCGTCTGCGAGCAATCGGCGGGAACGCGTGAGCATATCGCGTAAAGCCCCAGCTCCGCCTTCGCGGTCGACTGGGATCATGCCATAAGCCAAAGCCGCCTTACCCCAAAAAGGAATGTCGAACAGCTGCTTTTTGGCAACTACCGACGGCCGGTGGAAAACGCGCGGCATGTCGATTGTCTCGTACATGCTTTCATGTTTGATTGCGTAGAGCACGGGCCGGTTGGCCATATCGCCGTCAATTATGACGTCGATCCCCAGCAGCCATCGTCCGCAAAAATGCTGATAGCGCGCCCATGCACGCACCGCCCAGTGCATTAAACGCGGCGAGGTAAGGCTACCGATAAAGGCTGTGACTGCATGGAAAATCGAACCACCGAAAAACATGACGGTGTATAGAATGGTGCGGATTGCGGGGATCACATCAAATCCCGACCAGCGCCGCCACGCCGCGCAGCCAGTATTTATTATACTCTCTGAAAAGCGCTTGCAGCGAAGGCTTGGTGGCTACGGCGTCGTTGGTCACAATGATGCTAGCGGGCAACGCCCGGTCAAGTTCAAAACGTGCACGCCGCATATGCCAGTCATGTGTAACTAACCGTAGCGTCTTGACGTTGTTCCGTGCCGCCCAGCGCGCGGTTTCCAGAGCGTTGGAACGGGTATCCACCGATGCAAATCCCAAATCGATGCAGCAATCGAAATACTTCTCCGAACCTGCATATTGTGCGGCCAGTTCGGGCGGACGGACATCGCGGTCAACGCCAGAGATCAGCATTTTCTTGGACTTGCCCGCTTCCAATATTTCGAGACCGCGATCAATCCTGTTTGGTCCGCCGGTCAGGACAACTACGGCATCGGTATCGGCCATCGCGGCTGGTTGCGGCAGAAGCAGCGCAAACCAGGCAAAGCCCAGCGCCCATGCCAGCAGAATGAATGATAATAGCCGTCTGATCATAACATTTTCTTGAGCGCTGAAATCACCGTCCAGCGTGCCATAAGCATGGCAAGGCCCATGACGGCAAGCGGAATGAGCGCCAATATTACCCAGCCATACCACGGGAATGAGGCATCGGCGAGCAAACCGGGCTCGACCGCAGCAAAGCGTCCACCTATCGCCAATATGACCGCCGCAGCCGCCCCTAGGCCAACAAGCCCGCCAAGTAAGGCATCGAGTGCAACCCGCCGCTGAAACAGCCGTGCCGCCTGAAGATCGGTGCCGCCCATCATATGCATGATCTCGATCGTGCCCCGATGTGTATTGAGCGTGCTGCGTACGGCCAGAACTACGACTGCTGATGTCGCCACGAGCAAAAGCAAAAATACAGCCCCTGCAAGCAGCACCAGCGCCGACATCAATTTAAAGAAAGGTGCCATCCAGCTGCTGTGCGAATCCAGTCTTGTATTGGGTGCGACAGGCCGCAATTGCGCCTGCAATTGTTTCAGCATGGCGTCCGTGGGTATGTTGCCAAACCGGACATCGACCAGCGCAGGCACCGGAATGTCGGCGTCAATGACCCCGGTGCCAAGCCACGGTTCGAGCAAATTGCGAACCTCTGCGTCCGGCACAGGCTTAACCGAGATCACGCCCGGTCGATCGCGCATTGCTTTTGCAACAGCTACGCGTTGCGCTGAACGACGAACGGGGTCTGCTTCGATAATCTGAATGGTAACCTGCTGTGCCAAATCTTCGCCGCCTTTACGCGCTGCATCGGCCAAGGTCAGTCCTGCTGCGGCCACGAGCAATGTCAAAAACAACATGATGGCGATCACCCATGGCATTTGTCCCGAAAGCCGACCTTCGGGGATCAGTTTGCGATCATGCTCAGGTAGGGCGAAATCGAGCAGCATCAGTTTTTTAGCACCAACGGTCGCGGCGGATATTTTAGCGAGCCAGTCGGATCAGATAGCTGGCCTTTATCCAGACGCATCATTTGCGCGCCATCGACCTCCTGCAGCAAGTGGATGTCATGCGTGGCGACCACGACGGTAGTGCCCAGTTTGTTGAGCGCGGCGAACAGCTGCAACAATCGGCGCGCCATGTCGGGGTCGACATTGCCCGTCGGTTCGTCTGCGACTAGCATTTCAGGACGGCCGATGACCGCGCGGGCGATCGCGACGCGCTGCTGCTCGCCGCCTGAAAGGGTCGCGGGCCGGGCGTCAGCGCGTTCGGTAAGGCCGATCCACGCCAACATCTCTGTAACCGGGCCTTTAAGGTCTTTCTCCTGAATACCGGCAATGCGAAGCGGCAGGGCGATATTGTCGAAGGTCGATAGATGCTGGACCAGCCGGAAATCCTGAAACACCACGCCGATCCGGCGGCGGAAGCCCGGCAAGCGGTCGCGTGGCAAGGTGATGGCATCATGCCCGAACATTTTGATTGCGCCGCGGCTGGGGCGATGTGCCAGATATAGCAGCTTCAAAAGCGACGTTTTTCCGGCACCCGAGGCACCGGTCAGGAAATAGAAACTGCCAGGGAATAGCGTGAAACTGAGGTCAGTCAGCGTCTCCGCCCCGGTCCCGTAACGCAGCCCCACATTGTCAAATTCTACTACGCTTTGCATCGAAAATTGAGATGGCACAAACGTCATGTCGGGGCAAAGCCTATTAACCATGTGATTGACGCGTGAATGCGGCCGTCCACAGCATTTTATGACAGCAGGGTTGCAACTGGCTTGCACCTGATGTTTATGACAAAGCAATGCTGCTCGTCTGCCCCTCCTGCCGCACGCGTTATGTCGTTCCGGATAGCGCCATTGGTATGGATGGCCGCCAGGTTCGCTGCGCCAACTGTAAACATAGCTGGTTTCAAGGCGGTGCGATCCCGGCGGTTGCACCTGCCCCGCCCGTAGCATCGCCTGCTTACACTGCGCCCGTTACTGCCCCTGCTGAAGAAGAAGAGCGTCCGGCGTTCGTGCCGCCCTCACCGCCACCGCCAGTCGCAGTGCCGCTTGCAGAGCCGGCGCAGCCAAGTTTTGCGCGTTTCGATGCAGAGCGCTTGCCCGAGCCAGCCGCAGTTTTTGTCGAGCCCTCGATAGCGCGTGCGTCGACCTATTTCGAAGAACCGCCGCCACAAAGCCATTTTGCCCATGAACCGCCATTCAAGCCGCGCCGCAATCCGGCCAAATTGTGGACGATGGCCGCTGTTGCTTTTGCGTTGGTGATTGCGACGGTCGGCGGCGCGGTATGGTATTATGGCGTGCCGAAAATGGGTTTGGGAATGGCGGGTGCGGAACCCGACCTGAAGATCGTGCTTAACGAAAATCTCGAACTGAACGAGCGTGAGGACGGCACGCCTTATTTTATCGCCAGCGGAAGCATCGTTAATCCTACTGGTACCACGCAAGATGTGCCCGAAATGTTGGTCACGCTGAAAGATGCGGGCGGCAGGCCGGTTTATAGCTGGAAGATGAAACCCAAGGTTCGCTCGCTTGCGCCTGGTGCAAAGGTCGACTTTAGCGAGGCGCGGCTGGATGTGCCGCTAGCTGCAACCCAGATCAGCGTTGGTTGGGTGCTGGGCGGCGGCTGATCAGGCGACTGCTTTCCAAGCATAAGCGATATTGCTGATGGCGGCGCGGATTTCATCGACCTTGGCAATATCATTGTATCTCGCCGCCTCATTCAGACTGCGCGCCGCCGAGCGGTAAATGCGGTGCAATATCGGGGCGAGATCGCCGCCGTTCGCAAAATCAAGACTGCCTTCCAGAGCAACGATGATCGACAGCGCCCTGCTCAAATGCGTATTGCCGGAAATCACTTTTCCTTGCGTATGCTTGGCGATGATAAGGTCAAGCGAGCGCAAAAGTTCCTCGTAAAGCAGTCCGACCAGTCCGTGTGGGCTGGCGCTGGCAACGCGGCTTTGCAGATCGAGCATACGATAATGCTGGCTGGCAATCGCAGGGTGTGTTTTGGGCTGCATTGGCTTTAATTTTCGCTGCTATTCCAGAGCTTGATCTGCTGTTCCAGATAACTCTGTGTTACTTTCAACGCGCTAATCCGTGCGTCCATCCCGGCATATTGCTTTTCAAGCCGTGTCCGATACGCGTCCTCGCGCTGCTCCATCCGGTTGCGGTTTTGCGCTATATTGTCGGCTTCGCGCTGCAATGATGACCGAACTTGCTCTAGCGTTCCATTATTCGCTACCGCAGCATCACGTAGTGCATCTAATGCGAACGCAATGCCGGGGTCGGTGGCCTCGGAGCGCGTGGCATCGCGCGGCGGGTTGAAAATGGCTTCAACGGCATCGGGAAAATCGCGCAAAGCAGCTTCCAGTTTCGTATTATTCAGCGCAATCGTTCCGTCGCGATTAGTTGATATGCCAACGTCGGATAAAGACCGGATATTGGCATCGCCAGTAAGTGGCTGCGCAATAAACGCGCTCAACTGCCGTTCGAATGCGCGAAGAGCAGGATTGCCGTTATTCGCCACACGCGCCGATTGAGCGTCGTTTTTGAGCGTATTGAACACCGAAACGAAATCGCCCAATGTTTGTTTCAGCACATCATTCGGTCGGGTCGAACTTATCGCGATGGTTGTCAGCGTGTCCGCTTTTTTAAGCGAAATAGTCATCCCTGGAATAACATCTGAGATACTGTTGGTCGCGCGGGTATAGGCAACACCGTCGACGGTAAATACGGCATCGCTGGCGGTTTGACCAGCGGTCATCGCGGCGCTAGCAAATTGGGCGAGGCCCGGATCTGCCCCTTGATCTGCGGAAAGAGTAAATGCCTTCGCCGCGCCGCTTTCGCCTTTGAGGACGAGGCGGAAATTCCCTGCGTCGTTGATGACGCTGGCAACTACGCCGCTGCCGCTTGCGTTGATGGCGCTAGCAAGTCCGTTGAGGTTGTCGTTGGAATCATTGACGTTAATCGAATAATTTGTGGCACCAACGGTCAACGTCATGCCGCCTTGGCCGATGGGATCAATCGCGGAACCCGTATAGCCAGAATATATGGTTTGCGCCTTGGCGAGGCTATTGATTACAATCTCGCCCGCATAGCTGCCAAGCAACGTGCCCGGGGTTGATGTCACGGTTATAGCGCTGTTATCCGACGTCACTGGCTGACTGCGCAACGTCCCGCCGGACGCCAAACCCGCGAGCGAATCGGCGAAGCTTTCGAGATCGCTGCGCGCCTGCGCCAATGTGCTGATCTTGGCCTGGTTTGCCCGGGCCAGTGCGTCAAAGCGCTGCACCTTGGGCGTGCGCGATGCTGCTGCAAGGTCAGCAACCAGTGCAGCTGTATTGATGCCAGACCCGAAGCCCAGATTATTTGCGATTGATGTCAGCATGCCGAGTTCCTTCGGCCACTTATACGACTGGCTTCGTGGGGAATTTAGGCTGCGCGACGACCATCGGCATCAAAGCGTTTGGCGGCGGGGACTTCGACGACTGGCTTTGCCAGATCATTGGTGAGCATGCTTTCTAAGCGGAATACAAATGCGAGAATCGCAGCAACAGCAACATACAGATCTTCGGACACTGCGCGCCCGGTTCGCGTGGTGAAGTATATGGCACGGGTAAGCTGCGGATATTCAAGTGTCGGAATGTGCTTTTCCTTGGCCAGCGCCTTGATGGCCAGTGCAATCTCGCCGCGCCCGCGCGCGACTACCAATGGCGCCGCATCCAGCCCTGGACGATAGCGGAGCGCGACAGCAAAATGAGTTGGGTTGGTAAGGACAACGCTTGCGTCCGCCATGCCCTTGCGCGCCGATGACATTGCCACCTCCTGCTGGCGTGCGCGCAACGCCTGTTTGAGTTCGGGTGCACCGTCGCTTTGCCGCATTTCCTCTTTCAGTTGCTGCTTTGACATGCGCAGCCGTTGGTTCCGGCGCAGCCACTGCACCGGCACATCGATGCCGGCGATAAGCACGAGCCCCGCAGCAAGTACTGCTACCGTGAGGATGATTTTGTCGCCGATAAAGCCGATGGCTGCTGCCGGGTCAGTGGCGGCCAACCCAGGCAGTGCTGCAATTTCGCCTGAAACAGCCCAATAGCCTGTATAACCCAGCGCAAAGACCTTGGCGGTAGCTTTGAACAGTTCGATGAGTCCCTGCATACCGAACATGCGTTTCAAGCCGGCAATGGGGCTGATCCGGTTTCCCTTGAATGCCATCGCTTTGCCGCGCATGCCGAGAGACCCAAGCATGGCAGGCGCAGCCAGTGCGGCAAATATCGAAAGGACCAGCAGACCTGCGAATGGTAGCGCTAGGTAGGTAAGTGCGCCTGAAAGTGCGTCGATCGGTTCAAATCTATCGGGGTCCGAAAGATCAAGCGACAGTCCGCTTTTCAACAACGCCTTGCTCGCCTCGAAAAACCAGCCACCCAGTCCGACCATCCAAGCCGCTCCCGCGAGCATCATCAATGCGGTTGCCAACTCTTTGGACGCGAGCACATCGCCCTCCTTGACCGCATCGGACTTACGCTTCTGGGTAGGCGCTTCTGTCTGTTGGTCCTTGTCGGGCGCGTCAGCCAGCGCCGCCTCCGATTATTTGCGCCTGATCGAGTGCAAGCCTGATCGCGTGGGTGATCGTATCGGCCATAACGGGGGTCGCCATTCCCAATAACAATATTCCTGCAAGCAAGGCCGCAGGCATCCCAACCGCAAACAAATTGAGCGTTGGAGCCGATCTCGCGATCATCGCCATGATGATTTGCACAAGAACCAGCGCAAATCCGACAGGAAGGGCAATCGAGAGCCCGGCCGAAAATGCCAGGCCGCCAAACTGGGTAATGCCGCCGATTGCTGCAAACGAGAGCCAAGCGTCACCAGGCGGCAACGCGCGATAGCTCTCGGCGATGATGGCAATCAATGTCAAATGGCCATTGGCGGCTAGAAAAAGGAACATCGCCAGCATGGACAAAAATTGCCCGACAGCGGGGCTCGACTGGCCGCCCGTTGGGTCTGCCATGGAGGCAAAACCGAGGCCCATCACGTTGCTGATAGCTTCGCCAGCGACCAATGCTGCAGCAAACGCAATCTGGATAACGAAACCGAGCGCCAAGCCTGCAACGACTTCGGCGGCAACCATCAAAAACCCTGGCATTGAAATTATACCGGCGATGGGCAAAGCCATATTTGCTGCGGTTGCCGACGGGATGCCGACTGCCAAGGCAAGTATCAGCCGCAATTGGACGGGCACCGCGCCTGCGCCAAACATCGGCGCTGCCAAAAACGCCGCGCCCGGGCGGATCATCGCCAGCATCCAGACCAGCAATTGCTGTTCGACATTTTCAAAACCTGCCGGGATCATCGCATCAGCATCGGGATTTGGGCAAAAATGTCCCTGGTGAAGTCGACGAGCAAAATCATGATACTGGAGCCGAAAACGGCCAGCGTCACCGCGACGACAATAAGCTTGGGGACGAAGCTCAGCGTTTGTTCGTTGATTGAGGTCGCGGCCTGCACCATGCCGAGCAGGACCCCTGCGATCAATGCCGGTATCAAAATCGGTGCTGAACCGAGCGCCAATATCCACAGCGCCTGTTGTGCGACGCCGATGAAATAATCCTGGTCCATCCCGCTAACTCACAAACGAACTGGCGAGCGAACCCATGGTCAGCGCCCAGCCATCGACCAGAACGAACAATAGCAATTTGAACGGCATCGAAATGATGGTCGGTGAGAGCATGACCATACCCAGCGACATCAGCGCTGATGCGACGATCAGGTCGATGATCAGGAACGGTAGGAATATCATGAAGCCGATCTGGAATGCGGTTTTCAGCTCGCTGGTGACGAAGGCCGGCAGTAAGATCGAAAACGGCACATCGGCGGGCCTTGCAAATTTGCCCGCCTTGGCGATGTCGCTAAACAATGCGAGATCGGATTTGCGTGTCTGCTTGATCATGAAGCCGTGCATCGCCGTGGCAGAGGTCGTTAATGCCTGTTCGAACGTCACTTCGTCGCGTCCATAAGGTTCAAGCGCCTGGGAGTTGATTGTTGAGAACACTGGCTGCATCACAAAAATGCTCAAAAACAATGCCAGGCCGACGAGAACCTGATTGGGCGGGGTCTGTTGCAGCCCGAGAGCCTGCCGCAATATCGACAAAACGATGATGATCCGGGTAAAGCTGGTCATCATCAATATCAGTGACGGCAATACCGTCAGCAAACCCATCAACAGCAGGATTTGAAGCGACAGCGACAGCGGGCGGCCATCGCCTGACACGGTTTGCAATGCTTTTTCTATTCCTGCGCCGGTCGATGTGGCGAATGCGGCATCGCTGGTGAACAGGACGATGGCCAGCATGCAGATCATCCAGAACTTACGCATCGAAGCCGCCCTTTTGGCTGGATGACAGTCTACGGATTCCGCTTCGCGAGACACCCAGCAGCAACGTGTGGCCATTGAATTCAACGACCAGCAATTTGCCATTAGTGCCAAGCGCAACGGCATCGACAACGCGCACCGGACGGGTGGTTTCGGGCTTGATCGGTAGGCCAAGTTGCACGCGTTTCCAAAGCCAAAGCGATCCCCACGCAAGCCCGCCGATCAGCGGGATAAGCAGGAAGAGCCGAAGGAAATATTCGAAGATCATGACCGGCGCTCCATTCCGGCGAGGCGGCGGTCTGCGGAAACGACATCGACGACGCGGATGCCATAACGGCCGTCCACTTCAACAATCTCGCCTTTGGCAATCAGCGTTCCGTTGGCAAAAATGTCGAGCAAATCATTTGCCTGACGATCAAGCTCGACGACGCACCCCTCGCCAAGCCGAAGCAGTTCAGAAAGCGTCATCGACGCCGAGCCCACTTCAACCGATATTCTCAGCGAAACACCGGCGAGCAGATCAAAATTGCCATCCAATGCTCCTGCATTTTGCGCGGATTTCATCGTTGGCGCTTCGGTCATGTCGCTCATAGTTCAGTGCCCTTTTCCAATTTTTCGATAAATAATGCTGCGCGGCCGTTCGCCTCGCCGAGCGTTCCGTGCGCGAATGTCCGTCCCGCGACACTCAATGGGATATGCGCCGGTAACAACAACGGCAGGATGTCCCCGGGGGCCAGTGTTAAAAGCCTATGAAACGGCAGTTCATTGCGTGTCAGCACCGTACGTGCGGGTAGCCGGACATGCATGGTGGCTTGACGGACACGCTCGGCCCAGGCGGCGTCCGAGGGGGTTTCGGCTGCGGTATTTTCGAGGGTTCGACCGCTCAGGGAGCGGATCGTTTCAATCGCGATAATGATATTGATCGTGGAGGATTTTATACCCGTCCCATCGACCGTTATTGGTTGCACCGCGATTTCATCACGTGATTTTGGCCAGTTGGCAAAAAGTATGTCGGTTTGCACTTCGGCAGATACGCTGGATAACAATCCAAAAGGTGCAAATGTGGTTTGGAAAACGGACGCCAACTGATCGGCGAGCTTCTCTGCAAAGCGCAATTCTGCTGCCGACAATTCACCATCGACCGGGACATTCCCGGTTCCGCCATAATGCAGATCGACAAGCTGGCTGACCAGAAACCCTGGCAGATGGAGAAGCATCTCTTCGTCGCCGTCCGCCCAACGTACGTGGATTATTGCGCCGAACGGATTTTGGGCAATCCGCCATTCGGGGTAAAGCGCGGCATTGGCTGTGGCAGGGACCAACGCGAGGTCCCCCTTGATACGGCTTTCGAGCAACGCCTGAATTTGGCGGGCCAGTTTGGAAGCCAAAGGTTCAAGCGCAGCAAGATCGACCGCCGATTTTGCGGTACGGACCAGTGGCGATGATTGCGGAGAAACTTTAGTCACTGGATTACCAGATTCGTGAAATAGACATTATCGATGCCGCCAAAGCTCTCTTTTTCCCGCAATACCTGATTAATGGCGTCGGTAAGGTCGCGCTGGAGCAGTTGCTTGCCCTGGGGCGTGGAAAGTACGGCCGCGTCTTGTTGTGACAGAACCATCAAAACCGAGGAACGGATCGGCACCGCCTGCCGCTCGATATTCTGGACAATCTTGCCATCATAATAGGTTGCAAGGCTGATCCCGAGCTGCACGAACCCTGCGCCGTCGGCAAGATTTGCGGTAAAGCTTTGCTCCAATGCGATATAAGTGACCTCGAATTTCATGGGGTCGACCTTTTCCCGGTCGCTTTTGACAGAAACGGTGCCTTCTTTCAGTGGCACCTTGCCTTCTTCACTCTCGGCTGGCGGCTCAGTAGGCTCATCGCTGCGTTCGACGAGTTTTGGACGATGTGGGTCTTCCTTGGACTCCTTGCCAGTTACCCCGCCGGTCAGATAAACACCGCCAGCCGCTCCGCCCGCAGTTAATAGAGTTGCACCAACTCCGATAAGTAGCATCTTCTTGCTTTTGCCGCCTTTGGCTGCAGTTTTTTCGGGATTCTTGGTCATGGGTGGAGGTCCTTTTATGCAAATTTGCCGTTACGCCGACCGGGCGAGGGAGTGTTGGCTTGGGTTTGTCTGTGAGTATTAGCGCTCGATTGGTCGGTCAGCTGCCGGGCCAATTGCTGGGTGTGCGCATGCTCGCGTTGCCCGTGGCCTTGGTGTCCGCTCAGCAAATCACTGTTGTTCAGCCGAACGCCGGACTGACGTAATTCTTCGACAAGTTTTGGCTGTTCAGCGGCAAAAATCCGGGCGGCGCTCTCGGTGCTGGGCTGAAGCTGGATGTTTACGCCATCGCCTTCCGTCTGGATCGCAACGTCAAGATCGCCGAGCGCAGGCGGTGACAGGCTAAACCGCAGCTTGCCGTCATTAGAGGCAAACGCGACTATCTCTTTTGCGAGTTGATCAATCCAAAGGTTGTCGTGTTCAAGATCAAGAGCCGCTGTTGGTCCAAGTTGCGGAGCAATATCCGACTGCGTTGCGGTTAAAGGATTTGGCGAAGCCGCCGAAGTCCAGTTGATCAGTTCCGGAAATTGAAACGACGCAATCTTTGGTGGCAGTTCCATTGGCGCGATAAATTGCGTTCCAAACTTGTCCGGTGCTGCCGCTACGTTCGTTTTATTATCGCCGCGTGACGCAAAAAATTGTCTGTTTGTTGTCGGTATAACCGGCAATGCAAGCGGCACGGTGGCTAGTGTTTCGACAACTGGTGGCGTGATGTCCGTCCCGCCCTCTTTTTCACCGACGTCAACAATTGCGATCCCGGGCAGACTTGCCAATATATTTGATATTTCGCTTTTGACCGTTTGATTGGTTGGGGTATTGCTCGTCGACACTCCGACGCTCGCATTTGCAAAACTATATGCCGGACCTTCGAGCAATTTGGGTTCGGCGGCAGTTTTGATAGCAGCATTCTGCACAAGCGGATCTGCCATAGTTGGGGTAGCCGCGACTGGTTTAGCGTTAGCTGGAGCGGCCCCGGTCACGAGATTCAGAAAACTTTCTGGGTCGGCCCATATCTGCGTCAAGGGTAACTTTGTTGGAGCAAGGGTGGTCATCACTGAGATAGATAAATTGTTCATGGCGTCTCTCCCGGCTTGCAGGGGCTCCAGGTACAGCGCGTGGCGTCAGCGCGCTGCATCGCGCGCGCGGCATTTTTGCGTTCCGATTTTTCAAGCAGACGGTTTGCGCTCTCGACCTTCTGCTGCGCTTGATTACTTTGCATTTGCCGGTGATCGACCTGTCGCAGAGCATTCTTCATCGGTTCAGCAGTCAATTGCCGGGCCTGTTCGAGGCGCATTTTCAGCTCTGACGTCGCCGCTAATGATCGACCGTCGGCCAAGCCGGAACCGAAACTATTTTCATGACCCAAGGCACACAGACGATCAATAATCAAACCTATTTGCTGCGCCGTGCGCTGGGCCTGCGCAAGCTCCATTTGGGCCATTCGCTGCTCAACGGTTCGAATGCGGACGATCCGCTTTCGATTGCTATTCAGGCGGGTCACAGGCCGAACCCTTGCAGCAACAAATCTCGCGATTCAGAGAATTCGACCGACTGCTTCACCGATTGGCCGACATAGGCGAGCATCCCGGGGTGCACTGATATGGCGGCATCCAACACAGCGTCATTGCCCTCCACATATGCCCCCATGAGCATCAGGTCGCGGTTCATTTCATAAGCCGCCCAGAGCCGCCGAAATCGGGCCGCAGCAGCCAGATGTTCGCTGTCGACGATGTCCAGCATCACTCGGGAAAGCGAGCGGGCGATGTCGATGGCGGGAAAAACGCCGTTCTCCGCAAGCTCGCGCGACAATATGATATGTCCGTCGACAATAGCGCGTGTAGCATCGACGACGGGATCTTCGAGGTCGCCGCCATCGGCAAGTACGGTGTAAATCGCAGTAATCGAACCACCTGTCCGGCTGTCGATACCGGCGCGCTCGGCCAATTGCGGGATCAGCGCCAACGATGAAGGCGTATATCCTTTCATCGTCGGTGGTTCGCCGAGCGCAAGCCCGATTTCGCGCTGCGCGTGCGCGACCCGGGTGAGGCTGTCGATCAGCAAAAGAACTTTTTTTCCACGTGCGCGAAAATATTCGGCAATCGCGGTTGCGCGCATTGTGGCCCGAAGACGCAGCAATGGTGGATGATCGGCGGCTACCGCGACCACGACTGATTTTGCTGCGATGCGCGGCGTCATTTTGCTTTCGATAAAGTCGCTGACTTCGCGCGCCCGCTCGCCAATCAGGCCGGTCACGATGATCTCGGCGTCGATGCCTTCGAGTATCTGGCCCATCAGGACCGATTTACCGACGCCCGATCCCGCAATGATGGCGACTCGTTGTCCTTCGCCCATTGTCAGCAAACCGTTAATCGCACGCACACCGCAATCGATGGGCCGCTTGATACTACCGCGCGCCAAAGGATTTGAGGCAACTCCGGCGAGCGGCCAGCTTTCGGTGCAATTCGTTAGCGGCCTGCCGTCGAGCGGCGCGCCATGCGCATCGATAACTCGCCCAAGCAGTCCGTCGCCGCAACCGATCTGGTCGTGTCTGCCATCGGGAAAGACGTGAGCGCCGGCAGCGACTGCAGCATATTGCGAAAATGACTGGATGATGCTCACATCGCCGCGAAAGCCGACAACTTCGCCTGTAACAAAGCCGTCACCACTGCGATCAATTTTTGCTGCTGTGCCAACGGCATATGGGAAGGCGGCTGCTTCCAAAAATTGTCCCTGGCATGACACCAAAGTACCGACGCGGCGGGGAGATGATGCATCGAGATTCAGATGGTTGAACATCGAACTGGCGACTTGGGCGAGATGCACGCTCATTTCGGTAATTCCAGCAATTGGTGCAATCGCTCAACACCATATGCGATGCCATGCTCGATCCAGCCTTGCGAGCATTCGATCCGAATCATGCCGCGGTCAAGGCTGGGTTCAGGTCGCACCGCCAATGCAAAGATACGGTCGCTAACCAGCGCTGCATCATCGGGGTGGAGACATATTTGGCGGGCACCATCAGCTTCGCTGATGACCGCGACGGCTTGTGCAATCTGGGCGTCGAGAAGATCTGCGTCGATGACTATCCGATCACAAATCTGCTTCACCAGCCGGAAAACAGTCTCTCGTAACAATATCGAAAGTTCCGGTCCTGCCTCGGGTTTCAACGCCTCGGCATTGGCGAGCAAGGCCAGCAAACTATCTCGTTCAACGGCAAATGCTGTAGCCGCAATTTGTTCGCCGTCTGCCAAGCCGCGTGCATATTCATCGACCAACGCCTTTGGTTCATGCCGTTGCACATTTAACGCGTGTAACGGCTTAAAGGACGACCGCCGAGACCCGAAATCGGCTAATGACACTGGCAGAATGACGGCATCAGACATAATCGTCACTCTTTCCGCCAAGCGTGATCTCGCCCGAGGCTGCCATGGCGCGAGCGACGGCGATTACTGCCTTTTGCGCATCTTCGACATCGGCACGTTTGGTTTGCGTCATCTCGCTGATGTCATCGCGAATGGTTTGGGCGGCGCGGGCGGACAAAGTGCCGAGCATTTTCTCGCCAAGCAGGTCGCTTGCGCCTTTGATTGCCAGAGCAATCTTGTCGGCATCGACATTGCGCAAAATCGCGCCGAGCGCCTTGGCATCGAGCTGGCCGAGGTCGTCGAAGACGAACATCTCCTCTTCGATAGCGTCGGCCAGCCCGCGATCTTTTTTACGCAATGCGCGCAGCAATTTTTCACCAAGCGGGCGCGACAGATTGTTGACGATCTGCGCGACTTCGTTGCGCCCGCCGAGCTTGATATGCGGGGCTTCTGACTTTTTACCGGTATATGTCGCGAGGATCGTTTCCAGATCTTCGATTGCGCCTGCTGGCACCGATTCCAACCGTGCTGAGCGAAAAAGTAGGTCGGTTTGTTTGGCTTCGTCGAATCCGGCGATCGCTTGCGCCGATATTTCGGGTGTGAGAACGGACAGGATGACCGCAGCGACCTGTGGGTGTTCGGATGCCAGTATGTGCGTAATCGAAGCCACATCCATCCAGCGCAAGATATCGAGCGTTGGCGCACTTGATTCCGATGCGATTTCTGAAAGGATATTATTGGCGCGCACGTTGCCAAGCGCCTTGTGCATCATCTCACGAATACGCACCGGTGCTCCAACCGCCAAGCTGGACAAATCGCGATTGTTCGTCACGAAATTCTGCAAGGCGTATTCGATGTCGGTTTCGCTGGCATTTGCCGCTTCGAACATACCTTTGCCCAGCGCCTTGACCTCCGCAGGTGTCAAATGCTGCAAGATCGACGCGGCATCCCCGTCTTCGAGCAGCATCATCAATATCGCCGCGGAAAACTCGCCTTTAATTGCAGGTGTAGGCGCGACGGTGTCGGCGTCGTCGAGGAGAATATCGTCATCCATCGACCGATTCCTTGACCATTTGACGGACTATCAGCGCCGCCCGTTCTGGGTCTTGCCGGATGAATGAACGGACCAGATTTGCGCGCGCTTCATAACTTGGCGCCGATTCGATCATTTCGATCGTGACTTCTTTGGTGGGCCGCAGCTGACCGGTTGCGGCCAACAATTGCTGTTCGGTTTCCGCCTGTTCTTTGGCTGCTGCCATCCGGCCTTTGACTGCTTTGACGAGCGGGCGTCCGATCAGAACAAAGGCAGCCAATGCGGCGATTACCGCGCCGAGTTGTTGTACGAGCGGGAGGAACCATGGTTGGTCCCAAAAATTGACGGCTACCTCAGTTTGTTCAAGAAACGGGCGCGCAGATATTGCGACAACATCGCCACGTTCCGCATTGAAGCCGA